>OFHN01000138.1_pt1 | contig 70239 bp, 82 predicted proteins | sample 1521321 | NCBI WGS metagenome assembly OFHN01 (sample SAMEA3504130, study PRJEB24116) | mouse gut metagenome | biome: mouse gut; feature: mouse-associated habitat; material: faeces | place: Denmark | collected 2011
CTGCTCTGACGAACAGGCCCTGTTTCAAAATTTTGCAGGGGCAGGGCTTGGTTTGCTATTGCCTTTTTCCTATGCCGCTACGCTATTTCCGCTGTTTTCCTCTGAATTTTTCCTTCAATCACCCCTTGACTTCATACCACTGGACTGTCAATCGTCGCTGGGGTCCACGTCCACCAGGACCTTCATAGTGGTCTCCCGGTTGTTGTCAATGTACTGGTAGGCGGCCAGATAGTCCTGAAAGGCAAAGTGTTTGCTCATGAGGGGCCTGAGCTGGATTTTACCCTCCCCCACCAGACGGATAGCGTCCACATAGTCCTCGTGGCGGTACATCATGGAGGTGTTCAGATCCAGCTCCGAGTCGTTGAGCTTGGCCAGATCACAGCGGGCCTGCCCGGCGAACACCGCCACCAGCACAATCGTGCTGCCCTTCCGGGCGTTCTGAATGGCCTGATCCATAGTGACGTCGTTGCCCGCGCAGTCGTAGATAATGTCCGCCTTGTCGGGGCCGAAGGCCTCCAGCAGGGCCTTGCCGAAGTCGGCCTCCCGGGTGTTGACCACCTCGTCCGCTCCGCACTGCCTGGCAAGACTCAGCCGGCAGTCGGACACGTCCGTGGCCAGCACCTTTGCCGCGCCGAAGGCCTTCAGGGATTGGATCAGGAGAATGCCGATGGGGCCGCAGCCCAGCACGCACACCTTCCGCCCCCTCACGTCCCCGGCCCGCTTGGCCGCGTGGACCGTCACCGCCAGGGGCTCGATCATGGCCCCCTCGTCAAAGCCCATGCCCTCCGGCAGCAGGTCCACCTTGGACTGGTCCACGGCAAAGTACTTGCTGGCCGTGCCGGTGGTCTGGAAGCCCATGACCTTCAGGCTCTCGCACAGGTTGTACTTCCCGTGGGTGCAGGGATAGCACTTCCCGCAGAACACCTGGGGCTCGATGGTGACCCGCTGGCCCACCCGGAGGTCCGTCACGCCCTCGCCCAGGGCGGCAATCTGGCCGGAGACCTCGTGGCCCTGAGTGACGGGGTAGCTGGTGTAGGGGTGCTTGCCGTGGTAGACATGGATGTCGGAGCCGCAGATGCCGATGCGCTTGATCTTCACCAGCACCTGTCCGGGGCCCGCCTGGGGGACGGGGACCCGCTCAAAGCGGATCTCTCCCGGGGCGGTCATCACTTGCTGAAGCATCGTTGTTTCCATAGGCAGTTCTCCTCCTACTATTGATATTGCACAAAGGTCAGCATTGTTTTGCGATAACAATGTAGGTATATTGTAACACAGGCCGGCGGCGTAGTCAACTGATTTTTGCGGTGATTGCTGATAAAACTGTAGGATTGTTAAACATGTTGGACGAGGAATTCGAGGGGAGAAAGCCAGTGGAGCGGCCTCATCGGTAAGTTGTTGGAGCGGCGGTTATGAACAGCGAGTTGTTTCTCAAAGTCAGCCAGAGAGAAGAAAGAGTGAACAGCATAGAGTGTATCATACTTGATGTGGTACTGGTACAGTGTGCCCCGCCGTACTTGTTGTACCGGGAACAGGTGTAAATCCGTTCGTTGCCTTTCTGATTGGCCCAGCGGATGTTCAGGGTGCTGCCGCACTGTCCGCACTTCACCAGACCGGCAAACAAGCTGAAATTGTCCCATGCGTCCGGGCGCTTCCAGCTCTTGACTTTCTCCTGTACAATGTCGTAAGTGTCCCGGTCAATGATGGCCTCGTGCATCCCCTCAACAACAATCCAATCCTCACGTTTCTTATCGCCTATCCAGCCGAGGAGATCATGGATTACTACAAACGACATTACATTACCACAGGCACCAAAAGCAACGCAGCAAAGATAAATAAAATGATGGTGGGCAGGAACATTCCTGGCCCACCATCATTTTTACAGGTAGTTTTGCCATGACGGACGACAACCTGCGCCACCGTGAAACAATTTTGCCCCGCGAAAAGGCGGCGGCCTTATCCTGCTGCCAACACCTCTCGAATAATAGCTGCAAAATTTCTGGCATCCCAGGCGCTGCGTCCGATAAAAAGTCCATCAATTTCAGCTTCCCGGCTAAGCTCCACCGCGTTGCCCTGGTGGACGCTCCCTCCATAGAGCAGGGGTACGCGGCTGCCTCCCTCCGGTCCATAGAGCTCTATCAAGGTCCTGCGTAAAGTGGCATGGCGCTCCCCGGCATAGGCGCTGGATGCGGGAACGCCGTTCTCCCCAATGGCCCAGACAGGCTCATAGGCCACCCAAAGTCGTTCCGTTCCACGGGGATCCACGCCAAACAGCCCCGCCTTGAGTTGGGTTCGGAGCACCTCATCGGCCAGACCCCTGGCCTTCTCCTCCGCAGTCTCTCCTACGCATAGCAGGATAGTCAGCCCCTGCTGTTCCGCGCACAGAACCTTGCGGTTAATCATATCGTCGGTTTCTCCCAGCACGTGCCGCCTTTCGGAGTGTCCCAGCTCAACAATAGAGACGCCCACCTCACGGAGCATTCTTGGCGAAATCTCGCCGGTATAGGGTCCCTGCTCCTCCCAGCCCATGTTTTGAGCGCCCAGACGCACCAGAGCCTCCGGGGCACAGCGCCGGGCAGATTCTAACGCTGTAAAGGAGGGGATGATGAACAGCTCCAGCGCCTCCCGGCTGATGTCCGCCGTCAGACGGCACAGCTCCTCCAGATAGACCACTGTGTCCGCAATTCCCTTGTACATCTTGGTGTTCGTTCCCAGGTATACTTTTTTTTTCACGGTATGCTCCACCTGCCTTATCGCATCGTCTCGCGCTCAATGCTGGCAATGGCCTGCACCTTGGGTGTGGACGGGCCGTCCTGGAACTTCAGGGCAATCCACTCCTTCAGAATTTTCTTAGCCAGCTCCGCCCCGATGACCCGCTGTCCAAAACAGAGCACATTGGCGTCATTGGAGAGAACAGAACGTTCTGCGGAAAAGCAGTCGTGGCCTACGGCGGCCCGGATACCAGGAAACTTGTTAGCGGTCATGCACATGCCAACACCTGTGCCGCACACCAGCACCCCCCGTTTTGTGTAGCCGCTGCGGATAATATTTTCGCACACGCGCTTAGCAACCAAGGGGTAAACCGTCTGGTCGGCGCTGTCCATGCACCCCTCGTCCTCCACAGCCACTCCCTGGCCGCGCAGGCACTCGGCCAGGATGTTTTTCAGCTCCACAGCCGCGTTGTCGCAGCCAATCACAACTGTTACCATGTTACAAGCTCCTTTCTCTGCCCCGGCTTCAACCAACCCATCTTGGGGCGCCGGCGGCTTTCAGCTGTCAGTTCTTTTTGTAGTAGGGGGAGCGGCAAGGCATATCGTAATACCCGCGCAGCTCATCGTCCAGCTTCATCAGTGTGATGGAGGCCCCCGCCATTTCCAGGGATGTGACATACGTCCCCACGTCCATATCATGGACATGGATGCCTCTTTCCTGCAAAAGCTGGGCCAGCCTGCGGTTTATGATGTACAGCTCCAGGAGAGTGGTGGCACCCAGGCTGTTGACCAGCGTGCATACCACGTCCCCTGTCTGGATCCCGGAGTCGGCCAGCAGCTTGTCCACAAGCTCCTCCGCAATCTCGTCAGCGCTCTGCAGCTTGACCCTGCGGACCCCAGGCTCTCCGTGGATCCCCAAGCCGTACTCCATCTCGTCATCGGACAAGGTGAAAATCGGCTGCTCCTCACCGGGAATCGTTGCGCCGGAGAGACCCACTCCGATACTGAAAACATTATCCCGAGCCTTGCAGGCCACCCGATATGCCTCCTCCAAATCCAGCCCCGAGGCGCAGGCCGCTCCGGCGATCTTTATGACAAGCACATTGCCCGCAATACCCCGGCGGTCCTGATAGTTCTCCTTGGAGGCGGAGGCAACATCGTCCCATACCCGCACCGTCCGGACAGTTACGCCCATGTCGCCCAGCATCTCGGCGGCCATGTCAAAGTTCATGTTGTCCCCGGAATAGTTTCCATAGACAAACAGGAGCCCCTTGCCCCGCTCCACAGCCTGCGCTGCCTGGAGGATGCTGCCCGGATCGGGGGAGGTGAAAACGCTGCCGGCCACGGAGGCGTCCGCCAGATTCTCCCCTACAAAGTAGCCGAACATTGGCTCATGTCCGCTGCCGCCGCCCACGATCATGGCGGGCTTTTCCCGAACCTCCCGCACCCGGATGGCGGAGGCGCCCTCCACCTGAACATACTCCCTGTTTGCGGCTAAAAAGCCCTCCATGGCCTCGCTGACACACTGGTCAGGCTGGTTGATGATCTTTTTTGCCATTGCACAATCCCTCCTTACAGTCTCTGCACATATTCGGCCATGGACCGGAAGATGATCCAGGTGGAGGTGGCGCCGGCATCCTGATGACCCAGCGCCCGCTCCATCAGCGACTTCGCCCTTCCGTACTTGGCCTGGTAATTCTTGGTGGCTTCCATCCCCTCCTGGGCGGCCTGGGCGGCTTGATCCAGCATGAGGCGCAGATCACCGCTCCCGGCACAGGCCTTCATACATGCCACAGCAGGCTCCAACGCATCCACCATGGTTTTGTCGCCTGCCTGGGCCCGGCCCCGCTCCTTAATCTTCAGCAGACCGCCTTCCATCAGCTCGCAGAGCCCTTGACTGTCCAGCACGGCGCTGGCGGGCTTCCCCGCCGCGCCGCCTGTGAACAGGGTGCTGAAGATCACACCTGATGCGCCGCCCATGCTCATCAACATACTTTTGCCCATCTCCTGGAAGAGCGTGTATACATCCGAGCCCTCCTCCATAGAGCGGAGCTTCTCAGCCGCCTTTTTCATTCCCCGCTCCATGCCGATCCCATGATCTCCATCCCCGATCTGACTGTCCACCTGGGTGAGCAGGGGCTTGCTGGCAATAATCTGCTCTGCTATGTAAAGAAGCATCTCCCTGACCTGCGAATAGTTTAGCTGATTCATGACTCTTCCCGTCCTTTCTGCTCCGCGGCCCTATCTGCTCTGCCCCAGCTCCTCGGCAACCTCGCAAATCAGAGCGTTCAAATACGAACCGCCCGCCTCCAGACAACAGCCGGGAGCAAAGATGAATCGGTTGGAGCCGTTCTCCTTCTCCGCCGCCAAAAACCGGCGCTTGAGCGCCGCTTTCACGGCCTCCCGGTCATTTTCAGGCGTGAGAAGGTCTGTATTCTGATCGAAACCGGCGATAATCAGCTTTTTGCTCTTGGAGCGCACGTCGGCAATGGAGACAATCTCCTCCTCCGGCACCCCGGCCGGACAGCTCTCCCAGTTGAGGGCCTGAAGCATATCGTCGCTGTAGGAGAGGTAGCGGTCCATGCGCAGGCACCTGGAGCCGTGGACATGGGCCATGTTGAACCAGGTATGCCCCTTGCAGTACTCCAGTAGCTTGGCCTCATAGCTTTGGCAGAACTCCTCGTACTGGGCGTCGGTGAGCAGATAGGACATGGCGTACTGGTTGGCCAGGAAGATCCCGTCGATCCCCTCCTCAAAGAGGGCGTCCAGGTAGATCTGGTTGGTCTGGACCATGGCCTCCAGGGCCTTATGGAGTGCGTCCGGGTCCTCCGCCATCAGACGGAGCATGGGAGCCGGATCAAGGCATCCGGCGCACTCCTGAACAGCAGTCAGCGGATTGAATATGGTAGCCACAATAGGCAGGCTGTCGCCATAGTGCGCCTTCAGATTCCGCACAATTTGCAGCTCCCGCTGCCAGACAGGATTGCTGATATTCAGCACCGGCAGATTGCGGGCATCCGCAGCAGAACGGATGGGATATTTCCTGATAGTGCCATTCCAGCGGTTATAGGTCCTGGAGAAGTCAATCTCCCCGCCGTATGCCTCCGTGTAAAAGTGTCCGTTGGTCATAATCTTGATAAAATCCCAGCGGTTGAGGTCCGTGGAGGCGATCAGCTCACGGGTGAAATCTGTCACATTGCGGTCTACCAGCGGCATATGATACCAGCCGCCGATGGGGGTCCGATCAATGGGTCCTCCCTCCAGGAGTGCCCGAATACGCTGTGTTCCTGTCATCATCTTGCTGACTTCCTTTCTAAAATACAATAATATTATTGGAACCCTCGGCTGCCAGCCTGGGGGTTGTCCGCCTAGGGCTTGTTTGATAATTGGCGATATGCCCAACAGCAAGGAATTTTTTGCCAGACAAGGCAAATTTTCGCAGGCATCCTGACGGATGGCAAGAAAATTTAACGCTGTATGGCGGAAAAAGGACTGCTGTTGGGGCGTGTTGACAATTTTCAAACATGCCCTAAACACGGCCCAATTTATATTTTTCAATCCACCTGTATAGTGTCGCACGGCTGACGCCCATTTCCTCTGCAATACGCTCCTTGGTCATACCCATTCCCAGCAGCCTGCGCAGCTGGGATTCAATGTTCTTATCCACACTGCCTCGGCTCCGAGAGTGTATCTCTCCATGGAAAATAGAGGCGATTCCTTCCAGCTCCAGCGACTCACCTTCCAGCCGGGCGGCAATATACTCGGAGAATGCCCGAATCGACTGCAGGTTCTCCCAGCGTCTGTTCTCCAGATAGCTCCACGCCTCGCCGCTGATGTGGATAGATGGGCGGCCATAGACAGCGCAGTAGTGCGCCAGATATTTCTCCAGATAGAATCGGGCGTCCTCCGGGGCGCCGCTGGTAGGCGGAATTGCGATCTGATTGCGGGAAATCGCGCTGTAGAGCCCCATGGAGAAGCGCCCCTTTTTCACCAGCCCGTTCAGGCTCCACTGGCTGGTGGCAAAGATCCGCATATGGCCTGGGCTGCCGTCGTTCTGCTCCGCCTGTAGAAGCCTGGACAATTTGGTCTGGAGATACATCGGCAGCTGGTCTATGCCGCACAGGCACAGCGCGCCCTCCTGGCCATGGAACAGTATGCCTGGAATTCCCTCCCCACAGCCCAGCAGCATATCCGCAAGGTCCCTCTCATCGTCTCCGCAGTCCACCTTGAAGACTATGCGTGGATCTTTTACCGAGCGCCTGGAGAGAATGCCGGCCAGCCTGTCGGCCAGCCCCCGCTCCGGACACTCTACCAGAACAGACAGCTGATTGTGCAGCGCCCTCTGGGCCCCCTGCCGCGCCCGCTCCATAGCGGGGCTTTTTCCAAAAAACTGATCCAGGGCGTCCGCCTCTCTTGCTGTCCAGGGCTGGTAGGAGCGGACGGGCAGCGTTTCCGCCTGCTCAAAGACATAAAGGGAAAAAACGCTGCCTCCTGCTGGTCTCAGGCTCAAGGTCTGAATATCCCGAAGGAGAAGCATTCCCTGTCCCTGTCTATAGAAGAGCTGGTGAGAACGCCTGTCTTGAGCGGCATCCGGAAGCTTCCTGCTGGCAAGCGCCTCGCTGATATTTCTGTCTGTCTCCTGTTCGTCCAGAAAAAAATCCTTGAAGGGCTGGTTTGCAAACAGAATTTCACCGGAGGGATCTGCCACAGCCACTGCTGTCCCCACCCTGTCCAGGGTCAGGTGCAATCTGGCATATTCCTCCTCAAAAAAAAGACTGCTGGCGGTATTACGAACCATCTTGGAGATCAGGACTGAAATTTGCTGCAAAAAATCAATGACAGGCGCCTGCCTCTTCTGAAAAGGGCCTACCTGGCTGGGCTTTATCAGGGCGGCAATAGCGCCGATACATTCCTCGCCGCACATAATGGGCGTTCCGAATACGCCCCCCAGCTCACAGGTGGCATAGTCAGGGCAGTTCGCGCAGTCTGTAAAGAATTTCCGGTCAGAGACCATCTGCAGCGTCTGGGTGGTGACAATGTTTCCTACCACGGAATTGATGCGTATGTCGGCGCTTCCGCGCTGATAGCGAAATGTGTTGACAATCCGGTTGAGATAGTTGTCCACCACAATCACGTCCACATCCAACACCCCTTTGAGCGCATGGGCAAGACTGACAATCTCCTGCTTGTACGGCAGCAGGGCAACCTCCCCCTGCGGACGGCTGTTCTTCCTGTACACAGGGGCACCTTCCTTTCCTTGCACGCAATGGGGGCTGCCGGCGGCTCAGCGCTGCTTCGTCAGGACGAGGAACTCGTCAATCCGCTGGACGATGGCAGTCAGGCTCTCCTCCCAGAAATCCCGTCGGGTCACGTCGATGCCGGCCAGAGCGGCCGCATCCTCCACCGTGGAAACCGTTGTCGCGCGGAGAAACGCCCGGTATCGCTCTGCAAAGCGTTCCCCCTCCTGCTGATAGCGGGTGTAAAGTCCGCTGGCCAGCAGCGCGCCAAAGGCGTATGGGAAGTTGTAAAAGCTCAGTGTCGTGTAGTAGTAGTGGACCTTGTTGATCCACATATAGGGATGGAGGCACTGCGGGTCAAGACCATCCCCATAGGCCGTCGTCTGTGCGCCGGCCATCAGCTCGCACAGCCTCTGGGGCAGAAGGAAGCCCTCTTTCCGCTCATGAAACACCGCCCTTTCAAAGAGAAACCGGGAGTAGATGTCGCAGATAATCTGCGTATCATCCTGGAGCCGCTGCTCCAGAAGATGCAGCCGCTCCGCTCCCTGAGCCCGCGAGAGGGCGGCGTCCATGACAAGAATCTCGTTGAAGTTAGAGGCCGTCTCCGCCACAGGCATAGTGTATGTTCGATTGAGCGGGCGGTGGTCCTCAATCAGGGAGCCATGGTACGCATGTCCCAGCTCGTGAGCAATTGTCATCACTCCGTCCAGATCACCGCTGAAATTGGTGAGCACCCGGCTCTGCCGCTGGTTGGACAGATTCCGGCAGAAGGCGCCGCCGCTCTTTCCCGGCCGGGGATAGAAGTCTATCCACCGCTCCCGGAAGGCCCGATCCACCAGTCTCCCCAGCTCAGGGGTGAAGGCGCCTAACAGCTCCGTCAGGTAGACCCGCACCTCCTCCGTCGTGTCAAAGCGGCGGCCCGCTTCCCCCAGTCCGGCACACAGGTCATACCAGGGCAGGCCGTTTTTCCAGCCCAGCAGGTCCGCCTTCCGGCGCAGATAAGCGTGAAAGCTGGGCAGGGCGTCCTCAATTGCCTCCAGCAGCGCCTGGAGGGTCCGGGGCTGCATCCGGCACTGGGCCAGCGTCATGGTCATGATATCACCGTAACCCCGCAGCTCGGCCATCAGGTTCATCTGCTCCTTGATGCTGTTGAGCGCGAAGCACATCCCGCCCTCAATGCTCCTGGAGCACACCAGCTCCGCCTCAAAAGCGGCCTTGCGCACGGCTCTGTCCGGATGGTGGCTGAGGCCCCGCAGCTCGGTCAAGGTGCGCTGCTCCCCGTCTATCGGGGCGCGGGCAAAGGAGGTGAGGTAGCCCCGCAAATCTGTCCAGGTGCTGCCCGCGCACCCCTGCATCCGGGCCAAAAGCCGCTCTGCCGGCGCATCCAAAAGGTGCCTGCCCTTTTCTGCCTCCTCCTGGATGTAGAAGCGGTAGTCGGCCAGAATGGGGTACGCCGTCCAGTCCTCCTCGGTGAGTTTCAGCTCCCCCATCCAGCGGCGCACCAGGGCCGTCTCCCCCGCTATGCCGCCAAATACCGCCTTGAGACGGCCCATGGCGTCCACCGCCTGGCTGTCACCGGCGTCGGCCTCGCGGCGCATCTCGGTAAACTTCTGCAAATCCGCTCCGATGCGCCACATCTCCTCCTCGCACGCCAGCAGCGCCGCCAGCGCCGCCGCGTCCAGCCCTTCCCGTTCATGGACCTGCCGCCGATAGCCGGCCATCAGTTCCTCCAAACGGGTGATATCTGCGGCAAAGGCCGGATCGTCAAATCCCTTATATAATACGCTGAGGTCCCAGCGCCCCTGTTCCGTTTCCGTCATGGGTCCTCACTCTCCTTCCAGCTCTTGAATCAGGCGTTTGAAAAAGTCCACGCCATCGGGGATCGTATCCAGATCAACATTTTCGTCCACCGCATGGCACAGGCCCTGCTGCTCGGCGCTGATGCGATAAGCGGTGAAGCGTAGACAGTTCGGGCACAGGCCCACAAAGTGCTTTGTATCCGTCCCGCCGGAGAGCAGGAAGGGCAGCACCCCGACGCCGGGCCAGACCTTCCGGATCGCCCGCTCCACCCGTGCAAAGGCCGCGCCCGCTGGGTCCGTGACAGGGCTGGGCTCGTTGGAGCGGAGAACTTCCAGCTCGATCTGGTGCCGGTCCGCAACCGTCCTCAGCGTTTTCACCGTTCCATCCACAGTCTCCCCAGGAGCAATGCGGATATTACAGGTGACATACGCCTCCTGTGGGATGACATTCGCCGCCTGGGAGCCGCCGGCCATGGTAAAGGCCACCGTCGTGCCCAGCATCGCCCGCTGGCGGTCCCCCAGGAGCTGCTGCCAGCCGGGCTGCTGGCCGGCGATCCCCGCCAGCCGCTCCCGCTCACTCCCATTGGGCGTGAGGGCCGCCATACGGCGGTACATCTCAGCGCTGGCCTGATCCATCCGGAGGGGAAACAGGTCAGCGCTCTCCACCTCGCACATGAAAGCGCCCAGCCGCGGCAGCGGCGTCCATTTGCCTGGAATGCTGGCGTGGCCGCCGGGTCCCCGCGCCACGCAGCGGATATCCGCGTACCCCTTCTCCGCCACAGCCACCATGGCCACATGTCCTCCGACACCGGGCTCCGGGCAGGGCTGGACGGAGGAGCCCTCGTCCACCAGCAGCTCCGGGATCACGCCCTGTTGGCGCAGGAAGTCCACAATCAGCGTATTTCCGCCGGTCTCCTCCTCATGGCTGGACGCCACATATACGTCCCAGGGCGGAACAAAGCCCTCCGCCATCAGCTCCTCTATGGCCTGGAGGATGCTGAACAGATTGCCCTTCACATCCAGCGTCCCCCTCCCCCAGAGCCTTCCTCCGGCAATCGTGCCGGAGAAGGGGGGATAGGTCCAGCTTCCCGGGGCCTCCACCACATCCTGATGGCTCATCAGCACCAGGGCCCGTCTGTTTCTCCCCTGCCAGCGCAGCAGAAGGCTGCTCTCAAAATCCCACCGGGTACATGTCCGGAACGTCCTGGGAAACAGCTCCTCCATCACCGTATGGAGGCGGTCAAAGTTCTCCCGGTCCCTCCCCGGACAGCGCACCGTGTCCACCTGGATCATGCGCGAAATTCCACGCGCATAGCCCATGGCCCGCTCCTGCTTATCCATACCGTTTCACACTCCTTACTCCGCGTCCTGTCAGGCCCGCTCCCGGTCACCAATCATGATGTGCAGGATCTCCCGGTCCGTCTCCCGCATTCCATCCCTCCCCAGGCGGCCGACCATCCGTATGGTCTCCTCAGCCCCCTTCTGAAGGATGCCGTCGCCTCCGCGGAACTGCTGTTTGTTCTTAATCATCAGATAGCCCAGCAGCGCCGCGTCCAGGCCGATGGCAATCTTTCCTGCGCAGGAGGCCTTTGCTCCGTCGCAGACCACGCCGGAGGAGACGGCCAGACAGTTGACAAGGGTGTGCTCGATCTCGTATACGCCCCCACCCAGCAGATAGGCGATGCCCGCCCCGGCCGCCGCCGATGCGCTGATCGCGCCGCAGTAGGCGGAGAGACAGCCGATCCCCGCCTTCTGGTGGATGGCGGTCAGGTTGGAGATTACCAGGGCCCGGAGCATGGCGTCCTCATCCCGCCCCAGCTCCCTGGCATACTCCACTACAGGGACAGTCACTGTAATGCCCTGGTTTCCAGAGCCGGAGTTTATGATGACAGGCAGTTCGCAGCCCCCCATCCGGGCATCGGAGCCGGCGGCGGCCATAGCCTTGCAGCGGACCAGAACGCTGTCCCCCAGCTCCCGCAGGAGCACCTTGCCCACGTTGCCGCCATAGCTGCTCCGCATCCCCTCCTCGCAGACCGCCATATTGCATTGGACCTGGCGCAGCAGTACGTCCCGGACGTCGTCCAGATCCACGGTCTGCGCAAACGCCACAATGTCCCGGATATTGAGCAGCCGCTTCTCCGGCGAAAGCTCGCCGGAAGCCTCCGCCGGCTTCTCCAGCAGAACGGAGCCGTTCTTCTCAACAAGGACCACATTGGTGTGCCGGTCGGCAATGCGCACCCGGGCCCAGAGGTCCCCAGCGCGGAGAGTAATGATAAGATCCAGTACCCGCCCGCTCTCCAGCAGGGACACACTGCACATATTCCGGGACGCCATATCCCGGATCCGCTCCTTCTGATCGGGGCTTACGCGGCTGATTACTTCCAGGGCGCGGCCGGCATCCCCGGCAATGACGCCAGCCGCCGCTGCCGCCTCGATGCCCTTCAGCCCGTTGGTATTGGGCACCACCACGCTCTTCACATTTTTGATTAGATTCCCGCTTGCCTGGATCTCGATTCGCTCCGGCGTCACGCCCAGCGTATCCCGCGCCAGAGCGGCGGCATAGGCGATGGCGATGGGTTCGGTGCATCCCATAGCCGGCACCAGCTCGTCATGCAGAATCGCCACATAGGCGTTGTAGATTTCAGCGTTCACTTCTGTCTCTCCCCAAACTTGCGCACCAGCCGAATGAGCATGGCCACGATTTTTTGCATGTCCTGAATGGAGCAGTACTCATAGGGGCCATGGGTGTTCAGCGCCCCGCAGCACAGATTGGGACACGGAAGCCCCTTGAAAGACAGTCTGGCCCCGTCCGTACCGCCCCGCACCGGAACAATGAGCGGGGTAATGCCCTCCTCCTCCATGGCCGCCCGGGCCACCTCAATGAGTTCCATGTGGGGCAGGATCCGCTCCTTCATGTTGTAGTAGGCGTCCTGAACGGACAGCCTCACCGTGCCCTCTCCATAGATGTCGTTCAGCCTCCCGCACAGGTCATGAAGCAGGGTCTTCCGCTCCTCGAACCGCGCGCGGTCGTGGTCGCGGATGATATAGCGCAGGGTCGCTCTGGCAATATCCCCCTTCATCTCCTGGAGGTGGAAGAATCCCTCGTATCCCTCGGTGCAGGCTGGGGTCTCCCCCTCCGGCAGCATGGCCTGGAAACGGGATGCGATGAGGGCGGCATTTTTCATCTTGTTTTTCGCATACCCGGGGTGAATCACATGCCCTGTCACCTCCACCACCGCAGCGGCGGCGTTGAAGTTCTCGTACTCCAGCTCGCCCAGCTCGCCGCCGTCCACCGTGTACGCCAGCTCCGCGCCAAAGGCGGCCACGTCGAACGCGTCGGCCCCGTGGCCCACCTCCTCGTCCGGCGTAAAACCGATGCACAGCTTCCCGTGGGGAAGCTCCGGGTGGCTCTGGAGGTACTCCACCAGCGTCATGATCTCCGCCACGCCCGCTTTGTTGTCCGCACCCAGCAGGGTTGTCCCGTCTGTGACGATCAGATCCTCCCCCACATGCTTGCGGAGGCTGTCGTACACCTCCGGAGCCATGACGACGCCCTGCTCACTGTTGAGAACGATCGTCCCGCCGTCATAGCTTCTCACAATTCGGGGCTTCACATGCGCCCCGCTTGTCTCAGTGGCGGTATCCATATGGGCGATGAGCCCCAGAGCTGCCGCGGTTCTCCCCTCCGGCAGATTGGACGGCAGCGTGCCCATGACGTAGCAGTGTCCGTCCACCCGGGCGTCCTCTACGCCCAGCTCCTTCAGCTCCTGGACCAGCAGGCGGGCCAGATCCCACTGGCACGCCGTACTGGGGATCTCCTCCAATCCTGCGCAGGATTGGGTATTCACGGCCACATATTTGAGAAAGCGCTCCTCTACTCTCATCGCGCACGCTCCTTGTCATAGAGGAAGCAGGCCACCTGATGGCCGTCTGTCTGCTCTGTCAGCTGGGGGCACTCCCGGCGGCATCGGTCGGTGCAGTGGGGACACCGCGAGGCCAGGGGACAGCCCACCTGATCGCCGATGGGGCTGGGAATATCCCCGGAGAGCTCAATGGCCTTTTTCTTCTCAAAGGGGCTCGCCGGCGGAATTGCCGAGAGCAGCGCCTGGGTGTAGGGGTGAAGGGGGGAGTCGTAGATCCCCTCCGCACCGCACAGCTCCACCACCTGGCCCAGGTACATGATGGCGATGCGGTCACTGATATGCCGGATGACGCTCAGATCGTGGGAGATAAACACATATGTCAGTCCGAACTCCTTCTGGAGCTTGCCGAAGAGGTTGAGCACCTGGGCCTGAATGGAAACATCCAAAGCGGAAACAGGCTCATCGCACACCAGCAGATCCGGGCTCAGCGACAGGGCCCTGGCAATGTTGATGCGCTGCCGCTGCCCGCCGGAGAACTCGTGGGGGAAACGGTGCACGTGCTGGGCGTCCAGGCCCACCACCCCCATCAGCTCCCGCACACGCTCCTCGCGCTGGGCGCGGTCTTCCACTGTCTTGTGGATAACCATGGGCTCCTCCACAATCTTTCCGCAGGTCTTGCGGGGGTCCAGGGAGGAGTAGGGATCCTGAAAGATCATCTGAATTTTCCGGCGCAGCCCCTTGCCCTGGGGCCCGCTGAAGCTGAGAGGACTGCCTTCAAACATCAGCTCTCCTGAGGTGGACTATTGAGTGCAAATCCGATAATCAGCGGAACCCTTCTGCTGCATACGTTTAAGCACCCTCAAATGACCCAGTACACCCGGCAGCAGTATTAGTCCCCGTAGACCCCGGCCCGGTCATTGGTGACGAACACCCTAATCATGTCGATGGACAAATCCAGGTCAGCCGGACGGTTATTCTCGTCCTTCGCCGTGCCGGAACCGCCGATGAAGCCCTTGTCCACCATCTTGATAATCGTGGCCTGGGCATACTTGGGCATATCCGCAATCTTGTTATAGCGCACTTCCTTCACCTCCTTCTTCACATCAAAGCGGGTCAGGTTCCACCGCTCAATGAGGTTGCACAGCTTATCCACATAGGTCAGGGAGGTGGCGTACCCGCCGTTCTTGATAATCTGTGCCGCCGTCTTATAGTCCTGCTCATTGGCAAGGCCCTTGTAGCGGAGGTTGCTGCCGTTCTTGGCCCCCAGCAGGTAGGCACTATGGTCAGCAATGGAATCCTCCACACAGGCATACTTGCGGAAGTCAGCGGTGATGGTCTGATAGCTGCCATCCGTGTTCTGCTCCTTGGTCTGCTTGGTGTAAACGCTCTTGCCGTCCCAGGTGGAACCGGGCCAAGTGTTGCCGGACAGGTTCTTCTTCATCCCAAAGCAGTTGTTGGCGTTCTTCGCCAGTTCAGACTTGCCATAGCCGCTTTCAAGAAGGAACTGGGCCAGGGACACGGAAGCCAGGACACCCGTTTTCTGCTGGTCAGCGGTGAACAGAGGGCCAGCCTTCTCAATGACCTGGGACTCGCTCAGACCATCCAGAGAAGCCGCCTGCAAGCCCTTGACGGCGGGCGGGGCCACGGTAGCCTTGTTCAGTTCGTCCAGATACCCCTTGACGGTCTGCTTGAACGCTTTCCAGTTCTTCAAGGCAACTGCGGCATTATTACTGCCGAAAATGTAGGTGGGACACCACTTCTTCCCATAAATGGGATTGCAACACTGAACGTCCTTGTCCGCAAAGGACTTGCCCGCAGACTTATTGACCCAGTAGGTATGCGTCAGCAATGCGTCCACCGTCAGGCCGTTCTTCCACAGCAGCCATGCCGCCATCCTTGCGCCGTTGTCCTTGGCAATCAAATCATGCTCCGGGGTTTCGTTCATGATGATTTCCATAGAAATGCTGGTCATATTGCCGCCGCTGGCGGTGGAACCATCCCCGGAGTGCCAGCTTACTTCCGCAGAACCAACCGGGTCACTGGGACACAGCCCCGTTCCCGCCTTGAGGTTTTGCCACGCACCAGTGTCATCCACATAGAAATGAACCCTGGAACTGTTCATGTTCTCATTGTAAGTGGCCCTGGTGTACTGTTCACCGTCATCATGCACATTGGCAAGGTCATTGGTGTTGTGGATGGTTACAGACTGAACCCGGCCCGTGCCGCCGCTCAACTTCTGCTGCTTCTTATACAGACTTCCGGCAGAAAACCCAGCCTTTTTCGCCTTGGTTGCGTCCTTCCAGCGGGTTCCGTCCGGGATAATCTTCTCACTGACGGTTACACCATTCATGGTGTAGACCACGTTAGGAGTTAATTTAGCCATATTTTGCACCTTCTTTTTCATAAGATAAAGGCGGGGAGGGCTATTACACCCTCACCCGCCTTTGCGGTTACCTACCATACTCCCCACCGTTGCGGGGCTTATTTCTGGCCCATGTTGTTTTCCCGGTTCCGCAGCACGTCAATGGCAGACATGATAGGAGCGGGAATGTCCAGTCCCATCAGTCCGGCGTTTTCCACGATGGAGATAGTTTCGTTGGCGATAAAGGCAATCACCACAGCGTCCCGGATGAAGTTGGAACCGATGACAATATCCAGGCGGCAGGCAACCAGGACAATCAGAAGGGACACACCCTTCTTGCAAAGCCCCTGCCATCCGGCGTGACTCTCCAAAGCCCCGCCGCTGGACTTCTGGGACTTATGGAACACGCCCGCCACAAGCAGCCCGGTAATGTAGTCGATTGCCATGAACACCATCAGGGTCACCATAGCAGCGTCCCAGCCGCCGAACAGGGAAGCAATGGAACTTCCCAGCACACCAATACCCGTGCAAATTCCTTCCTTCATGACATTATCCCTCCTTCACATAGTCCTCCCCGGTCAGTTCCTTGTAATCCTCCGGGGTAATCCAGTCCTTGGCAACGGCATTGTAGACCATCTTCTTGCTCCACACGCCCATGCCCCAGTACCGCTTGACCTTCGCATAATTCTTTCCGTGTGCCATCTCTTACACCTCCATATCAATGTCAGCCATCATAGCAAGATAGTCAATCTTGCCGTTGAGGGCCGCATACTGGATTTCCTGCGGGGAGAGTTCCCGGAAGCAGAGATACCAGCCGTCCTTGTACTTCACCTGCTGAATGAGGACGGCGTTGTGCATGACAATCTCCGTCTCTCCGTCCGTGAGAGTGAGGGTAGACAAGTTGCCCTCGAACACAGACTCGTCCACCTGGGTCTTGCTGACATAGTTGTTCCCGTTCTGGGTGAACCCCGTCAGTTCCGTCCCGTCTGCCAGAATGATTTTCCACATGATAGCGTTCCTCCTTTAACTTGTTGTAGAGTTCAGTCATATTAGACCTCTGGTGCTTGCTCATGTTGCGGCAATGATTTTTAATCCAACTGGTGTACCAGTCATCAAACTCCTTTTCGGGAAGTCTGCCCTCCAGCTTCTTCATCTTGCGCCGCATGGTGGTCAGCCGTTTGGGGTTGATTTTATGGATGACCCGTCCGGTATCCGTCAGGGAATATTGAATTTGCAGGAACCGCCATAGTTCAGACAATTTGCATATCCTGGTTTTACGCTCATTGACCGTGATACCCAGTTCCTTTGCAATCTGGATAATGTCTTTCAGCAAACCTTCCAAGAACTCTTTGCTCTCATGGATTGCATATCCATCATCCATATACCTCCCATAGAACTTTACGGCCCGGACTATCTTGACGAAATTATCAATCCGCATAGGATATATAATCCCAGCGTCTTGCGCCAACTGGTCACCAATATTGAGGTGTTTTTCCATATACCGTACCTTGGTCAGCAGCTTTTTGTCCACCAACTCATACTCAAGGGAATTAAACAGGGTTGTCATACACTGGGAGTATTCATCATCGTCCATGTAGGACACGTCCACCCGTTCTCGCTTCAATATCTGGTCAATCAGCCGCAGCGCAATTTCATCGTCTATGTACTGAGCGAACAATTCACGCAGTTTGCTATGCCAGATGTTGTCATAATATTTTGAGAAATCGAACAGCAGAATGTATCCATCGTTTGAACCATGCTGGTTATAATACTTGTGCAAGTGGGTTTCCAACCGCCGCCTTGCAAAGTCTATCCCTCTATTTTCCAGGCTTGCACTGTTGTCATAAATGAGGTACTTCCTCACGGACGGGGTAATTACCTCGTCACATAGAGAGTGCTTTACAATCCTGTCAGGAAATTGCTCTCCTGTAATCCTCCGAATTTTCCCTCTTTCATTGAGGGTAAAACTTGTGGTGGGTAGGAACTCATAGGTTTCAGTGCGAAGTTCTCTCTGCATTGTTCCAAGATACAGCAGGTAAGCCATCTCATACTTTTGCACCTGCGGTTTCCAATCACTACCTTGTTTGGCCTTTAGGAAAGCGTCATATAACGCATTGCCGTCAAATATTTCACGCTGATAACCGCAGCACTCTTGAGTGGCGGTGTCGTGTGTAGCATTTACCTTATTGGACATAAGGAAGGACAATCTCTCCTTTCTCTGGGTACGAAACGCACAATCGGCTATTTAATCGTACCATCGAAATCGGGGCGAACGCCGTTGGAGTTAGAAGCGTTGTTGTAGTTCGCATTGCCGTTGTTGTTGACATTGGCGAAATTGGCAGCGGAATTAGAGATTGCCCCTTTGAACTTGTTATCTGATTTACGCCAGCCTTTAATGAGGTCAATTTCCTTCTGGATACTGGCACTGAACCGAAGGTACACATTCACGTCTACAGGAAGTGTTTCAATGGCATATTGCAATTCCTGGACTAATCTGTAACACTGACCTATCGCCAAGTCTTGATGAACCCGCCGCTCAATCAGTTCTTCCATATAAACCGGGTAAATACTGTTTGCGGTATAGACGTGTTCACCAATGGCCCGTAGGCAGTCAATGATGACCCTTCGTTCGTCCTCAATGAACCACTCGTCAAAGGCTTCGTAGCGGCGTTTTAAGCGGTCATACTGGGCCTTTTCGCTGTCGGTAAGGTAATCGTATTCCCTCCCGCTGAAACGCTTCTGTAGGCGTTTCTCAGCCTTTTCAAAGCTGTATCCGAAATCCCGCAGAAGCAAATCAGTAATATCCTTTCTGAGTTGGGTCAAATGATGAAACACCTCAAACTGGGAGGGCTTCCGTTTACTCTTTAACACTGACATACGATTGACCTTTCTACCCCGCCCCACAAGGGGGCGGGGATTTTGGATTTAGAAGATAGAGAAAGCGGGGCGAACGCCGAGGAAGTAAGAAGCGTAGTTGCAGTCCGCAAGGCCGTAGTCGTTGACATTGGCGAAATAGGCAGCGGTGACAACATCACGCAGCCAGAAGGTCAGACGATTAGAAATCAAGTCCGGCCTATGAGCGAACAGCGGCAGTTGAGATTTCTCTACCCGGTAGTTGGTAGGTACGGTAGTACCATCACACCCCGGCATAAAAACTGCGCCGCCGTAGACCATCTGCTCATTCATCAGTTCCACTTCGCTGTCACACCATGCACCCGCAGAGGGTTTGCCGTTGCTGACGGCGTTTGTGAGGTAGACCTTATGCTTCAAAACATGGTTAGGGAACGCTGCCTTGATGGTGGTTTTTGCCTGGTTCAGCCCTTCGGTATACATTTTGGAACCCATATAACCACCATCAGTGGTATTGGTGTCGTTCATAACGTGATTATACAGATTAGAGTCAGGCACAATCACGACATGGTGAGTATTCAGGTCAGTATCGCCACTGCGCAGGTAGTAGTCAAAAGCCGCAATACGGTAATTGACACCACCAATCACCCAATAGTCACCAATGAACAGGTCATCAAACGTACCAGCGGAAATCGCCGCATACTGAGCGGCAGTAACAGAAGTCCCCAAGTTTTTACCCCGGAAGATACTGTTATGCGCCCCGGCATTCTTCTCCACAGTCCCATTCAGGCCCGCCCCCAGGACTTTCAGCAGGCCGTCAGTGCCAATAGAGAGGGTTACCCCATCAGGCTTGACCAGGCCAGCTTTTGCGGTAGTGGCAATCTCAGACTGCTTCGCTGCAATCGTGCCATCTGCCTGAACAGTAACGGTTGTTCCGTCCGGCTTCACGATACCAGCCTTGGCAGTAGTAGCCACGGGAAGTTCCGTCTGTTTGGCAGAAATAGTGCCATCAGGCAGAATGGTAATAGTCGTGCCGTCCGGCTTTACTACACCCAGAGTTCCCACAGCGGCAGTATCCTGGTCAGGAATGACCGTAGAAAGCGTTCCGTCAGCCTTAACCTTGATAGTCGTACCGTCAGGCTTCACGATACCAGCAATCGCCGTAGTAGCGATAGGAACATTAGCCCCGCCGCTGTCCAGCATATTCTTGAGGGTACACACCCTCATGCCATTAGCGGTATGAACCAGTACCAGGTCATTCATGCCCAGCAAGGTTACTTGGTCAAGGTCTGTCATCTTTTTGGTTTCAATAGAAATCGCAGACATTTTTATTCCTCCTTATGCTTCCAATCTGCCACGATTGCAAAGCCCAGGTCATCCACCAGCAATGCGTTTTGTTCGTTGCAAATAGGAGCCGTCATATCATTCTGGATGACCATGTGTTCCAGACGGGCCAACCGTTCATCCAGTTCGGTTGTCTCTTGAGTGAGTTTACCTGCCACGTCCCCGGATAACTGGGATTGCAGAGAGTCAAACCAGGTATTAAAAGCGGTCTGCTGGTCACTCTCAAAAGTAGCCATTCTCCTTTGATAGCCGTCCTCCATGCTTGTCAGAGAAGCGTTGGTATCCCTCATGAGTTGTGCAAGGAAGGTTTGCCAGTTCTGGTAGTCCGCAGCACTGGACACCTCTACGCCTTGGACAGCGGCGGTGCTTCTTGCCCTCAATGCCGCCAGAAAGTCCTCAAACTCAGTCAAATCCAGGTTCGTAGCTTCCCGGATAGCGGCAATGATATTGTCACCTTGGATTTTAAGCTGGTTCGTGTAATCCGTGAAGTCACTGTACTCCCCATTGGCTTTCGCTTCAAAAAGCTGCTTTTGCAGGGCAAAGTAGTTCTGGAACGCTTCATAGAGGTCAGTCCCGTTTTCCAGCATGGACATGATAGTGTTCAACGCTTCGTTCATACGGTTAGCGTCCATAGCCCCAAAGAAGGATTTCTCCTTCTGGCTATATACGGTCATGTCCTGCAAGGACACCGTGTCGTCAGCGTTTTCAATGAGATTATACCGCTTCAAGCCACTCCACACAGCGTCCGTGTAATTAACAGGTAACAAGTCCCATGCCATTTATAACCCTCCCTTCATACCGAAATTCCATGTAAACATTCTCCTTCCTTCACTTTGATTATTCAGACGGTCATACAAGTCCAGAATGGCACTTTCCAGCCTGTTCAGTTCTGTAAAGTCCATCGTATTCCCGTTCTCAAAATAGACCGGGGCAGACCCATAGTTCCTCTGCAAAGTGTTTTCGTTCAGTGTATTCAGGTTTTCTTCAAGCTGATTGATTTCATCAGCATAGAAGTAATCCCCAGCTACACGGTCTTGACCCAGACTGACCAAAGAAAATTTCTCATACATCTTGATAGCCAGGTTCCGCAGGTAATCCAGGTTGTTCTTAATGCGGTTGAAGTCCTCCGCATTGAACCTGTCTCCAGAGTAGACACCTTCCTCATTCACCCGGCCCCACCAGTTTGTTTTAGGAGTAGACCATCCCATACCTTGTTACCTCCTATAGTGTTGTTCTTCTGGTAATTACCTTCCCGGAAAAACTCTGATTGAAGTGCAAGGTTTCCCGGTAAATAGTCACCTTCATGCCTGTATGGAACTCGTTCTCCTGATAGACCACATCGTTTGCGTCAATTTCCGGGTTGCCACGGGTGGTGTACTCATACTCAATCCCGGACTTGTAGTAATCCCCCAGCCAGTCAGCAAGGTCTTGGGCCATCGTCATATCGCTCATAAGTGGGTTCTCCCACTTGACGGTCTTACCCCGGAGGTTCAGCACCTTTTTGGCATATCGTTCTATGATTTTATAGCGGTGACCTAAAACTTCCAGTCTATAATTACCTCCCACTTTGAATTTGACCGTGATATAGTAATTACCCCAAGAAATGATTTCTACGTTTGCTGCACTATCATCCAGTGTAGCCCTGAATCCATAAGAGGGTTCTCCCACAAAAAACGTCTGCACTTCTCCGGCCTGCACAGATACTTCCTCACTGACCAAGGTTTCCTCCACGGGGTTAAGCTGGTAGCTGTAACAGGGGACGATAACCTCTTTCACCAACTCCTGCTTGATAGCCTTGGGGGAGGAAGTCATGTCTGTCCGCTCCATAGTGAAATTCGTAATATCACCGAACGTGAAGTAGTTGAGGACGATACGGTTATGAGGTTTTGCCGTCCCAGTAAACTCAACCTCCATAGTGTCAAAATCGTCAAAGTCATGGAGGACAACCAAGGTCTTTTCGATTTCCTCAGTCACCGTGTAGTCATCCACCAGGTCACCGTTGTTGTAGGTTCTAATCACAATGCCAGATGGAAGGGTGTTGCCGAACACCATTTTGACCCCGTGGTAAAGGCACTGTGCTTCCTGCACCAAGGTAATGACTGGGTTGGTCTGGAACTTCCCATCAGCGTCAGAAATGCTACTGGACACAAAGCCCGTGTTCAGCGTCATCTTGTCCGTTGTCCGGGGCAGGAAGAACATCTTCCCGTCAGCCGTGGTATAATCAGTTCCCAGTGTGGCATACTCGTCCTTGGTTCCCGTGCGGATGATATTGGCGATATTGGAGTAGGGGGTTTCACCATTGCAGCTTGCTTCCGCTTCCGGGACAAAGTTGGATTTAATTTGAATCGTCCCTTCCCGTGTCTGCGTAAGAACGCAGCGGCAGGCATTGGCGATAATCTGTAGGGCCTGCTTGTGTTGAACCCTTGGAATGGGGTTCTTGGAGTAGAGATGTTTCAGCCGGGGGTCAATGTAATACTTGGTTTGCCCAGCGTCCCGCAGCACTTCCACCGCCAGGTCAAAGTAGCTTTTCCCGCTCTCCCGGTACAGCCCCTTGTAATACTCAGAATCCATGCTTCTAAACACATCTTGGCAGCGGATGGTGGCGGTGTAGTCATCGGACTCCCACTCCGAACACCAGAGGTGGTTCCCTCTAATCCACTCAATTTCCTCAGAATCAGGCAACTGGTATCCGTAGTAAATATCCATCTCCTGCCCGGTTTCCAGGAAGTTGATAGCGGACTTCGGGTTATCCACGTTGAAATACTTGTCATAGTTTTTCAGGGTTACGGAGAAGTCAATTTGAGGAATGTCCGCTCCGATAGGGGACACATAACTCTCAAGGGTGGAAGCCATCACAGAATCGTTATGATAGACCAGACCATAGCCAAAGCGGAAGGAGTAAATCCGCAGCCGGGAGTGGGGGTTCTTCATCTTGCGGATAACAAGGGTCAGTTTGGTCACCTGCTCCAAGACTTCCTCCGTATTGAACACGGCCTTGTCATTCCCCCGGAACTCCACGGTCTGCCCCTTGTCAGTGACAAAATCGAAATCCACCGGGTAGTTCTCCCCAAAGTTGATGGTGATACCACGGAAGTCCGTTGCGGTGATATGAAGGTCAATGGTGACCTCCACAATCCCGTCAGACACCAGGTTTGCGCTGACCAGCCCGGTATCGTAAAAAGAAGCGGAGGAACCTTGCCTGGGAAGGAAAAACATAGACCCATCCACTCTGGTAAAGTTTTCTTCCAAAGTAGCATAAACTGTCAGGTCATCCAGCCCTCCAAACAGGTTCTTTTCATTAGAAAAATAGGCAAAATTCCCGCTTTCAACTCTGGCGTTTGCTTGTGCTTCCTGATTGACAACGCCAAAGGAAATCATGATATACCCACGTTCCCGGAGAGAATCCTTCATGCTCTCAGCATAGACTTTTGATACTTTTTGCATAGAAATCACTCTCCCGTATCTACCAGATTGAATTTGCAGTTTCGGTAGTGCGTGGGTTTCCCGGAACCATCAAGCCAGTAGGGTTCTCCATGACGGTCACCGGGGTACATCTTAATGGTCTTTTTGGAGTTAGTCACAGGGTCATTGAACGTGACATATACAAAGAAGTTGTTGAGGATACTTAATATCCTCGACCACTCCGCAGCCGTTAGCCAGGGCCATTCCAGACCATCAATCTTGTATTGGTCACGTCCAATCCGCTGACCCACAACCGTAGCGTTGGCGTTACGCCCGGAGTCAACGAAAGTGGACACGACAGGGCTTACACCTCGCTTCGGGGTAGGCAACTCATAGCCGTTAATTGCAAGGTATCCCATCGTTACCTTCCTCCCTTCTTACTTGGTAAAGCTATAGCCATTGGCTTTCTTCTGGGTTTCAACTGCGTCCGTGATAACACGGTTTCCAACCTGCACAATCGGGTGTTCATCCTTATCAGCCTGCCTACGCATATCGTCTGCAATCTGGTTCAGAGTAGGTTGCACATACTCCCTGTAGAAGTTCTCCATTGCTTCCTCAAACCCGTCTGCGGTAATGTCCGTGCTGCTCTGCACATTGGCAGAAATGGACTTGGAGAATTGAGCGGTATCCAGGTATCCCAAAGCGGACGTATCTACCGCCAGGGCAAGGGCCGGGGCAATACTGGTAAAGGAATCAGCCCAGTTCCCCACAACGTTCTTGGTGGACTTCCCCAGGTCTTGAATACCCAGGTTATAGCCCAAAACGCTGTCTTTACCAATCTGCTCAAACACCTTGGAGGGGGAGTTGGAATCCAACTTCTTCTTAAACCAGTCGATGATAGAAGAACCCCAAGAGTTGATAGTGTTCTTGCAAGTGGAATACAGCGCACCAATACCATTTTTGAACCCGCTCACCACATCAGAAGCGATACTGTAAAAGCTACTGCTGGAACAGGTATTCGTGAACCAGGACTTAACGCTACTTGCCCAAGTAGTAATAGCACTTTGCACCGTGGAATAGGTATTGCTGATACCGTTCTTGAACCCGCTCACAATGTCACTTGCCAAGGTGGTGAAAGCAGACTTGGAAGCAATGTTGCTAAACCATGTCTTTACGCTATTGGCCCACGTTGTCATACTGCTCTGCACCGTACTGTAGGTACTGGAAATCTTATCCTTAAATCCGCTGATAACATCACTTGCGAAATTCCCAAAAGCAGACTTGGAAGCAATATCACTGAACCAATTTTTTACATTGGTAGCCCAGGTTGTAATACAGGACTTGGTATTACTGTACGCACTGGAAATCTTGTCCTTAAACCCGGTAATAATATTGTTCGCAAATGTCTGGAAGGTATAATTGTTCACCGCTCCATGAGAACTCCCAGTGAACCAGTCTTTGACGTTACTGGCCCAGGTGGTAATGCAGGACTTAGTATTGGTGTATGCACTACTGATTTTCGTGCGGAATCCTTCAATCACGTTATTCGCAAATGTCTGGAAGGTATTGTTGTTGATACCCCCATGAGAACTCCCAGTGAACCAGTCCTTTAGGTTTGTAGCCCAGGTGGTAATGCAGGACTTAGTGTTGGTATAGGCCGAAGAAATTTTCGTTCTAAAGCCCTCAATAACGTTATGAGCAAAGGTGGAAAAGGTATTGCTATTCACCCCGCCGAAAGAACTGTTCGTGAACCAGTTTTTTACACTGTTTGCCCAGGTAGTGATACTGGTCTTTACCGTGGTATAAGCACTACTGATTTTCGTGCGGAACCCTTCAACGACATTATGAGCGAAAGTAGAGAATGTGTTAGAGTTCACCCCTCCGAAAGAAGAATTAGTGAACCAATCCTTTACACTACTGGCCCATGTCACGATAGAGTTTTTGACCGTGGTATAAGTACCGCTTACCTTCTCACGGAACCCCATAATAATGTTGTTAGCAAAGGTCTGGAAAGTGGTCATGTTCACCCCGCCAAAAGAACTGTTCGTGAACCAGTTTTTGACGTTAGTAGCCCAGGTGATAACCACGCTCTTAACGGTAGTGTAGGTGGAACCAATCTTGTCCTTAAAACTGCTGACAATATTACCAGCCAGTTCCTTGAAGTTCTCCACCAGCCCCTTGCCGTCCTGCCCCTTGGTAAACCACTCAATGATTTTCCCGGCCCACTCCTTGACCTTGGAACCGATAGTGGCAAAAAGGTTCAGTCCTTCCAGGAATCCTTCCACAATGTACTTCCCCATCTCACGCATGACCGTGGAGGGGCTATGGATACCAAAACAGTCCTTGAACCCCTGGATAAACGGGTCAAACACGTTTTCCTTAATCCAGGTTCCAATGTTCTTGATACCGTCCCAGATACCCAGCAGCAGGCCCTTGATGATTTCAATGCCGCCGAACTTTCCGTCACCGTTCTCGTCCTGGATATACTTCAAAAAGTAGTTCTTAATGTCAGTAATCACGTCCGAAATGAATGTAGCGATAAAACTGACACTCGCACCCAGGTCAGACCCCAGCATACGGAAGAACGCTTGGGCAATACCCGTGAAATCCAGGCCGATGATACAGTTCTTCAACCCCGTATAGAGGTCATGGGCTACTTGACTCCAATCCACCTTTTTCAGCCAATCGGAAGTCTGGTTCAATGCGCCCTTGATACAGTCACCAACGGTCTTTCCTACCAGTTTCCAATCCAGGTTTTGAATCAAGCCCAGCAGAATATCTACCAGCCCGTTCAGCACCATAATGATTGTTTTGCCCAGCATTTCAGCGTCAATGACCTTGAGGGCATTGTTGATACCTTCGGCAAAATACTTGCCAAACCGGGAGAAATCCCCCACACCCTTCACCCACTCATAGGCTTCGCTGATAGCACCCTGGATACAATCACCAATGGTCTTGCCTACCAGGGGCCAGTTCAGCCCATCCAGCAGGCCAATCAGAACATCAAGCCCCGCAGTAAAGGAGCGAACCAAAAGCCTGCCTACAAACTCACCGTCAATCTCTGCCAGTGCGTTATTGATTAGAGTTGCAAGGTGTCTGCCCAGGCCGTAGAAGTCTGCCGTCTTGAGGAAGTGGTACGCTGTTTTCACAGCACCATCCAGGAAGTTCCCGATTTTACGTCCGATACCCGCCCAGTCGATACCGTCAATAATCTCATTGAACTTGGTTCCCAGCAGTTTGCCCAGTTCTTCCCAGTTCTCCAACTCAATAGCCAGTTTCAGCTTATCCGCAAACTCGCTGATAGTGTCAGAGATAGGAAGTTCCTCAAACATGGAACCGTAGTCAGGTACTTCCTTGCCGCTCCCGGAGTCATCGTTCTTGGAAATGATGTTCAGTTCGTCAATACTCCCGGTAGCGTTCTTGATTTCCTTTGCCGCCTTTTTGGTCTTGTCAGCGGCTTCCTCCGCAGACTCCGCATAGGACGTAGCCATTTTCTTTGCGGCGGTGTAGGTGTTAGCCCCGGACAACCGTGCAAAAAGCTGGTTGACCATGTTGAACAGGTTCACAACCTTGTCAATGATGAAATCCAAGGCCGGGGCAATGGAGTTAATCAGCGGGCCAATCATAGCCCCCATGCTGTTCTTCAAATAGAGAAAGCTGGTGGCACACCTGTCCATGCTTTTAGAGAACGTGCCGTCCATCAGCAAGCTATACTGGTACAGGTTGTTGATACCGTCTTTGATTGCCTTGGTCAACTGCGAAAACATGAAGCGGATAAGACGGTACATTGCAATCCGCTTGATACTCGCAAATAGCTTCCCGAACGTGGAAGTGGTCTGCTTAACCTTCGCTGCCATTCTGGAACCGAACGTGTACGCCAGGTTCTTACCTGCCGAAATAGCCGCCTTTGCCGCTGTGCCAATCCCCTTCAAGGCCAGTTGCAGGGACTTCAAAGCACCTCGCCCCAGAACGGAGAAGGTCTTGGAAAAGACCCCTCCAATCCCTTTGAGGACGTTTTTCAGGACTTGTGCGGCATTGGTGGCCCGGATGATTTCATCCGTACTGTCAGCCACATCGTCAGGAGCGTCTTGCGCCCCGGTTCCACCCGTATCACCCCCGCCAGAAGCGGAAGTGTCCGTACTTCTCAGACCATTCAGGTTCGGGATATTCACGCCATCCATTCCCTGCAAAGCCACAGACAACCGTTCGGCCCGGTCAATCCCCTCAGAGGTGATAGACTCAAGAGCCGCACCAATATCTTCAAGCCGCTTGGGAATTGTGGGGGAAATTCTGACGGAGTTCAGAGTGTTCAAGGCATTGGCAAGGCTTTCCAGCCGTCCAATCCCGGACTCGTTCATGGAATTGCTGATAGAATCCAGGGACGCACTCACCTTTTCCAGTCCCTTCCCACTCAGAGAAGATTTCAGCCTGGTAAAGCTGTTAATCAAAGCGTCAATTCCCTTGCTTGCGTTATTGGACTTCGCTTCAATTTGAAATTCCAGACCTTCCAACTCGACCGCCATCATTTATCCCTCCCTTCTTTTTAATTTAGCGTTCAATCCCTTCATCATCATCTGCATAGCGTTCTTGCCATTTTCCATCTTCTTGCGGTTTTCTTCCTCCCTTGCCCGGTCAGTAGCCCGCTTGGTAATGGGAACGGGTGTTTCCATATACTGCTTCGGCTTCTTCTTCCGGCTCATGGGGTTCAGAATCGGCGCAACGTCAATCAAAGCACTGTAGATGTAAAGGCCATGCAGCCATGCCAGATAATTTTCCTTCTCCTGCTTGTGAATCTCTGCTTCCCGGTAATACTTTGCCATCATGGAATCCCCATCCCAGTAGTCATGATAGGACATACCCATAGCCATATACTGGGCGCAAAGTTCCTCAAACTTCTCCCCGTAACGAATAAGGGGACGGCGGCTTGCACCGCCGCCCCTTGAATCACTGGACGGAGAACCCGTTACCAATTCGCCGCCCACTCCACGTTTTTTACCGCTTTATCGTCCGGCTCCGTCATGAGGGCTTCAATCGGCTCGTTATACATCTCAGCCAGCTTGCCAATCAAGTCCTCCTTGTTCGGCATAGCGGCGTAGATACGGTCAATGACCTCCTGCTTGACAAAGCGGTGGTGGGCCTTGAACGCCCCGGAGAACAGGGCAGGCAGCAGGGTCATAGGTTTGGAGTCAATGTCACGGGCAACAAAGCCCTCGTCCTCCATCTGCTTGACGGTACGGCGGGTATACTCCAACGTGTACTCCTTATCCTCCCAGGTGAAGATAATCTGTTTAGCCATTGCAAAACACTCCTTTAATTCTTGAAATTAAATGTAACTTGGTCTTGAGGAATTATTCCTCGCTGATAACCGTGGACGGGGCAATGCTGATAGTCATGCCCCTCGCTTCGTTCACGCTGCCGCCGTTGACATGGACGGAAAGCTGGCCCGTGAAGGAGAACTTGCCCTCAGAACCAGTGGGAGTAGGCAGACCGCCGCCCACGTTCTCAGTGCCGCCGAACCACACGGCGTATTCCTCCTGCTTGTTTTCCAGGGCTTTGAGGGCCATGTAGTCATTCTTGTCGTAGTTGGCCCCGAAAGCAAGGCCCTCAGTGTCCTGGACACCGGGAACGTAGACCCTCATGCGGTGGGAGAGAGTGGTCACGTCAATCATCTCCGGGTCACCGCCCAGGTCAGGGAACTCCGTAATGTCCAGCAGCTTTTCCCAGTCAGGGGAAGTGACCGTCTCACTGGGGGCGGGCTTGTGCATGAGGAAGGTCATATAGGTACTGGTAGCCATGATTGTTTACCTCCTGTAGAAAAATTTACCGTCTGTTGCCGCTCTGTACCGGGCGGTAATGCGGTAGATAGAAGCGTCCTCCATGTTCGGAACCGGGGTCATCACCAGCCGCCTAAAGTTCATGCTGGTCAGCAGGTCATTGATGACGTTCATGATTGCCTTGCACTCCGTTTTCTTCCCAGGGGATTTATTGGAGTGGACATTCACCTCAAACATGACCTGTACCATGTTCTCCTGCAAGCTGCTGTCCTCATGTTCCGTAATGGGGTAGTTGTCACTCTGGACAATACTGACGTGAGGAAAGGAGGGCGGTGACTTGACATACTCGCTTGCGGTATTGATACCGGGGAACTCAGCCCGCAGCACTTCCACAATCCGGGTATAGACCTCATTCTCAGGGTCAATCACACATAACACCTCCTTGCGATTTCCTCAAATTTTTGCTCCAACTCTTTGATTGTCAGGTACATACTCATGTTCGCTGGATTGCCATAGGTATGCACTTCCCCGGCGTGTTTTCCAGTGGTGATAACCTCACCGTGAGTTCCGGGTGAACCCGTGTACCTCCAACCTTTTTTCATCTTGCCAAGTCCGTGTCCATACGTCCCCCGGCTAAAGCCGTTATTGGCGGCTTCCGGGTGATTGTCCGGGTATCTGATACCCGTACCGAACTCAATGAACAGAACAGAACTCCCGATTGCCACGACCGCAACTTTGTTCTTGTCCCGGCTTTCCACTGATACTTTCACATCGTTCGTGCCGTCATACTCTGCTGACTGGAACTTGGCAGAAGCAATGCTCATACCTTCGTCCCCCAGGGCTTTCAGGAACTTTTCCGTACACTCTTTCAGCCAGGTTTTATACCGCTGCAATTCTCTAATGGCGTTGTCGATACTTTTTTCCGTCAACTCCACTTTGATAATCCTTTTCTTCACGATACAGTCACCTTGCTTACTGCATAGGAAATGCTGTTGATGGACTTGGCTACTCGCCGTACCCTATAGTCAAAAAGCGGAACGCCCTCAGAATTGAACTCAGGCTTCTTGTCGATAAAGAGGACTGTGTTTTCATCAATCGGGCAGCGCACATCGTCTGTCACCAGCACCTTGTCATAGGACTCAAGGTTGCCGAACATATTGACTTGTGCGTATCCAGTGGCGGGGGAAACGCTGCACATCAATCTGACGGGCGGTTTATACACCACCTGTTCCTCACCCGTTTCATATCCGTTATCATCCGTCTGCGGCTGTTTGCCATGGTACAGACAGAAGTAGACCGGGGACAGGTTCCGTTTCATCAGTTTCATTACAGTACCCCCGCCATCGGCGTAATGCGGCGCAGCAGAGAGGGAGGAATGTCACCGTCCTCATACGTCCGGGATACCCCGTTTTCGCTGTGACTGACTTCACCTTCCGCTCCACGCTTGTTCAGCATATACACCGCAATCTCAATCTGGATGGAATCATACTTCTCCGGGATTTCTTCATCCTCCCCGTATCCGTAGGGGTAGGCGTGGGAGAGAACCACGCTCCGGGCCAGGGAAAGGTAGGTGGACAGCCCCGCCACACTACGTTCCCCGGTCATCCGTTTCAGAACCACCAGTTTTTCATTGTCTGTCATGCTGTCCACCTTCCTTCGTTATGACTTAGGTTCCCGTGCCGCCGCCAGTACCGCCAATCTCGCTGGCGTTCGCCAGGTATACGCTCCGGCTGTAGGTGGGCTTCTCAAAGTCCGTGGAAATCCCCGTGAACTTGCCGTGGAACCACTCCGGGCCGTGGTCAAGGCCAATCTGCCCGAAAAGCTGATACTTCTCACCCGCACCAGTCTTGGCAAGCTGCTCCAGGAAGAAGTTGCCCTTGCCGGGGACAGGCTGGTACACGGGGGCCAGAACCGCCAGGTCAAGCAGCAGGGCCGTACCACCGGGCAGGCACTCGCCCAGGTACAGATAGACCTCACCCAGCGGGGTCACGACCTTGGACAGCGCAATGCCGTTGATGTTCCGGGCGGCGGGAACCACGGTCAGGCCATTCTGCACAGCGTCAGCGTTGACCTGGAACATGGTCACAGCGTCACACCACAGGCACAGGCCATCGGTGGGAGCGTTGGCTTCGTAGACCTTCTTCACCATGTCGGCAATGTCCCACAGGCCAAGGGGCTTGGACTTCATTGCCGTCACGTTGCTGGTAATGGCGGTGACCAGGCCACGGGTCTTGTTGATAGTGGCGTCAGAGGTGGCCTTGTTGTATACGCCATTGATGAAGGTGTACTCAATGTCCCGGTTGACCTTCTGGATTTTCGCAGCGACCTGGAAATCCAGTTCGTTAATCGGGTTCTCCTGCTGGTTGACCACGTTCAGCCCGGACAGAGTACCCATGTTGCTCTGCTTGGCGTAGGACACGCCAACGGCTTCCATGAAAATCTGGGTCACGTTGGTTTTCTGCTCACGGGTCACCACAGTAGCGTCCGGGGCGGTCAGGGAAGCGGTTTCGCTGATAGCGGGCTGAGAACCGTCCCCGCCAGCGGTGTACTCCTGCCCGGTCACGAACTCGACATGGTTCGTGGTCTTGGCCTTGGAACCGATGATGGAACTCAGGGGAGTGCGGGTATTGCCCTTGTTAAAGAGCATACCAGAGTAGTTCAGCACCCCAAAGCTGGTAGCAATAGTGTCAGCCATGATATGTCACTCCTTTTCTTGATTTACTCCGTCTGGGCTTCGGCTTGTGCCGCCAGACGGGTATAGTAGGCGGCGGCAGAGTAGTTGCCGCTGGCCTGGGCTTCCTCAATCTTCTTCTGATAGTCCACCTCGCCGGAACCCTCAGAACCGGAAGCGGGCCGGGGGGTTTTCTTCATCTTGTCGGCAAGAATGTCCTTCTTCTGGGCTTCAAGGAACTGGCTCTGATTTTTCATCACAGTGTCCATATCCCCGTCCACCATAGCGGTAGCGGTACTCTCCGCAAGGGCGGCTTCATAGCCCATCCCCAGAAGTTGCGCTTTCTTTTCGGCAAGGGCCTGGGAACGCTTCAAATCGGCGTTCTCCTGTACCAGCTTGTCATATTCCTCCTTCTTGGCGGCAGCGTCAGCTTCCTCCTGGGTCTGCTTGTTCCGCAACTGCTGTTTGAGGTCAGCAGCTTGGCTGTTCGCCTTGGACAAGGCATTTTTCAGCCGGGTCACTTCGGCGGCGCTGGTGTCCGGGGCCGGGGGAGTAATGTTCTTCAAAGCGGCTTCCACTTCCTCAAGTGTCATGCCCTCCTTGTAGGCTTCTCCCAGCAATTCTTTCAAATCCATCTTGAAGTCCTCCTTTTGCGTTTTTGTTGGTGGGTCACTCCACACTGATTTCCGTTTTATACTCTTGTCTGAGTTTGCGTGTTGTTAAGGCGGTTTCCCTACCGCCAGTATTAAGTAGCGTATTGCCACATATACCCGTAAGCTGTAGGCCGTTTTCCTGTCAAGCAGCGGAAAATTGCCCTTCGGTCAAAATTAGTTGCTCTTTCCGCTTCTCTGGCACTTGGATATTTACGAACAAACTTCCCGTCTAAAGAATACTGACAAATTTCCTTATTCTGTTTGCCGTTCTTTTGGCTTTCAGAATGTCGTTTAATACCTGTCCCATATCTGATATTGGCAAGCGGTGTAATCCACTCTAAGTTTTCAGCCCGATTATCTGTTCTAATTTCATTGATATGATTTACCTGATTTTGGCTGTCGCTTTCCCGTTCGCAGAACTCTTTTGCAACTAAACGATGAACCAATGAATCTTTCCTCTTTCCGTCTTTGCACAGAACCACAAACAGGTATTTTCCCGTGCTTCCAGGTTTCAAAATACCGCCACGCTTTAGTCCACGCACACGGCCTTGATTGCTTACCTGATATAAGCCCTCATAGCCTGTAACATCTCGCCAAACTTCATTTGACATAATACATACCTCCTATTTGCGTAAAACAACAATACAGCGACAATTTACATTGTTTTCGGCTTTTTGAAATCCTCCTGGGTACGCAGCACTATCCCCATCATAAGTAAAGAAGTTATGTCCTACTGGAACGGATACGCCCTCAAGGTAGTCATGGGTATCTCTCACTCTCTCGTCACCCACCGTGTACCATATCTTGGTTACCCCTGAGTTCCCCCAGCTAACATACTCCTTTGCGCCGTTGTCAACGGCCTGGTTATACACCCTATGAAATTCAGACTCAGCCAGCGTTACCAGACGGCCCGGACTCTCATTTCGTACATGGTCTAACACCCTGTCCTCAAAGGTCTTGCCGTCAATTACCGCAAAAATCGCTTCCTCCATCTCGTCAAGGTTCACGGTCAACTCAGTGTCCAGCATAGAGGACGCATTGAGAATCCCAAGGGTGTAGGCATTGACCAGGAAGGAAAACAGGTCATCCGCTACTTTCTTTGCCCGCTCCGTTTCATCCCCGTCTGCGGTGTAGTAGCTGGTTGCGGTAAGTGGGTTGAGTTCATCCAGTGCTGCTACATAGCTGGAAATCACTTGCTCCACTTATATACCTCCCATTTGCGAAAAAGGGACTATGAGCGTTACCCGCTCACAGTCCCATTAGACTTTCCAGGGCCTTTGCCCCGGCTTACTCCTTCATCCGCATTTTCCGCTTGATTTCGACCACGGTAACCTTCCCCTGCTCAATCAGAATTTCCACCCTGCTTCCGTGCTTGAGGATGGTTTCCACCTGCTGAACCATCTCCGGGGTCAACTTCGGCATTGCCATTATCATTACCTCCCTGCTGTTTTAATTTCATCTGCTGCTCAAGCTGCTCCTGGGCCTTGCGCTCCTGTTCCTGGGCATATTCAGCACTCAGCGTATAGGCCAGGTCAGAATCGACAAACAGGCCGCAATGCTCAAATGCCAGCCGGGGATGAATCTTGTCATTCTTCAACATCAGGTCAAGCACCTGGGCCTTTTGCAGAATGTTTTCGTAGTTGCGCCGGGTGAAACGGATTTCGATGTTGCAGACCTTCAAACTCATGCCCCGGATGGTATGACAGATATTGAGAATCAGCCGCAGGAAAATCCGTTCGGACTTCTTGAACATGAGTTCGCTGTCCTTGGCCCGTGCTTCCGCAGCAGACCAACCATCTCTCATGATGACCGCAGACCCGGTATCACTGGTGGAAGAACCGCCGTTGCGGTTTGGCATACCACAAATGGTAAGTACCACCTCATACATATGGTCTACAAGGGTCTGCGTCTCACCCTGGTTGAGATTGTTGATAAGATAGCTGACTTCCGCTTTCAGTTGCGGGTCAATGTCCTTGAACTTGATAGCCCCTTCCTCACGCAGCTTTTTGTAATCCTCAGAGGAAATGTCCACGTTATGGAAAAGCATAAGGGCCTGAATGAACTGTTCCACACCATCAAGGCGGTTGCTGTCTGTCAGGTTGATAGCGTCCAGAAGGGGGATGACCAACTCAAACGCACCAATCCGGGCCAGGTTCAAGGGGTACTCAATGATAGGAATGTCCCCCAGAATGTGAGTGTCGTATTTCACAACACGGCTCTCCACGATTTCAAAGAACTCATGCTCAGAATAGCAACTGTAGTGCGTCACCCCGTTCTCGTCCACCACATACTTGACTCCCAGGAGCGGCTTGTTTCCAAGGCCGTTGTGATACACCACAAAGGTGTTTCGGGGGTCAAGGGTGTAGATTTCAAAGGGGGAATCGTCCTCCCGTCCTTCTTCATCAGGCAGCACCATCCTAAAGGACGTTCCGCAGATATGGAACCAGTCAGCCAGTTCCTTGTCCTTTGCGGGCTTTTCCTCCGCAAAGACAAATTCGTTAAGCTGGTTGATAGCGTCCGCAATGTTCTCCGCATTTCCACGGGAAACATATTGCAGCGGTTCACCCATCAGGTAGCCGGACTTGAAGGACACAATCTCGTTGGCCCGGTTCTCCACAATCATGTTCTTAATCTCCGGCCTGATACACTTCTGCCGGGAGAGAATGGGTTGACGGCCCTTGTAGTAGTTCCAGAGATATTCAATCTCGTTTCGGTTCTTCCAGTGCGTCAGAAGGGCCTTGCGGAGAATGGCAACTACGTTGCCAATAGTTACCTCCGTTTCATCGGTGGTAATCATCCGTCTGCCAAACAACGGCTTACTCATGCAAAGCACCTCCCATCAAAACATTATCTCTCATGTTCATTGTATCACTCTCCAATTGTCTAATCAAGTGTGATTTCAGAAATAAGCATTGAAAACTTTTCGGATATTAAAATTCCCGCCTGAAAATCTCGACCTTGGCCCCTACCAGACCCCTCAGTTCGTTTTCCAGCAGAGAAAGGGAATCAGGAGCGTCATCATGAGGAACCTTGCCGGAACGGGTGTAGGTCACCACCTGCTTGATAAACTCCGCATACTGACTGTTCCGGGCATAGAGAGAAGCGTCCTTGAAGTAGAAGTTCTTGAGAATGGTGTCAGACGCAAACTCAATCCGGGTCTGCTTATTACTGATTGTCCGTTTCGTTCGGATATTGCAGACGTACTTTTTATCCGTCATGATTTTCTCAACGTCACGGGCAAAATAGGAACCAGCATTATTGGACTCAAACGTGGCGGCAACCACCTGATTTTCCATCAGGGCTTTAGCGCACTCCGGCTTGGTCACTTCCGGGGGAGAATCGTCAAACACCACGTCCACAATGTAGACCTCATTCCCGTACACCGCAGCAATCGGCATAGCGCAATAGTCATCTCCCTTGTCTGCGGTATCGCAGACGGCGATAATGCTGTCAGGGTCACGGTCTACCGGGAGTTTGAAATAGCGGTTCAAACTCTTTTCCGGGAACAGCAGGCCCTTGGCTTCAAACGGCTGCTGCTGGAACTCACTCTCAAACTGCTCCGCAGAAAGCATTTCCCTCTGGTCACGGAAATACTGAGTGGTAAAGACCTTCTTCCCCTCCCGCATATACTCAAAGTTGCTTTCATCGGTCACGGGGTCAAGGGCCGGGGTTTCAATGACCTTCATCCGCTTTCCCTGCTTCCGCATTTCCTCCTGTAAATGTCCGATAGGGTCATACAGAGAATACCGGGTTCCGCAGATAACAATGGGGGTTCCTTCAATGGCACGGCCTACAATATCGCCGGAGATGATTTCCCACTTATCATCAAGCCGCTGGCGGTTCTTGGCTTCCTCACGGCCCTCCACACAGTCATCCAGGTACAGCAGGTTTGTGGCTTCGGAAAGACCCACCTGCCGTGCGTCAATGGAACGACACATCACCGTGGGGAACCTGGATTTATGCAGAAGGTTGATGGTTTTGGTGTCCGCATTGGTCTGTACCAGTTTGCTTTCCGGGAAAATGTCGTAGAAGTGGTACTCGTTCGGCTGCTGTAAGTATTCCAGACACCCCTTGTAGAAGGAGTTTACAAGGTCATCACCCGTACCTTCCATCAGGGTTGAACGGTCAGGGAACTTGCCGGACAGCATATTGGTAAAGTTGATACCCAACTGGGATTTACCAGCACGTTTCGGCATGGAGATGGAGAGGAAGTCCAGTTTGCCGTCCAGGATTTCTTGATATGCGTCCACATACCGCTTAAGGTAATGGCGGCGGGGCTGGTAAAACTTCTTGTCCACGGGCTTCCCGAACTCCACCGCCTGCAAGAAGTCATCGAAAAAGTGTGGCGCACCGAAAAGCAGGGAACGGAACAGCAGGCTATTGAACTGCTCTGCCGCCTTGAAGTCCCCGGCTTCCACCACTGAACGCAAGGCCGTTCCGATAGGCCCTCTGAGGGAATGGTTCCATCCGTGGGCCTTGGTGAAATCCTCACTCTGGTACTCCCGGCATAGGGAGAACATATCCTCATACGCTGCCCAGTCACACGGGTTCCGGGCAATGGCCCGGTCAATCCCGGTTTTGATTTTCAAATACTCCATACCTATTACCTCCCTTTTCTATACCTCCCAAAAGAAAAAGGACTACCCCGTAGGATAGTCCCATTGGACTTACCGCCGCATATCAGCGGTTTATTTTATAAGTTTTGATAATTGTTCTCTTTCAATGAGCATTACGTTGTTCTCTTTCGCTAACTGTCTGGCCTTAATCGTAAATGTGGAATTGGTGATTACCCCAGCGCATACCGCATGGTAATGACCTTTTGCCGCTACGATTTCTTGAATTGGAGTGTTGCCCAGTTTAGAAGCGTATCGCTTGCATTGAAACACCCATCGTTGATTCTTTTTATCCATTGCAACAATATCCGCTCCGAAATCCCCGCTTGGTGGAGTGACTCTAACTTGGGAATACCCCATAGATTTCAAAACCTTGGCGCAATAATTCTCAAAATCATACCCCTTCATTTTATCAATCTCGCTCATGGGTACTCCGTGAAGTCCAGATTTTACATTCTTTATGGCTTGTGGTATAGCTGCAATAAGTATTCCAGCAGATATTATAAAACCAACAACCCCAAATTCTCCCATCAAGCCAGCGATTAGGAGCATTATCGCAACAAGACCAACTAAGACTCCCATAATCGTTAATCTCTCGCTTGCAACTGCTCAAGAATGAAGTCATCAAACCAACGGACACCCTTGATAGTCTTGTAGTGACCTCTGTTTCGCATGTCTCCCCATTTGAACTGATGAATCCGGCGCAACATGACTTTATCCTCCACAAAATCATTTACGGAGTGCTTCAAAGCGGACAACCGCTGCTTACGCTCTTTTTGAGTTTCCTGGAAGATGTGTTTCGCCCTGGTGAAGTCATCCATATTCTTTACAGGAAAACCGCAGTAGTGTTCCACCAGTTTGTCAAAAGTAAACTCATCTTGCATTTCCATAGCCGGGAATACCACGTCCTCCATGAAATGGTCGTACTCCAATCCCTTTGCCAAAGACTTAATCATATCTTCGGGTGAGAGGGTTGTGTAGTAGCCTTGCTTGCGGATAGCCGGAAGAACTTCATGGGTAACCCAACGGCGAAACGGCTTGGCTTTTTCGGAACGGGATGTAAGTATTACATGGTATAAACCAGCTTCATTGATGAACCACGGGTCACTTCCCCGTAAGCCTAACTTAAAATTAGCCTTTTCATCATCGTCCAATCTCTCTGCTACTCTGGTAGGATTACTCAATTCTAAGATGGTACAGACATCTACCAAAGCCCACCAGGTACAATCACCCTCTGTAATCGTTCTGACAGCGGTATTTTCGTAGGTCAATGCTAATTCATTCATTGGTTTATCCTCCTTCATCGGATATGAATTGTAGGGTATTTCTCTGTTTTGTAGTAAATCTCTTTATATAGAGGATTTTGACTAATAGTAAGTTATACGGAAACGCTTATTTGCCCTACAATGCCACCTGTAGATTGTAGGGGTTGTAGGGTATTTTTGATTTTCCCTATAAACTCTCTTAGTAGACGCCTTACTATATAAACTTATAGCAAAATTCGATTTTGCCCTACAAAGCCTACTCAGTGATTTCATAGACTACTCCCGTTTTGGTATCAGTGATAGTTAAACTGCAATCCAAGACATGAACAAACTCCATAAGAGTTGAAATTCTCATATCTCTATTGAGTTTAGCACTAACCCCGGACTGAGAAGAAACGCCCAGCATTTTTGTTAAATCCCCTTGTGTCATTTCTCTGGTTTTCATAATAGATTTCACAATGTCGTTGGCTTTCATGAATTGCACCTCCAATGGTTTCATGTTTTGATTATACTATGCTTCCGTGAAAGTGTCAACACCTTTTTTATTTTTGCGGAAATTTCGCCCCTCACCCGCCCCGGTAGCCCCGGCCCCGTTTCCCCCTCCGGGGGTCTACCGTGGCGGCGGGCCGGGTGAAGGGCCAGCGAGGGCCAGGACTGGCAGCAGGGCAGGCGGGCCGGGTATCTAAAATTTTAGCACGAAAACATGAAATAGTACTTGACAGTAGCACTAATACATGATACAATGAAAACATAGAAATACAGCACCTACAAAATTAAATAGGAGGTTTACACTATGGCAAAGTTTGAAGGTATGTACGAACTCATTCCCACAAACGGACAAAAATCCTTTTACGGGAAAGCCGTTGTAGAAGTCTACCAGGACGGCAGCGCAATTCTTTTTAGCTACAATACCCCGATTGTAAAACGGGCCTTGAATGGCGATTTAACTCGGCTGTATGCGGGTTGGAGCCAGACAACCGGGAAGCACATTAAAGCGTTTTGCGGGCTTGACAAGGCCGGGTTTATGGCCCTTCCCCACGACTTGACCCCGGCAGAGAAAGCGGAAGCCTACAGCGGTACACTTTACCGCTAACCCGTGGCGGCGGGTATAAATAGCCAGTTAAGCCGCCAGCGTCCCGGCCTTGTGCCGGGGGTCTGGATTAGTCCAATAAATCATTGGATTGCATACCAGCAGCAAGGCAGACAAGGCATAATGCACAAAACATTTAGGAGGTTACACCATGAAACGAACTTTTGACTTTGGCAAAATCCGTTATACCAACAAGCGCAACCGGGTAAACCGGGTAACGGTTGAAATGGAGTTGCGGCAGCAGGGCGGGGAAACTACTTTCACAGTAGACTGCAAGACGGGAGAAAAAACCATCACGGGCACAACCCCGGTATATTATGAACTTTCTATTTGTGGCTCTATCTGGAACGCCAGCGAAACGGACATTGTTTGCGGCGGTCAATGCCTGGATGAAATCGCCCGGTATAAATCCCAACTTAACAACCCGGCCTTGTTTGCCGTACTTTATGACCTTTGGAAGAACTACCACTTAAACGGGATGAACGCCGGAACGCCGGAACAGGAAAAAGCCGTTGAAGAATGGAAAGCGGCGGGCAACCGTTACGACTATACCGCAGCTTGTGAAATGCTTAAAAGCCGGGGCCTTTACACCGTCAATTATACGGGGTTAGCCGTTGGCAGACGTTACGAAAACGAACCGTATACATACGGTCACGGCTGGATTGTTCAAGAATTGCCCGAAAGCGTTTTGAATACCATTCAAAGCCTTTAACCCGTTGCGCCGGGTATAAATAGCCAGTTAGGGCGCAAGCGTCCCGCCCATATGGGCGGGGGTCTGGAAACAGAAAAATTGAATACTGGAGGTTTACGCAATGCCAGCAATAGAAAACTACATTTCCGCAAATAAGAACGCTTGCGCTAATAATTGCATTTGCTTCTATTTGTGGCAAGAGCGGCCCTTTTCCGATACCCTTAAAGGGATTGCAGACCATGTAAGGGAGTTTCATTATTGTGACCCTGACAGCATGGTAGACGCTGTAAAAAGCGTATTGCAGACCATGACCACGGCAGACGGGGTAAACGCTTTTATACGGGAGTATAAAAAACCTATGCACGGCCCTTTTACAAGACGGTAAAGGCATTTATAGCGGGGGAATATGAAATTCCAGGTTTAACCGCTCTAATGATTGCAGACATTGTAAAAAGTGAATTGGAGGTTTAGACAATGGCAAGACATGACAAAATTAGCTTTACCCGTGAGTATTGCAAATGCCGCCGTATCCCCTACAGTGTAAAGGGTGAAGCCCTCTATATTGACGGGTTTCAGGTCTGTTTCTCCCTTCTTAACCTGGACTATGCCGCCATCGTGGAAATGATTGATAAAGAGTGTGGTGGTTATGACAGCTACGGTTTTTACAACGGTATCCCACTCCCGTTCTAAATCAGGCAAGCCCCGCCCGGATACCATCCCCGGCGGGGCCGCTTATATGGAGGTGAAACAATTTGCAACTTGTCTATAGGACTCCCACGGGGGAATATAGCCGCCTATTTGCCGATATGTTACAGCAACCCCATTTATTGATTGCAGGGGCCACAGGCAGCGGTAAAAGCGTGGTTGTCAATGGTATCATGGTAACGGCCCTATACCACAGCCCCGCCGCCGTTCAATTCATTTTGATAGACCCGAAAAGGGTTGAACTGGTAGACTATAAAGCCCTTCCCCATACCCTGCATTATGCCAGTGAACCGGGGGACATGGTAGAAGCGTTAAACCAGGCTATGACCGTTACAGAACGGCGTTATAAGGCAATGCAGCGGGCCAGGGAAAAGAAATACAGCGGCGGGGCCGTCTATGTGGTAATTGATGAATTAGCGGATTTAATGACCACGAATCGCCGCCAGGTACAACCCCTATTACAAAGGCTTTGCCAGATAGGACGGGCGGCAAATGTCCACGTTATAGCCGCTACACAATGCCCATTATCCGCAGTTATCCCCACGCCCATAAAGGTAAATTTTGATAGCAGGGTAGGACTACGAACCCGCAGCCGCCAGGACTCAAGGAATATTTTAGGCGTTCCCGGTTGTGAAGTCCTTCCCCGGTATGGTCAGGGCTATTACATGACCCCGCAGGGGTTGACCCTCTACAATATCCCCATGACCTCACAGGAGGAAATAACCCGGCTTGTCAAGTATTGGAAACACGCACGGCCCCGGCTGAAATGGTAAAGCAAGCCCCGCCCGGACAGCAGCCCGGACGGGGTTTTTTATGCCCTGAGAAGGGCCAGCTTTTTATAGGATGACCGCCAGCCGGAAGGTCAGGTGTCCGCAGGCGGGCTTTCTGCGCCCTTTGAAAAATCGTCCCCTTCTGCGCCCTCCGGGAGTTCTTGCACAATGTCTGCGCTCTCAAGGTATTTCTGTTTAAGCTGCTCTGCGTTCTGCGCTTCTCCCAGAGGATTGTTCGGGGTCAAAACAACCTCAGACTGGTCTTTCAGGCCGTCATAGTTCTTCTGCCAGAAGATACCCGTGACCGGGTTCACCTTGCCGTCCTCCATCAAACCTTCCCGGTAGAGGGCGCAAACCTGCTGAACTTTTTTGATAAAGCCGTACCGTGCGGGGTTCGATGTACGGCGGGAAGTCCATTCATAAGCAGTATCCTTGTCAATTCCAATAGCGGCATATGCAGCCATATTGCCCACCTTCATACCCCACTGGGCGCACAGTTCCAGATACCGGGTGAACCGTCTCTCCATCTCAGCCACGTCATTACAATCCAATGGCTCAGAGGGAAGAATAAGCTGCATGAACCTGATACGCTTGGCGTTGTATTCCTCCGGGATTGCCAAGGTCTGCCCCTGCATGATAGGACTATTTTCTCTGGCTTTCACCAGGTTTTGAACACTCGCCGTTGTGTCACGGGGGCTACTGTCCTTGCTGCCCTTCGGCCTGCCCCTGGGTCTTTTCTGCTCTGCCATTGCCGTTCACCTTCTTTCTGCCCTTCCGGGCTTTCTGCTCTTTCTGGGCTTTCTCAGCCTGCTCACGCTTCCAGCGTTCAACGTAACTTTCTATTTCTCTGCTCCTTCCTATAGTTGTAGGGGTTGTAGGGTAAAATCGAATTTTACTATAACTTTTCTATATACGCACGCATATAGAGTAATTTATAGCGAAACGTGAAAATACCCTACAAACCCTACAATTTTTCTGGCTTACTCATATTCCTCCGGGCTTTCAAAGTCCGGGATGACCGTCTGCCCAGGCTCATAGTCAGCACAGCGGGCCATATTCTCTATACCCGCCATAGCTTCCACATCACCGTCCGGGTCAAAAATTCTGCTCACGCCAATGGTTTCCAGAGTACAGCCATAGCACCTTGCGCCGTTCTTGTACCGCCACTTCCGCAGGGGTCGTTTAGACCTATGAACGCAGTCAGTCATATTGCAAATTACTGTTGCCATACTCAGCCCTCCCGCAGTTTAATCCCATAGTAGACAGCCACACCGCCGCTGACGGCCTTGTTGTCGTACCACTCCGGGTGCATGGTCAGTTCTGCGTTGAACTTCTTCATGCTGCACACATAGTAGCCATTGGACTTACACCAGATTTTGTAGGTGTCATAGAGGGATTTTGCACGAGTCTTGCCCTCCGGGTCTGTCTGGCATTTTTCCTCAAGGAATTGCAGCACCAAGTCATTGTCCTTCTCATACCGCTTGATGACCTCTTTCATGCCAGCGGTCATGACCAGCCCATAGCGGCGATACTTGAAGTACCCGGCAATCAGCCAGGAGAAAATTCCCTGCATAGCTTCAGGAGTTTCAAAGTAGTCCTTCAACCCCTTGTCCTGCTCAGAATCCTTGAAGTGCCTGTTGAACTCAATCACCCGTACCCGGTCAGAAGCAAACAGACTTTTGTCTTTCACGGCGGGGAGGTCGTTACAGGACAGCCACATTGTAAACTGCGGCTTGAAGGTGATAGGGGACTGATACAGTTCCCGTGCTGTGATTTCCTCACCGCCCGTGTACTGCTTGATGGTTGCTTCATCCAGCTTCCCCGCCGTATCGGACTCAGACATGGTGACCATCCGCTTCCCCTTCAACCGGGCCAATACCGGGTTCGCAGCTTCGGTGTTCTTCTGCCGCTCACTCCGGCAAATCAACTCCACGGGGGCTACAGTAGAGTAGTCCCCCAGGAGGTGTTGAATAGCGTCCAGCATGGTAGACTTCCCGTTCCGGGTGGTCTTGCCGTGAAGAATAAACATACATTCCTCTTTCCCGGTTCCCAGGATAGAGTACCCCAAGGCCCTTTGCAGGTAGTCAGCCTTGTCCGCTTCATCCTGGGTGACCTCTGCAATGAACCTGTCCCAGCGTTCGCACTTGACTTCCTGCAAGGTGTAGTCAAAGTTGGTCTGCATGGTCAGGAAGTCATCCCAGCGGTGTTCCCGGAAGGTCATGGTTTCCAGGTCATAGGTTCCGTTCCGGCAGTTGATAAGGAACGGGTGGGTGTCAAACTCATGGGCCGCAATGGTCATGCTGTCCGCAGCGTCTTTCACCAGACGGTCACGGAAGCGGCGGTCACCCATCTTGGACACGAACGCCATATACTGCTTCCGCTTTTCTTCATCGGGAATCTCCCCGCAGTAGAGGGCCATCAGCCGGACGAACTCCTTAATCTTCGCCGCCACCAGCAGGGAACCAACGTCCTTTTGCCACTTCCCACCGTCATAGGTATACCAGGACTTAGCTTCCGGGCAGTACCGGGTGTCGTTCTGGTAACACTCGCTGAACAGGTCAGCCATACCAGCTTCATCCCAGGAATACCCCGTGGAATTTTCCTGATAGGGGAGTTCCGGGTGAACATTTTTGATGTAGAACATTTTCTTGCTGATTTCCTCAGAGGTAATATACCGTCCGTTGGAAAGCTGAAAAAGTTCATCAGTTCCCGTTACTGCCATTTACACCGTACCTCCCTCGCCGCCAGTGCTTTCACCGCTCTCACCCGTGCCGGGGTTCTCCGGGTCAGTGGGTTCAGTGTCACCACCATCACCCGTGCCGGGGTCAGTGGGTTCCTCCGCAGGCGGCTCCTTCTGCTCCATCAGCAGGAAAGCGGTCTTGCTGTCGTTCATGAACCTCACCACCTCCTTCACCTGGATTGCCGCCAGGGGCTTGACGCTGTACCCGTTATTGACGTTCGGGTAGATAACCAGGATATTGTCCTTCCGGGCAAGGTTCTCCGGGTCAAGTACCTTCTGACTGTCAAGCTGAGTGACAGTTGCAACCGTCTGGGGCTTGGCGGTGGGGTTGCTGATACATCTTTTCATGGTAATCACCGTGCCTTCCTAATATTTAAGGGCTTCTAACCCATTTTATTTTGGATGATGTATCCAGGTTTTTTTTCTTCCAGGTCTTGCGTCTCTGGATTTATTACGGGTGGTAGATACCTTGAACCAGCCATCTGCCTTATAAACAGTACCTTCATGTCCTTCTCCCGTTGAGGAATATGCCACCAGACCCATTATTGCAGGGTGGTGTTTTCGTATGTATTTCCGGGCCATTCCTAATGCTCTGCTTTCCACAAATCGTTCGGTATCATCCAGGAAAAACATACGAGTTAAACATAACTGGTCACTGTAATCAACCTTCGGACTGGTATTTCTACCCCACATCATAGCCCCTATGCGGTTGCCGTCATCGTCAAGAAATTCCATCCTGATAACGGCTCCGGCAGGGGTTGAGTGAAGATAGTGCCGCTCTTTTATCCACCCGTCCAACTCTGTTGAGTGAACTATATTTAACTTCATGGTTACCTCCTATAGCGGGTAACGCTCTCGCAAATGGTTTCCAGTTCCCTGTTCGGGAGAGGGGGCTTGCACTTGGTCTGGTTCACATAGCAGAGTTCCGTGTAAATCTGTGCCTTGCTGTACCCCGTGTTGTGCATAGCCCCAGCCAGGGAGGTCAGGGAGAGGTTCCGGCCCCCAGAGAGGATAGGGGGATACTCAGGTCTGAGGAAGATAGTACCATCCAGCGGCTTGCGGTACTGCGGAGAGTAAATCCGCTGCACCAAGGGGGAGTTCTTCCCCTCTTTCTCTACCTCTGGGAAATACTTCTCTACCACATAGTCAATCGCTTCCTGGTTCTCAATGATGTTCGGGAAAAGAAGCACTCTCCCGGTCATGATGAAGAACCGCCTTGACTGGTAAATCTCTACCCCTTCCAAGTTGTTTTTCCCGGAGAAGGGGAGAGTCCCCCGCAGCAGAATGTGTACCCCTCTCCCACTCTTGGACTTCTCAGTGTAAGACTGACAGGCCCCCATAATGTCAGCGCACAGCGGGGAAAGCAAGCCGTCCTCAAAGCCCACGTCAATGTCAATCCCCACAATGCCGTTCTCTGCGAACACAAAGCCAATATGGTCATAGTAGCCGTTCTCTACCGCCCCTTGCGCCTGGTCAAAGGAACTCCAAGTGTCCGGGGCGGTAGAGGAAGCAGCTTTCTTCTCAAAGGCTTTCATGGGGATTTTGGAGTTATCCCAAGTACACACCCACTGGTTCAGTTCTTTCAGTTCTTGCGGTATCCCGGTGTAATCCATCATCCCCGCACACCCCTTTACTCCGTAATCAGTTTGCTGTAGGGCAGGCCCTCAATCCAATGGCAGAAGTCGTGCCACTCGTCCAGCTTGTGATTTTTCCGGGAGTGGTAGATGTTCTTGAGGACGGCGTAGTTCAGCAGGACAGTCCGCTTTTGGTTGTAGGAGGACGGCAGCAGTTGAATCATCTGCCACCACCATGCCTTGTTCTCCGTCTCAAGGAATTTTCTGCGGCAGAGGTTCAGGCAATCAATGGTAGAGTCGATATGCCCCAGAGGGGAATCTTCATCAATATACCCGTCCGTGTCCTTGCCCATGAGGTGTTCGCAACTAAAGTCCTCAATGGTAAACTCCTTGGCCTGAATCTTGTGCATGGTGGAACAGGAATTGGCAACCGTGCCAACCTTGTAGGTGTCAAACTCCTTCCACCAGTACAGAGGGGCCGTCAGGTCAACCGTGACCGTAATCATCCGCAGGAACTTCCCGTGGTCGTTGCCAGCCGCCGCCAGCTTGGTCATCAAGCCCAGGTCAGAGGGGCCGATATGCACAGCGCAATTCCCCTCGCAGGCAGGTTCATCCGGGCAGAAGCAGCTATCCGATTTATCCCAGGAGTTCATCGGGTTCCGCATACCCGGATAGTGGCTTCCCAGCCGTAGGTCTGAGTTTTCTCAATCTTAATCATGGTCTGCACCGTCCCTTCTGCGGAGTTGCATATAAGCCTTGTACTCAAGGCCCTGCAACTTTGCCACCATACGCAATGCCCGCTTCTTGGCCCCGTAGCTTCCGGGGACGGGCTGGTGGGGTTCTCCCACCTTATGAACGTAATACTGGCTACTGCCACGTTCCTTGGACACCACATATTCCAGCTTCATTTTGTCAGCTTTCTCCTTTAATTTTCTCATGAGATAGCCGGGGTCAACCTTTGTCAGCATGGGGAACCAGTCTGAATGGAAGAACCTCTCTACCTCGTCAATGGTCAGCGTGGGCGGGATAGGAATGGGCATAATTCCCGCCAGCAGTTGAAAGTAATCATCCGCTGCCTGCTGCACAACGGCGTTCGCCAAAAGCTGATACCCGTCCATTACATTGACTTCCTCTCCGCAATCTCAGCCATTTTTGCGGCGTTCAGCCGGGTATCCCCGTGGACTCTGCTGTAGGACAGGTAGCCGTTCATGCGGTCAATCTTGGTCAGGTTCGTACTGCCGCAGACGGGGCAAACGTCCATCTCTAATTCCTGGTGTCCACAGTCATCACAGTAGGCCAGGGAGAGGTTCACCCCTTCGTAGTAGCCGTAGTCCATAGCCCTCCGAACCAGGGTTCTCACAGCTTCCACGTTGTAGTCCACGGGATAGCGGACGTACTGAATCTTGCCGCCGTTGAACAGGTTCCAGAAGCGGCCCTCCAAGTCCTGCTTCTCAATCGGGGAAAGTTCCTCCGTTACATGACAGTGAAAGGAATTGGAAACATACGGCCTATCAGATACGTCTTTCACCACACCGTACTTCTTGCGGAACTGCTCTACCTGCAATCCGCAAAGGCTCTCAGCGGGAGTGCCGTAGATAGCGTACAGCCAGCCGTCAGCCTGCTTGAACTCGTTCACCTTCTGGTTGATATGCTGCATGACCTCAAGGGCAAACTCGCCGTCCTCCGCAATGGACTTCCCGTTGTAAAGCCGCTGCAACTCGTTAAGGGCGGTGATACCGAAAGAAGCGGTCATGGGCTTCAACAGGGGTTTGATTTTGTCCGTGGGTTTCAAATGTCCTCCGTAGAACCCGCCCTCACAGTAGGCAATGGGGTTTGTGCTGGCCCGGAGTTCTCCCAGGTATTCATAGGTTCTCTGGTGGATACCCCTAATCATTTCCAGGTAGTAGTCCAGGACTTCATAGAAGTCCCTTCCTTCCTCTCTGGACTTCGCCAGAATCATAGGCAGGTGAAGGGATACCGCCCCGATATTGAACCGCCCGACATACACAGGCTTATCGTTATCGTCTGCCGGGGTCATGCCGCCCCGCTCAAACCAGGGGGAGAGGAACGCCCTACAGCCCATCGGGTGAACCACTCTGCCGTATCGCTTATACATCTCAGCCACATAGCCGTCCCCGGTCAGGGAAAGCCAGTCCGGGTACATGGTCTTGCAGCTACAGGCAATCCCAGCTTCAAACACGTCCTCATTAGGACAGCCGGGGCCGTGAAGGTTCTCGTCATAGAGGAAAACCAGCTTGGGGAACAGGACGGGCTTTTTGTTGCCGGGTTTGCCCTGCCCGTTCATGTGTACTCTCAGGAACGTCCTTGCCGCCATCTTGCCAAAGAAGGACGTATCCAGGCCAAAGGTCATCGTGATAAAGGGGTAATCACCACGGGAACTGCCCACGGTATTCAACTTCATCTCAATGCCCTGGAACCCCTGCTCAAAGTCCCTCTCAATCTTTCGGTTGCAGTAGCCGTAAATCCCGGAGGGGTAAACCTTCCCGTCCTCCCGGAAGTCTTTTGCGATTTCCGCATATTCCTCCCAGTAGATTTTGTAGGATTTTTCGGCGTAGGGGGCCAGCAGCCTATCCACCTCCGGGACAGTAAAGCCGCCGTACTGCTGAGAAGCGGTTGCCAGGATAATGTCCCCCAGCACATCAAACGCCACGTCAAGGGACTTGGGTTCGTTGTACCAGACATTGCCCATCTCAAACCCGCCAGTCATGACCGTGGCAATATCGCACAGGCAGCAGTTCATGGTGTCCAGCCGTGCGGCCTGGTCATGAATGTAGATATAGCCGTCATTGCAAGCCTGCAACTCGTCAGTGGTCATGAAAAACTTGCGGTACAGCCGCTTGTTGAGTTCGTTGAACGTCAGGCAGCGTTTTGTGGCAACCAGGGCAGAATCGGAGTTGGAGTTCTCCTTGTCCCCGATGAAGTGAATGGAGCGGCTTTTCTGGTAGACCTTATCCATCATGTGAACAAAGTCCACCTTGTAGTTGCGGTAGTCCCGGTAGGACTTGGCGATTGCCGGGTTGAAATCGTCCAGCACCTTTTCCACAATGTTGTGCATTTCCGGGACAGGAATATCCTCAAGGTGCTTGCTCTCAATGATGGAGAGAACCCCGGATACAATTTCCTGGTGCTGGCTTTCAGTCAGGTCAATCATAGCACGGGCGGCAGACTTGGATACAGCGTTCACGATTTTCTGTGTGTCGAACGCTTCCAGAGTGCCGTCCTTTTTAATGACTCTCATGGAGAATGACCCTCCCTTCCTGTAATGTCTGCGGAACATCAATCACCCTCTGGTTCGTAGAACCCGCCCAGGGGTAGTTCACATCTCGCAATTCTTCTTCATAGCGTCCATCCACCAGAATGTCTACGTTACGCATGAGGTGGTACAGGGCCTTATCCTGCATGATTTCCTCCCAGGTGTACCCAGTGTAGACCCACACCGTTTTGTCCGGGAACTCAGCCTTGACCATCTGCGCCAGCAAGTCAACCTCCGTGCGGTTGTTCTGGTGGAGCGGGTCACCGCCAGAGAAGGTGATACCCGCAATGTAGGGCTTTCGCAGGGCGGCAAAGATTTCATCACGGTCTTTCTTACCGAACGTCAGCCCATCGTCAGGGTTCCAGGTGACCGGGTTCTGACAGCCCTTGCAGCGGTGCTTACACCCCGCAACCCAGAGGACTACCCTCAGACCGTCACCGTTGTTCATGTCATCGTGCATGATGTTGTGATAATTCATCACACATCATTCTCCGCTCTATGCAGGGAGTGTTCCACCGAAAAGCCCTCCGGGTAGCGGGCTTTCAGCTTGTCAATGTTCATCTGCATAACCGTGTCCATGTCCGTGCCGATAGCGTTACAGGCTTCCGCAATCATCCACAGGCAATCACCCAGTTCCTTCTTCATGTGTTCCATGTCCATAGGGTGACCCTGGAACCGCTTCTGCATGATACCCGCAACCTCCCCGGCTTCGGAGTTCAGGCCGTAAACGGCGTGGGACAGCCTATCAGCCGGACGGTCATAGGGGATACTGCAAGTGCGGATAGCCAACTCCTGATACTCTTTTCCAGTCATGGGACTATACCTCCTTCATTGGTTTCAAGGTTCATTTTCTCCTAAAACAACCATTGGAGGATTAGAGGATATGCCCCTAACTCTCCGCAGGCCGTTTCTCAGGTGTTAGCTGCCCAGCAGACTGTCCAGGTCAAACTTGGGCTTGCTGCCGCCCGCAGGGGCCGCAGAATCGGCCTTGGCGGGCTTCTCCTCGGGGGCCGGGGCAGGGGCCGCAGGAGCGTCATCAAAGCCGTCACAGGGTTCCTTATCGCCCAGCCGGACAAACTTGAGCATTTTCCCCGGAGTGCGGTTGCTCTCAACTTCCTCATGGGTGACCTCGCACCGCAGGAAGTGGCCCTTGAGTTCCTCATGGTCAATCTCCGTCAGGGAGAAGTCATTGAGGGCGGTCTTGGCGAAATAGCTGAAAGCGTTCAGTGCGCCCTGGTTCGGCTCCCCGTCCTTGTCCAGCAGGGAAAACCGCTCCGTGTGCTTCTGGCCCGTTGCCGTCTGCATGGTGACCTCCATCTTGCCGAAATCTTCTTTGTACTTGACTTCGGTAATCTGGAAAACGTGGCTCCCCTCCGGGATAAGGGTGAACCCTTCCGTCAGTCCAATTTTTGCCATTGTCGTAACCTCCTTATAGGTTTTGTAGGATAGTGGGACGTTCCCACAGGTTCATGTTACCCCCGTCTGCGGGGCGTGTGGTGGGTGCTGGTGTAGATACCGTAGCCGATAGCGGCAATCAGCACAAGGGCCATCTCAGCGAACAGGGTTCCCAGGACACCCAGCAGAATACCGTTGATATACATACCTTTATACCTCCTTTTTCAGTTTCGGGGTCAGGCGGTAGGTGACGGTTTCCTTGGTCTTGTACTTGTCCAGAATCCCGTCCTTCTTCATGGCGGCTTCATCCACCTTGGTAGCCACGCTCCGGGAGGTGACCCACTCATAGCTGCCGCCATTGATGACCACCTGCTTATCCCCATCCCGGAACTTCTCCATGCTGGCTTCTTTGATAAGGTCTTTCAGCGTTTTCAAACGCTTCTCGTCCTCTGCCGTCTCCGTAGCGGCCTTGTCCAGCTTGGTTTGAAGGGCTTCCGCTTCCGCAATCATAGCGTTCAAATCGCTGTCAGGGGAGAGGGTGTTGGCCCGCAGGACTTTCAAAATCTCAGCGTCAGCCTTTTCATCGTAGGCCGGGGAGATACCGCCCTCAACGTGGTCTTTCCACCACTTCTGTACCTTCTTGATGGTCTTGCCCATGTTGGGATACCGCTCAGAGAGGGTGAAGGGCCGGACGATAGTGTTCTCTGCGCTGCACACATAGGCGGCGGGGTTCTCATAGTCCTTTTCCTCAAGGAAGGAACAGACCATGATGACCTTATCCACGCCCAGGAGATAGGCGTACAGGGCCGCTTGCAGGGCATAATACTCAGGAATATCCTCAAGCCAATCCTCGCTCCGCTTGGTGGTTTTCATCTCCAAAACGGTATCCGGCTTGCCGTCCTTGGTGACCAGCAGGTAGTCCCACATACCGCCGAAAATCGGCGTATTGGGGAAGAAGTCACCCCAGGTCTTTTTGAAGTAGTCCGGGCCGTACATATCGGTGGGGGAAATGAGGTTGGTCATGAAGTAGGACTTCTTCATGAACTCAGCCTGCTTCGGCTCAATGGTCTTGCCCGCAATGGTGTAGATGGTGTCCTGGAAGGGTTCCTCATAGGTACGAGTGATAGCGCACCAGGCGTTGAACGGGGTAGTCCACTTGTTCAGCCCCATAATGGCGGCGAACCTGGTTCCCGTCACCTTCTTGGGACGCTTGGGCGGGGTAATGGCAATTGTGCCGTTGTCATTCCACTTCATGGTCATGCTCCTTTTCCAATTTTCTCTCCGTGAGTTCCATAATGGCGTAGTTCGCCAAGTCCATCAGGGTATCGTCAAGGGACTCCGCAACCTGGGCCGTCTGCTCTCCGTGCCGGACAAGGTTCATGTAGCGGCTGAACTTATCGTACAGCTTGCCCAGGGTGTAGCAGGGAACTTCCCGTCTGGCCTTGGCAAAGCTGTCACCATAGTCAGCGTTCTTGCGGCGGTACAGGTCTTCGATACCGTCACAAATCCCCGCATGGATTTTCAGCTTATCCATGACTTACCCCTCCTGGTTGTAGGCCGCAATCATCTCACCGATGTTGTTGACCAACTGCTCACAGGCAGACCGGGTGATTTCCGTGAACCCCTTGGTTTTCATGGCAATCTGCTGGACAAAATCCTCCTGGGTTTCATCCATCTCCATCAGCTTCTTGCAGGCGGTCTTGAGGGCCGTCACCTGCAACTCGTCAGCGGGGCCGTTCGTATCGGTCATGTCCTTCTTGGCAGCTTTCCGCTCCGCAGACGTAGCCGGGGCCTTGGATTTCTCCTTGGGTTTGGGTTCCGCAGCGGGAGAAGGAATTTCCGGCTCCACTTCCTGGTCATCCGAACCCAAGTTAGCGTCCACCTCGTCAGGCTCCGTAATATCCAGGGCCATCATCCAGAGATACCGCCGCAGATAGGTAGTGGAAGCACCAAGGGCCTGCATGGGGTTCGTGACCTCCTTGCCCTGGTTACTGATAATGGGCTTGTTCTCCCGGTAGGGGAGGGTGAAGGTGATACCGGGTTCCTCCGGGTTGTCGGTGTTGAGGACGGTCATGGAAGCAGTCTCGCCGTTGAAGTCCGTAAAGCTGGTCAGGCCCACGTTGGCGAAGATACGGATAGCCACAGGCACAATGTCCTCCAACTCGAAGTATTTGAACTCCAAGTGCATATTCTTCCCGCTCTTGGCAACCTTGCGGTTGAGGAAGTACAGGCGGGCTTTCGCCAGCTTTTGGCGCACGTTCATATCCTTGTAGATGTTAGCCATTGCTAAATTCCTCCTTATGAATGGTTGATGGTCTGGGCCGTTTAGCCCTGCTCACGGAAGCACCGCAGGAAGCTATGGGAACTGCGGTACTCGTTCTGCTTGGCCCGCTTCTTGCCCGCAGCCCGCTTGTTCTTGAAGTACAGGTTGCGCCGCTCCTTACGTCCGGGGTTCTTCTTCATGGTCTTATCCTCCTTAATCGAATAATGCCAGGGATTGCTTCTTGAGAGAGTTAATCCGTCTGGTGTTCTTCCGGGGCGGTTTCACGCCCAAAAAGTCATTGATGTACTTTTGCGCCAATTTGACGTACCACTTGCGGTCTACCACCTCAATAGAGAGTTGGTTGTTATTGTCAATGGCACAGTGGGTGGGAAGTCCAGCCACTTTAGCGTCCCTGCCCGTGGCGGCGTGGGTTTTGTAGACAGTTCCCATCTTGCGGTCAGCCACGGCGTACACCCGGTTCACCTTCTGGACAGGAACCGGGTTCCCGTCTACCATGTGATAGCAGCCGGAGTATTTACCACCCGCCTTGGCAATCAACTGGAAATCCAGAATGTCAGTGCTGTCCGCAATGGTTTCTTCCGGGGGAGTGCCGTTCACAAAGAATTGGCGAATTGCTCTCGCCACTACCACGGCGTTGTTGTTGATGTTGAACGCTCCCTGGGGAGGGATACCCCGCACAAGCTGACCACCCTTTACCTTGGGTTCACCGCCGCCCACGGGGACTTCCACATAGTTGTTCACGTCCTTCTGAACAATCTTCTGGATGAAATCTTCTTCCAGTTCAAACCCGGTTCTGTCCTGCCACTCCTGAGTAATCTCCTGCCACTTGGGTTCATCGGAGTTATCCAGACTGACCATGATACCATCCGTGTTCAACTGGATAATCTTGAGAGTGGGACACTCCCGGATAAGGTGAACAGAGAGTTCCAGAAGAAGCAGTTGCCCGGTAATGCACACTGACCTCCCCATGAGGGGGTCATACAGGTCATTGAACGCTTCTCCGTCCTTGCCATTGAGCATAGCCCCGTAGGTGGTGTTCAGCACCAGTTTGAGGGCCTTGTCCGTGGCCTTGTCCCCGGCCCTTTTTGCCCGCACTCTGTCCTCAAGGGTATCGACAAAGATTTTGGGAGAGGGGATATTCCGGCTACAGAACCCGTATTCCCGGCCCTCAGACAGCGGCAGCGTCATCAGGTGGGGATAGTAGCTGGCAACGTCCTTGTTGCGGATAGAGCGGGTTTCCGTGGCTTCCTCCGTGTAGGTGGGGATAGCACCGTGGATACCTCCGTAGGCAATCGTGCAAGGGCAATCGCCAACCATCAGGTCTAACTTACTGCTGAACAGTTCATCCGTAGGAACGCTTGGGTCGTGCATACGGTCAAAGAAGTCAAACACCTCTTGGGGAATGTACTCTCGCAGGAGTTTGTCCGGGTACTGATAATCCCGTTCATCCGTCCAGGGCTTTTCAGGTTTGACCGCTTGGAGATATACGGAAGTCAGTTTGGCATTAGTCATATACATGGCCTGCCGCTCTGACAGCCCTCTGGCTTTCCCCAGAGTGGCCTTGTTCTTGAGGTAGGCTTCCCGCAGGTGGAGAAGTTTTTCTGTAGCGTCCACATCGTACTTGCAGTACCGTTTGGTCTGTTCCAGTTCTTCTTCCGTCAGCGGACGGTCGATGTTGAAATCAACCTCTGTTTCCTCAATCGGGATACCCAGGTGGGCTTCAATGGCTTTCAGCGACAACCCCACCTGACAGTCATCCATGAGGTCAAAGCTGTCAAAGAACACCCGGTACTCTCGCAGCAGGGGAATGTTCCAGCCGTTGATTTCCTCAAGAATGATAAGGTCATTGATGGTCTTAATGGTTTCCGGGTCTGCACCAATCATGACCGCCTTGAGAATGTGGTTGTCATAGTGCTTGTTGTTGAACCCGCCCAGGAAGGGGTTTCGCTCCATGAACGCCAGCACAGCGTCATTGTCGTTGTGGATGACCGTGTAAAGGCCCGTGGCTACTTCCTTGAAAACGAACAGCCAGTCGTGGGCGAACACCTCACAGTCAAAGATGTAGAGTCCATCCATAGGCCCTACCTCTGCTCCTTGGGCTGGTAGTACGGGTTCCGGGGGTTCTTGAAGTTCCGGGGAATCCTCCGAACCTCATACCGCCAGTACCGCCACAGCCCAGGGGCCTTTTTCTTGAACTCAGCCAGGGCCTTGCTCTTGGTGTCCTCCCGGATACCGAACACGAACCTCCGGGTCATGCCGTTCCAGATACCGTACACTTGGTTACCTCCCTTCTAAATGCTGCACTGGTCAGTGGGCAGGAACCCGGTCTTGGGGCAGACACCCTTGTTGTACCCCAGACACCGCTTGCAGAACTTCTTGTGGGAGTCCGGGGCGGCGTTGGTGGTGGGGTTCTTGACGGGCTTGTGGTAGCCCGCCTGGTGGTGGGTCTTGGTGTTGCGGTTCATCCGGGCAACCACCGTAGCAAGGGTGTTCTGCGTTTTGTCCTTCTTCATGATGTTCTCTCCTTTATGCGTATTTGGGTTGCAGGGTGTCATAGGATAAAGCGTCCATATAGGTCAGGCCAACCGTTCCCGGTATCGGGTCATCCAGGCTGACCGTCTGGACTCTGCGCTTCTGCTTTTCAAGTTCATGCCCGATAGCAGACCTCATGCCGTAAAAGGCCACGATTTCAAAATTGTGGTCATGCAGTTCCGGGAGGGCGAACCACCGCTTGACAGCCCGGAGGTAGCGGAAAATCACAACGTCATGCCATTCATCGTAGGGAAGTTTTCTCAGCTTGAGATACTTGGCAACCAGGTAGTAATTTTCTTCCGCAAACCTCTGTTCCTCCACGGTCAAGGGGCCGTTAAATTGGTCTTTTCTCACGTTGCCCCCCCCCCCCCCTTTCACTCAATCAACTTGCAGCCACACTTTTTGTAGTGAGCGCACCGTTGCTTGAAAGACTTTTCCAGTGAACGGATACCGTCCACATAGTCATAGGCGGTGGGAAGCTGCTTGCCCTCAAACGTCCGGGCAATACGGCCCACACTCTGCACAATCACGGCGTAGTCTTTCTGGGGAGTGGTCAGGTACAGTCTATCCAGCCTGGGAATATCCAGCCCTTCCTTCGCCAAAGCGTAGGTTGCGAATAGATACCGTTTCTTACCTTCCCTCATATCCTCAATGGCCTGCTCCCTTTGTGCCTTGGCAAGTTTACTGGTCATCTTCCCATCAATCACAGCCGCCTGCTTCCTCAGAATCATGGGAAGGTTTGCCATCAGGTAATTAAGATGGTCAACCCTCTCAGAGAGGATAAGGTTGAAGTGACTTCGGTTGTCAATGAGGTCACGGAGAATCAGGTCATTTCTGGAACTATGCTCCGTGAGATAGGTAATCATCTTGGCGTAATTGACTGTGCCATCCGGGTTCAGGAAACGGGGGTCAAGCCGAACCCCGGTTCCCCGTGGGCGAACCCTTACAGTCATCACCCGGTCTTTGACAGCTTCATCGGGAACCGTGTAAACCACAGGCCCCAGCATAGCGTAGGTGGCCTTGATAAGCCCGTCAGACCTATGCACAGTAGCGGACAGGCCGTATTTGTGTCTGGCCCTCAGAGAGTTCAGCACCTTGGAAAACTGAGTGACCGCCGTAGGGGTTCCGCTGACCCGGTGGCACTCGTCCACGATGATACAGTCCCAGGTGTCCCGGTACTGGTCTAAATCCACCTTGCACATTGTCTGCACCGTGGCAAAGGTCATGACCTCACCGATATTCACCTTGCCCTCCGTGATACTCCCCAGAAGGTCAGCACCGATGTATTGAGCGGCCCGGTTCTTGCTCTGCGTCAGCAGGTCTTTTGTGTGGGTCAGCCAGAGGGTTCTTACCCCCAGGGAAAATGCCAGCGCAATCCCCATCTGAGTTTTGCCGCAGCCTGCCGGGGCTTGGAGGATACCGTAGTGGGCCGCAAGCAGGGCGGCAACGGCTTCCTCCTGGTAATCGTACAGCGGAACCTTCCCGCCATAGAGTACCTTCTTGGGAGTTGCGAACTCCTTTTCAATATCCCCTTCCAGAAGGCCCAGAACGGCCCTCAGACAGCCGAACGGAATGACCAGGGTATTACCCTCCCTCTCGTAGAGAACAAGCGTCTGCGGCGTGTCACGCAGCCACAGGCCCATTCTGGCTTTCTTCTTGTACTCAGGGTTGGGAAGTTCCAAGTTCTTCTTGCACCAGGCAATGAGTTCCGGGGTAGGGTCTGCAATCCGCAGACGGCTTCCGATAGTCGTTACCATCCGCTCACCTCCACCCACTCTTGAAACGTGGGGAACTGGCCCATGTCTTTTTCGGAAATACTCTTTGCACCGTGGAACCGCAGCGTATACAGGTCATCGAAATGCGCCATATAGATTTCACCGCTGCTGACCTTGATAGCGAAATAGCACTCCGCATTTCCCCTCTGTTCCCAAAGGGTCATAGCCATCTCCTGGTTTTCCTCAATCCGGGACAGAACGAAACGGTCATTGGAACACACCTTGCAATCAATCAACATGGCAATGTTGTTTTTAACCGCAATCACGTCCGCAGGTTGCCCCGTTTGGTTCTGGGCCAGGTTGTGCGCCCAAAAGCCGTTTTCAGCCAGGAGTTCACAGAGTTCCCCTTCAAAGTGGTTACCTAAAGTTTTGTTCACCATTCTGTGTTCCTCCACACCACCCCACAAGGGGGTGGTGATTAAAGATTTTTGATTTTGAAAGCGGGGCGAACGCCGGAGGAGGCAGAAGCGCCGCCGCAGGCCGCACCGCCGCCGCCGAGGACACCGGCGAAACAGGCAGCGGAACCCTTCACCTTGTTTGCCAGCCAGTACCATTCCCACGAACCATTCATGCCCTGAAAAGCAATACGGTTGCGCCGCAGCTTCATGGGTTCCCACTGAACCACGTTCTCAGGTTCCTTCGTTCCGTACTCGTTTTTCCCAAAGATTTCCTTTTCCGTGGGAAGCCGCAGCAGAGAACCATTGGCAAAGGGAATCATTTTCTCCCGCAGGTCAGCCGGGAAACGGGCTAAAATTTCCCCATCCATGCTCTCCTTCAAATCGGAAGCGTCATAGCCGCCCCGGTTGCTGTTCTCTGCGTTCATACGGTACTCGTCCCGCAGACAGTCCACCAGCAGGAAAATCATACCGTCCTGCTCTTGCTTCATAGCCATAGCCTGAACCTGCTCACCGTTCGACAGAGTGAAGTTGATAATATCGCCAACCTGGAAAGTATCAACGTCAGACTTAATCATTCTTTCTACCTTCATGGGTGTTCCTCCAATCGTAATCTTTTCCGTGTTTCTGCTTGTACCAGTCCTCAAACTCTTTTCGGTGTATCGGGTCTTGGAAGTATGCTTTCACCCGCTTCACCAGAAGGGAACACAAAGCACCTTCTTCCAGACTCCCGTTCATCACCCGGTAGTAACGAGGACGGAACCCTGCTCATAGCTGTCCAGGACAGCGGCAGCGGTCTGGATAATGCGTTCCGCTTTCGGCCCGCTTCTGGCCCCGGAAATCACGGAACTCATTTCCGTTTTGTCCGTAACCACACCCCGCAAACGCAACTGAGAAATCAGCCAGACGTAAGAGAGGTTATGCTTTTGCAGCCGAAAGCGAATGTCAGTACGTTCCACCACGTTCTTGCCCTCCTTCCTGTCTAAATTTTCGTAAACAATAGTTGACAAGGAGGACTTCAAAGGTTATAATGAAGCTGCCACACCCATAAAACCATTGAAAACCCCTTGGGCAAAAAATCAGCCCCGGAGGGGCGGGATTTCTGCGCCCTTAAACAACTCTTGTTGACATGGGTATGATAACATAAGCTAAGTTAGATTGTCAAGGGGTTTTTCAAAGTTTTATTAGAAAATTTTTGGAGGGCCTTTTTATGTCATTCTATGAGCGGTTTGAATTACTCTGTGCGGAACGCCAAGTGAAGCCCCAAAGCACTGAAATCCAAGAGATTGCAGGTGTTTCCTCCCCCGCAATCTCAGGCTGGAAGAACAAAGGCGCATTTCCTAAAGGGGAAGTGCTGTGCCGTCTTGCCAACTACTTTGAGGTGTCCACGGATTATCTCCTGGGGTTAAGTGAAGTTAGAAAGCCTGGGCCTGCTCTGACTGAGGAAGAAATCCTGCTGCTGGAAGCCTACCGTAGCGCAAATGCCCAGGGCCGCTTCCATATCATCCAGGTTTGCATGAATGAGAAGCAGGAAAAGGGGCAATCCGTAATTGCCGGGTGATTGATATACGGGACGCTTTAAGGAGGGACTGCCATGTATGAGGACATTAAAACTGCCTGCCTATATTTGAGATATTCCAGCAGCAACCAGACTGAACAATCCATTGAGGGGCAAATGCGGGTCTGCCGGGACTTCTGTGACCGTCACCATATCCGGGTTGTGGAGGTATACATTGACCGGGCCACGTCTGCCAGCAAGAACCTTGAGAAGCGGGTGAACTTTCTCAAGATGATACGGGACTCTGAGAAGGGAACATTCCAGGCGGTCATCGTCTACAAACTGGACAGGTTTGCCCGTTCCCGCTATGACTCAGCAACCTACAAATACCGCCTGAAACGGAACGGAGTGCAAGTCATCTCAGCCACGGAGAATATCAGCAATGACCCGGAAGGCATTATCCTGGAATCCGTCCTGGAAGGTATGGCTGAGTTCTACAGTGCTGAACTCTCCCAGAAGATAAACCGGGGCATGAGGGAATCGGCCTACAAGCATAACTCCATTGGTGGGCAGCTTCCTCTTGGATATAAGACTGAGGGGAAGAAGTTGGTCATAGATGAAAAAACCGCTCCCATAGTCCGGGAAGCGTTTGAAATGTACGCTGACGGGACTACGATAGCGGAAATCTGCCGGATATTCAATTCCAGAGGGTACAAGACCTCCAAGGGAACCAAGTTTGGGAAAAGTTCCTTCACCAAGATTTTCAAGAATGAGCGGTATATCGGTGTCTACTCATACCATGAGTACCGGGCAGAGGACGTTATACCACCCATCATTGACCGGGAGTTGTGGGACAGAGTACAGCTTCGGGTGAAGAAAACCAAAAGCGCACCTGCCCGGAACAAGGCCCGTCATGTCTACCTGCTCTCCGGGAAGCTGTTCTGCGGGCATTGTGGGGAGCATATGAACGGGAACACCAATGGGGTCAACTACGCTTACTATGAGTGCTACGGGAAAAGGAATATGCACCAGGACTGTCATAAAAGGAATCTGCGGAAGGACTATATTGAAAACCTGGTAGCCCAGGACGCTATCTCCCTTTTGACGGATGAAAACATTGACCTCCTTGCGGAAGTGGCCTGCCACAAAAACGCTATGGAGAACTCAGAGGGAAGCCCCATTCCCCTTATCAAAGACCGGGTTCATGAGGTGGAGTTGTCCTTGACCAATCTCACCAGGGCTATTGAATCTGGACAGGCCCCGGACGCTCTTGTGCGGCGCATGATGGAGTTGGAGAAAGAGAAGAAGGACTTGGAGGGCCAGATTAAAAAAGAGGAAGCCAGCCTGCTCACACTGGACAAGGAACAGGTGGTCTACTGGCTGAACAAATTCAAGGACGGCAGTATTGAGGATGAAGAATTTTGCCGCATGGTGATTGACCTGTTCGTGAACTCCGTCACGGTCTGGGATGAAGATGACGATTATCTCAAAGTGACGATTGCCTACAATCTGACCTCTTTACCGACAAAAACCTACCGCCTTGGGAAAGACGGTAGGTTGTCGGATTTCAAATCCAATGCTGGGGGTGTGCAGCCCCACAATGCAGCGGCCCAGCGTGGACTTGCCGCAGCCGGACTCGCCGATGATGCCCAGGGTCTCTCCCCGATACACCTCCAGATCCACGTGGGAGAGTGCGTGAAGCTGCTGGGCGGGAACTCCCAGCTTCCGGGAGCCCACCTTGAAGCTCTTGGACAGATCCTTGATCTGAAGCAGAATTTCCTGGTTAGCCATTTCCCCCATCCTCCCCTCGTTTCAGCGTCTCGCTCTTGCACTGCCGGTGACAGGCCACCAGATGTCCCGGCTCCAGCTCCACCAGCTCCGGCACCTGCTCTGTGCAGATGGGACGGGCATAGGGACAGCGGTTGTAGAAGTTGCAGCAGGTCCCGGTCAGACGCAGGTCCGGCGGCGTGCCGGCAATGGTTTTCAGGGCCGTCTTGCGCTGGGAGGAGAGGGACGGCATAGAGTCCAGCAGTCCCCAGGTGTAGGGATGCAGGGGGTTCGCATACAGATCCTTGACAGCCGCCGTCTCCACAATCTTGCCCGCGTACATGACCATGACCCGATCGCACATATCCCAGACCACGCCCAGGTTGTGCGTGATGAGCATGAGCGCCATGCCGGTCTCCTTCTGCAGCTTTTTCAGCAGACGGAGCACCTGGGCCTGGACAGTCACGTCCAGCGCCGTGGTGGGCTCGTCGGCCACCACCACCCTGGCGTTGCAGCACAGGGCCATGGCGATGATGACCCGCTGGCACATGCCGCCGGACAGCTCAAAGGGATACGCCTCAAAGCGGGCCTCCGGATTGGGGATGCCCACCGAGCGGAGGGCCTCAATGGCCACCTTCTTCGCCTCCGCCTTCTCCAGCCCCCGGTGGATGCGCAGATTCTCCATCATCTGGTCCCCGATGCGGAACACCGGGTCCAGCGAAGTCATGGGGTCCTGGAAGATCATGCTCACATCCTGACCGCGATACGCCATCAGCTCCTTCTCTGAAAAGGAGAGCACATCCTGTCCGTCGAACTTGATCTCCCCTTCCACAATGCGCCCCACCTTTTCCAGCAGGCGAATGACACACTTGGACATCACACTTTTCCCCGATCCAGACTCCCCTACCACACCCAGGGTCTCCCCCTTGTGCAGCTGGAAGCTCACGCCGTCCACAGCCTTGGCTACGCCGCTGGCCAGGAAAAAGTAAGTTTTCAGGTTGTTGACCTCTAAAATCAGTTCGTCCATTTCCCTCTCCTTACTTTTTCATCTTCGGATCCATCACATCACGGATTCCGTCGCCCACCAGATTAAAGCCGATAACTGCCACAAAGATCAGCAGCCCGGAAAATGCGGCGATGTGGGGCGCCGTGGTCAGGCAGCCCCGCCCGCCTCTGAGAATGTTGCCCCAGGAGGGGGTGGGAATCAGGATGCCCAGGCCCAAAAAGCTCAGGCTCGCCTCGGAAATAATGGCGCTGCCGATGTTGAGCGTGGCATATACCACCACCTCGGAGACTGTGTTGGGCAGAATATGGGAGAACATAATCCGCAGAGGGGACGCCCCCAGAATCCGCTCGGCATTACAAAATTCCTCGTTTTTCGTCACAATGACCTTGCTGCGCACCACGCGGGCAAACCGGGGAACATTGCCGATGCCGATGGCCAGGATGACATTGAACACGCCGGAGCCCAGGATGGTCACCAGCAGAATGGACAGCAGAATAAAGGGGAAGGCGAACATGCCGTCCATAATCCGCATGATTACCGCGTCAACAACGCCGCCGGCGTAGCCGGAGATCAGGCCCAGCAGAATGCCGATGACGCCGCCCAGCACAGTGGCGCCGATCGCTACCACGATGCTCATCTGAGCGCCGTAGAGCAGCCGGCTGAGCAGGTCCCGGCCCAGGTCGTCCGTACCCAGCAGGTGGCTGCCGGTGAAGGGAGGCAGATATGTCTCCAGAACATTGATCTGGTTAGGATCGTAGGGGGACAGCAGAGGGGCCAGCACCCCCATGAGGATCATCAGGCAGACAATCACCAGTCCCACCACGGCGGACTTGTTCCGGCAGAACTTGTGCCAGGCGTTATTGGCCGTCCGCTCCTTGCGGATCATGGCCGCCTGGGCCTCCTTGGAGATAGAACCGCTGAGAACTTTCTCTTCCATACCGCTACATCCCTCCATTCTCTGCGTCAATGGCCACCTTGGGATTGATGACCATGTACAAGATATCGGTAATCAGATTGATGATAACAAAGGCCAGCGCCACCACCAGCACTGTCGCCTGAATCAGGGAGTAGTCCCGGTTATCAATGGCTGAGGAGATCATGGTGCCCATGCCGGGCCAGGAGAAGATATTCTCCGTCAGCACCGCGCCGGCGAAGCAGCCCGCAAACTGCATTCCCACCACAGTAAGGATGGGAGGAAGGGCATTTTTCAGGGCGTGCTTCCAGACAATGGACCGCTCACTTACGCCTCTGGCCCGCAGGGCTCGGACGGAATCGCTGCCCAGGGAGTCGATCATGCTGGAGCGGGTGATGCGCATGAAGGTGCCCATAGGGATCACCGCCAGACATGCGCAGGGCAGGGTAATGTGGCGAAGAAACGCCGCCAGGCCGTCCTGGGCGATGGTGGCCATACCGAAGCTGGGCAGCCACCCCAGATTCACCGAAAAGACCAGCACCATCATGATGGCTACCCAGAATACCGGCGCAGACACGCCGAACAGGGAGACCACCGTTAAGACATAATCCAGAAGACTGGATTGCCTTTTTGCGGATAACACACCAAAAAGCACGCCCACGATGATAGCAATGCACAGGCTCGACACCGACAGAACCAGGGTGTTTGGCAGCCGGGCCTTAATCATGTTGATGGCGCTGGTGTTAAAGTAATAGGATTCGCCAAAATCCCCTTGAAGGATATCCATAAAGTATTTCCCGAACTGGACGGGAATCGGATCGTTCAACCCCAGCTCCTCCCGCAGGGCGTCCACCTTGGTGGCGTCGTACTGCTCTCCCAGCATAGCCGCCACCGGATCGCCCGGGATCAGACGCGTCGCCGCAAAGGTGAACGCGATGACAACCAGCAGGGTTGGGATAAGCTGCAAGAGACGTTTTAGGATCACTTTTTGCATGGACAGTCCTACCTTTCCTCCAAAAGTATGCGTTTTTGACAGGTATTTGGTGAAAGAAGCGGCATGAATTCCGTGTATTCATGCCGCTTCTTTTGCCGCTATTTCAAGCCGGGAGCATTTATTCAGTGACCCAGATGTTGATGCCAGTTCCCTCCAGGCCGCACACGCGCATGACGGACTTGTTCTCCTGTACAAAGCCGTGGACACGCTGCCCCAGACCCCAGGAGAGGTAGGAGGTCGCATAGAATACGCCGATGTTGGTGTCCAGAGCCTCCTTAATCAGCTCGTGGTAGAGCTCCGTGCGCTTGGCGCGGTCCGTCTCCGCACCCGCCTGATTGACGATCTCATCTGTGGCAGGATCGCTGTAACAGAAGGCGTTGAAATTGGTGTGCAGCTTGGCGGTGCTCAGGAAGTTGCCCACAAAGGTCCCCGGATCGGCAGAGCCGCCCTGACCGCCGATGAACAGCTGTACCGTGTTGTTCAGATAACGGTCCGTAACCTCGGTGGAGGAGAGACTCTGAATCTCCACATTGACGCCGATCTGGGAGAGCATAGCCTGAATGATGGTGGCGGCGCGCACATAGGCGTCGGCGGTGCCCACTGTCAGCACCAGGTTCAGACCATTTCCGTAGCCAGCCTCTGTCAGCAGGGCCTTGGCGGCGTCTACGTCATAGGCGGGCACCAGCTCCTCCAGCGCAGGGTCATAGCCCCAGGAGGTGACGGGAACAGGGAGGTAGGAGGCCGCGCCGTCACCGTTGGCGTATACGCCGTCGGCAATCTGCTTGCGGTCAATGGCCATGGAGATGGCGTCCCGGACACGCTTGTCGGAGAGCACGGAGTCGCTGAGGTTGAAGCCCAGGAAGGACAGGCGGCTCTCCGGGGTCTGGGTCAGAACAAGATTGGGATTGTCCCTGACCTGCTGGATGTAGTTGCCGCTGACCGTCAGAACCACGTCCACCTCGCCGGTGGTCAGCGCGTTCATGGCCTGGGCCTCGTCGGTGACAATATAGTAGGTAACAGCGTCCAGATAGGGCTCAACGCCCCAGTAGTCCGGATTCTTGACCAGCTTGGTGTACTGGTCAGGCACATGCTCGGAGACAATGAAGGGCCCGGTACTGATGGGATGGGAGCCAAACTGGTCTCCCCAGCCCTCGACCTCCTCCTTGGGCACGATGATGCCGGAGGTGCTGGTCAGCTCGTGGAGGAAGGTGGCATTGGCGTTCTCCAGATAGCAGACCACCTTGCCGTCCTGAACCTCAGCGTGGTCAAAGAAGGGCAGGTAGCCCCACCAGGACTCCTCATGGGCCCGGTTGAGGGACCATGCCACATCCTCGGCAGTCAGCTCGCGGCCATCCTGGAACTTTCCCTTCTGGAAGTGAACGCCCTCGCGGATGGTGAAGGTATACACCTTGCCGTCCTCGCTGATGGTCCAGTCGGTGGCCAGACTGGGCAGATAATCCACCGCATCGGCAGTCTCCTGAACCAGAGTGTCGCCGTACTGGAGGCAGACCTGGTCACAGGTGGTGCTGTTGGCCAAGGTCGGGTCCAGGGCCTCGGCGTTGATGGTGCGGTTGAGGGCGATTTTCAGCTCGCCGCCATAAACCGGCGCGCCGGGATCAGCAGAGGGGGCCGGCGTGCTGTCTGCGGGCTTGTTCTCGTCCGCTGCTGCGGGAGGGGGATCAGAGGTGTTGCCGGGAGTCGGGTCAGGGTTCTTGGAGCAGCCCGCCAGGCTGCCCAGTATCAGTGTACCGCTCAGGATCAATGCAAGCAGCTTCTTCATTTGAAAACCTCCTTCTTGGTGCGCTGTTTCTATCTAACTAAGATAAGCTCTAGCCGCCGTACTGCGCCTCCAGCGCCTCCACGCGGCGGCGGATCTCCGCTACGGTGTCGTCACGAAGAGTGACATTGATCGTGGCCGCGCCGGCCTCCAGATGGGAAATCTTGCGGGCGCCGTAGATGACATTGATAAAGGGGCCTCTGTGGCGAATGAATGCGATTGCCAGATCCGTCTGGGTGCAGTGGTATTCCTCACAGATATCCTTGAGCCCGTCCACAAAGTCAATGGCGTGAGGCAGGCGGGCAGCCTCCCACCAGGCCTGGTCCTCCCGGGCGTCTCCGGGGGGCACCACCCGGTCCTTGGTCACCGTGCCGGTGAGCAGGCCCCGCTCAATAGGGGCGTAGGCGTGGAAGCTCATCCCATACTTCTCGCACACGGGGAGAATGTCGTCCTCCGCGTTGCGGGTCATGATGCTGTACTTGCGCTGAATGATATCAATCTCGCAGCCGCAGGCCCGGTAGGCCTCCACATGCTCAGGCTTCACATTGGAGGAGCCAATGCAGCGGATCTTCCCCGCCTTCTTCAGGTCCATCAGTGCGCGGACAGTCTCCTCCACAGGGTACTTCTCCGGATCCTTGGCGGGATTGTGGGTGTAATAGATGTCAATATAGTCTGTTCCCAGCCGTCGGAGGCTATTCTCACAGTCCTTGATAATGCTCTGATAGCTGTGGTCCACATAGACCTTGTGCCCGTCCACATCATGCCAGAAGCGGCCCACGCCGGTATCCCAGTCAAAGGTGGCCTTAGTGGAGATAATGTACTTCTCCCGCTCTCCCGCAATCGCCCGTCCCACAACCTCCTCGCTGTGGCCCAGACCATAGATGGGGGCAGTGTCGATGGTGTTGATCCCCAGATCATAGGCCCGGTGAACCGTGTCAATCGACACCTCGTCATCGGAGTTTCTCCACCATGTGCCGCCGCCCATGGGCATCCCGCCCAGCGTGATGACGGAGGCCTTGATGTCCGTATGGCCGATCTTCATGTATTCCATGGCGCGCCCCTCAGCTCTTCTTCTCAGCCGCAGCCTTGGCATCCGCGCGGAGAACGCCGTCCACGCCGCAGGCCTCGTCATCGTGGTACTTGAAGATCACAATCACCTTCAGGGGACCCTTGTAGCCCACCACGCGGACCATGGTGTCGTTGAGAATCTTAATCAGCTCGCGGCGGCGGTCAATATCCATGTAGGGAGGGACAAAGACAAAGAACGTCATCTGGTCCTTCGCGCCCTCGGACACATTGGCGGCGGGGACAGGCGTGTAGTACAGGGAATAGGTCTTGAACATGGTGCCGATGGTCTCGCCCAGAGCATCGATCAGTTCCTTCTTCTTCGCGGGCTCCAGTTCCAGAGAAGTTGCAGCAAAAATCGTAGCCATAGCCATTCTTCCTTTCTATTCTGCGCCGCTGGCAGCGGCTGATTTCACATATTGTTCAGGTGTTAAGGATTACGCCCCGGGGCGGAATCCGCCGGACGCTGTTACTGCTGATTCTGACGGGCTTTGAAATCGGCGAAGAGTTCGCCGTCCTTCCCCACGCCCTCATCATCATGGTACTGGAAGAGGACGATCACCTTCATCTCACCCTTGTAACCAACCTCGCGGACCATGCAGTTATTGAGCAGCTCAATGGTCTGCCGCTTTTTCTCCAGAGAGATATAGGGCGGGACACAGACAAAAAACGTAATCTGATCCACCGCGCCGCTGCGGACATTCTCCTGGGGGACCTTGCTGAGATAGAAGCTCAGAGCGTGGGTGTACATCGTGCTCAAGTCCCTGGTCAGAGCCTCGCTCAGAGCTTTTTCCTGCTCATTGGTAAGCTCCAGCGAGGTGACTCCAAAAATAGTTGCCATGCTTACAACATCCTTTCTTTTTTGGTTAAAAAGCAAGTATAGGCGGATGATTTATCGCCCTTGCGTTGTAATAATTATACGATAGCCCAGTGAGATTATCAATTGATAATCCCTCCAGAGATGATCTGGCATTTTGCTCGTTTTCATTCATGAAAAAAAGATTACAGCTGGGGAAATGTCTCAATTTGAGATGTTCAGAGCACCATTCACTCCCACTGTTTTTCTCCTTCGGAGCCGTTGTTTCTGGAAAAGTCAGCCAATTCTCGAGAAAATATAAGGGGAATACGGATCAACCGGAAATCCCTGCGGCGAGATCGCGGAAATCATTGGGGGAAGCCATATTCAGTTTATCCCTTATATCCCTAATATTACTGCCTGCCAAAAATAATCCTTGCAATCCTGGAAAAGACGTGGTATACTATCAAACAGCCTTGCGGTGAAAGCCGGCCCAGGCTAATTGAAGAGGAAAGAGGTGAACAAGAGCAATGAAGGAAGGTATCCATCCCAATTATCAGCAGACTACGATCAAATGCGCCTGCGGTAATGTAATTGAGACAGGTTCCACGAAGAAGGACATTCGCGTGGAAGTCTGCTCTAAGTGTCACCCCTTCTTCACGGGCAAGCAGAAGCTGGTCGATACCGGCGGGCGCGTTGCCAAGTTCAACAAGAAGTTTGGGCTTCATTGATTGCATTACAAGAGATGCGCCGTGCCGCTGTCTGCGGGACGGCGCATTTTTGGCGTTTGGGGCAGCTGGCCTGGGAGCCCGCCCGCCCCGCAAAATCTTAAAAACCGAGGTACTATGAAAGAGCAAAAAATCGAAGAAATCACCAAGCCCCGGGATATCGCTATTCTGGCGGGCCTGAACAGTCCCCGGCTCTCCGACGCCGACAACGCCGACGAGGAGACCATGGCGGAGCTGGAGGCCCTGGTGGAGACCGCCGGCGGTCAGACCGCCGCCACGGTCCTCCAGAACCGGGCCGCCCCGGATCCCAGGACCTTCATCGGCGAGGGCAAGGTGGCGGAGCTCAAGGAGCTGGTGAAGAACGAGACCGCCACCACCGTCATCTTTGACAACGATCTCAGCCCCTCCCAGCTGCGGGTGCTCACCGGCGAGCTGGGGGTCCAGGTTCTGGACCGCAGCGCCCTCATTCTGGACATCTTCGCCCAGCGGGCCCGGACCCGGGAGGGCCGCCTCCAGGTGGAGCTGGCCCAGTACCAGTACCTGCTGCCCCGGCTCACCGGCATGTGGACCCACCTGGAGCGTCAGGCCGGCACCAGCGGCAAGGGCCCCATCGGCTCCAAGGGCCCCGGCGAGACCCAGCTGGAGACGGACCGCCGCCACATCCACCGGAAGATCGACAAGCTCAAGGAGGAGCTGGAGGAGGTGCGCCGGGTCCGGGGCACCCAGCGCCAGCGGCGGATGAAGAACGAGATCCCCGTGGTGGCCATTGTGGGCTACACCAACGCCGGCAAGTCCACCCTCTTAAACGCCCTCACCGGCGCGGACATCCCCGCCAACAACCGCCTCTTCGACACCCTGGACACCACCTCCCGCCTCCTCACGGTCAGCGACACCCTGGACGTGGTGATCTCCGACACGGTGGGCTTTATCCGCAAGCTGCCCCACCAGCTGGTGGACGCCTTCAAGGCCACCCTGGAGGAGCTGGAGTACGCGGATCTGCTCCTCCACGTCATCGACATCTCCAACCCCCTCTGGCAGGAACAGGCCGCCGTGGTGGACAGTCTGGTCCGGGATCTGGGGGCCCAGCAGACACCCTGCCTGCGGGTGTACAACAAATCCGACCTCTTCTGGGGGGACCTGCGGCCCCACGGTGAGGACGAGGTGAACATCTCCGCCAAAACCGGCGAGGGCGTCGGAGACCTCCTGGCGGCCATTGACCGGCTGCTGGACAAGGGCACCCGCCGGGTGACCATCCACCTGCCCTACGACAAGGGCGGGCTGCTGGATCTGCTCTACCGGGAGGCCAAGGTGGAGACGGTGGAGTACGCCGAAACCATCGACATCACGGCCGTGTGCAACCCCCGGGCCATCGGCGCGGTGAAGCCCTATATCGAGGGCTGGGTGGAGCCCAAGGAGAGCTGGGAGCTGGACTAGGTCCGCTTTTTTCTGGAAAATGGCCCAAAAGCGGTTGACATTTCCCGCCGCTGGTGCTATATTGACAACTGTTCAAACCAGCGATGACGGAGAAGAATCCGCAGAGCGGCGCTCAGAGAGGGACGCGTTTGGTGGAAGCGTCCCGCGACACGCGGCGGCTGTACCACTCCCGAGCGGCCCGGGATGACCGGGACGGGGCCCTCCCGTTATAGGGGGACACAAGCGACGGCCGCGCCTCCCGGCGGGAGAGGGCCGTAAGCAGGGTGGAACCGTGGAGTTTTTTGCTTCACCCCTGAAATCACATCAGGGGTGAAGCTTTTTCTTTGCCCCGACACTGGAAAGGAGCTCTCACCATGAGCGAGGAAAACCTGTATACCTTTGAAAACGAGACCTACCGCAAGACCTACTGGCACACCTGCTCCCACATCCTGGCCCAGGCCATGAAGCGCCTGCACCCGGAGGTGAAGCTGGCCATCGGCCCCTCCATCGACAACG
>OFHN01000144.1_pt1 | contig 68937 bp, 64 predicted proteins | sample 1521321 | NCBI WGS metagenome assembly OFHN01 (sample SAMEA3504130, study PRJEB24116) | mouse gut metagenome | biome: mouse gut; feature: mouse-associated habitat; material: faeces | place: Denmark | collected 2011
ACAACCGCATCATCACAGACTTTCAGACGGACGGGCTGTTGGAGAAGATTTTACAACCGGCTAATCTTAATCATGCGTACAAGAAAGTAAAATCAAACAAAGGAGCAGGCGGTGTTGACGGGATGAGCGTAGATGAACTTCTGCCGTTCCTCAGAGACAACCAAGTGCAGCTAATCCAGCAGTTAAAGGATGGGAAATACAGACCCAATCCAGTCCGCAGGGTAGAGATACCCAAAGAAACAAAAGGCGAATTCCGAAAACTGGGAGTGCCGACAGTGGTTGACAGGGTATTCCAGCAGGCAATTACACAGGTGCTTTCCCCGATATATGAGGAACAGTTTTCAGAAAACAGTTTTGGCTTTCGACCAAAGAGAGGTGCGCATGACGCACTGAAACAATGTCAGCAGAACGTCAATGATGGGTATGTGTATGCCGTGGATATGGATTTAGAGAAATTCTTTGACACGGTGTGCCAGAGCAAGCTGATGGAAGTGTTATCAAGAACCATCAAAGACGGGCGGGTAATATCGCTGATACACAAATACCTCAATGCAGGTGTTATCAGCAGAGGAGTGTTTGAAAAGACGGAAACAGGGACGCCGCAAGGCGGACCGCTAAGTCCACTGCTTAGTAATGCCATGCTGAATGAACTGGACAGGGAACTGACACGCAGAGGGCACAGGTTTGTGAGGTATGCGGACGACTGCATGATTTTCTGTAAAAGCAGAAAGAGTGCAGAAAGAACCTTGAAAAACATCATTCCGTTCATTGAGGGGAAACTTTTTCTGAAAGTGAACCGAAAGAAAACAGGCGTGGAACATATCAGCAAAGTCAAATATCTTGGATACGCATTTTATCGTTACAAAGGGAAATGCAAGTTCCGGGTACATCCAAAGTCAGTAGCAAAGATGAAAGATAAAATCAGAGAAATGACAAAAAGGAATAACGGATGGGGAAATGAATACAGAGCCATGAAACTGACGCAGTTTGTCAGAGGATGGGTGAATTATTTCTCACTTGCAGACATGAAAGGACTTTTGAGGGGAACCGATGAATGGCTAAGACATAAGATAAGAACTATTTACTGGAAACAATGGAAGAAAGTTAAGACAAAATTCAGGGAATTAAAGAGGTTAGGTGTGGAAGAAGAAAAGGCATGGATATGTGCCAATATGCGGAACGGAAACTGGTACTGTGGTGGATATTTCGTATTACAGACTGCATTTAACAACAAGAAACTCCGTGAACTTGGATACCCAACATTCACAGAGTTTTATCTGAAAGTATGTGAAAACTAAGGAACCGCCGTATACGGAACCGTACGTACGGTGGTGTGGGAGGTCGGTAGATAAAATAATTATCTACCTCCTACCCGATTTTCTATATTAACTTCATGTATTCCGCAGATTGACCGTATGTTTCAGAACCCGTATTAAAAGCACAGGTAGATCGGATTGCAAGGATAAAGAAGATTTTTAATCAGATAAAAATCTATTCTGGTTGTCGGTCTTTTGCAAAGTTCTTGACATAAAAAAAGTACAAGCGAATACAATGAACTAGAAAGCCGCCGGCGGACAGTAGTTTGAAAACATGCAGATGATCTTATGAAGATATAATATGAAAGGGAACAAAGGTATGTGGAATGGAATGTCATCTACGATAGAAAATAAATTTAAGGTAGATTCGAGCAATCAAGAGATACAGTTAGTGAGAGGCAGGCTGGCATTTCATAGTTCGACGCAGCAGAAAGTGGCAATTAGGTTTGGCCAGGCCAGATGCCATTCGTTTAGTCAGGACTTTATTGCTGCTATTCTGCATCAGATCGTGGTATCTGCAATTTATTGCCGAAACTCGCGTGATGCGAACGGCGCTAGGCTGCTTTGTCTAGGATCGATGGTTTTTGGGGCCCAAGCCTCCGGTGAGAAAAACAATTATGAAACGGTTATGGGACAATTTCTGGAGCAGAGCGCTTCGGTTTTTGCGGGGAGTGCAATGTTGAGTAATCAGCTGCTTGAGGCAGTGAAAACGGCAAACAGCCTGATGCATCAGTTAAATAATTCTCTATACAACCTGAGGCCGGGAGATAAAGCCTGGAACAGCAGTATCAGTTACGATTTTGATCCGACTGCATGGGCCTATGTGGCGGATATTCAAGGACGGAAGTATTATATCGACCATACCAGTCTGCAATGGCAGAAAGAAACGTTAGGGAGGCCTGCGGGGATTCATCTGACGGATGCCGGGGATGCCCAGAGGATGCTGCATTATTGTGAGCTTCGGGAAATGCTTGAGAGTGATTATGTATTCGGCATAGATATTTATTCCTGCGATGTGGAGGGCGTTTCGTGCCTTTTTGTAGGTTCGTCTTCCAATCAGTTTAAAAAGCCGTCTGGCTGTGTGCCAGGGAAATGCAGTCAGATCTACATAGAAGACAATGGAAACTGGATATCAATTGCCTGAGAGGAGGGGTATGATGAAGGAATGGGAAATGATGACGGCAGAGAAAGCGTTTATCACGGATCTCGGCGCAACGACTACGGCGGATTCGGAACAATTTTGCCGTTTCGCCGTCTGGATACCGGAACAAGAAAAAGGAAAACACAGAATTGCCGAAGTGGGAAATGATCTGGAACGTTTAAAGAAAAAATATGCGGTAGCGCCGGAATATATTTTTTGTGTGGCGACGCCGGGATAAAGGCGGGGCGTATACCATAGAAGGAGGCGGGATCAACGAACAGGATCAGATTTGATGAATTGGTTGGAGAGCTGGCAAGTTCGGTGCAGCAGTCGCAGATTGCGCTGGAACAGACGGCGTGCGAGCATTTTATGAGTTATTTTACCAGGCAGGAAGATACGCTGGTGCCGGATACCCAAAAGATACGTGTATCTTATATGGAACAGAATGAAAAAAAGGAAGGAAGTTTTTTTGTGCCGACGGCGTCGCTTCTGTCTCACAACAGCATGGCGTTAGACGAGGTGAGCGTTACCCTGAGAGCAGACCTGCAGATGGAAGGAGATCTGCTTTATGCGGATTTTAGCCGGGGCGGCCGGGAGGGGGAAGACGGAGCGAATCCAAAGGGAGGTGATAGACATAACTGCGAAGTAGAGCTGAAATTTAAAAACAGGCGTCCCGCAGAGGGAGTCATAGAAACCGTCAATATGTTAAACAAGAGCATATAAGCTCATATCAGGAGGGATGCATATGGCAGAAACAGAACGCAATTTACCAAAGAGTTCCGGCGGGGGAACGGTTTCCAATGAGGAGAACAGTGCGTCTTATTTTTCAAACCTTCCGATCGGAGATTTGATCTGTACCCCGTTCATTGAACTGGCAAGAGGGCAGGCGCAATTGTGCGAGGTGTACGTGCAGACGCTGTTTAAGCTGGCGTATGTCGATGCGGAAAAAGCGGCAGGCGGCGAAGATGAAGCGACAAGATCACTGCGGTTTCGCTATACCCGTCCGATTGTGGACGAGGCGAGCGGGACTGTGACGCCGACAGAATTTATAATCGACGCTCCGCTTTTGTCTTTGGTTCCGCTTCCGGCATTTACCATGGATTCTGCAGACGTAAATTTCAATATGGAGGTAAATATCGCCAATACGAAGAAAGAGGATACGTCCTCTTCCCTGGATACGAATGTCAGTTTCGGCTTCTGGAAAGTCAAGGGCAGCATATCGGGCAAAGTTTCCGGCAGTAATTCCATGACTTCCAGCAGTTCGAACAAGGCGACATATTCCATTTCCGCGCATGCCGTTCAGCAGCCTGCGGCAGAAGGCATGGCAAAGCTTACGTCGTTATTAGCAGAAACGATGGAACCGATTGTGTCAAGAACGTAATAATAAAACAGACGGATATCCTTAATCCCTATAAGGGCGGAAAGATATCCGTCTGTTTTATGTTTTATTCTTTATGCAGTTTCTGTGAAATCCGGCAGCCCGTCAGCGGCCAAGCGCCTTTCTTTTTTCAAAGAACGCGTCAATATTTTCTTTAATTTCTTCCGGTTTCAAATGTTTGAGCAGATAGCCAGCCGGTTTTAACGACATGACTTTTTTCACGCTCTCGTGATCGCTTCTGCCGGTCAGAAAGATGACGGGCACATTTCCGAATGCCGGATCCGAACGCAGCATTTCAAGCGTCTGTCTCCCGTCGCATACCGGCATTTCATAGTCAAGTAAAACCAGATCCGGCTTGTTTAATGTAATGATCCGGATGGCGGCGACGCCGGATTCGGCAAGCGTAACGTCGTAATCGTCGCCCAGCATTTCTTTCATATGCTGCCGGATGGTCATGGAATCGTCTACGACAAGAATTCTTGGCCTTGTGTTGGCTGCTTCCCGTTTCTTTAGAAACGCTTTGACTTCGTCCATGGCATTTTCTATTTCAAGCGGCGTTCCGATACCGTTTTCGAGCAGGTGAGGCGCGATTGCACAATAAGAGAAATATCCTGCGCCCGTATCAAATAATAGACGTATGTGCGGGCTTTCTTTTTCAAAGACTTTTTGGAACTGTTCGTAAGAGAGAAGATTTTCTGCTTTCAGCTCATATTCTTCTTCCGTGGGGAATTGTTCCATAACGCCTTCCACGAACTGCCTCGCTGTGTATCGGGCCGCGTGGACCAGCATATTATCCAGTTTGTTTGTCTGGATTCCCATGATTTTTCCAACGGTATTGATCAAAAGCTTTTCTTCAAACACCAATATGACTTCCTGTTTCTTTTTGCTTTTTTTTGTTCCGTAAATCAGGCGGTAGTATACGCCGTTTCCGAATTTTTCCCCATTATATGTATCGCTGATCAAATGTGATTCCAGATGGAACATATCAAATACCAGCTGGATAATCACTTTTTTCATGGCGGCAAGCTCTTCTTTTGGCAGATGCGTGGCAAGCTTTTTCTTGTGCTTTCCTGTAATGGCAAGGTCTTCCGTCAGAGTATGTCCGATCAGCCAGCCGGCGCAGACGCCAAGAAAATGCTCCACGGCATCCGGAGCGTAGTCCGTCCGTTCCAATTCCTGCTCGAGTGCAGGGAGCGTATTATCACGAAATCCGTTGTGCAGGTGTTTGTGCTGCTCAAGTCCCTCATAATGAATCGAAGCCATATAAGCTTCTTCATCTGAAAAGTGCTTGATGGCATGGCCTTTAAAGAATTTAATTCCTTCCTGGCATGCCCATTGACTGGTTGTTTTTTTCTCTCTGAAGGAAAAAAGCTTGTTAATAATTTTAAAAAGTTTTTGGTGTTCCTTATCGATGACATCAACTCCGATATTGAAATCTTCCTGCCATACAAATTGGGTATCCATTTCAAATCCTCCTTTGCTATCGTCAAGCATTTATCTTATTACGTTATTATACGACAGTTTGCACGGGGAATGCAATCTTAATTATGCAACTGATAGCTGCATTCCGTTAGATATTTAAAACTGTGCAGCCGGAAGATACCGCGGTCCATCGGAATTTCGAGCCATTCTTCCAAATCTTTTTTCCACGGCATAAACCGATTGCGGTGGATCTGTGACGAATAGGAGTATTCGGAAAAGGAATCGCCGAGCCGATATGCGCTTAAGGAAAGGTTGTACATGGCAAGGCTTTCACCGTATAGTTTTTGCGGGCGCGGATATTTTTGTTCCGCCTGAACAAAAGAGAAATCCTTTTCTAATCCGAGCATCCAGTCTAAAAACGGGTCATACAGGTAATATACCGACGGTACATACGGCAGGGAGAATGTTTTTTTTGTACCGTTTTCCATGTAATCAACGGTCAAAACGGCATTTAACAGTTCCCGGCTGGTATGGATCGTTAAAATCTGTTTGCGGTTTAATGTGATTGCAGCGGCGTCATCGTGTTGTTCCCGCAGGAGGATAATACGTTCTTCCCCGTAGCCGAACAGATAGGAACAAGAAGATGGAAGGGAAGCGCGAGCGGGCGCATAGACGAAAGAATATTTCTCAAAATTTCCGTCCATCCAGGCAAGCGCCCGATTTTTAAACAGAAGTGGAAATTCGCTGATATTCCAGATGCGCACGGGCCATTCTGCCAATGTGGGGCGTTTGTCGATTGATTTTGGATATACTTTCATATTTTTCTACCTCTGAATTTTGATGGTTCCATCTTAACAAAGAGACTTGTTTTTTTCAATCCTTCTGCACCATATTTTAGAAAACATTTCGCAGCTTCTGGCAGTACCGGCAATGTAAAAATACGCAAATTGCTTTAAGAATATACAAAAATTGCCGATAATTTATACAGAACAGAGAAAAAGCGAAAAAGGAGGAAAAAGAATGAAAGTTACACAGCAAAATAAAGCGTTCTTTTTTGGAAATACGCCGTTTGGAAATAAGGAAATGGATGTGAAAGAGCGGATTGCCATGAAGAAGCAGCTGCACCAGAAAGAAGCCGTGCGTATCGTTTCCACAGCGAATAAAACAGAGAAGCGTACAGACCGGGTCGTGGAAGAACGACGAGAAGAAATCAGCCGGCTTCTGGAAGAAAACAAAGAGGCAAACGCCTGTGTAAAAGAGTATCGTCAGAAAATGGCACAGGCAAAGGAAGAGTATGGCATCGAGGACGACAGTCAGGAGCAGAAAGATTTAGAGCTTTTGCAAAAAGCGTATGATATTCAAAAGCACGGTTCTTCCCACGGACAGCTGACGGAAGAGGAAGAAGCGAGATTAAAAGAAATGGGAGAGATGACGGAATATCAAAAGCTCTGCATGGAGGCGTATGGTCAGGCAGATTTTTATAAAACAACGATAGAGAGAAACAACCTGAAGATTGCGGGAGAGGCTGCGGCAGTCCGCATGATCGGGATTGAACGTCTCAAAGAGCACGGCATGGTGGACGCGCAGGTAGCGAAGGAGAAGATTATGGCAGCAGCGTCCGATGAAGCGATTGCTATGATGGTAGAAGACGTACAGAAGAATGTGGATGAAAAGGCCGAAGAAATCCAGGAAGCTGCCGAAGAGAGGAAAGAAGAAAAGGAAGAAGAAGAGAAACGCCTCGAAGCGGCGCAGGCGGACAAATCCGAAAGCGAGGCGGCTGCGGAAGCCATTCGGGAAAATGCGCAGAACTTAACGCAGCAGGCCGTAGACAGCGAAGATGTTATGCGTGACGTGGACAATGAGATGAAAAAACTGATGCAGCAGCAGAAGCTGTTAGAAGAGGATTTAAAAGGACTGTCTTTGGATGTGGTACGCTGATACAGAAACATCTGAAACAGAACAGAATGAAAAAGCACATGAACTGCCGGCAATGGGGCAGGTCATGTGCTTTTGATTAGTTTTTTACGGCAATGGCTTCGATTTCGCAGAGTACGCCTTTGGGAAGTTCTTTGACGGCAACGCAGCTTCTGGCGGGTTTGGAGCGGAAATAACCGGCATATATTTCATTGAAAACCGTAAAATCTTCCATATCTGCCAAAAAACAGGTCGTTTTGATTACGCTGTCAAATCCCGTGCCGGCGGCTTCTAATATGGCGCCGACATTTTGGCAGCACTGGTTCACCTGGGCTTGGATTCCTTCGGCGATTTCTCCGGTGTCCGGAATTATGGCGATCTGCCCGGAGGTAAATACGAATCCGTTTGCTTCACAGCCCTGGGAATAAGGACCGATCGCGCCGGGAGCATTTGAAGTAGCAATCATTTTCATTGTAATCCTTCTTTCTGATTCTGACGGAGGCCGGATGCTCATTTGCCGTCCGGCGCCCGAACAGAAATTTTTTTTCTATTGTAGCATTTTTTCACAAAAAAGAGAATATGAAATATTGATTTGAATGTTTTCCGGACATATAATGGAATACGGAATCATGCCGCTGTTAACCGGCGGCAGTTGAGTGGAAAAGAGGAGGATATGCAATGAAAGTATTGATGGTAAACGGAAGTGCGAAAGAAAAAGGCTGCACGTATACGGCATTGGCAGAAATAGGAAACACGTTAGAACAAGAAGGGATTCAAACGGAGATCTTCTGGCTGGGGGCAGGAGAACTCCGCGACTGTATCGGATGCGGACAGTGCAATACGAAAGGGAGGGGCTGTATCTTCGGGGACGATTGTATCAATGAAGTCATTAAAAAAGCGGAGGAAGCCGACGGCTTTGTGTTTGGGACGCCGGTATACTATGCGCATCCTTCCGGAAGAATTTTAAGCGCGCTGGACCGCATGTTTTATTCCGGAAAGAGCGCGTTTGTCCGAAAGCCAGGCGCGGCGGTTGCATCGGCGAGAAGAGCAGGGACAACGGCGTCTGTTGATGTATTGAATAAATATTTTACGCTGGCGGAAATGCCGGTGGTTTCTTCTTCTTATTGGAATATGGTACACGGCGGCAGGCCTGAGGAGGTTTTACAGGATAAAGAAGGCATGCAGATCATGCGCAATCTGGGAAGAAATATGGCATGGCTTTTAAAATGCATTGCGGCAGGGAAAGCGGCAGAAGTTGCTCTTCCGCAAAATGAATACGGCGAACGGACGAATTTTATCCGTTAGGAACGGCGGCTTGTCATACGCGGTAAAATCAGATACAATGGTAAAAGAAAAGTGAGAAAAAAGATAGGAGACGGAAATGGATATAGCGGTATTAGCCGGAGGATTAAGCGCGGAACGGGACGTGTCGTTTCAGACGGGAGATATGGTAGCCAGGGCGCTGCGTGATAACGGGCACAGAGTGATTCTGCTGGATGTATTTATGGGGTATGGCACACAGCAGGAGGACGTTTCCGACATCTTTGCACACAGCAGGGCGGCAAGCATGGACATACCGGATATTTCGGAAACGGCGCCGGATCTGGCAAAGATAAAGGCGGCAAGGAAAGATACGTCGGATTGTTTTTTCGGTCCGAATGTCATTTCCATATGCCGTTTGGCGGACATTGTTTTTCTGGCGCTCCACGGGGAAGACGGAGAGAACGGAAAGATTCAGGCGGCGTTCGATCTGTTTGGGATCCGGTATACCGGAAGCGGTTACTTAAACAGCGCCCTGGCGATGGATAAGGGAATCAGCAAGCTGTTTTTCCGGGAATACGGGATACCGACGCCAAACGGCATTCTGATGAAAAAAGAGGACCGGACGGATGACTGGGAACAGGCGGGCATTTCGTTTCCCTGCGTGGTAAAACCCTGCTGCGGCGGTTCGAGTATCGGCGTTTCGATTGTGCGGACAAAAGAATCATTTCTGCAGGCGTTAGAAGATGCGTTTTTCTGGGAAGACGCCGTTGTCATTGAAGATTATATCGAGGGCAGGGAATTTTCCGTGGGCGTGATCAGCGGACGCGCGCTTCCCGTGATCGAAATGGCGCCGATTACCGGCTTTTATGATTATAAAAATAAATACCAGGCAGGCAGCACGGTAGAGACCTGTCCGGCGGATCTTCCCGAAAAAACCGCCAGGGCTATGCAGGAGTATGCCGTCGCCGCTGCGGAGGCGCTGGGCCTTACTACTTATGCGCGGATGGATTTCCTTTTAAATGCAGAAGGGAAGATATTCTGCCTGGAGGCAAATACACTGCCGGGCATGACAAAAACCAGCCTGCTGCCGCAGGAAGCGCAGGCAGAGGGTATGGATTTTCCGGCGCTTTGTGAGAAGCTGATACAGATTTCATTGGAAAAATACGAGGGATCATTATGATAGGAATGACACTTGGCAGGATTGCCGCATGCTGCGGCGGCGTTTATTTTGGAGAGGAAGAGAAAAAAGAAACGGAAGTGACCGGCATCGCCATTGACAGCCGAAAAGTAAAAAAGGGCGGTCTGTTTATTCCGATCCGCGGGGAGCGGGTAGACGGACACAGCTTTATTCCGTCCGTCATGGAAGCGGGGGCGCTTGCGTGCCTGTCGGAACAAAAACTGGACGATGCCGCAGGGGCATATATCCTTGTCGGCTCCACGAAGGAAGCGCTGAAAAAAATCGCGGCGTATTACCGGCGGATGCTTGGCATCCCGGTGGTCGGAATTACCGGAAGCGTAGGAAAAACCAGTACCAAAGAAATGATTGCCTCGGTTTTAAAAGAAAAATTCTGTGTACATAAGACGGCAGGAAATTTTAATAATGAAATCGGGCTCCCGCTTACCATATTTGAGATCCGGCAGGAACATGAAATCGCTGTGCTGGAGATGGGCATATCGGATTTCGGGGAAATGCATACGCTTGCGGAAATCGCGAATCCCGACATCTGCGTAATTACCAATATCGGGCTTTGCCATCTGGAAAATCTCAAAACCAGAGACGGCATTTTAAAGGCAAAGACGGAAGCATTTGATCACATGCGCCGGGACGGTATTGTGATTTTAAACGCAGATGACGATAAGCTTGCTTCTGTTCACAAGGTAAACGGGAAAGAACCGATGCGTTACGGGTTAAAACAGGGGGACGCGTATGCGTCTGACATCGTCTCTCTCGGCATGGAAGGCATTCGGATGAAGTTGCATGTAGGAGAGCAGTTCCGGACGGTGACGATACCGATTCCCGGTGAACATAATGCATACAATGCGCTGGCTGCGGCGTGTGTGGGATGTGCCTGCGGGATGGAACTCGAAGAGATCTGCCGCGGCATAGAAACGGTAGAGACGATCAGCGGTAGAAGTCATTTTATTCAGAAAAACGGGATCACCGTAATCGACGACTGTTATAACGCCAATCCCGTTTCCATGTGCGCCAGCCTGGACGTATTAGGCCAGGCCGAAGGAAGAAAAATTGCCGTGCTCGGCGATATGGGAGAGCTGGGAGAGCAGGAAGTATCCCTGCATGCTAAGGTCGGACGTTATGCCGCAGAACAAAAGATTGATCTGCTGTTCGCGGCGGGTAAGCTGTCGAAAGAGCTGGTACGGGCGGCGCAGAGCGGAGGCGAAAGCCATCTTGTGGCAGAACATTTTGAGACGAAGGAAGAATTGCTGCAGGCGCTTCTTCCCGAAATAAAAAAAGGAGATACTCTTTTAGTAAAAGCATCTCATTTTATGGAATTTCCTAAGATTGTAGCTGCTTTGATTCGTTAAGCATTTCAAGTATTTTCGTCTGGGTGTAACTGCCCAGGCGTTTTTTTGTTTCTCTGTCCAGTTTACCGGGATAAATCGGCTCTCCGTACTGCAGTGTTACGTGAGCGGAGCGGATCCAGGGAAAGTGGTTTTCCAGAATGTCCGCCGTACCGGTCAGCGCCATAGGGATAATGGGGCATCCGGTCTTTTCCGCCATTTTTAAGCTGCCCTCTTTAAAGGGAAGCAGGTCGGTTTCGTCTCCGCCCCGTTGGCGCGTGCCTTCCGGGAAAATGCACATGGAAATACCGGACTTGATCTGGTTGATTCCGGTCAGGATTGTTTTTAATCCTTCTTTGACGTTGTCGCGGTTTAAAAACAGGCAGTAGAGGCGTTTCATCCAAAGCGAGAGCAGAGGAACTTTTAACATGGAATCTTTTGCGACATATCCGGTCAGTCCCGGGCATCTGGCATAGGTAATGACGATGTCGAAAAAGCTTCGGTGATTGCCGACGTAGAGTACGGCGGTGTCGTTTGGAACATGTTCTTCTCCGATGACGGTGATATGTGTTCCGCACAGAAAAAGGATTCCCCTGAATGCCCGCTGTACGATGCGCAGCTGGGAAATGTCGGCAGCATAGCGGTTCTTTTTGCCGATCAGCCATTCGATTATCAGAATAGGAATACTCAATAATAAAAATAAAATAATGAATAACAGCGTCAGGATTAATCGTATCATAGGGACCAGGGAATCCTCCGTTTCTTTTTGTAAAATTCTTTTCATATGAAAGCATTATACTAACTGTAAGATGGAATTACAACCGTAATTCCTGAATAAACTGTAAAAAAATGAAATGTGGGAACAGGATGAGAAATCATTTGCGTAAGAGAGTACGCAGAAGCCGTTTTTTAACGGGCTGCATAGCTGCAGTTGTTCTGGCAGGCATGGTATTTTTGTGGAGCGGCTGCGGGATCGAAAAGACGGACGGCAGTAAAGTCCGGGATCTGGAATATGAAATTGTAGAAGAGGAGAATCTGCCGGAAGAGCTTGCGGCGAAAATAGAAGAAAAAAAGGCGGCGGATTTTAAACTCACGTATGAAGGAGATAAAGATCTCTACATTGTGAGAGGTTACGGAGAACAGGAGACAGGGGGATACAGCATACAGATTCTGAATTTTTATTTGACACAAAACGCGGTTGTGTTCGATACGAATCTGGTCGGACCGTCTAAGGACGAAGTGAAAAATGCGGCGCCCAGTTTTCCGTATCTTGTGGTCAAAACAAAAAATCCGGATAAAAATGTGATCTTTCAATAGAGGCAGGCAGTGGAAAAGGAAAGATGCGTACAGGAATTTATGTACGCGTCTTTTTTTGGTATAGAGTCAGCCTTTTTAAAATAATTGGTAGAAATGCATGAAAAACTGTGATAGGATAAAAGTGTTATCGTATATTTTGCTAAGTGGAATTTAAGAAGGGAAGGAAATATGGGGGTTTATACAAAATTAATTAAGAAAATAGCTGCCGTAACAGCCGCTACAGTCGTGTCTGCTGCAGTTTTGCCGTTATGGCAGGTGTCCGTGCCGGTTTGGGCTGGACAAGAAGTTATACAGGAGGACAGAGAAGCGTCGGAACTTACGCTTGAGTCTGTGCGCAGTGAAGCCGCGGCGAGCTATTCCGGTACGGAAAAAATGGGATTCGATCTGGAGCTTGCCGGCCATTCGTTTACAGGGGCTGCCGGATTGGATTATTCCCAGGATACGGCGGACAGAAAATATATGCAGGTGTTTCAGAATTTAAAGGATCGGTCAGAGAGCCAGACGATTATTTTTCGGTTTCGAACGACAGCGGCGAATGCATTTCTATTTGGAACAGGCATCGACGGAATAAATAACGGAAAAAACATGACGTTTTCGTTAAACAACGGGAAGCTCCGGTTCCGTTTGCGGAATCAGAAAAAATCGGAGGGCGGTACGGCGGCAGGATTGCAGGGGAATGTGGGTTCTAATTTAAATGACGGGAAATACCATACCGTTGCAGTAAGTTTTCATCCGGGGCTAGGATATGCAGTCGGAAATGTGAATTTGGTTATAGACGCAAGCCAGGATTTGTATCCTGCGCAGTGGTGCCCGGAATGGAAAGCGGGATTTGATCAAAATAATGAAGCATTTACCAAATTCCATATCGGATCGAGTGCATTATACGGCGGAGACGCAAACGGAGCGGCATTGAACGGCAGTCTGGATTTTATAACGGTTCTCAACAAAGGCTATACGCTGCAAGAGCTGCAGCGCTTGACGGCAGGGGACAAAGATTACCGTAATTTTACGGAAATGTTTTCCGGAGGAACCTGCAATACATGGCTGTTTACCGGTGGAACGGAAGGTGTTGCCGATTTTGCCGGAAACAAAACGACGAGAAACTGGGTGGGAATTTTTGAAAGTTCCCTAAGAGAATCCGGAACTTTTGTGGAACGCGGCCGGTTTGTATTTAATACGGCAAAGAAAGGTGCTGACCTCGCGCAGCTTTTGGACGAATATGATACGAGGATCCTTCCCTTTGGCACAAGGGTGGTCGGCGTGATGATTGGAGCGGCAGATTACCGAAAGAAAGCGGAGGGGCTGGAGACTTTTGAGGAAACTCTCACAGAGCTTTTAAACCGGCTGGTGGCAGATCGCAAGATACCGCTGCTGTTAACGCCGTATCCGTCGCAGGAGGCGTCGGATGCTGCAGAGATTACAAGGTATACGGAAGCGATTGAAAGAGTTGCCGGCGAAAAATTTAAAATCGTCGATTTCAGCGATCTTGATCCTGTAAATCTGAATTCGGACGGAGGCCTGACGCCGCAGGGGCATCAGATTGTGGCAAATAAGATAAAAGACGCGGTAGGCGCAGGAGGTAAAACCAGCTTTACCTTTGATATGCTCTCGGACGGTTCTTATACTGTTGCAAAGCAGAAGGACGGAGCGTTGGCGCAGCTTTTGGAAGTAAGCGCAGGAGCAGACAGTATCACGTTTAAAACCGAAGAGGCGTCTGCAGATACGGATGCGGCATTGGAATATACATTGACGGATTCAAAAGGAATATCGATTTCCGGTGAAGTTCCTGCCGGGGATACGGAATTTACCATAGGCGGATTGAAAAAATATGAACAATACCTGCTTTATGTATACGATACCGGACGCGGCAGCGTACGAGAGTCCTACCAGCCTGTTTCGATTCTGACGGCAGAAGGCGAACAGGGGACCGCAGCAGAATACGAAGATCACAACCGTTCGGTCAATGAGAAAATCAAAGAGACGTTTACTCAGGATGAAGCGGCGACATGGCTGTTTATGGGCGACAGCATCACGCATGGCGTTGTTACCCAGGGATACGACAATGTACCGCAGATGTTTGCAAAATATCTGGATGAAGCCGGCAGAACGGATGATATTGTATTGAATACCGGCGTAACCAATGCGACGATCGCCACTACGCTGCATCAGATCGAACCGCGGCTGAAACGGTATCGTCCGGACGTTGTATTCGTTATGCTTGGAACAAACGATGTTTCCGTAAACGGTGAAAATACAGTCACAGACGCGGGAAGCGCAGTGAAGGGAGGGATCACGCCGGAGCAGTATAAAGAGCGGTATAAAACGCTTATCGGGGAAATATATGAGACGAACCCGAACGCAAGCGTAGTGCTCCGCGTGCCGTGTGAAATGAAAAATGCCGGACAGGGAAATCCGCCGTTTCCTGCACATGATGGCTATGAGGAAAAATTTGCAAAAATATATGAAGTGGCAGAAGAGATGAGGGAAGAGCATCCGGGATTTAATGTCGCTGTAGTCAATCATCTGAAAGAATGGCGGGACTATAGGGATAATGTCAGAAACGATAATATTATGACGTCAGGATACGGATGGCTGGTAGCCGACGGCGTGCATCCGAACGGCCGCGGCAATCTTTCCATGTTCCAGCAGCTGATGAAAGAACTGGGACTGTATGTGCATACGTCAGAGCTTGTCAATTACCAATATGAATTAAGCGACTGGACAGATACGTCCGATCTGGAAGTAACCGTAACGCAGCGGGGAAGCCGTGCGTCCGTTCGTATGAATGCGTTATCAGGATATACAAATGGCCTAAAGAATGTGACGCTTACCCTTACGGCGGACGGACGAAGCATTGGAACAACGGCAGATTATGCGGCAGACGGAAGCATTACGGTTGACGGACTGGACGCATCCAAACCGTATACGCCGTCGGTAACCGGAAAAGACGCCGAAAACAGCAAGGAGATTACATTTGCCGCATCTCTGGTACATGAGGGCGGTTCCGATTCCGAGGCAAGCGCAGACGAAAAACGGGAATTGGAAGACACTTTACAGGCGGCGGAGGAACTGGATGTCACGGAGTATCCCCAGGCGATTCGCAATGACTATCAGGCGGCAATTCTGGCAGTGAAAGAAAAGTATCCCGCCGATGGAGAACTCACATCTGCCCAGATAGACGCGGCGCTGGAAGAAATTCGTTTTGTGCATGCAAATATGAAAACGCTTCTGGCGGAGTTCACAGAGGCAAAAGAGGCTTTGGAACAAGCGCTTTTGCTTGCAAAGAAGACGTTGGACGGCGGAAAAGAGGCAAGATATTCCAAAGATGATTGGGACAATTTTACAACAATCTACCGTCAGGCAGAAGCCGCAGCGGCAGACGAGAGTTTATCTGCAGATGAATTGCTGCGGATCTGCAGCAGCCTGATATCGGCGGAACAAAAGCTTTTAAACCCGCCGCAGATACTGCCACCTACGCCGAAGGTAAAGAAGAATAAGACATATGACATCGGCGATTATCAATATCTGGTGACTGATCTTGTCAAACAGACCGTAACGGTGACCGGAACAAAGAATGTCGGTCTCAGTAAAATAGTGATTTTGGATCAGGTAAAGCTTTTAGACGGAAAGACATATCAGGTGACCGAGGTTAGATCGAAGGCATTTTTGAATCATAAAAAAGCAAACAGTATCCAGATCGGCAAAAATGTGGAAAAAATAGGTGCACAGGCATTTTCCAATTGTCCGGCGCTGAAAAAAGCAGTGATTCGGAGTACGCGCCTGGCCGAGATTGGGGGAAAAGCATTTTATAAAGATAAGAACTTAAAGAGCATTGAGATCAAAAGCAAAAAGCTCAAAAAAGTCGGGAAAAACGCTTTCAAAGGAACCGCAGCAAAATTAAAGCTTATCATTCCAAAGAAAAAATATGCGGCATATAAGAAGCTTCTGGCGAAAAAGGGACAGAATAAATCGGCGTCAATCAAAAAGAAATAAACGGCGCCTGCGGCAAGATGCCGATAAGTCCGGGGAATTTTCCTTTTGACATTCATTTAGCGCTGTGCTATACTGAAACGGTTAAACCAGACAACTCATGCATTAGCAGCCACAGAAAAGGGAGGTAAAAGAATGCAGCAGGAAGACATCAACAAAGTACGTGCATCAGTACACCAGCAGTGTGGAAGCAAGGTAATGATTCAACTGGACCGAGGAAGGAATAAAATAGATATCCAGCAAGGCGTGATACAAAATGCATATCCCAGCGTATTCACCATTTTGGTAGAGGACGCGCATGCAGGGAATCCGCCGCAATTATTATCATTCAGTTATACGGATATTATTACAAGGGAAATACGGATGAAGCTTTGCTAAGGGGGTACGCCCTTTGGCATAAATAAGGAATAAATACCCTCTGTTCTGAATAAGTATAGTACAAAGTTACAGTACAAATTCAGAACGGAGGTTTTTTTGTGGAATTAGAGAGACAGGTTTTGCACAAAAACAAAGAAATCGGCAAGGCATTCAGCCAGATTACGCTGGATGATGATTATAATCTGCCGGATTTTAAGCCGGATTTAACAAAAGTGATCAGAGAACGGGGGACGGTTCATTTTGATGAAGTGCATGTGAACAACGGGCATGTCTGGTTCAAAGGGATATTGGAGTTTGAAATATTGTACCGTACGGACTTAGACAGCGGGAAGATCAACAGCCTGAAAGGAGAAATTCCATTCCAGGAGAGCCTTAGCATCGATGCGGCACAGGAATTTGATCCGGTAAAAGTAGAAGGACGGATTGAGGATATTTCTGTCAGCGTCATTAATTCCAGGAAACTAAGCATCCGTTCTCTCGTGGAATTTCGTGCCGTGGCAGAAAAACCGGAAGAAGCGGAAATTTTGACCGGAGTCAAAAACGAAGCGGACTGTGAGATCGAAAAAGAGCAGATGGACGTATTGGAGCTGGTGACGGATAAAAAAGATACGCTTCGGATCCGAAAAGAGCTTTCGCTCTCCTCCAACAAACCAAATATGCATGAAATTCTCTGGAACAGCGTTCAGCTGCGGGGGATTAACAGCCGTATGAAAAACGGAGAAATCGAAGTCAGCGGGGAGGCGCTGGTCTATGTGCTCTATTCCGGAGCGGAGGAAGAAGAACGCCTGCAATGGTTTGAAACGACCGTGCCCATTCAGGGAAGCGTCGAATGCAATACGTGTGAAGAGGATTTGATCTACCGGATTTCGGCGGATCTGGCACAGTCTGACCTGGAAATGCTGCAGGATGAAGACGGGGAAGAAAGAAATCTTTTATTGGAAATGGTCATTCACCTGGCTATCTGCATCTGGAAAGAGGACCGGATCGATATGATCTCGGATCTGTATGCTTTGGACCGGCAGGTGACGCCTAGGTTTGAAGCGTCCTGTTTCGAGAAACTTCTGGTGAAAAACGATGCGAAATGCCGGATTTCGGATAAGATCGAAATCGACGCTGCGCAGGAGGATATTCTTCAGATCTGCATCAATGAAGAAAAGCTGGAAATCGAGCAGACGACAATGACGCCGGAAGGCGTGCTGGCGGAAGGGATTTTGACCGTTGAAATTTTGTATATGACTTCGGACGAATCTATGCCGGTTGCCGCGGCAAAAGCGCTGCTTCCGTTTTCGCAGGCGATAGAAGTGCCGGCGGCGGATCATCCGGTCAAAATTCAACTCGACGGCGGCATTGACCAGGTGACCTGCGTGCTTTCCGACAGCCGAACCATTGAAATCAAAGCGGTTGTCAGTTTAAACCTGCTGGCATTTGAACAGCAAAATAGGCAGATCATTGCCGATATGGAAGAGACGGAACTCGATCTTGCGGCGTTGCAGCAAAGTCCCGGTATTGTTGGATATATCGTAAAAGAGGGCGACCGGCTTTTCGGGATTGCAAAGGAACACCATACGACGATGGAGAACCTGATGGAAACCAATCATCTGACCGGGTCGTATGTAAAACCGGGAGAAAAGCTTTTGATTATTAAGACAGTGGGATAAATGCTTACGGAAATAACCGTCAGATCTCTTGTCGGGATGGACGGTTATTTTTTGTGTGATCAATGTTGACAAGCGTTACGCCGCACATAATACATGTATCCTTCACAACATTCCCTTGTGGAAATCCATGCAGAATGTTATAATGAACGCGATACTTGTATTTTAAAGAGAAACACAAGAAGATCGTTACGTTTTGATGCGGCAGAAGCAACATATAAGCGGAGGTAGCTGATGAATAAAAAAAGAAGAGTACATATTTTGGCAGTGATATTGGCGTCTGCAGTGGCATTTGCCCATATACAGACCGTCGATGCCAGCACGATCAATAAGGCAAAGAACGCAAAGAAAAAAGCAGAAGAAGATTTAAATGCGGCGAATAAAAAAATAGACGATCTGGAACGGCAGCAGGCAGCCCTGCAGAGTGAGATCGACGCAAAAGATGCCGAGCTCGTCAATCTTTTGGTTAATATCGGGATATTAGAGGAAGAACTTGCCGATAAAAACACCCAGCTGGAGCAAGTGACGGCAGATCTTGCCGCCGCGCAGGAAACGGAGAAAAAACAGTATGCATCCATGAAAAAACGGATCCAGTTTATGTATGAGCGCGGGGATACCGCCATGCTGGAAGCACTGCTTGGCTCTGCGGATATGACCGACTTTTTAAACCGCGTGGAATATGTTTCGGATATTTATGAATACGATCGAAATCTTTTAACACAGTACCAGACGACGGTACAGCAGGTAGCAGATTTAAAGTCTACGGTAGAAACCGAAAAAGCGGAACTTCTGGCGATGCAGGAAGAATATGCGCAGCAGCAGGATTCGCTCGAGACCGTGCTGGCGAAAAAACGTTCCCAGATGGGAGATTATGACAATCAGCTTGCGGCGGCGCAGGCGAAAGCGGCAGAGTTTCAATCAACGATTGCTGCGCAGAACCAGGTCATCAAAGATGAGGAACGCAGACAAAAAGAAGCGGAAGAAGCGGCAAAAGCGGCTGCAAAGGCAAACAGCGGCGGCGGTTCGACTTCCGGCAGCGGCGGCAGCTCTGGCGGCGGTTCGACTTCCGGCAGCGGCGGCAGCTCTGGCGGCGGTTCGACTTCCGGCAGCGGCGAGACCTCCGGCGGCGGTTCCAACCCCGGGTATGCCACAAATGTCAGCGGCAGCGACGTCGTTTCGTATGCCTGCCAGTTTGTCGGGAATCCTTACGTATGGGGCGGCAGCAGCCTGACAAACGGTGCGGACTGTTCCGGATTTGTTATGAGCGTATTTGCGCACTTCGGTATCAACCTGCCGCATAGTTCGGCAGCGCTGCAGGGATGCGGAAAATCGGTCAGCTATGCCAACGCACAGCCGGGAGATTTGATCTGTTATTCCGGACATGTCGCAATCTATATGGGCGGCGGAAGGATTGTACATGCTCAGAGTACGGCAGTGGGAATTACAACAAGTTCGGCGACCTACCGGACAATCGTGGCAGTCAGAAGGGTTTTATAATATGAAAAAACAAGAAGGCGGCCGGCAGACATATGTGTTTTTGGCAGTGATGTGTCTTCTGGTAGCCGTAGTTGCAGCCGCAGCGTTTTCCCGTGCAAAAAGCCTGGAGAAAATCGTGTTCCGGGAACATTTGGATGATACCGCGGTTACGGTGGACGGTTCCGAGTACAAGTTTCGGGATGTGGCATTTTACGTGGCATATCAGGAGATGGAAACGCAAAAGCAGGCAAAAGTATATGACCTGGAACATACGGGAAAATACTGGAATATCCATACCAACGGTTCGTTCCTGAGAGTGGAGGCAAAATCCATGGCGGTACAGATGGCGGTGCATGACGTTATTTTTTATGATATGGCAGTGAAGGAAGACGCGGCATTGACAGAGGAAGAACGCATCTATATGGAAAACCGGAAAGCGGATTTTTGGAGCGATTTGGAAGAAGAAGGACAAAAGCGTCTGGGGATACAGGAAGAAGAGCTGGAGGAAGTGTTTTTGCGTATGGCGCTCGCACAGAAAGAACAGCAGCGCTATGCGGATGCGCAGGGGGTTGACTACAGAGAGTATAATGTCAATGGAGACAGCTACCGGGAATTATTGAAGACGCATACCTATGAGATCAACGATGCCTTGTGGGATCGCCTTGATTTTGGAAAAATTACGGTAAATTAACAGACGAAAGGAACATTATGTCACAGAAAATAGGAAGAAACGATCCCTGTTGGTGCCAAAGCGGCAGAAAATACAAAGTCTGCCACCAGGCGTTTGACGAGAAGATTGCCAGAATCAAAGATGAGGGGCATATTGTGCCGGATCATGATATCATAAAGACGCCGCGGCAGATTGCAGGGATTAAAGAGAGCGCGAAGATCAATATCGCCGTTTTGGATGAAGTAGCGGCAAAGATTCATGCGGGGATGAGTACGGAAGAAATCGACCGGCTGGTGCATGAAAAAACAACCGCTATGGGAGGGATACCGGCAACCCTGCATTATCACGGGTTTCCGAAAAGCTCCTGCACTTCCGTCAACGAGCAGGTCTGCCACGGGATTCCGTCCGAAGAAGATATATTAAAAGAAGGAGATATCGTAAATGTCGATATTTCGACGATATTCAACGGATTTTATTCGGATTCCTCCAGAATGTTTTGTATCGGAGAAGTAAGTCCCGAGAAGAAAAAACTGGTGGAAGTGGCAAGAGAATGTATCGACGTAGGATTAAAAGAGGTAAAACCATGGGGATTTTTGGGTGATATGGGACAGGCAATACACGATTATGCATATGCCCACGGTTATACGGTCGTGCGTGAAATCGGCGGGCACGGCGTAGGGCTTGAGTTCCATGAGGATCCCTGGGTCAGCTATAACAGCAGGCGTGGGACAGAGATGCTGATGGTTCCCGGCATGGTGTTTACGATCGAGCCGATGATCAATATGGGCCGTGTAGAAATTTATATAGATGATGCGAACGGATGGACAGCATATACGGAAGACGGCAAGCCGTCGGCACAGTGGGAAGTTCAGGTGCTGGTGACGGAAGAGGGATATGAAATTTTATCCTATTAACTTGTTTACAATGCGAGAGTATGAAAAAGGAGGTGTGCAGCGTGAAGAAAGTAGAAGAGTACATTCGGAATATTCCGGATTTTCCGGAAGAAGGTATTATTTTCCGGGATGTGACCACAGTTCTTCAGGATGCAGAAGGTTTGAAGCTGGCAATTGATTCCATGATTCGTCTGTTGGACGGCGTGGATTTTGACGTGGTGGCAGGAACAGAATCGAGAGGGTTCATTTTTGGAGTTCCGATCGCTTACGCGCTTGGGAAACCGTTTGTTCCGATCCGCAAAAAAGGGAAACTTCCCTGTGAGACCATATCTGCAAAATACGACCTGGAATACGGCAGTGCAGAGATTGAAATGCACAGAGATTCGATCGTTCCGGGTCAAAAAGCGATATTGGTGGATGATTTGATCGCAACGGGAGGAACGATCGAAGCCTGTACCAAGCTGATCGAAGAGCTGGGCGGAGAAGTGGTCAAGATTATTTTCCTGATGGAACTTGCCGGGTTAAAAGGCAGGGACAAGCTGGGAAAATACGATGTGGATTCCGTCGTGATTTATGACGGCAAATAAAAATGGGAGAGAATAATTTATGTTAGAGAACTTTTTTAAATTGCATGAGAATCGTACCACGGTAAAGACGGAAGTCGTTGCCGGTATCACAACATTTATGACAATGGCATATATTCTGGCAGTTAATCCAAGCCTGCTTTCCAATGAGTTCGGCTCGAATATGGATGCGACGGCAGTCTTGATTGCAACGTGCCTGGCATCTTTTGTGGGAACGCTGGCCATGGCATTGCTTGCCAATTATCCGTTTGCCCTGGCTCCCGGTATGGGATTAAACGCCTATTTTTCCTTTACGGTCTGCGGCGCGATGGGATATTCTTGGCAGGTAGCGTTAATGGCGGTTTTTATTGAAGGATTGATTTTTATCGTATTGTCTCTTACAAAAGTAAGGGAAGCCATCTTTGATGCGATTCCGAGTACGCTAAAAAAAGGCGTCAGCGCCGGAATCGGTCTGTTTATTGCATTTATCGGCTTACAGGGCGCGCATATTGTTGTGGCAAACGACTCTACGCTGGTTTCTTATGTGGATTTTGCCGGGAACTGGCATACACAGGGCATCTGCGCGGTACTTGCGCTGATCGGGCTTTTCGTTACGGCAGTTTTGTATATTAAAGGTGTGAAAGGGTCTATTTTGATCGGTATTCTCGTGACATGGGTGCTTGGTATGCTGGCACAGGCAGCCGGAATTTATACGGTCGATGCAGAAAACGGGTTTTATTCGCTCTATCCGGCGATGGCGATGACGGATTTCTCTGCGATCGGCAATACGTTCGGACAATGTTTCCAGGCGGATTTCTCCGGTGTCGGTATCTTTAATTTTGTGGTTGTTTTGCTGTCGTTCTTGTTTGTGGATATGTTTGATACGATCGGAACGCTGATCGGAGTATCCTCCAAAGCGGGAATGCTCGATAAGGACGAGAAGCTTCCGCGGATTCGTCCGGCTCTGCTTGCGGATGCGATCGCTACTTCTGTGGGAGCTATATTCGGAACGTCTACGACAACGACGTTTGTGGAAAGTTCTGCAGGCGTAGGCGAAGGCGCGCGGACGGGACTGGCTTCTGTGGTAACCGGGTTGCTGTTCCTTCTGGCGATTTTCTTTGCGCCGATCTTTACGGCAATTCCGGGATTTGCAACGGCACCGGCTTTGATCTTTGTAGGATTTTTAATGGTATCTGCGATTTTGGATGTGAATTTTGAAGATGCGACGGAAGCGATTCCTGCGTATCTGTGTATGATTGCAATGCCGCTTGTGTACAGTATTTCCGAAGGAATTGCGCTTGGAGTGATTTCTTACGTTGTGATCCATGTGGTTTGCGGAAAGGCAAAGAAAATCACGCCGCTGATGTATATTCTGGCAGTGTTATTTATCTGTAAATACATGTTCCTGTAAGAAGGCGGCGATGTAATTTTAAAATGATGGGAAAATGACGGCAGTGATCCAAACATACGGATCGCAGCCGTCTTTTTTTGATATAAGAGCGTGATCCGGTTAGCGTAGCGGTTTTGGATTTATTTGCACAGCAAATGCTGCGCACGGCGGCTTGGGAAGGGAATTTATACGAACGAATCAAATCACAGCGCATATTTTAGTAAAAAAGAATAGGAGAGTTGCAGGCAAATGGAGATAGCAGGAGTATTTGTCGGAATCTTTTTCGTTTTACTGGTGATCTGGCTGATTTGGCGTCGTGAAATGTGCAAAAGAAAAGTGATGCGCATGAGTGAGAAGGAGAAGGCAGAACGTTTAAATGAACTGACGGTTCCGTTTGGATTTGCTTATGAAAGGAAACAGGATATTTTTGTGAGCGAGGTGGACGCATGGCAGCGGAAAGAAGGATATGAGGAATTATTTGATCGCCTGGCATCCAAATTCAATATGATCATCGACTGCGTTCCGGTATATTTTGATTACAAAAACAAAACCTGGCTGATTGAATTCTGGAAAGGACAGTATGGAATCAATACGGGGGCGGAAGTCGGAGTATATCACGCAAACCGTCCGATTCCCAAAAATCAGAGAAGAAAAGTGCATTACAATGCGGTTTCCGATGAGGAAATGCCGTTGATCGGCATGTGTTTAAAGCGTAAAACAGAGCATTTATTTTCCCGAAAGGAATACCATTGGTGGCTGGCGGCTTTTCGGATGGGGATGGCTTCGCAGCCAAAGGATCTGACTTTATATGCGAGTATTACGTTCGGCAGCTGCGCGGCAGCGGAAGCATTTGAACAAGGGCTGATGGAGGCGGGGCTTTCCGGCCGATACCGCGTCCGGGGACGAAAGGTGACGGTGCTTTTGGATCAAACGAGTCACCCTAAGGGTAAGGAACGCCTGTACCGCGCGTTTGTACAAAAATTAAACCGCTTTTACTGCAGTCTTTACCATGCGGCAACCCGGCCGTTTACGAAAACGGCGGATCGTATGATGTTTTTGTATGAGCAATTGCCGTGGTGTTTCCGCCGTATGCTGCGGCTGCATGCGTACGGCAGAAAAGTACGGATTAAGAAATGAGCTGCGAAAAAAGAATCGACCGCGCGATTTCCAAAGGGACGACGCTTTTGCTTGGAAAATGTAGCCGATACGCCGTATTTTCGGACTGCCATAGGGGCTGTGGTAATATGTCGGATAATTTTCTTAGAAATCAGCATTTATACTTTGCGGCGCTGGAACATTATTATGCGGAAGGATTTTATTACCTGGAATTGGGAGACGGAGAGGAACTTTGGGAAAACCGCTGTTTGAAGCGCATTCAGGATTCTCACAGTAATGTGTATCAGATGTTTGCTTGTTTGAAAAGAAAAAACCGGTTCTGCAAGATTTACGGCAATCATGATATGGAATTGAGAAAGGAGCTGCCGGAGAGCATTCGCTTGAAAAACCAGGCGGGAGGACGGGACGTCTGCATGATCCACGGCCACCAGGCAGACTTTTTTAATTCTGTCTGCTGGCGGATTTCCCGGTTCCTTGTGCGGTATGTCTGGAAACCGCTGGAACAATTCGGCGTCAACGATCCGACAAGTGCCGCCAGAAATTACCGGAAAGTCCATAAATATGAAAAGCATATGGTCGAAGCAGCGGAAAAAAAGAATGTTTATCTGGTGGCAGGGCATTCTCATCGTCCGCATTTAGTGGAACATGAGCTGTATGTGAATACCGGAAGCTGCGTGCATCCTTGGGGAATTACGGTAATTGAGATTGAAAATATGAAATTGAGCCTGGTCAAGTGGTTTATGGGCACGAAAAAAGACGGAACGCTTTTTGTACAGCGGGAAGTGCTCGAAGGGGATATTCCGATTGAATAGATGGAGATCATAAATAAAAAACGCCGGAACACAGACAAAACAGAAATCTGTGTTTCGGCGTAATTATGTTTACAGTTCAGTGCGGATCAAATGCTGCTTAAAAGCTGTGTAACACTGTCCGGCTGCTGATTGGTGTTCGCAAGCATCGCATGGCCGAATTGTTCCAAAATTTTGGCTTTGGAATAGCGGACGGTTTCGTCTGCCATGTCTGCATCCCGCAATTTGCTCTCTGCGCTCTGCGTATTTTCCAATGTATTATCTACGCTGGACATCGTTTTTTCCAGGCGGTTTTGCATGGAACCCAGATAGGAACGGTAAGAAGAAAGATTTTCGATTGCGTTCTGTACGGATTTCATGGTCTTTCCTGCCTGTTCAAACGTGCTGACATCCGGCGTGCCGAGCCCAAGGGTCGCAGAGTTGATCGTCTTTAAGTTCAGCGCGATTTCCTGATAAGGGTTGTCGTTGACTTGAATGCGGAAGTTCTCTTCTGTCTCAAGCAGGTCGTCCGCGTGGATCTGCCCCATGCCGGGGGCGTATGGCGGGGAAAAGGAAATCGAATAAAAAGTAATGTTAGCGCCTTGTGCAGAGACTGCGTTTGCATGGCCGATAATCGTATCGTTGTAGTAATTCGACCAGGTTGGGCGCGTGTTTTGCAATTCTTTGATGAAATCGGCCTGTTTGCTGACAATCAGGTCATAAATCTTTCCTACGACGTCGGAGCCGTTGTTGATCGAAGTATCTTTCATTCCGATCGCAACCGAAAGGCTGTCGCCGATCAGGGAAATGGAAGATGTCTGCTGGTCGGTAAAGCGAAATGTAAAGGTCTGATAGCAGTTCTGCGAACAGGTCACATAAAAGCGCTTTCCGATCATATCTTCTTTGTTGGAACTGTTGATATTGGAAAAATCAAGGTTCTTTCCGTATACATATCCGGTTCGGTTGCCCATTCCGTAAAAGCGGTCGTCCATGACAGCGGCGGAATAATCGTCCGTATCAATTTCAACCAGCTGTTTGGCCATTAAGATCCGATGCGTATTAAAGTGCGTCGTCTTGGAAATCCGGTTAATTTCTGATTTGAGAGTATTCAGCTCGGACTGCAGTGCGCCGCGGTCCGCCTGGGTATTCGTTTCATTTGCCGCTTGTGTGGACAGTTCGTTCATCCGCTGTAAAATATCATGTACTTCGTTTAATGCACCGTCGGCGGTCTGGATCAGTGAAATACCGTCCTGAATGTTGCGGGAAGCTTTATTCAGCCCGCGGATCTGCCGCCGCATCTTTTCTGAAATGCTAAGTCCTGCGGCATCGTCAGCAGACCGGTTGATCCTGTAACCGGTGGATAGTTTTTCGGTGGATTTTTTCTTGTTTTCACAAGTAATGCCCAGCTGGCGGTTTGCGTTATCTGCGTTTAGATTATGGGTGATAATTTGCATAAACGACCTCATTTATAAATAGTTGCAAGGTAAATAAAAAAATGGAGCATACGGGATTCGAACCCGTGGCCTCAACAATGCGAATGTTGCGCGCTCCCAACTGCGCCAATGCCCCATATAGGTAAACTGATTATAACATAGATTTTTCTAAAAGTCACGATGTAATTTGCCATATTTTTATTTTAAATTAAACCCATTCATGATATACTTTAAGAGACCACTCCGTAGGAGTGTGTCATACGGGACCCCGGAGAGTACCGGGTGATAAATTCGGACAAATGAAAGGAGAATAGGTATGTCAAATATGCCGGCAAAAGAAGTGTTGGAGCGCGTATATGGGGAAAGTGAAAAGAGCGGGAAACGGTTTTTACATCTGGCTACACGCTTTGCGGAAAATTTCGGGGATGCCAAGGTGGAGTTTTTTACGTCTCCGGGCAGAACAGAGATGATTGGAAACCATACGGATCATAACGGGGGAAAAATCGTTGCGGCAAGTATCAGTCTGGATACGATCGGAGCGGCGGCTGCGAACGGAACGGGAAGCATTCGTATCCGGAGCGAGGGATATGACCTGATTGACGTGGAAATTGCAGCGGCTTCTTCTGTAGAGAAAAAATCCGGAACGAGGGCATTGATCGCCGGAATGATTGAGGCGATCGGGAAGTTTGGATTTGTCGTAGACGGATTTGACGCATATGTGACGACAGAGGTGATTGCAGCGGCGGGCGTCAGCTCATCGGCGTCGTTTGAAATGTTATTCTGCGCGATGGTCAATGCGCTGTTTAATGAGAATAAAATGCAGTTGTCCGATTGTGCAAGGATCGGGCAGTATGCAGAAAATAATTTTTGGATGAAATCCTCCGGTCTGATGGATCAGATGGCATGTGCGGCAGGAGGCGCTATATTGTTAGATTTTGCAGAGGATATCAAATGTGAGAAGATCGACGCTTCTTTTGACGCATTGGGATATGACATGGTAATTGTCAACACCGGAAAAGGGCACGGGGATTTAAGCCATGAGTATTCTGCAGTTCCGGGAGAGATGTATCAGGTTGCAGGCGCGCTTGGCGTAAAGAGGCTTTGTGAAAGCTCCATGGAAGAATTTATAAAGAAGATTCCGGAAATTACAGCCGTGCTCAATAATGACCGCGCCGTTTTGCGGGCACTTCATTTTTATGAAGAAAACCGCAGAGTGGAAGAAGCGGCCAAAGCGCTTGCAAAAGGAGACGGAGCAACGGTTCTTCGGCTTTTGACGGAATCGGGGAATTCTTCCTGGAAGTGGCTGCAGAACTGCATGTCAAAATCAAATGAAAACGACCAGAAAGTTGCGCTTACGCTTGCATTAACCGAACTGTATCTTGGAAAGATCCACGACGGATGCTGCAGGGTACATGGGGGAGGATTTGCCGGCGTAATTCTTGCAGTCGTACCCAAAGATAAGACCGCCGAATATGCGGACTATATTGCTGCGTTTGTAGGAAAAGAAAATGTCTATCCGATGCAGATCAGGCAGACCGGAGCGGTGTGTCTGAGCAGATAGCAGCCGCATGGACGATCCGAATAGAAAAAGAGAAGGAGAACTTACTCTCCTTCTTTTTTCTTTTGGGATTCTTTCCGTTTCTTTTTCCCGAATGCGGAAAATGTCCGGCCTGTTTCAATGTAAAGAGGCTTTTTGTCCTCCGGTATGCCGCGGTATATATTTACGAGATGCCGCTCTTCCGCGTTGTAAGGAATTGTCGATGGTTCCCGTACGGTGGAAATCCCGTAAATATAATCCGTCGTCGTGTTGAAATAGGAAGCAAGACGTATGACTGTTTTTGCGTCCGGCTGCCGGCGGTTTTGTACATAACCGTTTAATGTCGTGGCAGAAATATTCAGATCTTCTGCTAACTGCTTTTGCGAAATGCCGTCCTGATCCAGCAGATTGCGCAGTTGAGTGCCGATATCCACACTGCATCCCTCCCTCTTAATGAGAGATATTTTAAGATAAAAACATCGGCATTACCTTAAAAATGAGCGAAATGCAAATGATGGATACTCATATTGAATATAATACGCGGAATGAGTATTTAGAAATTCATTTATGAATATATTTATGATATCAAAATAAAATATAGTATTGTATTTTATTTTGAAAGATTGCTATATCAGGACAAAAAACCTTGCGCCGCCTCCAGGCGTGTCGGCGGCAAGTATTTTTCCGCCGTGGGCTTCAACGATTTCCTTGGCAATACTTAAGCCCAGCCCGAAATGTTTTTTTTCGGAACGCGATTTTTCGGCACGGTAAAATCGGTCAAAAATATACGGCTTGTCTTCTTCTGCGATGCCGGGACCATTGTCTTCGACCATAATCCAAAATACGGATTTACTGTAAGAGAGTGAAAGCTTGACATATCCGCCCGCCGTTCCATAGCTGAACGCATTGGAAATCAGGATGCCGAGCACCTGTTGGATTCGTTCGGCATCGCAGACGCAGGCGGGAATCGATTCTTCCGGAAGACTGCAAAACAGGCGGATCCGGTGTTCTGCTGCCAGCGGTTCAAAGGATTCACAGGTGTTGAGTAAGAGAGTGTCCAGTTCCGTGGGCTGTTTATCCAGAAAAAAGCGGCCGTCATCGGTTCGATTTAACAGCAGAAGATCGTCTGCAAGGGTAGATAAACGCAGGGATTCTTCCTGGGCGATTTGAAAAAAGTGTTCTTTTTTTTCATTGTCTGCGGTTTTTGCAGCGGAGATCGCGGAACCGATCACTGCGATCGGCGTACGCAGCTCGTGGGAAGCCGCTGCGACAAACGCAGCCTGTTTTTGCCGTGCTTCCCGAATGGGAGCGATCAGCTTTCCGGTAAAATAACTGGAAAATAAAAGCAGTATCAAAATACCGATAATGTTTAATGCAAGGAACCGAAGCCTCTGTTTTTTTAACTGTAACAGAAAAGATGATCTGGAAGAAAGGATCATGCCGGTTAACACGCCGTTATTTTTGCGGATATTGAACATGCAGGCATGATAACTTTCCTTATTATCGGCAGAAAAAAGAAACTCTATCTGAGCGGCAGAATAATTGGATCCGTTCGCCAGTTTCTGGAAATTTTTTTGGGCATAGGTTTTTGCCTGTTCTGTCAGGGAACGTTCCCGCTCGGAAAGCGCGATGCGGTTATGTGCAATCGGAAGTCCGTTGTCATAAAATGACAAAATAAAGTTTTGATCCGCCGCAGTTTTCGAGAGCCATTCCCAGCTCATATTGTTCTGCTGCTCAATATTGGAGATCAGGGAGCTGGTCTTGGAAGAAAAAGTCAGCAAGTAGTTTTCGGACAGTTCTTTTTCCGACATATATAAATAGCTGACGGACATGACGATCAATATGGCGCCTGCAATTCCGGTAAACAAAATGGTCAATCGCCTGTGCAGTTTTTTATACATGAGAACGGTCCTCCAGATGATAGCCGACGCCGCGTACGGTTTTTATGAACGCACGGCTGCTGACGGATTTTAAGCGGCGCCGGATAAAATGCATGTAGTTATCCAGATTGCCTTCCTCTACGTCGGCATCCATACCCCAGACTTTGGAAAGCAGCGTATTGCGTGGCAGCGTCTGCGAGGGGTTGTTGAGAAATATCTTCAGTAAAGCCCCCTCTTTTTTGGAAAGCGTACAGTTTCCTAGAGGACCGGACAAGCGGCTGGACGCAGGATCGTAGCTGATGTCGCAGAACGTGAGAATATCATTGGCATGGTATTGTCTCGGCCTGCGGCAGACGCTTCGGATTCTGGCAAGAAGCTCTTCAAAGGCAAAGGGTTTTACCAGATAGTCGTCGGCGCCGGAATCCAGCCCGGTAATTTTATCATCCAGCTCTCCAAGCGCCGTTAAAAAAATGATCGGCGTTTCGATTCCCTGCGCGCGTATTTTTTTCAAAAGAGTTACGCCGTCGAGTACGGGCAGCATGCGGTCTAAGAGAATCAGGTCATGGATGTTTTCTTCCATATAATAAAGCGCATCTTCTCCGTTGTCGCAGGTGTCCACGGTAAATCCTTCTTTATCAAGCTGGAATGCAAGAGTTTCCAATAAATGTTTGTCGTCTTCTACAAGCAGTATCCGCATAGTAGCCTCCTTTGGATGGTCATAAATCATCAATATAGAGTATACCGGATGAAACTCTAATCAATCTCTAAGAATTTATTTAATAATTTTTATTTTTGATTATAAGGGAAAGGCAGGATTTGTTCAATGAAAAAAATCGGTAATCGTAAGTAGTTTTAGAGATAAATTAAAGATTTACCTGCTACACTCATGCAAACAAAATAAATAAACAGGAGGTTATTCATGAAGACAAACATATGGAAACGTACGGCGGCAGCTTTGCTTGCCGGGGGTATTTTAATTGGAACCGCAGGCTGCGGCAAAGAAGGGAATAAAACGCCGGCGGCGGGAGAAGAAGCCGTTTCCTCTACGGAACAGACTGGAGCAGAATCTGCAAAGGGAAGATATATGGAGACCATGAAAACGACGCCGAAAGGCGTATCTTCTATATCCGGCATGGTACGGCTTGCCGACGGCAGTATCGCATTTATTGATGAAAACAGCGGCATCATGTACCGATCCAAGGACAATGCCGATTCCTGGGAAGAACGGGAGATATCGCCTCTTTCGGAAAACTGCGGTATCGAGGAAGTGGATATTACAAGCAGGGCAATTGCGCCGGACGGCGGCGTGTTTTATTCTTATGTGGACTGGAAGGAAGATTTTAACGCAGAGGATTCTTCGGTCAGAGAGCACTATTTTTATGTTGACAAAGACGGGAACGCAGAGGAGATCACTTTAAAAGCAGAGGACGAAAACTTTCGGTTTTATCTTTCCCGTGCCGCGTTTATCGGTGAAAAAGAGCTGATTGCCAATGTAAACGGCGGAAATGTCTACAAGATCGATCTTGAGACGAATACGGTCAGTTCGATCGGCGTGTCGGACATGATGGAGACAGGCATTTTTTTGGCGGGGGATTATCTGCTCTCCGCGGAGCAGATCTATCAGATTTCTACCCAAAGTACGGTAGAGGACGCCGTATGCACGGAGTTTATCCGGGAAGAGACAAACGGTCTGGATATGCTTGCATCCTGCTTTGAAAGTGAAGAAAATACGGTATATCTGGCGACTGCGAGCGGACTGTACAGCCATGTGATCGGCGGCAGTACGATGGAAAAACTCCTGGACGGCGGGCTTTGCGCATTGGGAGATCCCACAAAAAAAGCGACGTCTGTTTTGAAAAATGAGGATGGAAGTTTTTTGATCGCCTATGACGACGGGGAAATCGATTGGTATACGTATGATAAAGATGCGTCCGCCGTACCGACGCAGCAGATCAGTATTTACAGTTTAGAGCAGAATACAACGGTAAGCAGGGCGATCAGTATGTTCAGAAAGAGTCATCCGGATGTGTATGTCAAGCAGGAAATCGGTCTTTCCGGAGACTACGGAATGACAAAGGAGGATGCGGTCCGCAATTTGAATACGAGTCTTCTGGCAGGCGAAGGACCTGATTTGCTGCTGCTGGATGAATTGCCGAGGGATTCTTATATCGAAAAAGGCATTCTTGCAGATTTGAGCGAGACGGCGGAACAAATGGAGAAAGATGGGGCGTTTCTGTCCAATATTTTAAAAGCATATCAAACAGAAGACGGAATGTATGCGATGCCGGTCCGCTTTCGTATACCGGTTCTGATCAAAGAAAAGGGAAACGGAGACCGGGTGGAACATATGGAGGATCTGGCGCAGGCGGTAAAAAATGCGAGAGAAGCGCACCCAAACGGCAACACGGTTCTGGGAACTTATACGGCGGAGGAGCTGCTGAAACGGCTGTATGAGGCGGTATCTTCCGATCTCACGAACGAAGAGGGGCCGGACCGGGAAGAAATTCGCGATTTTTTGAAATGTGCCTGCGAAATTTATGAAGAGGAGCAGAAAAACATAACGCCCGAATTAATGGAAATGCATAATCAGACGCTTACATGGATGAACGAATACGGCACGCTGGCACAGTATGAGAATCTTACGATAGATTCTTCTATGGCAATGGATTTTATGACGGGAAATCAGTCTATGATGATTGCAAAGTTAAGCGGCATGGATGATTTTCAGATGGTTGAGAGTCTGCCGAAAAATAAAGATACGTTAACTTACAGTTTCCTTGGGGACGCATCCGGCGGGATCTTTTCACCCAGCGGAATTATAGGAGTAAATGAGAAATCAAAAGAAAAAGAACTGGCGCTTTCGTTTTTACAGGAGCTGTTCGGGGAGGCTGTGCAGAAATCTGATTTATCCGACGGATTTCCGGTCAATGCCGACGCCTGGGAGTCGTTTGCGAAAAATCCAAACCCGAATTCCCAGCTGGGATTCAGCGCTTCCGTGGCAGGTGAAGACGGCGGTGTGGAAGAGCGAGTCGATTTTGGGATAGAATGGCCGACGGAAGAAGAGATTTCCGCGCTGAAAGAAGAGGCCGAAAAACTTGTGCAGCCGTCTTTATCTGACCGTGTGATCGCTTCGGCAGTCATTGAGAGCGGGGTCAAAGTCTTAGAGGGCAGTCTGGCCATTGACGAGGGATGTGATGAAATTGTACAGAAAGTGGAACTTTACCTGGCGGAGTAGCCGGCTGTTTTTACTGCCGAGCATGGCGGGAATTTTAGTATTTGCCATTCTTCCGTTCGGATACGTGCTCATTCGGTCCTTTTCGGGAGGAATCGAACTTTATCGAACGGTATTGTGCAATGAAGCGTTTCATCTGGCGGTTGTAAATACCTGCCGGTTTGCGGCCGTGGGCATTCCTCTGCTGCTGCTGCTGTCTTTTGCGGCGGCGCTTGGGATTTACAAAAGCAAATGGGTGCGGTTTTTCAAATCCGTCTATTTGCTGCCCATGGCAGTACCTACGGCGGTAGTGGTACTGATCTGGAACGTTTTTTTTCATAAAGCCGGAATAGCAAATCAGTTGACGGCGGTATTCGGCATAGACGCCATCGATTGGATGTCGTCAAACGCATCTTTTTGGGTGCTTGTGATCAGCTATATCTGGAAAAATCTTGGTTATACGGTGATTCTCTGGATTGCAGGGATGGCGGCAATTCCAAAAAGCGTTACAGAAGCGGCAAAAGTAGACGGCGCAACACAGTGGCAGTGTGTGCGGTATATCATCCTGCCGCAGCTGAAACCGGCATGTTATACGATTACCATGCTTTCGTTTTTAAATTCATTTAAAGTATTCCGGGAGGCGTATCTGGTGGCGGGCGCTTATCCGCAGAAGAGGATCTATCTGCTGCAGCACCTGTTTAATAACTGGTTTACGAACCTGGAAATGGAAAAGATATCTGCCGCCGCCGTATTGCTCGCCGTTTTTTTTGCACTCTGTTCACTGTCATTAAAAAATCTTTGGGAAAAGGAGGAATGGACCGGATGCGGCTAAAACTATATCGAGGATGTCTGCTTGTGTTCGGGCTGCTCATCTGCCTGCCGATTTTTGCCGTGATACTTGGGGCTTTCAAAAGCGGAAGGGAGCTTACGGAAGCGTTGTCTCCGATTATCGGCACATCGGGTGGTTCGGTACATTGGCGGCTGTTTCCGTTTTACCCGACGGGAATGCATTTTGTAAAGCTGCTGTTTTATACGCCGGAGTTTTTTACGGTATTCTGGAATTCCATGAAGCTTGTGGGATGCATTCTGCTGGGTCAGATGTTTGTCGCGGTTCCGGCGGCGTTTGGGTTTTCCAGGTTTTCATTTCGGGGAAAACATGCACTGTTTCTTTCTTACGTGATTTTAATGCTGATGCCGTTTGGCGTTATGATGCTGCCTTCCTATCTTGTGTTAAAAGGCATGCATCTGATGAATACCCATTGGGCAATCATCCTCCCGGCTGTCTTTTCTGCCTTTCCGGTGTTTCTGATGTACCGTGGGTTTGAGGCAATTCCGAAAGAATTGTATGAGGCCGCCAAAATAGACGGAGCCGGAGACTGGCAGATGTTTTTTTGGATCGGGATTCCGCTTGGTTCGCCGGGGATTCTTTCGGCGCTTGTGCTGGGGTTTTTGGAGTATTGGAATATGGTGGAACAGCCGCTGGCTTTTCTGGAAGATCTTTCGCTTTGGCCATTGTCTTTGTATCTGCCGGAAATTGATCTAAGCCGGGCAGGCATGGCGCTGGCGGCGTCGGTCATTACGCTGATTCCCGCGGTATTTGTGTTTTTTATGGGACAGGATTACCTGGAATCGGGGATTGCGGCATCGGGAATGAAGGAGTAGGAAATGAGAAAACAAAAAGAACGCGCGGTGCGGTATTTCGGACTGTTTCTGGCAGCTATGCTGGTCTGCACGATTGTATCCAGAGGGATATATGCCAGCAAAATGCCCAAAATAAAAGCCGGAAGCATAGAAACGAAAACTTTGGTGCATGAAATCAAAGCAAACGGTACGATTCTGACAAAAGAAGAAGTTCCCGTTGTAACGGAGGCCGGCGTATTGGTCGAAAAAGTCTGTGTCGTGGAGGGCCAGAAAGTAGAACCCGGGGATGTACTGCTTCAGGTAGAAGCAGAGGATTTGAATCGGCTGCTGCAGCAGGCAGACGTTCAGATTCAGACGGAAGAGGCAAAGCTTGCCCAGCTGAATGCAGACGGCAGTACGGCGGTAAATCGTGCCAGCCAGGATTTAAAAGATATTACGGACACGGCGTCCGGAGAGGTCAGCCGTGCCGACGAAGCGTATCAGGCGGCGGTGAGAGATAGAGATTCGTTGCCGTCCAAAGAAGCATATAAAAAAAGAGCATATCAAACAGACGCCGAATACCAGAAACTTTGGAGGGCGTCTCAGAAAAAGAAGGCATCAAAGGAGGACCGGGATGCGTTTGCTTCCTATAAAAAGAGCCTGGACGCAAATTTGTCCGAACGTTATGAGCAGGAACGGGAAGCGCTGGAAGCCGCCGTTGCGGAAAAAGAAGCCGCGCTTCATGCGGCTGACAGCAGCAAAAGCGACGCCGTGAAGCAGGCGCAGCGGGCTTTGGAGGACGCAAAAAACGGAGGCGGAGAGGCCGGTACGAGAAAAGAGCAGCAAAGTCAGATAGCGCAGCTCAAAGAAAACAGGGACCGCCTGTGGAAGTTAAAAGAAGCGGAAGGGAAAATTCTTTCGGAACGATCGGGGTATGTGAGCCGAATTTTAGTACGTTCCGGAGAACGTACGTCAGATGCATCGGCGCTTGTGCTGAGCGATGCAGCCGGAGAGAAGCTGTTTCAGGCAGTGCTTCCCCAGGAAGAAAAATCGTATCTGGTACCCGGAGACAAGATCAGCATTACATTTTCAAACGGAGGAAAAACGCTTTCCGGAATTTTGATTGAGGCAGTCGGGGAACTGGAAGACAAAAGCTGTCAGATTACCGCAAAAATTTCAGATCCGCAGGCGACGATCGGACAGACGGCAGAAATGCAGATAAACAAGGAAATCGGAAGGTATGCCTGCAGTATTCCGCTTTCGGCGTTATATCAGGAGAGTAACGGCGATTACGTGTATTTGATCGAAGAACAGAATACGATTCTCGGCGTGGAGCTGACCGTAAGAAAGCGGAAAGTAAGAGTATTAGACAAAGACGCGTCGTACGCGGCTCTGGAGGACGATACGTTTACGGAAGAAGAACGCATTGTCACGGAGTCGGATCAAGATTTAAAAGACGGAATGCGCGTACGGTATACGGAGGAGTAACCGAAAGGAACGAGAAAGATCCCCAGAAACTCCTCCGTATGCTTTTGCGGATTATATCTTTCGGCAGGAGTCCCGGATCAAAAGCCCCGGTTCTAAAATATTATTCCGGTTGACGTCCGTTTTTCCGTTTAAAATATCAATCAGAGTGGTAGAGATCAAAGACCCGAGAATCGCGGGCTTTTGGTCTACGGTCGTCATAGAAGGATAGGTGTATTGGGATGCGGCGGAGCCGCTGAATCCGATGACCGAAATATCGTTCGGAATCGAGAGGCCGTTCATGGCAATGCCGTAGTAAACGCCGACGGCAATCGTATCGCCGCCTGTTACAATGGCGGTCGGAGGGTCCGATTGGTTTAACAGCATGTTGGCGCCGCGCGCGCCGCCTGCATAATCGGGACTTACCACAACCGTGTATTTCTGTGCCATATCGGTCAGGCGGAGTTCTTCCATGGTCTGTTTGTAGCCGATCTCTTTATAATAGTGAGAAATCAGAGACGGAGAACCGTTGACAAAAGCGATTTTTCGATGTCCCAGGTCATATAAATAGTGAACTGCGTCAGAAATGCCGGCGGCTTCATTGATTCGTACGCAGTACATATTGCAGTTGTTGGTATAGTCTACCATCAGAGTAGGAATTGTGCGTGCAACATCATCCAACAGAGAGTCGTTTTCTGTCGTATTGCGCCGCGTCCCCAGCAGGATCATGCCGGAGACGCGTTTTTGCAGCATCAGATTGACCAGGCGCGTTTCCTTCTGCGGATTGTGGTTTGTAATGGCAAGGAACATGGAATAATCATGCTCTTCCAGATCTGAGGATAAAATAGAAATAATCTCTGAGGTAAACAGATTGCTGATATCGGGCGCAAGTACGCCGATCAGGTGCGATTCGTTCCGCTGGAGGGAACGGGCTATGTCGTTGGGATGATAGTTTAATTGTTTGATTGCATCCAGAACGATTGTCCTGCGCTTTTCGGAAACGCGTTCCGGTGAATTGATTACACGGGAAACAGTAGCAATGGAAACGTTTGCTAACTGTGCTACATCTTTGATCGATACCATAAGCGACTCCTGGAAATGTTTTTTGTCAGGAATGGACAGGCAGTTCCAATGGGACAAAAGCTGTAATTTTAGTAAGAAATCCTGTACATTCGTCTTTTTCTTCATTTTAATTCATAAAATTTGAAAAAGCAACCCTTTTTTGAGAGACAATTTTCGACAGTGAATAGCAGGAAGAAAACACAGTAATATTAGAATAAAAGGGAAGTGCCAAAAATGATTACGTTTACATGAAAAACACGCAAAGAAGAAAATGTCAGAGAAAAAATCGATCAAACGGAAAATCATTGGTTAAATTAAACAAAAAAATGATAAAAATACTGTAAATTATGATGAATAAGTAAAAAAATATTGAGATTTCACAGCAAGTGTGCTATGATAAAACCACAAAAAAGTAACAGAGAGGAGCGGTTTTTTTTTAAAACAAAATGTAAACCTTTACATTTTGAATAAACAAAGAAAAACTGCAAAACATCAAAAGAAAAGGAGAACAAAGTATGAAAAAAGGAATCGCATTGTTACTGGCGGGATTTATGTGTTTTTCATTGGCGGGATGTTCCTCCAGTGAACCCGGACAGACAGCAGACGACGGAGGCACTTCCGAAACAAAAATAAGTGCGGAAACAAAAACGGAAGAAGACTCTTCGGCAGAAGAAACATCCGGCAGCGGAATTGACTGGGCAGAAAAAGGAGCGGCAAGCGTAAAACCGAATCCGGTGGATGAAAATGGCAACTCGGTGTTCGGCGGCCCGACGGAACCGGCAAAAGCGCCGACGGGAATTAAAGTCGCTTTAATCCCTTCGGACCAGGCGTTAAGCGGACCGGTGACGCCGTTGGCTGCCATTGAAGAAGTGGGAGGCAACTTTGACTGGACATGCCAGTGGTTTAACGGAAAGGGAGATCCGACGGAGCAGAATAAAGCCATTATGGACGCCGTATCCTGGAAAGCAGATGTCATTGTCTGTGCTTCGGTTGACGCGGCCAGCATACAGCAGGGACTGACAACGGCAAAGGAAGCGGAAATTCCGGTAGTTTCCACCTCGAACGGAACGGACGAGCCGAACGAAGGCACGAATACGGTAAGCGGCGACCAGCTTGACTTTGCGTTTGACGTAGGCGTGGATTACCGTGCATTGGGCGTTTCTATCGCAGACTGGATGATCGCAGATGCGGGAAATGAAGGGAGCATCGCCGTATTCGGAGCAAAAGAGTATCCCTCCTGCATGGCGACGGAATACGGGCTGTTAGATGAACTGGCACAGTCGGATATGGAGATCAGTGAGGTCATGTATTTTACCGGAGGACAGGTAGGAGATTCCTTAAACCGTCAGGTAATCGGATATCTGCAGTCCAATCCGGATACGAAATATGTGTTTATGCCATATGACCCGGCTGCCATTCAGGTATGTCAGGCTTTGGCAACGGCAGGATATGACGACGTAAAGGTATGTTCCATTCTGGGTACGGCGGCATATCAGGAATTGATCGCATCCGGAAGCTGCGCAGCCGCTTCTGCCGCGTATGATATGGTATATATGGGATGGGGCTGTGCAGATCAGTTTATCCGGCTGTTAAACGGGCAGGAACTGTTTTCCCCGCACGGAGAAAATGTTCCCTACTGTGTCATCGATTCTACGAATCTTTCGGATGGAGACTGGGTTTCCACCTATGACTATAAGAGCGATTTCCTCGCATTGTGGAAATAAGGCGGGGCGCGCTCTTACATACGGGGTGAAGGAGACATTCTTTAAAGACGCGGCATTCGGCGCCGGTGGCCGCACTGGCGCCGGCCCTGTATCAAAGGAAAAACGGAGGGATTTTTATGGATCGACTCAAACAGCAATCCAATTTTCAGTTAAAAAACTATTACATTTTTATGCTGCTTATTGTCTTATGCGCCGGATTCGGGCTGGTATCGCCCCAGTTTTTTACGGTATCCAACTGGTCGAATCTTCTGCTTGTGCAGGCGACGACCGGCGTGATGGCGCTCGGCGCGATTTTTGTGCTGATACTTGGGGAATTTGACGTTTCGCTCGGTTATCTGATTTCCTTTTGTATGATGACGGGGGCGGTTCTTGCGGAACGGGGTGCTTCGGGAGTCGTTGTACTGATTGTTATGGTAGCGGTCGGCGCGCTCTGCGGACTGGCAAGCGGTCTGCTGACGGTAAAGGCGAAGGTAAGTTCTTTTATTGCAACGCTCGGTATGGGGATTCTCTTATACGGATTAAATCTTGCGATCAGCAACGGAGAAGTACATTCGGGCAGCGTTCCGGGGCTACTTACCACGATCGGGCAGGCAAAATGGGGCGGCATCGGAATTTGTTTCTGGGTATTACTGGTTTTGTGCGCAGTCATCTATCTGCTGCTGAACCATACGGTAATCGGGAGAAATTTATATGCCGTAGGAGGTTCGGAAAAAATTTCGTTTCTTGCGGGTGTAAAGACAAATCGGATCCGCATTCTGGCGTTCGTTCTATCCGGGGCGTTTACGGGCGTGGGGGCGGTATTCCAGCTTGGGCAGGCAGGAGCGGCAAATCCTTCCTCCGGACCGAATCTGCTGATGCCGACATATGCCATCGTGTTTTTGAGTGCAACGGCATTTCAGGTGGGAACGTATAATGTGCCGGGACTTCTGCTTTCAATTATTATTCTGGGCGTCGGCATCAACGGACTCAATCTGATGGGAGCGCCGTCCTGGGTAGAATTTGTGTATAACGGAGGCGTTCTTGTGCTGGCAGTCTTTTTATCTCAGTTAGACCGTTATACTGCGGTGGGAGGCAGAATGCGCCGCATGCAGAAGGCAGTGGGAAATTCAAAGAAATAAACCGGGAAGGAGCGGACAAAATGGCTGTATCAGTAGAACATATAACGGTATCATTTCCGGGTATTCGGGCATTGGACGAGGTCTCCTTAACATTTGAGGACGGCCATGTCCACGGCGTACTCGGAGCGAACGGAAGCGGAAAATCCACTTTGGTAAAAGTGCTCACAGGCGTATATCAGCCGGACGGCGGATCCCGTGCACAGATTACGATCGATACGAAACAGACAAATGCTTTTGCAGACCCGTCTGCAGCAAAAGAAATGGGAATCCGGGTGGTTCATCAGGAAGCGCCTCTGATCGGAAGTTTATCGGTAGCGGAATCGGTGGCATTGTTTACGGGTTACCCTAAAAAAGCGTGCGGCCTGATCCAGTGGAAAAGACTGTATGCGTATACCGAAGAATTGTTTCGGTTTTATAATATTAAAATTTCGCCGAAAGCGTACGTCAAAGACTTAACCGCGGCAGAGCGGAGTATGGTCGCAATGTCGATTGCGCTGGGCAAAGAAGAGGATTTGAAGAAAACAAAAGTTTTAATCTTAGATGAAGCGGATGCGTCGATTCCGGAAGGAGAAGCGGAGTTGTTTTTAAACCATGTGAAGAAGATTTCGCAGTTTGGAATTCCGGTGATTATGGTAACGCATCGGCTGAAAGCGGTAAAAGCAATTTGTGACGACGTTACAATCTTAAATGACGGGAACGTTGTATTCAGTGGGGCAAGCAAAGATATCACAGAAAGCGAAATGATTGAAAAAATGCTGCGGAAAGACCAGGTGGAAGCGGTATCTGCAGAGGAAACGGATAAACATGAGCTGCGTGAAATCTGGAAGCTGTCAAACAAACAATTTCATGCCGACACAGAGCAGGCGCTTGTGGTAAAAGACTTGGTCGCAAAGACGATCGACCATCTTTCGTTTTCGGTTCAAAGAGGAGAGATCCTTGGGATTGTCGGTGTGGGAGACAGCGGCGTAAACGAGCTGCCCATGCTCTTGTTCGGCGATAAAAAGAAGGTTTCCGGAGAAATATTTGTCGACGGAACAAAGCTTCCGGAGCGTATGAGCCCGCGTAAGGCGATCCGGCACAGGCTGATGCTGCAGCCGGCGGACAGGCTGATTCAGGGTGGCGTTATGACATTGTCTTTAAGGGATAATCTGCAGCTTCCGGACGAGAAAAATTACTGGCATAAAAGAAAACTCGACCGAAACATCGTAGATTTGTCTATTCGGGAGTTTGATATACGTCCCGGTATGGCGCAGATGCCGTTCGGAAAATTTTCCGGCGGGAATCAGCAGAAAGCGATTGTAGCAAAGTGGATGAAGCTTCGGCCTTCCGTTTTGGTAATGGACGACCCGACATACGGGGTAGATCCGGCGGCGCGGCAGAAGATATTTGCATCGATGAAAACGGCTTCCCAGACCGGGATTTCTATGGTGGTCTTTTCGACGGAACCGGAGCAGCTGGTATATGTCTGCACGCGGATTTTGGTTTTAAAAAAGGGCAAAATCATTCAGGAGCTGCATAAAGAAGACGGCAGCTTAACAAGAGAAGCGATTGCGAGGTGGTGTTACTCATGAAAAAAGACAAAAAAACAGCGGCGTTGGAGCATAACTTTTTTTCAAAGTACGGCTTGCTGACAATCATCGCGGCTTTTGTGATCCTCTTTTCGATCGCCTCTCCGGCGTTTTTGACGGCAAGAAACTGGTCGGCTTTGATCGTAGGACAGGTAGCCGTGGCGTGTATTTCACTTGGTGCGATTTCACCGATGATAGCCGGAGAGTTTGATTTTTCCGTCGGATACGCGATCGGATTGTGCGTCATAGTGGGAGGCAAAACGGCGCAGTACACAGACAGCGCCGCAGTCGTGATCCTGGCGGTTTTAGGAACCGGCGTAATTATGGGATTGTTAAACGGCTGCATATCGGTTCTTCTGCATATCAGTTCCACCGTCGTTACCCTTGGCATGGGACTTGTGTATTACGGCGTGATCATGGCGATTTCGGACGGAAGAACGATTGCCGGAAATGTTCCGGAAATTTTAACTGCGGCCGCAAAGACGAAGTTTTTCAATTTTAATATATCCGTCTGGCTGATCCTCTTGTCTGCGCTGCTTTTGTTTTATATTCTGGAACATACGCCGTTTGGAAAGAGCGTATATGCGGTCGGGCTTTCGGAGCGGGCGTCGTATCTGTCCGGGATTCAGACAAAATTTGTCAAAATCGTAACGTTTGTGATGTGTGATTTATTTATTGCGATGGGCGGATTATTTTTGCTTGGACAGGCAGGGTCCGCGGCTCCTAATACGGGACCTTCGTACCAGCTGCCCGCGTATGCGGTCGCTTTTTTAAGCATAACAACGCATAAGCCGGGAAAATTCAATGTTCCGGGTCTGATGTTATCGATTCTGATGCTTGCGGTTGGATTTAACGGGTTAAGCCTGCTGGGCGGACCGTTTTGGATTGAATCGGTGTTTAACGGAATTATCCTGATCGCTGCAATATTGACGACAAAGTCGGATACCAGAACGGTGACGATCGGATAAAGAAATCATAAATCATGGAGGATAAGTGAGATGAGAGTGAAATATGATGTGGATACGCAGCTGATTTTTCAGATCGGCGATCCAATCGATCACAGTACGGCCGCTTTTTTGCACAATGAAATGTATGACCTGGCAAATATCAATGCCGTCTGCGTGCCCATCCTTGTAAAAAAAGGAACGCTGCCGGAATTTACAGAGGCGGTCAGAAGGCTGAATTTAAACGGATTTGACATTACCATGCCGCATAAAAGCGATATTATACCGCTGTTGGATGAATGCGACGAAACCAGCCGCCTGTTTAATTCGGTCAATCATGTCAAAAACGAGAACGGAAAACTGATCGGAATCGGATTGGACGGCGTGGGCATGGGCTCTGCAATTGCAGAAAAAGCAGGCTCCCTGAAAGGGAAAAAAGTGCTTTTACTGGGCGCGGGTTCCGTTGCGGGACCGATCGGGGCAGATCTTTGCCAAAGAGGCGTAAGCGAAGTTTTTGTAGCAAACCGGACAGTGGAAAAAGCGAAAAAGACGGCCCAAACCATCGGAGATTATTTTGGAGTAAAAACAGGATACGGAGAACTTACGGAGGAATACTTAGCCGGCGCGGCATCACAGGCGGATCTCGTCGTACAGTGCACGTCGCTTGGAATGGCGGGGAGCGCGCAGCAGTACCAATCGCTTCGGTTTATGGAACGGCTGCATAAGGATGTGCTCTGCGCAGACGTCTTATATCCGAACACGGCGTTTCTGGACAGGGCGAAAGCGCTTGGGCTTCCTGTGTTAAACGGCCTTGGCATGCTGTTAAATCAGCAGATTGCCATGATCGAATTTCGTTTCGGCATAAAGCTGCCGCAGAAGTGTCTGCTGCAGGCGGAAGAGGCGCTTGCCTGCGCCGTAACGCTCCGGGATCTTCGCGATCAAAGGAGGGGAGGAATGGCGTAAATGCGAACGGTAATCGATACGATCATTAGACGGCGCAGCGTCCGCAGCTTTTTAGAGCAGCAGATCGACGATTCGGACCTGGAAATAATTATTCAGGCAGGAAGGTATGCGCCTAGCGGCGGAAATCATCAGTATACGACGTTTCTGGCCGTGCAGAATGCAAAGATTTTATCGGAACTTGCAGAGATTGCGGAAGAAGAATTTTCCAAAATGGAAATTTCGGATTCGATGTACCAGAGTTTAAAAAACTCCATCCTGCGTTCCAAAAAGGGAGGCTATGTGTTTCATTATCATGCGCCGACCTTAATGATTCTGGCGAATAAAAAGGGATATGACAATGCGATGGCAGACTGTGCCGCCGCAATGGAAAATATGATGATCGCCGCGGCGTCGCTTGGGATCGGCTCCTGCTGGATCAATCAGCTGAAGTGGCTGTCCCAAAATGCGGTCATGGAAAAGTATCTGCAGGGACTTGGGATCGGAAACGACGAAGCGGTTATGGGAGCCGTCGCGCTTGGATTTGCGGCACAGGAGCATATCAGCGCGCCAAAGAGAACCGGAAATCCAGTGATCTATATCCGGTGACGGCAGAGGAGGCAGAAGATGAAGATAAAAGCGGCAAGGCTGACAGAGCCAAAGAACATAACAATAGGAGAAACAGAATTGGAAGAACCAAAGGAAAACGAAGTCGTCATACGTCCGGAATATGTGGGCATCTGCGGCTCGGACGTGCATTTTTTTGAAAATGGAAGGATCGGAGATTGCGTGGTTCGTTATCCTTTTATCCTGGGACATGAATGTGCGGGTACGGTAGTAAAGGTGGGAACAAACGTAAAAAGCCGGAAAGCGGGCGACCGTGTAACGATAGAACCGGGGATTCCGTGCGGAACGTGTACATATTGTAAAAGCGGCAGGTATAACCTCTGTCCGGATATTCGATTTTTATCGACGCCGCCGTATGACGGCGTGCTGCGGGAAGCGTTCTGCTACAGAGAAGATATGACATATCTGCTGCCGGATCAGGTGTCTTCTCTGGAAGGCGCTTTGATCGAACCGCTGGCCGTCGGAATGTATGCCGTAAAAAAAGGCGGCGTAAGGCCGGGCATGAAAGCGGCGGTTCTGGGCGGCGGATGTATCGGGCTGATGACATTGCTGGCATGTAAAGCAGCGGGAGCTTCGACAATCTTTGTGTCGGACCTGTTTGACAAGCGGCTGGAAAAAGCGAAAATGCTTGGGGCAACGGATGTGTTTGCTTCTCTGCCGGATACGGATATTCTGGCTGCATGCAATGACGTGACGGACGGGGAAGGGTTTGACGTTGTATTTGAGACGGCGGGAAACAAAGCGACGGCAGCACAGACGAGCGGTCTGTTAAAACGCGGCGGGACGATTGTAATGGTAGGAAATATTGTACCGGACGTTTCGTTCAGCTTTCGGAACCTGTATTTGAAAGAAGGGCAGATTCAATCGGTCTTTCGTTACAGAAATATCTTTCCGGAAGCAATCAAAGAGGTAGCGTCGGGACGGATTTCGGTAAAAGAGGCGGCAACGGATCTGTTTGCTTTTGCAGATGTGCAGAAAGCGTTTGAAAAAGCGATGAATGAAAAAGCGGATGTGATCAAAGCGGTTGTCTCTATGAAATGAGGTAAGGCGGCGTTTTGTGCCGGCGGCAGAAAAAAGAGCAGGGAGGAAATCAGATGAAAGTTGCGATAGGAGCAGATCCTTTGGGATTTGAGTTAAAAGAAAAAGTAAAAGCGCATTTGCTTGCGGAAGGATACGAGATGTTAGACTTGGGCACGCTTGCCGCGGATGAACCGGTGAAATATATCGAGGTTTCCGACCGCGTGGCAGTATCGGTTCAGACAAAAGAGTCGGAATTTGGGATCGTATTCTGCGGCACGGGCATGGGCGTAAGTATTGTGGCAAACAAGCACAAAGGCGTCTACTGCGCCTTGGTGGAGAGCCAGTGGGCGGCAAGAGAATGCAGGATTGTCAACAATGCCAATATGCTGGCGATGGGCGGTCGCATTTTGGGAGAAGATATGGCAAATGATATTGCAGATACCTTTTTACATACAAAATTCTGCGAAAACTCACCGCAGGAGCGCTTTGACAAACTGAGCGGGTTTTTAAAGCAGGTGTATGAATTGGAGGAAACGCAGTTCAAATAGGAGGCGATACTATGAAAGTAAATACGGTACTGGGCAGCCTGGATACGAAAGACATGGGTTATACACTGATGCATGAGCATATTATGATCGCAAACCATACGATGCGCAGGATGTGGGCGGACTGGATCAATATCGATGAATTTACCGCGTTTGCAAAACGTTACATTGCGAGAGGTAAACGCGCGGGGGTCCGTACCATTGTAGACGTTACGCCGTTTCAGCTGGGAAGGGACGTTTCGGTACTGCAGCGGGTATCGGATGAGGCAGAAATCAATATTATTGCGGCGACAGGATATTTTTGGGGAAACGAAATCTGTCTGGTTGATAAAAGTCCGGAATTTCTGGCAGAAATACTGCTGCGGGATCTGGAGAAAGGCATGGAGGGCACGTCTGTGAAAGCGGGCATAATCAAATGCGGAACATCGCAGGATCATATGAGTAAGCTGGATGAAACCATATGGGAGGCGACAGTGATCGCGCATAAGGAGACAAATGCGCCGATCATTACACACTCTGCCGGAAAAGCGGGCGCAGAGTCGCAGATGAAATTTCTGACGGAGCGGGGCGTAGACCCTGGCCGGGTCATCATCGGACATATCGGAGATCTGGACGATCCGGATTTTTTGGCATCCGTCGCAGACCGGGGATTTTATGTGGGAGAAGACCGCATCGGCGTAGATAAGCGTCATCCGGAGCAATTGGATACCAAAGAGCGGATCAAAAATATCATAGAATTGAAACACAGGGGAAAATTGGAGCAGATTGTATGCGCTCACGACGCGTCGATTTTTATTGATTATTGGGAAGGAAAAGAAAACCTGGGCTGTCCGTGGAAGATGGTTCGGGAGTTTGATATAGAGAAGCTGGAATTTCAGTTTGCATTTATTACGGAACGCGTGCTGCCGGAATTGAAAGCCGCCGGTTTCAGTGAATTTGACATTAAGGCAATGCTTGTAGATACGCCGAGACGTATTTTTGAGGGTAAAGCGAGGTGACGCCAAAACCATGGATAGATTCGATACAAAACAGACGATGCGCGCAGTCGCGGTATTTGGCGCAGGGGATGTGCGGATCGTAGACGATGTGCCGATTCCAAAACCAAATGATTATGAAGTGCTGGTAAAGGTGGTGCATTGCGGATTCTGCAACGGGAGCGATTTTCAGATTATTTTAAATACAATGGAAGAGACGGAGGGGCTGCAGCCCTATCCGACGATTCTTGGGCATGAAGGCGTAGGATATGCCGTGAAACTTGGAAAAAAAGTGCGGTATATCAAACCGGGCGACCGGTTTATCCACAATAACCTGCATCCGGATGTGGGAGCAGGCTACTCGAAAACGTACGGCGGTATGGCGGAATACGGACTTGTGGCGGATCATCGGGCGATGATCGAAGACGGATTCTGTCCCAAAGAGATGTCCAGGCTGGATTTTCCGTTTTATAAAAAATTCTGGCAGGTTCCAAGGGATTTTCCGTTTACCTACGGGGCGATGCTGCTGTCTTTAAGCGAAAGCTTAAGCGCCGCAAAAAATTTCGGCGTGACTAAAGGCAGTTCGGTCCTGGTGTTCGGCGCGGGACCGATGGGAACGGCAGTCGCGGCGTACAGCAAAATTATCGGAGCGGATTTTCTGGCGGTGGTCGACGGCAGGCAGGAGAGGCTTGACAATGCAAGAACCGTGGCGCATGCGGATCAGATTATTAATTTTGAGAAAGAAGACATAAAAGAGGCGCTGCAGGGGCGGCTGTTTGACGTTGCAATCGACGCAGTAGGCCTGTCGGACGTTTTAATTCAGGCATCCTCCTTTTTAAAGCCGGGCGGTACGGCAGGTTCGATGGGAGTGCTGAAAAAAGACGATTTGCAGATGAATCTCGGCCGCCTGAAAAATAATACGAGGCTGCATATGCTGAATTTTCCGTTTGGGGAGTACGATGTGATGGAAGAAAATATACGATTGATCCGGGAAAAAAAGATCCGTCCGGAAGACTTTTATTCACATATCGTTCCGATGGAGGAAATCGGCAGGGCGATGGAACTGGTGAAAACCAAACAGGCGCTTAAGGTGATTTTAAACATCAGTCCGGAGGAAGCAGGCAGGGAAGGAGCAGAATGAGTATGCAAAAAGACGAAAAGAAGAAACTACGGATATTTTCAAAACAGATCCAGATGAAAACCATAGAAACCATTGCGGGTATAGGCATCGGACATGTGGGAGGCGCATTGTCAATTGCCGACCTGCTGGCGGTATTGTACGGAAAACAGATGAAGATTGATCCGAAACATCCGGCCTGGGAAGAGAGGGACTGGCTGGTGGTATCCAAAGGGCATGCGGGGCCGGCGGTGTATTCCGCGCTTGCGCTGAAAGGTTATTTCCCGATGGAACAGCTGGATACGCTGAACCGGTGCGGCACGCGCCTGCCCAGCCATTGCGACCGGAATTTAACGACGGGCATTGATATTACGACAGGTTCTCTGGGGCAGGGAGCGTCTTCCGCTGCCGGCGTGGCGCTGGGACTTAAGATGTCGGGAAAAGACAATCGGGTATATCTTGTCCTGGGAGACGGAGAGATTGAGGAAGGACAGGTCTGGGAGATGGCGATGTTTGCAGCCGCAAAGAAATTGGGAAATTTGATTGCGTTTGTGGATAATAACAAGCTTCAGATCGACGGAGAGGTAGACGAGCTCTGCGCTTTGGGGGATATCGGTTTGAAATTTGAAGCGTTTGGGTGGAATTCCCGTACGGTGGACGGCCATGATGTGGAAAGCATCGACGCCGCTGTAGAAGAAGCAAAAAAACAGACGGATAAACCGACGATGATCGTGCTGCATACGGTCAAAGGAAAGGGGTGGAGTGAAATAGAAGGAAAGGTGGGAAGCCACAGCCGTACGATCTCACAGGAAGATAAAGAACGTGCGTTAAAAGAAATGCGGCAGGCGCTGCAGGCGATTGAGGAGGGTGATGCAGAATGAAAGCGGCAGTTTGTAAAACCATCGAAAACGAAACGAAAGATATGAGAACGGGATATTGCGAGGCAATGATGGAACTGGCGGAGAAAAATCCGAAAATTACCGCTCTGGACGCGGATTTGATGGCGGCTATGGGAATGGCGCCGTTTGGTAAGAAATTTCCGGGACAGACGGTTGACTGTGGGATCCAGGAAGCCAACATGGTCGGCGTTGCCTGCGGACTTTCCGCTGCCGGATATGTGCCGTTTGCCCACACCTTTGCTCCGTTTATCACGCGCCGCGCCTGCGACCAGGTCTTTATGTCCGGCGCATATGCAAAAATGAACGTAAAACTGGTAGGTTCGGATCCCGGGATTACGGCGGAGTTAAACGGCGGTACGCATATGCCGTTTGAAGATATGGGGATAATGCGGGGCATTCCGACGATGACGGTGATCGAGCCGACGGATATCGCGATGCTGAAAAACCTGCTTCCGAAAATTGCAACGACTTACGGGATGCATTATCTGCGCTTAGTCCGTAAATCTGTGAAAAAAGTCTATGAAGACGGATCGGATTTTGAAATCGGAAAAGCCGTCACGCTGCGTGAGGGAGACGACCTTACCGTGATTGCCAGCGGATTTTGCGTGGCGGAAGCATTGCGGGCTGCGGATCTTTTGAAAACGGAAGGAATTTCGGTCCGCGTGCTGAACATGTTTACCTGGAAGCCGATTGACAGAGAAGCGATTCTGGCGGCGGCAGAAGAGACCGGCGGAATTGTAACGGCGGAAAATCACAATGTCATCAACGGGCTGGGATCGGCGGTTGCCGAAGTGCTTGTAAAAGAAAAACCGGTTCCCGTAAAAATGGTCGGCGTGCAGGATGAGTTCGGCGAGGTCGGAAAGCTGCACGAGCTTTCTAAGCGGTTTGGGTTAGAGGCGGAGCAGATTGCAGAAGCGGTCAAAGAAGTGATGAAGCGAAAGGAGAGCAAATGAAACAGCTGTTGATTCGTCCGGAAATCTGGGAGTTTTCAGATTTTCATACATTTGCAGAAGCGTTTGCGGTCGGGGCGGATGATTTGATACTGACAAACGAGTACATATACCGTCCGGTTATCGAAACGGAATGCCTGGAGAGTTCTGTTATTTTTCAGGAGAAATACGGACAGGGAGAACCGACAGATGAAATGGCACAGGCAATTTTGGAAGAAGTGCAGAAAAGAGACTGCAGCCGTATCATTGCGGTCGGAGGCGGTACGATCATTGACCTGGCAAAAGCGCTTGTGCTAAAAGGGCAGGATACGATAGATCAGATGTATGCACATATGGCTGACCTGAAAAAAAACAAGACGCTTGTGATCGTGCCTACGACCTGCGGAACCGGAAGTGAAGTGACGAATATTGCGATTCTAAACCGGCTGGCGCTCGGTACGAAACAGGGACTGGTGTCGGAAGCGATGTATGCGGATGCTGCGGTTCTGATTCCGGAATTTTTAGAAAGCCTTCCATATAAAGTATTTGCCACCAGTTCGATCGATGCGCTGGTACATGCGGCAGAATCCTATCTCAGTCCGAAAGCTACGCCGTTTACGGAGATGTATTCCAAGCAGGCGGTTGAAATGATCCTGCGGGGATATGGAAAGATAGCGGCATATGGGACGGATGTCTGGAAAGAAGAGAAAGAAGCATATCTAAGGGCAAGTACATATGCGGGAATCGCATTTTCAAACAGCGGCTGCGCCGCCGTCCATGCGATGAGCTATGCGTTCGGCGGCAAATACCATGTGCCGCACGGAGAAAGCAATTATCAGTTTTTTACGGCAGTGCTGCGGATGTATCAGACAAAGAAGCCAAAAGGCAAGATAGACGTGTTTGACCGGATGGTTCGGGAGATTTTGTGCAGAGAAGGATTTGCCGGGGAAGAGACAAAGGAGGACGGTATTTCTCTTTTGGAGGAGCTTTTGCAGAACGTGCTTGCCCGCCGTCCAATGTCGGATTACGGCGCGCAGAAAGAGGATCTGGATGTATTCGCCCAAAGTACGGTCAAAAACCAGCAGAGGCTTTTGGCAAATAATTATGCGGAACTGACACAGGAGGAAATCAGGGAAATTTACCGGAGATGCCTGTAGAGTATGGTATCCCTTTATGTGCTGAGATACAGCACAATAGATATGAAAGGAGAAAATATTATGGCGCTTATGACAGGGGAGGAGTATGTGGAGAGCATACGAAAGCTGAACCTTAACGTATATATGTTTGGAAAGAAGATTGCATGTCCTGCGGACCATCCGATTTTACGGCCGTCGTTAAATTCCGTAAAGGCGACGTATGACCTTGCGCAGGATCCGCAGTATGAGGAGCTTATGACAGCGACGTCTTCGCTGACGGGAAAGAAGATCAATCGTTTTTTACATATTCATCAAAGTACAAAAGATTTGATGGACAAAGTGAAGATGCAGCGTCTCTTGGGACAGCAGACAGGCGCCTGTTTCCAGAGATGCGTCGGGATGGATGCGTTTAACGCCGTATTCAGTACGACGTTTGAAACGGATCAGAAATACGGGAGCAGCTATCACAAAAATTTTATCGAATATGCGAAATACTGCCAGGAGAACGATCTGACGGTAGACGGTGCAATGACGGACCCGAAAGGGGACAGAGGGCTTGCGCCGCATGCACAGGAAGATCCGGATCTGTATCTGCGTGTAGTGGAGCGCAGGGAAGACGGCATCGTCGTACGGGGCGCGAAAGCGCATCAGACAGGCGCCATTAATTCCCAGGAAATGATCGTGATGCCGACGGTTTCCATGAAGCCGGAGGATAAAGATTATGCCGTGGCGTTTGCCGTGCCTACGGATACGGAAGGGATTTTGATGATTATCGGAAGACAGTCCTGCGATACCAGAAAAATGGAGGGCAGCGAGCTGGATGTGGGAAACAGCGAATTCGGCGGCGTGGAAGCTCTGGTGGTATTTAACGATGTGTTTGTGCCGAATGAGCGGATTTTCTTAAACGGAGAAACTGAGTATGCGGGAGTGCTGGTAGAGCGGTTTGCCGGATACCACAGACAAAGCTACGGCGGATGTAAAGCGGGCGTCGGGGACGTGCTGATCGGGGCGGCTGCGGTTGCGGCGGACTGCAACGGATGCGCAAAAGCGTCCCATATCAAAGATAAGCTGATTGAGATGACGCATTTAAATGAAAGCTTATATTGCTGCGGCATTGCCTGTTCCGCAGAGGGAAAACCAACGGAGGCGGGCAATTATATGATCGATCTTCTGCTTGCCAATGTCTGCAAGCAGAATGTGACCAGATTTCCGTATGAGATTTCCCGCCTGGCGGAAGATATTGCGGGCGGTATCATGGTAACGGCGCCTTCTGAGGCGGATTTCCGCGATCCGGTGACAGGACCTTATGTCGAAAAATATCTAAAAGGCGCAAAGGATGTCAGCGTGGAAGACCGTATCCGCATTCTGCGGCTGATCGAAAATCTCTGTCTTGGAACGGCGGCGGTCGGATACCGTACGGAATCGCTGCACGGAGCCGGAAGCCCGCAGGCGCAGCGGATCATGATTTCCCGCCAGGGAGACCTGCCCAAGAAAAAAGAGATGGCAAAGAAAATTGCAAAAATAAAGGATTGATGGACGGAGGCGGACGATATGGAATGGCAGAACGTATATGAAGAACGGAAGACGAATGCAGGCGCGGCAATCCGGCGGATTGCACCTGGCGGGCGTATTGTGCTGGCGCATGCCGCCGGTGTGCCGATTGCATTAACGGATGAGCTGGTAAGGCAGAAAGAGCATTTTAAACATGCGGAGATCGTGCAGCTTGTGCCGATGGGAAACGCCCGGTTTGCAGATGCGGACATGGAAGGGCATTTCCGGCTCAATGCATTTTTTCTGGGTCCGTATACAAAAACTGCCGTAAAAGAGGGGCGGGGAGATTTCACCCCCTGCTGTTTTCATGAGATTCCGGGTCTGTTTGGTGGAATGCTTCCGGTAGACGCGGCGCTCATTCAGGTTTCCCCGCCGGATCGGCACGGATATGTAAGCCTGGGCATTTCCGTAGATTATACCCTTGCGGCAGTCAAAAAGGCGAAGTACGTGATTGCCCAGGTAAACGGCAGTATGCCGCGGACGCACGGAGACACGCAGCTTCATGTATCCGAGATTGACAGCTTTGTAGAGATCAACCGTCCAATTCTGGAACTTACCCCGCCGGTAATTGGAGAAACGGAACAGGCAATCGGTGAGAACTGTGCAAAGCTGATTCATGACGGCGATACGCTGCAGCTTGGCATCGGAGCGATCCCGGATGCGGTGCTGCTGTTTTTGAAGGATAAAAAAGACCTGGGCATTCATTCGGAAATGGTTTCGGACGGCGTAGTGGAGCTGATTACGCGCGGCGTGATCACAAACGCCAGGAAAACGCTGCATCCGGGGAAAACCGTGGCGACGTTTCTGATGGGAACAAAGCGGCTGTATGATTATGCAGACGATAATCCGTCCATTGCGCTTATGCCGGTAGAGTATGTGAACGATCCGTATGTGATCGGGCAAAACGATCATCTGGTGTCGATCAATTCCTGCGTACAGGTGGATCTGACGGGACAGGTGGCATCGGAAAGCGTCGGGCTGACGCAGATCAGCGGCATCGGCGGACAGTTGGATTTTGTCCGGGGCGCAAGGCTAAGCAGGGGCGGCCGTTCCGTCATCGCCATTGCGTCGACGGCGGCAAAAGGAAAGATTTCCAAAATTGTCTCCGTGCTGGATGAAGGGGCTGCCGTGACTACATCGCGGACGGATGTGGATTATATTGTGACGGAGTACGGCATTGCCCATCTTAGGGGAAAGACGCTCAGAGACCGGGCAAGGGCGCTGATTCGTATTGCACATCCGAAATTCCGACGGACGCTGGCGGAGGAATTTGAGCGGCGGTTTTGCTGCCGTTACGATGTGTAGAGCATCTGCAGGAGAAGGTTCACGGCAGGGATGAAGCCTGGGTGACTGACTTAATATACAAATATCTCTATCCTATCAGACCTATCAGAGAGCCGGAGCACTCCGGCTCTTTTACATATGCATCCGAAAACAGACGCTCCGGTTTGCATTTTGGAAATCGGCACTTATAAAATGTAAAAAAAAGCATTATTCACTTGATTTCTTCCTATTAAAGAGGTAAATTATTGTGGGAGTGTGAAAGAAGATGTATATTATATTTTTGTTATTGTGGATTATGTTAAACGGGCAGTTCAACCTGGAAATTGTCTGTTTCGGAGTTATCATTGCCGGCGTTTTGTATGCGTTTGTCTGTCGGTTTCTGGATTATTCCCCTCAAAAGGATCTGCTGCTGATGCGGAAGCTGCCGTATATTCTGGCATATATTCTGATTTTGATCTGGGAAATCATTAAGGCAAATATGGATGCCATACGTCTCTCGCTCAGCGTTAGAAATGAAGTGGATCCTGTGATCGTAAGGTTTCGGACCGATTTAAAATCCAGGGCGGCAAGAGTGGCGCTGGCAAATTCCATTACGCTTACGCCGGGGACAATCACGGTGGCGTTAGAGGAAGACGAATTGATCGTACATGCGCTGGATGAAACATTGATCGAAGGAATCGACGAGAGTATATTTGTCCGTATGCTGCGAAAGATGGAAGCAATGGATGAAGAGTTTTTAAAGAAACGGAGGGGACATGATGAATAGTGGGATTGCATCGCTTGAGCAGGCGTATCATATCCTGTTTCTGGTGTTTTTGGTAATTTTGGCAATATTGTTTTTTGCATGTCTGATCCGGGCGGTGATCGGACCGCGTATGGCGGACCGGATCGTAGCCGTCAATATGATGGGAACCATGGTTATAGTGGCGATCGCGATTCTTGCGGTTATGGTGCAGGAAGGATATCTGGTAGATATCTGCCTGATCTATGCAATGATCAGTTTTCTCGCAGTGATCGTGCTGACAAAAGTATATATGGGCGTATATATGGAATGGAAGACGAAGGAGGGGGAGAAGTTTGGAGGCTATTGAGTGGATTCGTTTTTTTCTGGCGGCAGGATGTCTTTTGTTTGGAATGTCGATTTTTTTCCTGGAAATATTTGGTACCTACCGGTTTCATTATGTGTTAAACCGTATGCAGATTGCGGCGACGGGGGATACGCTGGGAATCGGGCTGTGCCTGATTGGGCTTATGATTGCAAACGGTTTTAACTGGGCGACGGCAAAGCTTGCTCTAGTCCTTGTGTTTTTGTGGTGCGCGTCTCCGGTATCTTCGCATATGATTGCGCGATTGCAGATGTTTACCGATAAGAGGGTACTGGATCACTGCCGGATTGTAATTTTGAGGAAGCGGAAAAAATCCGAAAGAGAGGCGAACGAGCATGATGATCTTTAATATGATTTTGCTGGGATTTTTGGTGGTCTGTGCGGTTTCCGTCAGTTTTTCCAAAAATCTTTTAAATTCGATCCTGATATTTATGTCTTACAGCCTGATCATGTCGATTATCTGGATACTTTTGGAATCGCCGGACCTGGCGATCACAGAAGCGGCCGTAGGTGCCGGCGTAACGAGCATACTGTTTTTTGTTACGCTGAAAAAGATCCATGCGCTGCAGCAGGAGCCGAAAGAGGGGGAGAACGATGAGTCATATCAGGAAACAGAGTGAGTATGAAAAAACGTTTGCGTTTCATTTTTTTCGGTGGATGGGCGGAGAAAAGGACGCATTTGTAGGCAATATGGAAATGAAGCCACAGAAAGAGTATGTGGAAGAAGAAGCCACCATGAAAGAGCGGATGAAAGACCGTCAGCAAGCGCTGGCAGAAGTTTATGACAGCAGCCACAATAAGGAACTGAAATTTTTTCAGGTGCTGTATAAGTGTTTCAGTATTGTGTTCTGCATTGCGATCGTAAGCCTGCTGGTGATCACGGTTTCCTACCTGCCATCGGTCGGAATGGAGGATAAGCCGACTAACAATCTGGTGTCGGAGACATATATTACGGACGGGCTAAAAGATACGGGAGCCGTAAATATTGTAACGGGCATGATTTTATCGTACCGTGCGTTTGATACGTTTGGGGAAACGAATGTGCTGTTTATCGCAACCTGCTGTGTGATGATCATGCTGATGGTAGACGAAGATAAAATCCGGGAAAATAAGGAGTCGAACGACCGTGGATTTGAGCCGAAAAATGATGTGATCTTACAGATGATCGCAACGCTTTTGGTTCCGGTTGTGTTCTTATTTGGGATTTACATAATTTTAAACGGACATCTTTCGCCGGGCGGAGGGTTTTCTGGAGGTGCGATGATCGGAGCCGGGATGATTTTGTATGTAACGGCGTTTGGATTTGATAAGATGGGGAAATTTTTCAACGAGAAAGCATATAAATGCGTAAAAGTGACGGCGCTGATCTGTTACGGCTGTATTGTGACATATTATTTTCTGACGGGGGCAAACGGGCTGGACTGTCTGATTCCGTTGGGTGAGCCAGGCAAAATTTTGAGCGGGGGAATTACGCTGCCGATCAATATTTTTGTCGGTTCCGAGGTCGCGTGTACCATGTATGCATTTTATGCGCTGTTTCGGAGAGGAGGATTATAATGGGAGAGCATTTGTTTGCAAATTATGCAGAAGTCGTGGCGGTTGCTTTATTTGGAATCGGCTTTACCAACCTGCTTTTGCAGAAGAACATGATTAAAAAAATTATCGGGCTGAACATTATGGATACTGCCGTTTATCTGTTCCTTGCCGAGAAAGGTTATATCGAGGGGCATTTTGCGCCGATCGTGGTGAACGGCAATTTAGATCCCGATACCTATATCAATCCTGTGCCAAGCGGGCTGGTTTTGACCGGAATCGTAGTGTCCGTGTCGGTGACGGCGCTGATGCTCTCGCTGACCATCCGTCTGTACCGCAGATACCATACGCTGGATCTGGATGAGATTACAATGAGATTAAAGAAAGAAGGGCTGTAAATGGAAATCATAAGAAATTTTCCCTGTCTTTCGATTCTGCTGGCAATGTTTTCCGCAATCATCAGTTCGGCACTGAAAGGAAATGGGGCAAGGCGCCTGAATACGTTTGTCGTGACGGCAGTCGGGTGTTTATCTGCCGCCACGCTGTATCTGACGTATACGACGGGAGAAAGCTACGTCTATGTTATGGGGCATTTTCCGGCGCCGTTTGGAAACGAGATCCGTTTCGGTTCGCTGGAAGCGGGCATGGCGCTGTTTTTTTGCGTAATCATGTTGTTTTCTTTAAACGGAGGCCGCGGGAAACTTCGGATAGAAGTCGATCCCGGCAAGGAGAATCTCTACTATATTATGGTAGATTTGCTGTTAAGTTCGCTGCTTGCTTTGGTATACACCAACGATTTATTTACGGCATATGTATTTGTGGAGATCAATACGATTGCTGCATGCGGGCTGATCATGATTATGGAAAGCGGGCGGGCGATCGAGGCGGCGACCAGATATATGATTATGAGCCTGCTCGGCTCCGGCCTGTTTTTGATCGGGCTTTGTATGCTGTATGATATGACGGGGCATCTTCTGATGAGTTATATTCAGGAGAGCGTTCGGGAGATTGCGGCAAACGGTACGTATATGATTCCGCTGCTTGTGACGATTGCGCTGATCGTGGTCGGACTTGCGATCAAAAGCGCGCTGTTTCCGTTCCATGCATGGCTCCCGGATGCATACGGCTATTCCACGGTATCTTCGGCTGCCATGTTATCGAGCCTGGTGTCCAAGGGATATATTTTCCTTTTAATAAAAATCATTTACCGCGTCATCGGATTCGATATTTTTGTAAACAGCCGGATTATCAATGTGTTGTTCGTATTCGGGCTTGCCGGGATGATTATGGGGTCTACAAGCGCGATTCGGGAAAATGATATCCGGAGAATGATCTCGTATTCTTCTGTGGCGCAGATCGGCTATATTTATATGGGATTTGGACTTGGAACAACGGCGGGCATGGTGGCGTCTGTGTTTCACATCCTCTCGCATGCGGCAACGAAATCGCTGTTGTTTGTTTCCGGTGTGGGACTTACGGATGTTTCCGGTGAGAAGACGCAGTTTATCGAACTGACGGGATCGGCGTACCGCAATGTAGCGGCGGGACTGGCGTTTACGGTGGGATCGCTTTCCATGGTGGGAATTCCGCTGTTTTCCGGTTTTATCAGCAAACTGCTGTTTTCCCAGGCTGCGGTGCAGAGTAATATGAAAATGCTTCCCGCACTGATTGTACTTGCGGTCAGTACCGTGCTGAATGCCATCTATTTTATGAAAACGGTGATTCGGATCTATACGCCGATGGAAAGCAGACATCCTTCGGTGTCCATAAAGAAAAACCGGTTGTATGCATTCACGCTGCTGTGTTTTATGGTATTGAACGTTGTACTTGGCATGTGTTCCCAGCCGATTACGGATTGGATCACGCAGGGACTGTCTGTGTTTGCGTGACAAAGGATCTGCCGAACGGCATAACGGGATGCCAAAAGGGGATAGGAGGCGATGAAAATGGAGGATATGCTGCTTGTGCCGGTATTTTTTCCGATTCTGGCAGGGACGGTCCTGCTTATAAAAAAGGAATATCAAAACAGAAGTTCTTTGCTGCTTTACGTCGGCGGAACGCTGCTCATAACGGGGGCGTTTGCGTTATATGCAATCTTTGGAATTACAGACGGGGTGACGCTGTTTTATCTGACGGATACGTTTCCGGTTTACTTTAAGCTGGATACGCTGGGGCGTTATTTTTCCTTTTTGTTTACCGTGGTCTGGATTCTGGCAGGATTTTTTTCGTTTGAATATATGAAAAAAGAACAGAAGGAAAAACGCTATTTCGGATTTTACCTGATCGTATTCGGCGTTTTGCTGGGACTTGATTTTGCCGGAAATTTGATCACGATGTATCTGTTCTATGAATTTATGACACTTACTTCTCTGCCGCTTGTATTGCATACGCAGACAAAAGAGGCGGTTATGGCGGGGCTTCGGTACCTGTTCTTTTCGTTCGCCGGGGCTTATATGGCGCTTTTCGGCGTTTATTTTATCTGCCGGTATGGGACGACGCTTACATTTACGGCAGGTGGTGTGATTCCCGCCGCCGTTTTGCAGGAACACCGTACGCTGTTTTTGGTGGTTACGATGTGTATGCTGATCGGCTTCGGCGTGAAAGCGGGTATGTTTCCGCTGCACGCCTGGCTGCCGGCGGCGCATCCGGTCGCGCCGGGACCTGCGTCAGCCGTGCTTTCCGGAATTATTGTAAAGGGCGGCGTTCTGGCATTGATTCGTGTCGTGTACCAGATGATCGGCGCCGATTTTCTGCGGGGCACGTGGGTTCAGACGGCGTGGATGACGCTTGCTCTGATTACCGTATTTATGGGTTCTATGCTGGCGTTTCGGGAGCCCGTGCTCAAGAAACGTCTTGCGTATTCTACGGTCAGCCAGCTTTCCTATATTTTATTCGGACTTGCCGTATTGCAGCCGCAGGCGCTGACAGGTGCGCTTTTGCATGTATCGGCGCATGCGTTTATCAAAGTAGCGCTGTTCTTGTGCGCGTCTGCCGTGATTTACCGGACGGGATGCAAACGTGTGGAGGAATTACGGGGAATCGGAAAGGGAATGCCGGTGACCCTGTGGTGTTATACAATCGTTTCTTTGGGGCTGATCGGGATTCCGCCTGCAAGCGGGTTTATCAGTAAATGGTCGCTGGCGGCCGGCTCTCTGGCTTCGGGAATTCCGTTTTTTTCCTGGCTTGGTCCCGTAGTGCTTTTAGTGAGCGCGCTGCTTACGGCGGGATATCTGCTGCCGGTTACGATGCAGGGATTTTTTCCGGGAGAAGAATATGATGCGTCCCGGTTTGCCGGGAAAGAACCGTCGTATTGGATGCTTGTGCCGCTTTTGGCGCTGGCGGTTGTTACCGTGTGGATCGGACTGTTTCCGAATATGTGGACGGACGGATTGTCTGCGTTTGCAGATCAAGTGCTTAAGGTGATGTAAGGAGGGGATTTCATGAATGCATTTTATTTGTTTCTGGCTGTGCTGATCCCCTGTGCCGGAGGGATCCTGGTTCCGCTGATTCCATGGAAAAAGCGGACGCATATGATGATTTATCTGGAGACCTTGGTTGTGATCAACTCCATCCTGGTGTTTACGATTTTAGTCCGGCGTCCGCAGGAGGCGTTTACGCTGGTGAATTTTACGGGAAATCTTACGATCGCCTTCCAGCTGGACGGACTGGGCTGTGTGTTTGCAGGCCTGGTTGCGTTTTTATGGCCGTTTGCGACGCTCTATGCATTTGAATATATGACGAAAGAAAAGCATGAAAAGACGTTTTTCCTGTTTTATACGGTGACTTACGGCGTGACGCTTGGAATTTCCCTGGCGGATAACTTTCTGACACTGTATTGTTTTTATGAGCTTTTGACGTTGGTCACGCTGCCGCTTGTGATGCATACGCTTACCAGGGAAGCAATTCTGGCGAGCCGAAAATACCTGTATTATTCGATCGGCGGGGCGGCGTTTGCGTTTATCGGCATGATATTTTTCATTACATACGGAGAAAGTACGGAATTTGTTTTGGGCGGCGTGATGAGTGCGGCGACCCTTGCAGACGGGAAAAATATCTTTCTGCTGATTTATGTGTTCAGCTTTTTCGGGTTTGGCGTAAAAGCGGCAATCTGTCCGTTAAATTCCTGGCTTCCGCAGGCGGGTGTTGCGCCTACGCCGGTTACGGCGCTTTTGCATGCCGTTGCCGTGGTAAAATCCGGCGCGTTTGCGATCATGCGTCTGACGTTTTATTGTTTCGGCGCGGATTTTCTGCGGGGCACGTGGGCGCAGTATCTTCTGATGGGCGTCGTGATGTTTACGATTGTCTACGGCTGCAGCATGGCGGTCCGGGAGACGCATTTAAAACGAAGGCTGGCGTATTCAACGATCAGTAATCTTTCTTATATTTTATTTGGCGTTGTAATTATGACGCCGCTTGGACTGGTGGGGGCGTTAAGCCATATGCTGTTTCATGCGTTTATGAAAATCTGCTCCTTTTTCTGTGCCGGAGCCATTATGCATCAGAGCGAGCGCCACTATATCCATCAATTAGACGGCTTTGCGAAGAAAATGCCCAAAGTCTTTGCTGTCTTTACGATATCGGCGCTGGCGCTGATGGGCGTGCCGGGACTGTGCGGATTTATCAGTAAGTGGAATCTGGCGTCTGCGGCGATGGACAGCAAAAATCCGATGGCTTATGCCGGGATCGGCGCGCTTTTGATTTCCGCTCTGCTGACGGCAATTTATATGCTCGGCATTGTAATACGCGCCTATGTTCCGGATAAAGAGTTTGATTACGATACGATTGCGGATGTAAAGGACCCCAACTGGATGATGCTTGTGCCGTTGTTTGTGTTTGTCGTCGGTATCGTGGGGTTCGGTTTGTGTTCGGCTCCGGTCACCCGGTTTTTGACGGATGTTGCAACGGGCAGTTTTTAGGAGGGGATGCGTATGGAAAAGTTGTTTTTGGTATTGATTTTATTTCCGCTGGCCGGAGCAATAGCGGTCTTTCTGGCGGATAAAAAAGCATGCCTGGATTCTAGAACAAAAAACTTTTGGCAGATGCTGCGCGATCTGTTCGTGATTCTGACCGGCGCCGGTACGCTTGCCGTAATGGGGATTCTGGCGGTATACGGAGAGGGGAGCGAGCTTTTTGTGCCGGAGATCTGCGGTATGGGAATTTCGTTCTGCCTGGATGGATTCCGCATGGTATATGGTCTGGTCGCGGCATTTATGTGGATGATGACGCTTTTGTTTTCCAGGGAATATTTGTCGCATGAAACGCATCTGGGACGCTATTATTTCTTTCAGCTTGTGACGCTTTCGGCTACGCTGGGCGTATTTTTATCGGCAGATCTTTATACGACGTTTCTCTTTTTTGAAGTGATGTCGTTCACTTCTTATGTCTGGGTTGTGCAGGAGGAAACAAAAGGAGCGCGCAAAGCCGCGGAAACATATCTTGCGGTGGCGGTAATCGGCGGCATGGTGCTTTTGATGGGACTGTTTCTTTTGTACGATACCCTCGGAACGCTGCGGATGTCGGAGCTGCTGCCGGCTGCTGCGGCATGTAAAGAAAAAGAGCGGCTCTATCTTGCCGGCGTTTGTACGCTGGTCGGGTTCGGGGCGAAAGCGGGTGCGTTTCCGCTGCATATCTGGCTGCCGAAAGCCCATCCGGTTGCGCCTGCCCCGGCGTCTGCCCTGCTTTCGGGAATTTTGACAAAAGCGGGAATTTTCGGCGTACTGGCAGTGAGCTGTAATATCTTTTTGCATGACGCGGCATGGGGACTGCTTATTTTTTCGATCGGGCTGTTTACTATGTTCGGCGGCGCGCTCTTAGCTGTATGTTCGGTGGATTTTAAGCGTACGCTTGCCTGTTCTTCTATGTCCCAGATCGGATTTATCCTGCTTGGGATCGGCATGCAGGGAATTTTGGGCGAAGAAAATGCCCTTGCAGTGCGCGGCACGCTTCTGCACATGGTGAATCATTCCCTGATTAAACTTGTTTTGTTTATGATTGCCGGAGTAGTCGTGATGAATCTGCATAAATTAAATCTGAATGAAATCCGAGGATTCGGAAAAAAGAAGCCGCTGCTGCATGTCTGTTTTCTGGCGGGAGCGCTTGGCATTTCCGGTATTCCGTTTTTTAACGGTTATGTCAGCAAAACACTGCTGCATGAGAGTATTGTAGAAGGAATCGGACATGCGGCAGCGCTTTCCGGTTTTTTGAAGATGTCGGAATGGATCTTTTTGATCAGCGGCGGTATGACGCTTGCCTATATGACGAAACTTTACGTCGCAATCTTTATTGAAGAAAACAGGGATAAAAAAGAGCAGGAACGTATGCAGGCGATCCGGCATTACATGAATCCTTTCAGTGCGTTTGCAATTGCCGGAAGCGCCGTGATTCTGCCTGTGCTGGGCGCAGTTCCCGGGCTTGTGTCAGATCGGGCAGCGGATCTGGGGCAGGGATTTATGCACTTGGAAAAAGAAGTGCATGCCGTATCCTACTTTAGCCTGGAAAATTTAAAAGGTGGGCTGATTTCCATCGCGATCGGTATCCTGCTGTATGCAGGAATCCGTAAGCTGATGATGAAAGAGCGGGACGGCGTACGGGAATATAAGGACTGCTGGCCGAAGTGGCTGGATTTGGAGGAATTATTGTATCGTCCGCTGCTGCTTACGATCCTGCCGTTTTTGGCGCGGTTTTTCTGCAGAATTTTGGACAGCCTGGCGGACGGCGTGATCTTACTTCTGCGAAAGACGTTGTACCGTGACCGTAAGATTCCGCATGAATTGGCGGAGGGCTCCGAATTTACGCATATACTTGGCGCAACGCTCGATTTTCTTCGGAAGATCAAGCGGAAAATATTGCGGCAGAAAGCGCCAGAGCATGAAACGTCTTATGAACATAAACTTGCCATGCAGAGGGAAAAGTTTATGGAAACAAATGCGATCATTCAGAGAAGTCTTTCTTTTGGGCTTCTGCTGTTTTATGTGGGACTTGTGTTTACATTGATTTATTTGCTGTATCTGGGAAATTGGTAGAGAGAAAAAGGCTGTGCAGTTTCGATGACTGTACAGTTTTTTTGTCAGGAATCCTGAAAATGCAGTGTAAAAAAGCTTTTTTCTTGCCAAAATATCTGGTATACTAAACTTTAAACGAAACGGCAGGATTTTCTAACTGCCGGTTTTTGAATGAAAAGAAGGAGGTTGCCGTGCAGCTTTTAGACTTGAACCGCGACTATTGCGAACAGATTGTAAAAGAGAAAGAAGCCCACGCCGAAAGTGCGCTTCGTGAGATTGCCTATATCAACCAGTCCACTGCGAAATACCATGGAAGATGCGTCAGTACGCTTTATATACCGAAGATATTTACCGAAGATGATATCTGCCATTTTCAACGGCTGATACGGGATCTGTACGTCATCTTTGATAAAGTGATCCGGCGTTACAGAGAGGATAAAAACTACAGAGAACTGTTCGGATTTGAAAAACGGCTGGAAGAATTGATTTTGCGTACGCCGAGGTATAAAAGCAGCATTCCGATTGCGCGGATCGACATTTTTTATAATGAGGAAACCAAAGCGTTTCGGTTCTGCGAATTTAATACGGACGGTTCGAGCGCGATGAACGAGGACCGGGAATTAAATATTGCTCTGCAGCAAACGTTGGGGTATGACTGGCTTGCCGGCCGTTTCCGTTTACAGACGTTTGAGCTGTTTGACAGCTGGGCCGAGGCGTCTCTTCGTATTTACCGGGAAACAGAAGGCGTGGTATCGCATCCGTATGTTGCGATCGTGGATTTTATGGAGAGCGCGACCAATAACGAGTTTGAAATTTTTGCGGACAGTTACCGCAAATTTGGGGCGGAGTGTGAAATTTGCGAGATCAGGAAGCTTAGGTACCGGGACGGAAAACTTTATGCAGAAAGCGGCAGGGCGGTCGATCTGATTTATCGAAGGGCCGTGACAAGCGACATCATGAAGCATTATGACGAGGTTTCGGATTTTATTCAGGCAGTCAAAGAAGAGGCCGTATGTCTGATCGGAGATTTTACTACGCAGATCGTGCATAATAAAGTGCTGTATTGGATTCTGCATCATCCGATGACGCGGGAGTTTTTGACGGAAGAAGAAAACGAGTATGTAAAGGCGCATGTGCCCTATACGGCGCTTATGACGGCGGAAGACCTGCCGTATGAGGATATTCTAAGCCAAAAAGACCGCTGGATTTTAAAGCCTTTGGATTCTTACGGGTCAAAAGGTGTGTTTGCCGGCGTTGAGTACGAATCGGAAAGCAGGTGGCGGGAGATTGTGGATGCACACAGGAAGGAAGGCTATCTGGTACAGGAATTTACAAAGCCGTATCAGACCAGGAATATTGATTTTTCCGGGGGAGACGATACCGATTTTATCCATGTATCTAATCTGACCGGGCTGTTTGTCTATGACGGTGAGTTCCGGGGATTATATTCCCGCGTGTCGCGGGGAGAAATTATCTCTACACAGTATAGTGAAATTGCCCTGCCGTCCGTTGTGGTGAAAGAAAACAAATAGAGATTGGAGGCGTTTGCTTTATGCGGGAATTGGCAGAGAGGATAAAGATCGATGTGATCATCAGTGCGTTTATATGCATTGCGCTTGGTATTGTATTGATTTTATGGCCGGTCGAGGTGACGACGGTTGTCTGTAAAGCGATCGGCGCCGTAATTGCTTTTCTGGGAGCGGTAAGAACGATCGGATATATTCTGCACAGAGAGGAAGAACACAGCGTAATGCTTTTGCTCGGACTTGTGCTTTTGCTTGTAGGCGTCTGGATTTTCTTAAAACCCCGCAGCATACAGAGCATTTTGTTTATCGGCATCGGCGCCGTGCTGTTTGTTCACGGATTGGAAGATTTTAAATATGCGCTGGAAGCGAAGAGAACCGGGTATGCGTCGTGGGCGGTCCTGATTTTGCTGGCAGTTCTTGGCATGGCGTTTGGCATCGTATGTATCGTGGACTGTTTTGGTGTGATTTCAGTGACGTTAAGTTTTGTGGGAGCCATGTTAATCTATGACGGAATCACGGATCTTTGGATTGTCAGCCGTCTGGTACAGGTGGGAAAAGAAGTAAGAAAGCAGCTGGAAGCCGTTCAGGCAGAGCCGGATCGTTCGGATGCAAAAGCAGCTGCAGAAGATAACGAGGGGTATGAAAATTGAGGCGCATGGAATTTAAAATGGAACGGCTGGGACTTTTGTCGGTGGGAGATGTGCTGCCGGTGACGGAAGGAAAGCTGCCGGGGTCTTATTATTATACATTGGGCAAAGCCTACGCAATGTCTGCGAACTATAAAGCCGGCGAGCGGCTGAAATCGAGAGAGGGAAGGGTAGCAGAGATTGAAGAGACGCCGAAAGGGTATTTTGTAACGGTGGAATTTGAGGAGTAATGACAGAGAGGACATGAGAAGAAATGGAAGTACAGACAGAGAATAAGATGGGAACTATGCCAATCAACAAACTGCTTGTGAATATATCGTTGCCGATGGTAGTCTCCATGCTTGTGCAGGCGTTATACAATATTGTAGACAGCGTGTTTGTGGCGCAGATTGACGAATACGCGCTGACGGCTGTTTCGCTTGCGTTTCCGCTTCAGAATTTTATGATTGCGGTAGCGGCGGGAACGGGTGTCGGCGTCAATGCACTGTTATCGAAACGATTGGGAGAACAGCGGCTGGATGAGGCAAACCTTGCGGCGGGCAATTCGGTATTTCTTGAAGGCTGTAATTATCTGCTGTTTTTGCTGATCGGAATCGGTTTTTCCGATTTTTATTTTCGTGTGCAGACGGATATACCGGAGATCATTGCATACGGAAAAATCTATATGTTTATCTGCACGGCATGCAGTTTCGGGCTTTTCGGGCAGTTTTGCTTTGAGCGTCTTCTGCAGGCGACCGGCCGTACGGTTTGTACGATGATCACACAGACGACGGGGGCTGTGCTGAATCTGATTTTCGATCCGATCCTGATCTTCGGATGGTTCGGATTCCCCAAAATGGGAATTGCGGGGGCGGCTGCCGCAACCGGGTTCGGACAGATTGCAGCGATGTTTTTCGGGTTTTATTATAATCAGAAAAAGAATAAGGAGATCAGGCTTTCTGTTTCTGCAATCCGTCCGCAGAAAGCGACGCTGCAGCAGATCTATGCGGTGGCGGTACCGGCAATCCTAATGCAGTCGATCGGGTCGGTTATGACCTTTTTTATGAATAAGATTCTGCTTGGATTTACCTCTACGGCAGCGGCGGTATTCGGCGTATACTTTAAGCTTCAGAGCTTTATCTTTATGCCGGTATTCGGAATGAACAACGGTTTGATTCCGATTGTGGCATATAATTTCGGTGCAGGTTACAGGGAGCGGATTGTAAAAGTTATGAAAAGCAGCATGGCTGCCGCGGTAGTGATTATGCTGGCAGGGTTGATCACGGCAGAACTGATACCCGAGCAGCTGTTGCTTTTGTTTAACGCATCCGAACAGATGCTTACGATCGGCGTGTTCGCACTGCGGGTGTTGAGCCTCTGCTATATTTTTGCGGGCGTGTCCATCGTGGCAAGCGGTTTATTCCAGGGGCTTGGAAAGAGCGTGTACAGCCTGGTGTTATCGGTCATCCGCCAGCTGGTAATCTTAATTCCGGCGGCGTACCTGCTTTCTTTGACCGGACGATTGGAGGCGGTGTGGTTTTCTTTCCCGCTTGCGGAAATAGCGTCGTTGCTTGTGACATTGCTTTATTTGAAAAAAACCATGCGCAATTTGGACGAAATGATCGCGCACAGGACGTAAAAATCGGAAACGGAGGGGGTTTTGCACTGTGCTGAGCAGGAACGGAACGGAGATTATGCTGGCGGAAAGCTTTAAGGAGCTTGTGTTAAGGCAGCCCATAGAAAAGATTACGATTAAAGAGATTACAGAAAAGGCGGGGGTGATACGGCCAACGTTTTATAATCATTTTCAGGATAAATATGAATTGCTGGAATGGATTATTTTAACGGATTTGCTGGAGCCGATCCGCCCGCTGATCGAAAATAAAATGGTAAGCGAAGCGCTGCTTTTGCTGTTTATGAATATTGAAAAGGAGCGTGAGTTTTACAAGCAGACGGTTCGGCTGGAAGGACAGAATTCTTTTGAATCCATTGCAAGAGAATGTGTGAAAGAGATTCTGCTGGAAATTATCGAGAAAAATTCCGTCAGGAAAATTCCCAAATTTCGCTGGCTGACACCGGAACGCATTGCGGAATATTATGCACAGTCGATGTGTTCTGTGGTGATCGTCTGGATCAAAAGCGGAATGACAATATCTGCAAAAGAGCTGGTGGAAATTTATGAGTATATGATGGAGCATTCGATTGCGGAGATTTTGTTTGAATGAAGGATCTGTTTGACAGCAGCACCGTCCTGCCCCGGTCAAAGGAGGCAGGACGGTGCTGCTTTATGTCTTAAGGGATGATGGCTCCAATCATTTGCCTGTGGAGGCGGAGCCTGTCATATTACGATTTCAGTTTATAAGAATGCAGGTAAATACCGGTATATTGTTTGTGTGCTTCGCTGTATTCTGTGCCGATTCCAATAGACAGATCGCATTTTTTGCCCGCAAATTTTTGTAAATCCAGTTGTTCAAATACAAAACATCCGTTTTCATCCACGTCTGCAAGGAAATGAGTTTTACGGCGCGGTTCTTCATCGTGGTAATCTTCATATACAATCAGTTCCATTTTTTCTGCCGGCATATGGATCTGTCCGGAAATCCTTGTTGTATTTGTACGGATCAGTTCGGGATTTGCAGGCTCTTTAAAATCGATCGAATAATCGATATTCTGATTTTTGAAATTTTCCTGAAAGCTGTCTTCATATTTATCGAAATATGCCTTTGGGAGATTTGCCCTTAACCTGCTTTCCTCTTCATTGATCAGGTTATACCCGAAACAGATATAATCTAATTTGGGAAGGGCAGTCAGATTCGGTAAGTTTTTTATCCTGTTAAAGTCTGCAAAGACGCTGGTTAAGCTTTTTACGTATAAGATTTCATCCAACTGTTCCAGCCGGTTATCCGTCACGTTCAAATGCTGCAGTTTTTTCATATTCTGAATGGAATCCAACCGCTCCAGGCGGTTTGAGGATATGTTCAGGTTGGTTAGATTATTTAATGTTTCCGTTCCCTGCAGACTTGTAATATCATTCTGTTCTGCTTCCAATGTTTCTAATTTTGATAAATGCCCCGCCTCTTTTATTCCGGTCAGTTTATTTCGGTTCACGTAGAGTTCTGTCAGTTTTGTTTGTTTTTTCAGACCCTTAAGGCTGGTAATTTCATTCATGGACAAGTCCAGATATTCCAGATTTTTCAATTCTTTCAGATCCGTTATGCCGCCTATGCTGTTCCATTTGGCATTCAGCCATTTTAGTTTTTTTAAATTCTTTAATTCTTTTATGCTTTTTATTTCATTATTGGTAATATCCAGTGTTGTCAGGTTTTTTTGTTTTCCAAATCCTTTTAAACTTTTCAGGTTATTAAAGTGGAGA
>OFHN01000162.1_pt1 | contig 65241 bp, 66 predicted proteins | sample 1521321 | NCBI WGS metagenome assembly OFHN01 (sample SAMEA3504130, study PRJEB24116) | mouse gut metagenome | biome: mouse gut; feature: mouse-associated habitat; material: faeces | place: Denmark | collected 2011
GGCTCTCACGGTTTTCCCCTTCTCCACGGTCTTCCCCGCGTCCGCGTCTTCTCCTGCCGCGTCTGTCACGCTCATTCTTCCCGCCGCGGCTTTCATAATCATCCACTGCAATTTCCGGTCCCTGATCGCCGATCTGCATTTTCAGCATCGCTGCCGCCAGTTCCAGTATATCACACTCTTCCGCGTCTATTTTCCGCTGAAGATAACTCTTCATCAGGTCTATGTCCTCATGTTCACGCAATTCCCATGCCCGGCTCAGATATTTATCCGCTTTTGCCTTCTGCACTTTGGCAGCCCCCGGAAGCTTTTTCTCCTCAATGGTGGTCCGGCAGAATTTCTCAATCTGGCGGACACGGAAAATTTCCCTGCCGCTCACAAAGGTAAACGAGCGACCTGATTTACCGGCCCGTCCGGTTCTTCCGATCCGGTGCACATAATACTCATTGTCCTGGGGAATGTCATAATTGATGACTACCTCCACATTGTCCACATCGATACCCCTGGCCGCCACATCTGTGGCAATCAGAATATTCGTACTTCCGTTCCGGAAATGCCCCATGGCCACATCCCTCTGGTGCTGGGACATGTCCCCATGCAGGCCTTCTGCCTGAAAACCGGCTTTTTTCAACATTTCCGCCAGCTCGTCCACCTTGATCTTTGTATTACAAAAGATCAGGCTGAGTTTGGGCTGATAATACTCCAGCAGGCGGATGCATGCGGCATCTTTATCCTGGCTTTTCACCTTATAGTATCTCTGGGAAACCAGCGGGATTGTCAGTTCTCTGGCCGCAACCCGGACCAGCCTTGCATTCTTCTGGAAGCGGTTTGCTATCTCCAGGATAGGCTGGGGCATAGTTGCAGAGAACAGAGCGGTCTGGTGCTCATTGGGAATCTCGCCCAGAATCAGTTCCATATCTTCCCGAAATCCCATGTCCAGCATTTCGTCTGCCTCGTCCAGCACCACCATGTTCACATGATCCAGCTTAATGGTGTGACGGCGCATGTGATCCATCACCCGTCCCGGGGTACCCACAATAATCTGTGTACCCTTCAGTCCGTTAATCTGTTTGCGGATTTCCTGTCCTCCGTAAACGGGAAGTACTTTTAATCCCTGCATATATTTTGCAATATTGCGGATTTCATCTGCCGCCTGAATCGCCAGCTCCCTGGTAGGGCAGAGAATGACAGTCTGCAGGTTTTTCAGCTCCGGGTCAATCTTCTGCAGGGCAGGAATTGCAAATGCCGCCGTCTTCCCGGTTCCTGTCTGCGCCTGACCGATAATGTCTTCGTTATCCAGCAGATAGGGAATGGCCTCCACCTGGATGGGAGTCAGCTTTTCAAATCCCATTTCCCTGACGGCCCTCACAATTCGCTTGTCCAAAATCGGTTCAATCGATGCCAGGCTGTCCGGATCTGTGTCTGTTTTCTCGTCGGGTTCCATCTCCCCCTGCTCGGTTCCGTTCTCACTTTCTGCCTTATCTACAAATGTCTCCGTACTTTCTTTCGTCCCGTCTTCCTTCACTGTCTCGTCCCATTTCGTCATTCCGTCTAACTCCATACCTCTCTCTTCCCATTGATTCATTTCATTCGGCTCGATACTTTCCACGCTTTTCTCTTCCCGTTCCATCGTTCCATCCGGCTCCGCACATTCCGCGTCATTTTCTTCCTGTTCCGTCATCCGGGCCTCTTTCGCACACTCCGCGTCATTTTCTTCCTGTTCCGTCATCCGGGCCTCTTCCGCACACTCCGCGTCATTTTCTTCCTGTTCCGTCATCTGGGCCTCTTCCGCACATTCCACGTCATTCTCTTCCCTGTCAATCATTGTCTCGTCAAAACTAGTCATTCCGTCAGTCCCGTATCCTCTCTCATTCTTTTGTCTGCAGCTTTTTTTGCAGAAAACTCTTTCAAATTCTCTGAAGTACTGCAACAATTCCCACGATCCTTGTGTCCTGTGACACTTCTGCCTTATTCACAATACCTTCTCCATACCGGTTTTCTGGGGCACCAGGCCGCATTTCTCATAAAACCTTTTTGCACCTGGATTGCATTCCCATACATTCAATGTCACATTATAACACTTTTCCTTTCTGGCGAAGGCAATTACATATTCATACAACCGCCTGCCTATATTATATCCCCTGCAGGCCTCATCCACACACAAATCATCAATATACAAAGTCCTGATATCCGTCAGTATATTGTCTTCCGGGTGCTGCTGAAACGCACAGAAGGCATAACCCAGCACATTTCCATCCTTGTCCCTTGCCACAAATACAGGCCTTCTGTCATCATGTATGATTTCCAGAAGTTCCCCATCCGTATACTTCTTCGTGTTCCCTTTGAACAGATCCGGCCTGCCATTGTGATGTACTGTCAATACCTGACAAAGCAATTTGTCAATTCCTTCCATATCCCGTTCTTCTGCGCGTTCGATCTCTATTGCCTTCTCCACTGCTGCCATATAAAGCACACCTCCCCATATGACAAAAATATAATCCTGAAAACCCTTATAGTCTTCAGGATTTATGACACATTGATATTACCATATAAAGTACAAAAAAGAAAGCATTTTTTATCCCGGAAACGAAATTTTCCATTGTTTTTTTATTATTTTATGCTATAATAAAAGAGACGGGGCATTAGCGCAGCTGGGAGCGCGTAACATTCGCATTGTTAAGGCCACGGGTTCGAATCCCGTATGCTCCATTGCCAAAAGCCTTGAATTTTCAAGGCTTTTTATTTTTCTGGACAAAATTCCGGACAAATTTTTAATCGGTACAATAAGAGCGGTGGCAAGTTCCGCTCTTTGATGGATTATTCAGTCTTTTCTTTTCCGCTCTGATTCTCAATCAGCTTTTGTATTTTTTTCTTTGCTTCCTCCAAGTCTTTGCACCCGTCTAATATCATGTCTACCATTTCGAGAATTGTTTTGAATTGTTTATCTGTCATAATCTCTACCATATCCTTTCCTCCGTTCTTCAACAATAACTTCTCGGAATCTCAATGAATGAGATACCAACCAAAAATTGACAACTGAATATCGTGCAGGAAAAGAAAATTGAGAAAAGTGGGTATAAACAAATGATTTTTGAAATGCCTCAGCCGATGGCATTTCCCAGGCATCAAGATGTTGTAGGATCACGATGCCGTAGAGGCGGCAGTACCACATCTTAGTCGAGCGGTGCCTGCCGTCTTCTAATTTGTAGTCCTCTCTTTCCCGCTTGTTGGAGCGTTCCACGGAAGTTCTTGCATCATATTCCTTTTCCCATGCCTTAGAGTCCCTTGGCGGTATGTTAAACAACCTTGGATTGTCATCCGTAAAAATATGTACGGTCCTGCCGTATTTCGCCGGTCCTTATAGGTAAAATGCCCGGTATGTCCGGGATTGAGGTCGATAAAAGGAGTGATATTTTCCCGTCTGCAGTAATCATAGACAGCGTAAGCGTCGTGGGCAGAATCCGGAAGGAGTTTTTCTATGCGGAACTTCGGGAGGTATGCTTTCATAGTGAAAAAGGAATGGAGAAAAGAAAGCATGCCGTCACCCAGGAGCATGTACAGCCCTACTATGGATGCCAGCAGGGATTTACCATTTTTCTTTCCCACAATCAGAACTGCCTCACGGCACATCTTATTGCCGTTTATATAGATAAATCCAAATATGGATGCCAGGTGGGCCTTCTCCCACAGTTCCAGGCGCACCGGCTTTCCGGCTCCGGCCCCCTTTGATTTCTTCCAGAGCCGAGAGCGCTTCCTCCTTTGCCTGCTTCCTCTCACAGTCTTCGCATGGTCCAATTGTACATATGCCGAATAAAACCAAACGCTTTAATACTTTAACTGCTTCATTCTCCATCATCCCTTACTCCCTTCCATCTCCTATTGAAAATTTTACCAGCTAAAAAATACGTAAAGTTACGTGTTTTTAATTAACATACATATTGTTACGTGTTACAATGTAACCACAATAAGGAAAGGAGATACAGGAAATGCCAATGACACCACGAGAGATGATTAAACATCTCAAAAAAATGGTTTTCAGGTAGTCAGTCAAAATGGCTCTCACGTAAAAATAAGAAATGATGCTACCGGTCACCAGACAATAGTTCCTTATCATTGCACAAGTCCCAAAAAGGGCTTGATCAGAATATATTAAAACAGGCGGGGCTCAAATAGTTCCACCTCCTGAAAATGGAGGTTACATCATGAAAAAATTATTTTATCCTGCATTGTTCCACAAAGCTGAAGAAGGCGGTTTCTGGGTCTCTTTTCCTGATATACCTGAATGCCTTACACAGGGGGACGATATGGAACAGTCCTATGAAATGGCTGTAGAAGCACTCGGGCTATCCTTAACCGGCTATGAACAGGAAAACCTTCCCTTTCCTGCTGCCTCTGATCCGACAGCCATTACCCCTGAACCGGATTCCTTCCTTGTTGCTATCGAATTTGATATGCTGGCCTATAAAAAGCGTACAAATTCCCGTGCGGTGAAAAAACACTGAGTATTCCTGAATGGTTAAATGAAGCCGCTATGGACAAAGGCATCAATTTTTCCCAGGTTCTTCAATTCTACCAGAATCCTTCCGAATCCCTCCATGAAGACCTCCTTTCTATTTGTCACTTTTCGTGACCAAACACATATTAACACTGTTCTGATAATGTGCCAATATATTATTCACATTTTGTGACATTTTTGTGATTTACTTTTATCACATTTTGTGATATCATTTTGTTCAGGAGGTAAAGTTCATGGGAAACTTTTTTAATATATTCAAAAGCCTACGCCTGTCAAGTGGATACACGCAACAAGAGTTATCCGAAAAACTCGGAATTTCACGTAGTACAATCGGAATGTATGAAACTGGAGCAAGAGAACCAGATTTTGAAACTTTAGAATTAATCGCAGATTTTTTTAATGTGGATATTGATTATCTCATAGGAAGGACAAAACAAACAACTGTGTTACCAGAATCCTCCTACTATTTCAACGCAGATGCGAGGGAAATGGCAGAATTCCTTTATAAGAATCCAGAATATAAGGTTCTTTTTGATGCTACCCGGAAAGTCAAAAAAGATGACATCCAGTTTGTAAAAGAAATGATTGACCGGATGAGCAATAGAGATTAATCAACAAAGCAGGGGAAATTCATATGGAAGATGATATCTTTACATATTATACTGATATGCCTGCCACAATACGGTCTTTTGTCGTATCAAATAATGATACGAACTTCACAATAATCTTAAATGCCAAACTCGGAAGAGAACAGCAGTTGAAAGCATATCTGCATGAGATGAATCATATCAGGAATGGCGATTATGAAAAAATGTTCTGCTAATTTAATTGAAACAGCCGCACATGGAATTTAAATTATTCGGTTAAACCACTACGGCGTTTTAATAAAATAAATGAAAAAGGGATACTCAACATGAAAACAGCTAAAGAAATGGTTATATTCACAGCAGATGATTGATTTTATAGTGGATGAAATTATAAAAGATCCATTGCAAATACTAGATAACATAAAAAAATAAGCTAACCCCAGGGGCAAAGGAATTCTAAGCCTTACAGCCCACTCCCATTCGGGAACCCAGCCTTATCCTTCACGAGTTAACTTATTTATAATCTCTCTTTTCGGAGTTATGTACCGGAAAACCAGCTTATAAATAGATATTGCATGCATCGGACATATGTTTTAGATTCAAGTATATAAACAGGAATTTATGGAGTAGGAGTATGAAAGATTTTATTTTTATTACAGGAGCAAGCGGTATAGGTAAGACCACTTTAGCTAATGGACTGCTTGAACATTATAAAACAGCATGCATAGAACAGCATATGGTACCTGAATTTATTTCACGGGATGGCAGCGAACCAATGACTGGGGAACTTGAAGAACTGACTTGCTGGGAAAATCAGGTGGCAATGTTAATGTGTTTTCATAGGTTGGGCTATAAAAATATAATTGCTTCCGATATTGATGATTTAAGAACTGCGGATATTCCTATAGTTTTTAAAGGAACTGATTTTATCACAATAAAGCTGATATGCAGTGATTTGCATCAAATTCAAGAACAGATGAGGAACCGCCCCAATAATGGACTTATAGATTTTGATTTACAGAAAAAGATGAACGAAAAAAATATTAAGCGTAATCCTCTAATTAACGAAATAGAAATTGATGTTGCAGGTAAATCAATCGGAGAAGTATTGGAACATTCAATAAATATTATTGAGACTACACCCTCTTGTTTTGATTATGAATACGAAAAACCTCCAAAGGAAATGTTTTATTCATGGGTTTTTGCGAATGGATTAAGATAAATTATGAGAGGGAACACTTTTCCGAAAAGGGAGTTTATAATATATTAGTATGCTTTATATTTGTCAACATATGTATTAAAATTTATACAAAAAACCATTGTATTGAGATAAAAATGAAAAAAGCAAAAATCCAAGTGAAAGAGAGGTAACACCTATGGCCTTAGCACATGAAAGAACCTATACGATAGATGATATCTACGCCCTGCCAGACGGCCAGCGGGCCGAGCTGATTGACGGGCAGATGTATCTGATGGCGCCGCCAAACCGAATTCACCAAAAACTGGTCAACCGTCTTTCGCAGACGATTACAAACTATATTGACTTTAAGCACGGAAACTGTGAAGTTTACCCTGCTCCATTCGCTGTCTTCCTGACTGAAGATGACCGGAACTATGTGGAACCCGACATTTCCGTGATTTGTGACAAAGACAAGCTGAATGACAAAGGATGTAACGGAGCACCGGATTGGGTAATTGAAATCATTTCTCCCAGTACAAGCCGTATGGACTATGGAATAAAACTTTTTAAATATCGTACTGCAGGGGTCCGCGAATACTGGATCGTGAATCCGTCCATGCGCACGGTTAATGTCTATGATTTTGAAAATGACGCCGGAACAACACAATACTCTTTTGATGACAAAATCTCTGTATGCATATATAAGGACTTCAATATCTGCATTTCTGATTTGCTGTAATATGATTGCTGCTGAGCGGCACATTCTGTTATTAAAAAACCGACCGGTGTTACCAGCACCGAACGGCTTCAGATATATCCCGGAGGATACAATAGGTCTGCAAACCTACAAATATTGTATCATCTCCGGGAGCAGCCTGCAAACGATTTTTCGCAGGCTGTTATTTTTATACCCAAAAAGGAGGAACAGTCCAAGAGGGACGCTGCCGAGAAGCTACGGAATTCCCTTTTTTCTCAGGACAGGTTCGGACAAAATACGGACAAAAAAATTATAAATAGCAATTATCTGGCATAATTTTTACTTGTAAATCCTGGCATGAAAAAAGCCGCAAACTCTTGATTTTACTGGAAAATCTTTGAGTCTGCGGCCTCTTCGCTTTAATGGAGTAGACGGGAGTCGAACCCGTGTCCAAAAGTCCATTCCCTGTCCTTCTACTATCATAGTCCGTTATTGCGGCAGGATTTGCTCCTGCCTCTTCCCTCCTATGGCAGACAACGGACAATCTGCCATATTCGGTAGCTTCATCATACGCCCGCGCGGGCAAAGCTTACCGCGTGTCGTTTCTCACATCGTCGATGCCCGGATTCCGGAGTGTGAGTGCCCCGGAGCGGACAAGCCGCCTAAGGCGGCGTCACCGGCAGTTGTTACGCTGCCAGTGCGTACTGATAATTATCTTCAGCGTTTAGTTTAAAATGGCGAACTGGGTTCGCCGCGCGATTAACGTGTCGCAACGGATAGCTTCTCCAGCTGCAAGACCCCTGTCGAAACCTTTACTACCCCGTATAATCAGCAATCCAAAATATCAGACCACTGCTTTTCTGCTCTCCTGAGAGCATCTTCATTATAACATCTTCCAGCAGCTTTGGCAAGTAATCCTGTGGATCATTTTCTGGAAATTATAACTTAAAGATTTTTTACCTTAAATTCCTTTTCTGCCTCCCGACGCTGGTCTTTTTTGGCGATATCCTGGCGCTTGTCGTACAGCTTCTTCCCCCTGGCCAGGCCGATCTCCACCTTGACTTTGCCCTCCTTGAAGTACACCTGCAGCGGCACCAGGGTCAGTCCCTTCTCCGCCACTTTGCCAGACAGCTTGTTAATCTCGTATTTGTGCAAAAGCAGCTTCTTAATCCGCAGCGGGTCCTTGTTGAAAATATTTCCCTTCTCATAAGGGCTCACATGCATACCGTACACATAGACCTCACCGTTTTCTATACGGATGAAGGATTCCTTAATGCTGCACTTACCCTGACGCATGGATTTGACTTCCGTGCCGTGGAGAGCGATGCCCGCCTCGTAACTCTCCTCAATAAAATAGTCATGGTAAGCCTTTTTGTTGTTGGCGATCAGTTTCTGTTTTTCTTTCTGCTTTGCCATGTTCCTCTCTCCTTATTTAAAGTTCTGTTTCCCCATCCTCTGCCAGATCAAAATCAATGGTGCGCAGCAGCCGATCCGTGCCCGCCACCCGCACGGCCACCGGCTGTCCCAGGCCAAAGGAACGGCCGGTGGCCTCTCCTACCATCTCATAGCTGTCCTCATGATAGCAGTAATAATCTCCGGGCAGACGGGACACATGCACCAGTCCCTCCACGGTGTTGGGCAATTCCACATAAATTCCCCAGGCCGTGACGCCGGATACCACGCCCTCATAGACCTCTCCGATCCGTTTCTCCATATACTGGACTTTTTTCAGCTTATCCGTCTCCCGTTCCGCCTCATCGGCACGGCGTTCCAGCCGGGAGGACTGGTTGGCCACCTCCGGCAGAATATCCCGGTAATGGCGGATCCGCTCTTCGTTCAGCCGGCCCCGGAGCTGCTCCTTAATGATACGATGGATCTGCAAGTCCGGATAGCGCCTTATGGGGGAAGTAAAATGACAATACTGCTGGCAGGCCAGGCCAAAATGCCCATCGCATTCGGTGCTGTATTTGGCCTGTTTCATGCTCCGCAGCGTCAGCCTGCTGATCATGGCTTCCTCCGGCTCGCCCTCCACTTTCTGTAAGAGTTTCTGAATCTCCTTGGGATGGACATTGGCCGGACGGCCTTTCGCCCTGTCTCTTCGGATGTTCTCACGTCCCCCCGCCGCACGGCCTCCCATCTGGCCGATATTTTTAATATAATATCCGAAATTATGGAGAAAAGCTGCCAGCTTCTGAATCTTGTCCTGATCCGGAGCCTGGTGCACCCGGTATACAAAGGGCAGTTCCTGCCAGTAAAAATGCTGCGCCACGGTCTCGTTGGCCGCCAGCATAAAATCCTCAATCATTCGGGTGGCCACATTGCGCTCATAAGGCCGGATCTCCTGGGGCACACCCTTTTCATCCAGCATAATCTTGCATTCCGGGAAGTCAAAATCAATGCCGCCCCTCTCCCACCGCTTTTTCCGCAGCAGCGCCGACAGGGACTTCATCTCCCTGAGCATGGGTAAAAGCGGTGCATACTCTGCAAAAGCGGGTTCCTTCTCCGTCAGCCCCTCCTCCGTGAGCAGTCGCTTTACCCCGGTGTAAGACATGCGGTGCCGCACCTGGATCACGGACTCACAGATCTCATAATCAGTTATATTTCCTCTGAGGTCAATGGTCATCAGGCAGCTCAGTGCCAATCGGTCCACCCCCTCGTTCAGGGAACAGATGCCGTTGGACAGCACATGGGGAAGCATGGGGATTACCCGGTCCACCAGATATACGCTGGTGCCCCGCTTCAGGGCTTCCCGGTCCAGGGCCGATCCCTCCTGTACATAATTGGTCACATCCGCGATATGCACTCCCAGACGGTAATATTCACCGTCAAATGTGACGTTCACCGCATCGTCCAGATCTTTGGCGTCCTCCCCGTCTATGGTAATCAGCACCTGCTCCCGCAGATCCCGGCGGCCCGTCATATCTGCTTCCGAGACCTCCTGTGACACCCGCTCCGCCTGATTCAGCACCTTTTCCCCAAAACCTTCAGGAAGTTCATATCCCCGCACGATGGACAGAATATCCACCCCCGGATCGTTCACATGCCCAAGAATCTCCGCCACCTTTCCCTCAGGATTGCGTTCGCTGCTGCCGTAATCGGTGATCTCCACCACCACTTTATGACCGGTAACGGCCCCTTTAGACCATTCCTGAGGCACAAAAATATCCTGGGGGAGCCTGCGGTTATCCGGTGTCACAAACCCGAAGTTCCGGGACTTCTGGTATGTGCCCACCACCTGGGTGATCCCCCGGACCAATACCCGCAGCACTCGTGCAGTTGCCCGGGCTTCCGCTTTAACTCCGGCCCGGGACTCCTGAGACTGGCCGCCGGCATACCCGCTCCCAAGCAGAGCCACCTGCACCCTGTCGCCATGAAAAGCGCCCCCGGTCATGTCCTGGGGGATATACAGATCCTCCTGCATACCCTCCACCTCCACAAACCCGAAGCCCTTGGCATGACTGACAAATATACCCGTCAGGATCTGCCCCTCCGGCTTTTTGTATTTTCCCTGGGCGTTTACGGTTAACCGCCCTTCTGTCAGCAGTTCTTCCAGGAGACGGTGCAATTCCCCCCGTTCTTCCCTGGGCACCTGCATCAGCATGGCCAGTTCCTTCTCCTTCATGGGTACATACTGCTTGTCCGCCACCAGTTCGCAGAGAATGTCTTTCCTCTTTTCTGCTGCTGTTTCTTCTGATTGTCCAATGCTCTCTATATTTTCATTATTTTCCATACATCTTCTCCACCTGCCCGCCCCGGCTGCATCTGCGGCAATATCCGGGCAGAACATTTAAAAAACACCCTTGACCAGCAAGGGTGTTCTTCTTTCGCCACTAGAATACATTCAGGTTCAGTACCACAGCAAAAAGGATAAATGCCACAGCCAGGATCTTGGTGAGTTTCACCAGCATTCCCTCCATGGAACGACCCTTATTCTTACCCCAATAGGTCTCTGCCGCGCCGCTGATTGCGCCAAGTCCTGCCGCCTTGCCCTCCTGCATCAATACTACAATCACCAATGCTATACAATCAAAAATGAACAAAACTGTCAGAATAATTCTCAATACTCCCATGACAATACCTCTTTCCTCTTAGCCCTTCTATGAGAGCGCGATCCTTACACCTTGTCGTGTCGCACAAAATTGATTATAGCATAATTGTTCCCTATGCGCAAGTACCTTTCTTCCTATTTTTATCGCCGGCCCGGGTCGCTGTAGCAGCCATATCCCTTCAGTTCTTCCTCGATGCGCAGCAGCTGGTTGTATTTGGCCACCCGGTCACTGCGGCAGGGCGCGCCTGTCTTGATCTGCCCGGTGTTCATGGCCACCGCGATATCCGCTATGGTGGCATCCTCTGTCTCTCCGGAACGGTGAGAAATCACGGCATGATAACCGTTGCGCTTGGCCAGCTCCACTGCCTCCAACGCCTCCGTCAGGGTACCGATCTGGTTGACTTTCACCAGAATGGCGTTGGCCACACGGAGTTTGATCCCCGCGTCCAGACGTTTTACATTGGTCACGAACAAATCGTCTCCCACCAGCTGAACCCGATCCCCCAGCCGCTGCGTCATCTGCTGCCAGCCGTCCCAGTCGTCTTCCGCCAGGCCGTCCTCAATGGAATAGATGGGGAACTGCTCAATCAGCCGCTCATAATAGGCGATCATCTCCTGGGTGTCCCGTATCACCTCCTGGCCTTTCAGGCGGCTCTCTCCGGGAAAATGATACATCCCTGTCTTTTCATTGAACAGTTCACTGCTGGCCACATCCAGGGCGATTTTAATATCCTGTCCCGGGGTGTAGCCGGCGGCGTTGATGGCTTCCACAATATAGCCCAGCACGCTCTCCGCGTCCGGAAGATCCGGAGCAAAACCACCCTCGTCCCCCACACCTGTGGAAAGACCCTGCTCCTGTAACAGGCCCTTTAAATTATGGTATATCTCCGCACACACCCGCAAGCCTTCCGCAAAACTCTCCGCCTGTACGGGCATGATCATAAACTCCTGGAAGTCCACGGTGTTGGCGGCATGCTTTCCGCCGTTTAAAATATTCATCATGGGTACGGGCATGCGTCTGGCCGAAGTACCTCCAAGATAACGGTACAGGGGGATGTGCAGCGCGCAGGCCGCCGCCTTTGCGCAGGCCAGGGATACCGCCAGGATAGCGTTAGCCCCCAGATTGGCTTTATTGTCCGTGCCGTCTGTCTCAATCATCAGACTGTCAATCTGGATCTGCTCCAGAGCATTGCGGCCGCAGAGCAGAGGGGCCAGCTTCTCGTTGATGTTTTTCACCGCATGGCGCACGCCCAGCCCAAAATACCTGGGCTCCGCGTCCCTCAGTTCCACCGCCTCAAAGCGGCCGGTGCTGGCGCCGGAAGGCACTGCCGCCAATCCCGTATGAACATGTCCGTCCGCCTTATTCCTGACGGCAACTTCCGCCTCCACGGTGGGATTTCCCCTGGAATCCAGAATTTCCCGACCATGTACCTTGATAATCTCCAAAAATACCATAATAAAAGCCTCCTGTTTAGAGTTCATGCTGTTTGCGCTTTGCGTAATCTGCTAAGAGTGTTTCCAAAAAGGGGGCTGTTTATGCAATTATCTGTTATTCAAAGACCCAGAGATGCTTCATCTGTCTGCTGATCTGTTCATAACTCCAGCTTTGACGGCTCCGGGCCACACAGTTGGGATCGTTGACCAGAAAACCGTTCTGGTCATAGCCGTATATCACGATAAAATGTCCGCCCGCCGTAAAATCTCCGGGCTTCATGGAACAAATCAGCACGGCCCCCCGGTCCAGGGCGGATTTCATCTGCCACTCAGACGCTTCGGGCTGCTTTACTCCCACCCCGTATATAGGGGCTACATCCTCCATCAGGGCCCACAGCGTACCGGTACCCGGCAGATAATAACCGTTATCCATGCTGTAATCCCCAATAACATCCGGCGTCAGGCTTTCATCCCCTGTGAGATAATATAGTACCATGGACAGGCAGGTGGGACCACAGCCGGAAATGGCAATGCAGCTGTCTTCCCCGTAGGATGCATAGCCCCAGCGGGGATCCCATTGCAGAAAGAGAGGAAATTTCTCTTTCTTTTCGCCGTTGGTGAGCCCTCCTGCAGCCCTGTGCTCCGCCGTAGGCCAGCCCTCCACAAAATCTGCCATCTCCGGGTTATTGGCCAAAGCCTCTAAAAGCCTGGCCGGGTATGCTCCGCTGTTCTGCAGGATGGCTGCAATCCGCTCGTCCTGCTCTCCCAGTTCCCTAAGCCTCTCCAGCACCTGGCGGTCGGTCCGGTCCTGGGGCCTTTCCACATAATCCAGCCCACACCTTTCCGGATAAGATAACTCCAGAGTGCCCATCTCTTCCTCTCCGGCGCTTTCATGGCTGAGATCCGTCATACTGAAGCTTGCCTGCCCCACATCGCTGTTCTCCAGATCCCCGGCGTTCTCCCCATAGTACAGGGCAAGCATATTGTAAGCACGGCTGATCTGTTCCTTCTGCTCCCTGAGCTGCGCCCGGACCTGCATCAACTGCATCAGGCACAGCACGATACAAAACCACGCCGCCGTTACCCCCACTGTCAAAAAATAAATTTGCCGTCTTTTTCTTGCGTTCTTCTGCTGCATCTTATCATCCTCCCGTTTAGAAGCAGGATGCCTGAGAGTCCGGCATTCTGCCCTTTCATGGGTTCTATTTTCCTGCCGTACTGTCACATACTTGTATCAGTATTGTCTAATTTCTTCCAGATTGTAAAAAAATCAAAGCGGCTTTCCCTCCAGGATCTCCAGATAATCCTGATAATTCTTTTCCAGCAGCTTGGGCGTATCCAGCCCGTAAGGACACTTGCTCCTGCATTTTCCACAGTGCAGACACTCTTTAATTCTATGCATCTTCTCCTGCATCTGTGGTGTCAGCTGGGCCTGAGAGGGAGCCCTGCGGATCATCAGGCTCATCCGGGCCATATTGTTGATCTCGATCCCCACAGGGCAGGGCATACAATAGCCGCAGCCCCTGCAAAAATCCCCCAGCAGTTCCTGCCTGTCACGGGCGATCACCGCTTCCAGTTCCGGATTCATTCCGGGAGGATTATTAATATAGGAAAGAAATTCGTCCAGTTCCGACTCCCGCTGGACGCCCCATATGGGCAGCACATTCTCGTACTGCGCCAGGAAAGCGTAAGCCGCCGCGGAATTGGTAATCAGCCCGCCGGACAGCGCCTTCATGGCAATAAATCCCATACCGGCCTCCTCCGTTTTCCTCACCAGTTCAATGTCTTTTTCCGTGGCCAGATAACAGAAGGGGAATTGCAGCGTCTCATACAGACCGCTTTCCACAGCCTCCGTTGCCACATTCAGCCGGTGGTTGGTGATACCGATATGACGCACCTTCCCCTGGGCCCTGGCCTCCAGCATAGCCTCGTACAAACCCGTGCCATCCTCCGGCCTGGGACAGAAAGAAGGATTGTGGAACTGATAGATGTCGATATAGTCCGTCCGCAGATTGCCCAGAGAAGTCTCCAGATCCCGCCAGAATTCCTGCGGGGTGGAAGCCCCGGTTTTGGTGGCTATGTACACCTTTTCCCGCATGCCCTGAAAAGCCTCCCCCAGTTTCTCCTCACTGTCCGTATACCATCTGGCCGTGTCGAAAAAAGTCACGCCCCGGCTGTAAGCCCTGCGCAGCAGCTTCACAGCCTCCTCCCTGCCTATACGCTGGATGGGCAGGGCCCCGAAGGCATTTTTCTCCACTGTAATCCCCGTTTTACCCAATGTAACCTTTGCCATACTGTCCTCCTGTTTAAGTTCCTGAACAAAAGGGTAAGCACTTGATGCGCTTACCCTTTGTCTCCTGTTTTCCAGTTCCTTACTTCCTGACCAGCAGGCTCTTGCCCGTCATCTCCGCAGGCTGCTCCTTACCCATGAGTTCGATCAGTGTGGGAATGATGTCTGCCAGGCAGCCGCCCTCCCGCAGGCCGTAAGCCGGATCCGCATTCACCAGGATGAAGGGCACCTGGTTGGTGGTATGAGCGGTGAAAGGCGCGCCGGTCTCGTAATCCACCAGCTGCTCCGCATTGCCGTGATCGGCGCAGATAAACATAATACCGCCCACTTCCCGGATGGCTTCCACAGCCTTGCCCACACAGGTATCCACGGCCTCCACAGCCTTGACGGCCGCCCCCTGCACACCGGTGTGTCCCACCATATCCGGATTGGCAAAATTAATGATGATCACATCATATTTGTCACTGCGGATGGCCTCACACAATCGGTCGCAAACCTCATAAGCGCTCATCTGGGGCTTCAGGTCATAGGTGGCCACATCCTTGGGGGAATTCACCAGCACTCTGTCCTCGCCGGGGTTAGGCTCCTCCACACCGCCATTGAAGAAGAAAGTCACATGGGCATACTTCTCGGTCTCGGCGATCCTGGCCTGGGTCATATGGTTGGCCGCCAGCCATTCCCCGAAGGTATTGGTAACCGCTACCTTGTGGAACGCCACTTCCTTATTGGGGATAGTGGGATCATAATCGCTGAAGCACACAAAGGTGATATCCTTTCTGGCACCCCGGTCAAAACCCTTGAAATCGTCATCGCAGAAAGCCCTGGTGATCTCTCTGGCGCGGTCCGGCCGGAAATTGAAGAATACCACGGAATCCCCGTCCTGCACCACTGCCACAGGTTTGCCGTCCTCCATCGCCACCGTGGGCTTAACAAACTCATCTGTCTCCTCCCGGTCGTAGGACTGTTGGATGCCGCAGATACCGCAGGCGGCAGTCAGCCCCTCTCCCCTGGTCATGGCATCATAGGCCAGCTTCACCCGGTCGTAATTATTATCCCTGTCCATGGCATAATAGCGGCCCATTACAGAAGCGATCCTGCCCACGCCGATCTTCTCCATCTCCGCCGCCAGGTCCTGGGCGAAACCTTTGCCGCTGGCAGGAGGCGTGTCCCTGCCGTCCAGAAAGCAATGTACATACACCTTGTCAAGTCCCTGCCTCTTAGCCAGTTCCAGCAGGCCATAAAGGTGGGTATTGTGGCTGTGTACGCCCCCGTCGGACAGAAGGCCCATGAGATGCAGGGCGCTGCTGTTCTTTCTGCAGTTTTCCACCGCCTTCAGAAGGGCCGGATTCTCAAAAAATGTCCCGTCCATGATCTCCTTTGTGATCCTGGTAAGTTCCTGATATACGATGCGGCCCGCGCCCATATTCAGATGTCCCACCTCAGAGTTGCCCATCTGCCCCTCCGGCAGGCCTACAGCCATGCCGCTGGCATTGCCCCTCGTCCAGGGACATTCCTGCATCAGTTTATCCAAATTGGGCTTCGCTGCCTGGGCCACGGCGTTGCCCTCCGCCTTTTCGTTCAGGCCGTAGCCGTCCAGAATCATTAAGACCATCGGTTTCTTGCTCATATTCCCTCCATTTCCGCTCACACAGAGCACATTCCTTCAGTATTTGGCTTTTCGTGGAAATTATACACTTTATTTCCACGCCGCGCAACAGTATTTTGTATAAAACATGGGGGTTGCATTTCACACAGCCATGGGGTAAAATGATAAAATATCCAAATGACGCATCCTGCAAATTATGGGGAAAGGAAAGCCATGATTACCCTTCTGACCAGACTTTTTATAAAAGACAGAAACAATACCGCATCCCCCGTCGTGCGGCAGGCCTACGGTGTGCTGTGCGGTACAGTCGGAATCGGGCTTAATCTGCTGCTCTTCGCGGGCAAATTTTTTGCGGGCATGTTCAGCGGATCCATTGCCATCACCGCGGATGCTTTTAACAACCTGTCGGACGCCGGTTCCTCCATCATCACCCTGATCGGTTTTAAGATGGCCGGACATAAGCCGGACCCGGGCCATCCTTTCGGGCATGGCCGAATTGAGTACATCTCCGGATTTCTGGTGTCTTTGCTGATCCTGCTGATGGCGCTGGAACTGATCAAAGGTTCCGTGGACAAGATCCTCCATCCCGAGGAATTGATCTTCTCTCCCGTGATTGCGGTGATCCTGGCCCTGTCCATCCTGGTGAAATGCTATATGGCTCTGTATAATGCCCGAATCGGCAGACAGATTGATTCCGCTGCCATGAAGGCCACCGCCACCGACAGCCTCAGCGACATGCTGGCTACCGCCGTAGTACTGGCGGCCACTCTGACAGCCCATTATACAGGATTGTCCATAGACGGCTACTGCGGCGTACTGGTGGGATTGTTTATCCTCTACGCGGGTTTCCAGGCCGCCCGAGATACTCTGAACCCCCTGCTGGGCCAGCCGCCCGAACCGGCATTTGTGAAGCAGATCGAGGAGATCGTACTGTCCTACGACGCGGTCCTGGGAATCCACGATCTGATCGTCCACAATTACGGACCGGGCCGGGTGCTGATCTCCCTGCATGCGGAAGTATCTGCGGACGGCAATCTGCTGGAACTCCATGATACCATTGATCTGGCGGAGCATCGGCTGCGCAGCGAACTGGGATGCAGTGCCGTGATCCACATGGACCCGGTGTGTATCCATGACCAGCAGACCCAGCACCTGAAGGCTATGGCCCAACAGGTCATCTCCGACATTGACGGGCGGCTCACGCTTCATGACTTCCGCATCGTGGCCGGCCCCACCCACACCAATCTGATTTTCGATGTGGTGACCCCCTATGATTTCGACTACAGCGACGCCGGACTCTGTGAGCTCATAGACCGCCGCCTGAAAGAGCAGGATTCCGGCTACTGCGCCGTCATTGATGTGGATAAGCAGATGATTTAATTACCGGCCGACATGATCCCCAGCAACTGGCCGCAGCCCACGCTCACAAGGGCCTCCTGCCCGATAAACTCATTGCTGATTCCAACGGGAAAGTCATTGGTAATTCTGGCGTTGTCAAGTTCATACTTCATTCCTCGGATGTTTACCCCCAGGGCTTCTTTTCCCAGGGATAACAGGGACAGATAGCCTTTCGTGGAAGCGGGAAAACACAGTTCCTCATCTTCCATCACAAAGATTTTTCCCATCCCGTCTGTCATATATCCTGCCGCACCATGGCGCTTCAGAAACAACAAACACTGAATATTGGCGATGGTGTGTTCCAGCCGCCCTCCGGTGGCCCCGTAGAGCGCAAAGGAAGTATAACCCCGCTCCAGAGCCAGCCGTATAGCCGCCAGGGTATCCGTATCGTCCTTCTCGGGCTTAAGACGTACCACCCGCCGGGGATCCTCCCGCTCCCACCGGGCGATACGCGCAAGCTGCTCCTTTCCTGCCGAGTCGAAATCTCCCAGCACCAGATCCGGCTCCAATCCCAGCAGGGCGCAGTAGTCCAGCCCCCCGTCCACAGCAATGACCAGATCTCCCCCGGCTGCCGGAATCTGCGTTACCCTTTGTTCCCCTGCCGCTACAATGATGCATTTTCTTTCCTGCATACTTTCCTCCCTGCGTCTTTCAACTGATTTAATTGTAAAGACAGCAACAACATAATCTAAAATAGAAGGAGCAATCCCATGAGTAAAGCTGCAACCGCATATCCCCCAGAGACCTTAAAACGTATGGAAGTCATGGACCGGCGCTGCAGACAGGCGGCCCGAGAGCACTTTGCCGGACGCTGCAGACATTATCTGCAATTTCCCGGCGGCAGCTACAGCCGCATCACCGTCCGCGATCAAAAGACCCGTTGGGGAAGCTGTTCCTCCACCGGCACCCTGTCCTTCAATTACCGCCTCATGTTCGCCCCGCCACGGGTACTGGACTATGTGGTAATACATGAACTCTGCCACCTGACCCATATGAACCATTCCAGGGAATTCTGGAATCTGGTGGCCTCCGTGATGCCCGAGTACAAGATTCACAGGAACTGGCTGAAAGAACATGGGCAGGAACTGCATATCGAAAACCACATGAAAAGGCTGAATCTGTTATAGATCCAGCCTTTCCCTGATCAGTCCGATATGATATGCCGGTCTCCTAACGGTTTTCGTTCACAAACACCTGCGCCCTGGACTGAATAACATCCGCCACATCCTGCGCGCTCTTCTGCCCGCTGAAGAAAGCCTCGGCCTCCTCCACGATAATATTGCGGATATCTTCATTGTAGTACGCCGTGCGGTTCACTGTATAGATGAACTCACAGATAGCGTCCACTTCCTCCTGGGTGAAAGGCTCCAGAATGACTTCCTCTCCGTTGATATTCCAGGTATCGTCATAATACTGCTTGTTGCCGTCCTCGTCCGTCCAGTAACTCCTCTCCGTAGCCTGCTTCGCCTTTTCCAGGAAGGCAGACTTCAGCACCGGCATGTCATACAACTGATCGCCGGACTGGTATTCCTCTGTCAGGAATTGACGCACGAACTGCCAGGCGCCGTCCTGGTGCTTGGATCTGGCCGAGATCATAAATGTATAATTGCCCGAATTGAGTACAGAGCCGTTGGAATCCGCCGTGGGGAAGCCAACAAAAGAGATCTCCTCACCCATGTAACCCTTGATCTGGTACTTGCAATCCTTGATATTGCTGATATACAGGTCATACAGCAGGCTGCGGTTCTCCCGATACTGGCTCTCATTGTAAGAATAATCATAATTATCCCAATAGTCCTGGGGATACTCTGTGGGTAAAGTCTTGGCATACTCCAACATATCAATGAAACTCTGTGAGTTAAAATTACATTTACCCGTCTCCACATTAATAAAGTCCTGGCCTGCATAACTCAGCATATAGTAGATATAACTGTCCCGCATCATATCGCCAAAAGCCTTTGCCCCCTCGGGCATGGTGGCCAGCACCGCCTCCACATCCTCCATGGTCCAGGACTGAGGCTCTCCCACCAGGGACTTCTTGGCGATCATGGTCCGCACATTGAAACTGGGAACCACGGCGTACAACTTACCGTTCACGGAATAAGCCTCCCACACGTTTTGCAGATACTCCAGCTTGCCCAGTTCTTCGTCCGCTTCCAGCAGCTTACCGATATCCGCCAACAGACCCTTGGATATATAATTGCCATAGCTGCTCATATTGTTTAAAAGCATGATATCCGGCATCTGTCCGCTGGTAATATCGCTGTTAAGCCGGGTCTGCCCTGCGGTCCAGTCCTCATTTGTGTTGTATGTACTGTAGTCCTTCACAGTGATTCTGTACTGGTCGCTGGCTTTGTTGAATGCAATGACCTTGGACTTGACATCCGAACTCACATACTCTCCGCCCAGCACCACTACTTCCTTATCCGGGATGTCCGCAGGATCCACATAAGTAAAGTAAGCGCATTTCTGCTCCCATTTTTCCATGTCGCTATAGATGGCCACAAAATGCTGGTCATCTACGATCTGTATATACTGTACATTATTGGCCGGGAGATCGGAATTTACAAAGTCCATGAGAGTTTTAGGCTCCGCATCTCCCACATTCCAGGTATATATACCGGAATTGTTGGTCAGCAGCAGGTCTGAGTCGACCCCTGGACGCACATTGTAATTGAATATAAAGGGTACTTCCGTCTTCTCCCCCATAAGGTTGGAATCTATATCATAACTGGCCAGATAGCACTTGGACCAGTCCTCATCATAGGTCAGCATCATTAATGTGCCGTCCTTCTTGGTAAAGAGAGTGTTGACACGCTCTAAAAGGTTCTGGTCCAGTTCCTTGCGGCTGACCTCCTTACCGTCAGGCCCGTAGATTACCGCCTCATACTTGCTGCCTCCCATTATGGCCAGGGCCCTTCCCTCGCCGCCGTCCAGCAGATAGTTGCAATAGGTATACTCGTCCGGATTCCCGCTGTCGATCCGCTCCGACCAGGCCAGATTGCCCTCCATATCCCAGCAGTTCAGATAATATCTGTCCTCATAGACATAGTTCTCCGGATCGGAAGAATCCTCATAGGTGGAATTTTCAACGGCATAGATATACCCGCCCTTTGTAAACAGGGTATTGTTAATCCAACCGCGGCCGCCCTCTCCTTCTCTCTTGGGACCTGTGAGTTGGACAAAATTCTTATCCGTGCCGTCCGCATTGGACACATAGTAGCCGAATACGCTTTCAGAATTCCCCTCCTCATCCCAGGAGTACTTAGTGGTCATCAGGTACAGCTTGCCGTCCAGAAATACCATGTCATTGATGTTTTCATCACCATCAATCTGGGTAATTTCCTGGAAAGAATACACATTTTCCTTGGCCAGCTGGCTGTTCTCATCCTTGCCGCCACCGCCACAGGCGCTAAGCCCCAGGGTCAGGACCGCCGCAAGGCCCAAAGCCAGCCCTCTTTTCAATAAATCTTTTTTCATAATATCCTCTTTTCTTAAATCTAACTCCCACTTTTCCGATGCTTACTTCTTCTTACCGGACTTCTTTGACTCTGTCTGAAATTCTTTCTCCAGCCTGCGGCGTCTGCGCGCCTCCTGCTTTTGCTGCCTACGCTCCTCCCGATCTCTCCTTTTCTGCTCTTTTTCCGAAAAGGATGGATCCTCATCCAGCCAGGATTTCTCCTCCCCGGACCTGCGCTGTGCCCTCCTCTTCTCAGCGGCCCGCTGCAGCTTATCCTGCACGGCCCCAAGTACTGTTCTGGCGGTCCATTTCTTGTTCTTCCAGCGAATCACGATCCAGACCAGCAGGACCCCGGAGGGATATACCAGAAATATCATTTGGAACAGGGTGAGCAACGCCAGGATATCCTCATAGCCCCTGGCCACATTCTCCCAATAGGGGTAGATAATGGCCTTGCCGTTCATGGAGCGGGTACCGAAATCCAACAACAGCCGAAGCCGCTTGCCAATCTGGTAACGGCTGCTGTTTTCCAGCACCTCCACTTCCTTTTCCGGGCTCCCCAGGTTTTCCCTTACATAGTTCAGAGCATACTGCTTTACCGGATTGGGCATAACGATCTCAAAGTGATTAATGCCGTTGCTCTTCCCGTAGGTGGTCAGCGTTTCAAGGGACACATAAACTCTGATTCCGTCCAATCCTCCAGCCTCATAGAGTTTCCCGGCAGGGCGCTCCACCACGCCGATCACAATATGAGGCCTCCCGGCTATATTCACATACATCCCTGCCACATCCGTGGATCCGAAAAGCTGCCATGCTGCGTCCCTGTCCAGAATCACATAATCCTGCATCAGGTCATTGCCGGAAAAGTAGGAGCCGCTTATCAGCTGCAGCTGGTGAAACAGGAAAAAATCACCTCCAATGCCCAGGGCATCCGCCTCCACTGACCCCTTATCCGTGGACAGGGTAATGGTACCGTCCGCGCTGTAGGCATCGGCCCACAGTCTTGCACCGGGATTGGGCGAGTCCTGCTCAATGGATGCCTCCTTGAGCGCGCTGTCCAGCGTATGCTCAAAAGTACTTATACTGTCCTGGGTAACCCCCGCGTTGGGGGAGAAGAAACAGCTTACCTGTGCCACTCCTCCCTCGCTGTCCCAGCGCTGATCAATATGCTGCTCCGCCTGCCTTCCCGCAAGCAGGGCAATCACGCCGGTCAGTGCCAAAAACAGTATTGCGGAGATCCCGGCTGACATTCCCAGCCTGATCTGTCTGCCAGATAAAGATCTCAACCATTTTTTCATATTTACCTCTATATGCATATCACGTCCTAATTGTCAGCCAGCCTTACCTGCTTACCTGCTTCCACGGGTTTGGTGGAAGTGGTAATGACATAGGAATAGGACTCCACAGCGCCGCTGATCGCCGACTTGGTATCATCCGAAGCCAGCACCTCCACATCCACACGGGACGCAAAATACCGGGTACCGATAGGGGAACTCTTGGAAGTAATCACCAGGATGAACTTGCCGTTGGAATCCTCACGGATGGCGCTGTTGGGTACCGTCATATCATAATTGGCACTCTTCTGGCCCACGGATACATTCAGGCTCTGGCCCGCAATCACGCTCTCCCCTGTCACGTCAAAGGTCAGCAGCTTGTTCTGCCCCGGGTTGTTGGGGTCAGGCTTGATGCTGGCAAGAGTCACCTGAATGTCATCATACCTCCAAGCATTGACCAGTTCCGCCTGATCGCCCACGGATACACGCTGGGCCTGCTGGTTGGTCACGGAAAAACTCAGGGTATACCCTTTACCCTCGGGCTGCATGGTGAATACAATCCCATCAGAGGGAGTCTCCACACCGGATTTCACATTGACAGCGGTAATAAGACCGGAAATCGGCGCCGTTACCTCGCTGCCCATAGCGCCGGTGACCAGCTTATCTACCTTAGCCTGGGCGTCCTCTACCTCTTTCTGCGCAAGGGCAATGGCATCACTGGCTTCGCTCAACGCATAGGTATCTCCGATATTTTTTATCAGTTCATCATATGCCTTTTTCTTTAGTTCAAAGAAATCCTTGGCATTCCCGAGGGACAACTCTGCAAATGCCTTCTGCTGATTCAGTACATTGTTTAGATCTGTAGTACCCTTCTTGGCATCCAGCGCCGCCTGAGCATTTTTCAGAGTCTGGTCTGCCGCACGCTGCCTGCTTTCCAAATTGATCACATTCTGATTGGCCGTCAAACGCTGGGAAACCAGATTGGCCAGCTTGGAAGCATCGCCGCTACTCACGCTGATAGCCGCCTTTTCCTGCTCGATCTGGGCATCCAGGGAGGTAAGCCAGTTCCGAGCGCCGGTCAGATCATTGTTAATGGCGTTCAGCGCCGCCTGAGCCTCATTGACCGCCTTGGTCTCCTTGCTCACATCAACGCTGTAAGGATTGAAGGCAAGCTGCCTGTCGATGTTGGCAATCACAAGTGTCCACTCGTCCACTTTATCCTGCGCCGCCTCCATCTCCGACTTGGCGGTATAAATCTGATTCAGATAGCCGCTCACAGAACCTGTGTTGCCTGCGTTCTGCATAATAGACACATCATAACTGCCGGTCAGCAGCTGCTTCTCAAAATTAAACTGTGCCTTTTCCAGCGCCTGCTGCTTCTGCTCCAACTCAGTCTTGGCCTGATCCAGTTCCTGGCTGTCCTCCTCTGTCAGGTAGCAGAGCACCTGGCCCTTTTCCACCTTATCGCCTACTTTGACCTCCACGCTGGAAACCTGCCTGACCTCCTTGATCTTCACGTTGTAAGGGTCGCCGCTCTCCACGACTCCCATTCCCCTGATCTTGGCCGTGATGGAACCGCTCTCCACATACTGGGTCGCCACCTCGGGCAGGGAATAATTCTGGATCGTATTAGAGAAAAATGTTAAGAGCAGCAGGATAATCAGAAAAACAATCGCCGCGTTTTTAACCCACTCTTTTCTCTTGGTTCCGTTCTCGTTCATTGTGTTAACCATACCCTTTCATATGAAATCAGTCTTTTCCACACCTTATCCCTTCACGCCGCCCTGATAGGTAATGCCATCCACCAGATACTCTTCCCCGTACAGGAACACCAGCAGGCCGGGAACCATGTAGATCGTTGCCACGGCAAAGGCCAGGCCGATCTCGCCGGCATTGATCTTACTCAGAAATACCGACAGAGGATGCATCTCTGCGTCTGCCAGTAAGATCAACGGCTGTTCCACCATATTCCAGTAGTCTATAAACACCAGAATCGCCGCCGATGCGATGGCTCCCTTACAGAGCGGAAAACATACCTTGCAGAACACCTGCCACTCCCCGGCACCGTCTATCTGCGCCGCCTCCACCAGAGAGTTGGGGATACGCCGCATGAACTTTGTCAGCATGAACACCGCAAAAGGTGAAAAGATGCCCGGCAGCCAGATGGCCCACCTGGTATCCAGGATTTTCAGCCAGTCGGACACCAGATAGTTGGGGACCAGCGTTACCTGATAGGGCATCAGCATCAGTATGATATACAGGAAAAAAATAATTTCCCTGATCCGTCCCCGATATCTGGCAAACCCATAGGAAGCCAGGGTTGCCACAGTGAGTTGAAATACCACGATGGGCCCCACCAGAATCACCGAATTCCAGAACTTCAGCAGATACTCCGGGCTTTTCAGCAGCACGGTTATATACTGGCTGAAGGATACCATATCCGGTATGAATTTAAGAGTCACCTTCTCCGCTATGTACACCTTTCCCCCGGAAGAGGTAGTTGCGAATACCATGCCGTAGTTGGAACTGATCTCCGACGAGGACATGAAGGAGTTGGTGATGGTCAGCACAATGGGCATCAGGAACAGGATTGCGAAAAAGGCGGCAAACACAGTCCCAAAGCCCCGTTTCGTATAGGACCAGGCCCGGCGTCTCTTGGCGGCCTTTTTGACCCTGTCCCGCTCCAGCTCCCAGGGCTGCAGGGTTTTATTGGGCTTACTCATCCCTCCACATCCTTTCCGAAGCGGTTCTCCACGATAAACAGCAGGCCGATGATCAGCACCATGACGATGGACATCAGCACGGCTGCGGAGGAGAGCTTCTGATAGTCAAGGTTCCGAAAAGTATTGTTCATGAAGGTCTGCAGCATGTAGATGCTCTCGTAGGGATAATCCCCGCTCAGCAGATATATCTCACGGAATACCTTGAAGGAATTAATCAATGACATAATGGTCACAAACAATATGGTGGACGACAGATAGCGAATCTTAATATGGAAGAAAGTCTGCAGCGCAGTGGCGCTCTCCATGCGGGCCACTTCCAGAATATCCTTGGGGATGCTGGAGAGGGCCGCCATAAACAGGATCATATTGTATCCCAGATTCTTCCACAGAAAAAGGATCGTCAGCACGATGCGTCCATGGTCTGACTTCAGCCAGTCAATGGGGCTGACTCCAAACAAAGACATCATGTCATTCACCACGCCGTTGTAGTGGAACAATACCTGCCAGACCAGTACCACCGAAGCCACCGGCACCATCATGGGGCTCAGGAAGAAAGTCCTGAACTGGCTCTTGAAAGGAATCTTGGATTCCAGCAGGATGGCCAGAAGCATGGACAGTATCACGGCCAGAGGCACCGAAATGCCGGCAAACTTGGCAGTGTTGGACACCGCCGAACGGAAAGCCGCGTTGTTAATGATATTTTTAAAATTATCCAGAAATACAAAATTCCGGCTGATGGGATTATCTACCATGGCATAATAGATGATCACGATAAAGGGAATCACAAAGAATGTCATGACCCCCAGGAAGCTGGGGGCTATAAACAGCCCCGAACTCCTCTTCTCCCTCTTTAACCGCTTACCCATACTGGCATGGGCCTTTTTCTGTTTCGATTTCTTCAAGGCTCTTATGCCTCCTTAGCTGTTCTCACTTACATAGGTCTGCACCCGGCTCTGAATCACATCCGCAACCTCCTGGGCACTTCTCTGCCCTTCGAAGAATGCCTGAGACTCCTCCTGGATGATGCTCATTATAGTCTGGTTATTGTTGGTGGCGGCCACCGAACTGTCGATCAGGTCTCTCAGGGCCTGTATCTGTTCCGGCGTGGCTGCATAGATCTCACACTCCCAGTCGTCATACCCCCAGGTAACCTTTGGCCAGATCATGGGATTGCCGTCCTCATCCAGCATAATCTCCCCGTTTTCATCGTAGGAGCCGTTTTCCTTCATGGCCAGTGTAAATGTCTCCTCCAACATGTCCTTTCGAACGGGCAAATAGCTATTTCCGCCGGATTCCGATACCTCCTCATACTGCAGCATGGACTCGATAAAGGCCCATGCGCCCTCGGAATTGGCGCTCTTGGTGGTGATGGCATAGCAGTTCCTGCCATTAATACGGTTGCCGCCGCTGCCGTCTACAGTCGGATAACCGATAAAGGTAATGGGTTCGTTAAACATTTGGCTGTGCATCTGCATTTCCGTTATTTCCCAGATATTTATGCTGCTGAGCAGAATCTTGCCGTCGGAAATCTGCTTGGGAAGACTCTCCCCCTCCCGGTCCCATTCTGTCTCCGCCTCAAAGGTATTGGCAAACTCCAGAATATCCACAAAATCCTGGCTGTCAAAACTGCACTTTCCGGTGCTGTAGTCTATGAAAGACTCACTGCTGTACTGCAGACAGGTATTCAGCATAGAATCCTTGGAAGAGTAATCAAAAAGTTTTGCCTTCGGATACTGCGCTGCGAATTCCATAATATCCTTGATGGTCCAACTGGTACGGTCGCCCAGTTGGGAAGTCCGTCCTATGATAGTGGAAATCGAGAACCCGGTAGGAATGCACACCAACCGATTGTCAAAGGTGTAGGCATTCAGCACTGTCTCCACAAAATCTTCCCGTTTCACGGAACTGGATTCCAGATAGGGGGACAGATCCGCCAGAAGACCTTTGGACACATATGTATCCACATTGCCATAAGCCAGGTCTATAATATCCGGACAGTTGCTGCTGGTGATGGCATTGTTCATCGCCGTCACGGCATCCTGATACTTGTTTTCCGACCATTCAGTAGCGTCATCATAGTACGTAACAATTCGCACTTTATATGTATCGTTCTGCTTGTTAAAGTTGACCACAGCTTCCTGTATATTCTGGTCGGAATACATGGTTGCCAAAGTGATAATCTTCTTCTGCGGTATTTCGGAGGCTTCCTTCTTGGTAAGGAAGGCAATCTCCTTGCTGTTGTTACCATTGCTCCAATTCTCCGAGTAAACTGCGATCCGGCCATCCTCCAGAGGTTGGATCATTTGGATATAACTGCCGTTGATATCGCAGTCCGTCCAAATCAGAATTTCCTCGGCGGTTCCCGTCTCCAGGTCATACTTCCAGAGTTTGGAGCCATCGTTGACCAGAAGTCCTCCTTCCGGTGCAGGGGTTAATGCACCGCTGTTGTAAGAGGAAGGCATACCGCTGTGAACGGTGCCCATCGCCTTTTGGGCCAGATCCAGTTCCACACATTCCATACCGACTCCACTGCCATGGCGGGTAATCAGTACTTTGCCGTCCGCCGTAACACCCATGGAATTAACCCACTCGGATCCGGTATCAATCTTCGCCAGAAGTTTTGCGTCCTTGTCAAGTACTATGACAAAAGCATTACCGCTTCTTATCCCACTGCCGCTCACATGGACATACAGCCTGCCCTCGTTGTCGATAACTGCATTCTGCACATAGCCGTTATCGGAATCCTCCAGCTTCAGCGCCTCTGTGATATCCTCCCTCAGCAGTTCTTTCCCCTCCGGGTCAAATTTCAGCAGAAAATACTTCTGGCTGTAATTTCCTTCTTCATCCGTTATGGATGCATTCAGCAGACTAATCATATTGTTTTCCTGATCAAAGGACAGGCCGTTGGTGGGATAAACATAGTCTGCGCCTTCTATAGTCAGGTCCAGAGGCAGTTCCACCGTCTCTCCTGTCTCCAGGTTCCTGCGGTAAAATTTCTGACTGCTTTCCTGTGTCTCCTCATTCCAGAAGTGGGAAGAATAATACAGATCCCCTCCTCTGAGCACAGGATTACTAATGTTCTGTTCCCCCTCTTTAACCGTCAGATCCATAAACTCCGGCACATAGAGAAAGCCCTGCGGTATCTCCTCCTGTTGCTCTTTGCCGCATGCTGCCAATGATAATAGCAGCGCTGCCGCTGAGGCCAAGGCAAATATTCTTTTTATATAACCTTTTTTCTTCATGCTCTCCTTCCTTTCCATATGGATCAGGCATATCGCCGCATCTACTAATCCATACTGTATCCTATTATCACCACATACAGTATAGCACAGCAGTCTGCAAAATGCATCTTAAGACTTCATGAATAATTCTTAAGATTTTTTTACGATTATGCAACATTCTGTTCATTATCCACCGATGCAAAACCGTTTTTAATCATAATTATTAACACCAGGCCAATACCTGCCACCCCGATAACAGCATACCAGATCACACTCTCAGGAATCCAGGCATAGGCCGTATCACCCAACAGAGCGGACATGCCGTTGAACACCAGATGGGCCAGCACCCCCGGTATCAGGCTGCGGTACCGCTGGAACAAATAACCCAGCACAAGGCCGATCACAAAGGCATAGATTCCCTGAATTAAATTCATATGGTAAATACCAAACAGAAGCGCCTGGATGCAGTTGGCAATCCAGAATGCCGTTCCGGGGCGGCGCATCCCCTCCACGGCTTTGCGTGCATAATGGAAAGCCACCCCCCTGAATACCAATTCCTCCCCCAAAGGAGCCAGGATCACCGCCGCCAGATTGGCCCACAGGTCGCTCCCTATGCCGGCATTTTCCATCAGTTGCTGATAGTACTCCAATGCCTGCGGAGCCAAGACATATACCAGCTGCAGCAGGCAGTTAATCCCATAGTTCAGCGCTATGGCAATGAGAAACACCACCAACAATGCCCGTGGCGAAAATACCCTGCTAACGGATTCCCTGGTAAATTTCTTTCTGCCGCAGCCAAAATAATACCAGGGGAGGAAAACCATCAGCAGCAGCACACCCGCCGCCACCAGGACAATCCCCATGATACCCCCCATATTCGCCATAAATTCTTCTGCCATCCGGCCGGGATCCTGTCCGTTGGCTGCCTGCATCCCCTGTCGTATTCCCTCTACCAGCGCATAGGGAAGTATTATGATCATACTTGCCACAATCTGCACACCAAATGCCGCCACTAACGCCAAAATGCTCAACCCGGTCCAGCCAATCCTCTTTCCAACCGTCATTTTGTTCCTGCCTCCTGCTATTTAGAAAAGCAGAAAGAAATCCGCTTGCCAGATCTCTTTCTGCCTGTTATCCGTTGTCTTGATGAAACTGCCTATTTGCCCATCTGAGCGGCAACCTCCGCCGCAAAATCTTCGTTCTTCTTCTCCAGGCCCTCGCCGGTCTCAAAGCGTACAAACCTCTTAATCTTCAGGTCTGCACCATTATCTTTTGCAACCTGTGCCACATACTGGGACACGGTCTGCTTTCCATCCTCGGCCTTTACATATACCTGCTCCAGCAGGCATACTTCCTTGAGTTCCTTCTTAAGCCTGCCTTCCACGGCACCCTCAATTACCTTCTCGGGCTTGCCTGCCATCTTGGGATCCTGCTCAATCTGAGCGGCAATGATCTCCCTCTCATGAGCCTTGAATTCCTCGGATACCTCCTCGGTAGCCACATACTTGGGATTCAGTGCAGCCACCTGCATGGCCAGATTGGTCAGCGCCTCCTTCACCCCATCGTTCACCACATTGGTCTCGGCCTCCACGATGACGCCGATGCGGCCGCCGCCATGCACATAGGATACCACACAGCCGTTCTCCGCAACCACTTTCTCAAACCGACGGATACTCAGCTTCTCGCCGATTACCGCGATCTTATCCACCAGGGCTTCCTGCACGGTCTTGCCGGGTTCTGCGCTCCACTGCTCTGCCAGAAAGGCTTCCATATTCTTGGCATCCGTTTCCACTGCCTGCGCTGCCACTGCCTCCACAAACTGCTGGAATGTCTCGTTCTTGGCCACGAAGTCAGTCTCGGAATTTACCTCCACCACTGCGGCCGCATTGTCTCCCTTAGTAGCGATACGGCAGATGCCCTCCGCCGCAATCCTTCCCTCTTTCTTAACTGCCTTGGCCTGGCCGCTCTTTCTCAGGACCTCCACGGCCTCATCCATATTTCCACCCGTCTCGTTCAGGGCCTTCTTGCAATCCATCATACCTGCGCCGGTTATCTCGCGCAGTTCCTTTACCATTGCTGCTGTAATCTCAGCCATATTCCTTCCTCCTATTATAGTTCCGCATATTCCCTTCCGGCACACTTCCCCGTGATCTATGCATGGCCGCTTATCGCGTCCCCGCACAGATCAATGCGCCTCACGCGGCACACGAAATTTTACGCTTGCTCTGCTACTTCCTCAATATCGGTTGCATCGGCCTGTACGTCCTGAGCAGTATATACAGCCTCACCCTGATTAGCCTCGATCACGGCGTCTGCCATCTTGGAAACGATCAGCTTTACGGCTCTGATTGCATCGTCATTACCGGGGATGATGTAGTCCAGTTCCTCGGGATCGCAGTTGGTATCGCCGATGCCGATCAGGGTGATACCCAAGGCTCTGGCTTCCTGTACGCAGATTTTCTCCTTCTTGGGGTCAACTACAAAAATCGCATCGGGAATCCTGGTCATATCTTTAATGCCGCCCAGATTCTTCTCCAGCTTTTCCCATTCCTTCTTAAGCTGAATAACCTCTTTCTTAGGCAATACATCGAAGGTACCGTCGGTGGACATGGTCTCTATGGCACGCAGCCTGATGATACGGGACTGGATGGTCTTGAAATTGGTCAGCATACCGCCCAGCCATCTCTCGTTTACATAGTACATACCGCAGCGCTCAGCCTCGGCCTTAACTGCGTCCTGTGCCTGCTTCTTGGTGCCGACAAACAGGATGGTGCCACCCTGTGCCGCGATCTCGGAAACTGCCTTGTACGCCTCATCTACTTTGACCACAGATTTCTGCAAATCAATGATGTGGATGCCGTTTCTCTCGGTGAAGATATAGGGAGCCATCTTAGGGTTCCATCTTCTGGTCTGATGTCCGAAATGCACACCTGCTTCAAGTAACTGCTTCATGGAAATAACGCTCATTTTTCTACCTCCGTTTGGTTATCCGGCCCGTTTCCCGGTACCGTCCTCCGCGCTTCCTGATCTGCCGGCACCGCGTTAAAGCCCCGGCTGGCTCCGGCCGCTATCCCGCCCTAACGGGAGAGACACCACTGCCAGATAGAAGTGCGTGTGTTTTTTCACAACATTGCGAGTATAACACATAAAAAGCCAGTTGGCAAGATTTTTTAACGAATTTTACATATAATTCCGGCAATTTCCTCGTAAGTTGCGCCCAGGGGAATCTCATGGGTGCCGGTGCTGATTGAGTGGTCATATCCGTTGTCACACAGGAACCTGTCAAAGGCTCTGTAGTCCTCCACCAGACCCAGTTCCTGAAGATTCCTGCTCACCGTCATCGAACTCTCCCCTCTGCTGATCACCAGAATTGCCACGTCTCCCGCCGGAGCAGGACTGACTGTAGGCTCCTCTGTAGGCTTAGGCGTAGGGCTAACAGCAGGTTCCTCTGTAGGCTTGGGCGTAGAGCTGGCAACAGGTTCCTCTGTAGGCTTGGGCGTAGAGCTGGCAACAGGTTCCTCTGAAGGCTTGGGCGTAGGGCTGGCAACAGGCTCCTCTGAAGGCTTGGGCGTAGGGCTGACAGCAGATTCCGCCGTAGGCTTGGGGGTAGCACTGGCGCCAGATTCCGCCGTAGGCTTGGGGGTAGCACTGGCGCCAGGATCCACCATAGGCTTGGGTGTGGTACCGGCAGCAGGTTCCACTGCAGGCCCGGGCACAGGACTGGCGGTGGATTCCGCGGATATGGCCGCATCGGATTCCAAAGAGTTCTCGGGCTCCGGGGTGGCAGTAGCCAGATCCGCCAGTACCTCCCGCTGTCCCTCCAGTTCCAGTTCCGCAGCCCTGCGCAGGATTTCCTCATCACTCATCTGCGGCGGCTTCTGGCTGTATCCCATCAGCAGCGCAGTCACAATAATGCCGATGCCCAGAGCGCGCAAATAGTATTTTAAACGTGTTCTATTCATCAATCATTTCTTCCTTCAAATAAATCAATAACCAGTTTCACTTCCCCCACGCCCAAATCCAGTTGCCGGGCAATGGCCACTTCTGAGTGTCCCTGGCGGTGAAGTTCCAGAATCTGGTGGTTCTTATTACTGTAACTCTCTGTACCCTGCAGTTCCTGCTGAGGTTCTTCGACAATTTCCTCCCCGGTTTCCTGTTCCGCCGAGGCTGTCTCCTCCCCATCCTGCATGGCCTGGAATGCAGGAGCCACCATCTGGCGGGCCATCTGAGCCGCCGCCTCGGTCTCCCTCAGCGCCATCTCGGCCTCTCTGGTAACCGCCTCCACTTCCCTGCTGGCAATCTCGGCCTCTTTAACCCTCTGTTCCACTTCCGAAGCCGTATTTTTCAAATTGTCATGTTTGGCATTGAGCATATCATACAGAAACAGGATTTCCTGCTGGCTCTTGTTGATCTGTCCCAACACGGTTTCCGAGTATTCACTTACCGCCATAATTTTCTCATTGGATAATTTCTCCAGGGAACGCTCCGTTTTATCCATGGAATCCTTGATGGCTTCCTCCACGGTATCGTCTACCTGGCTGCGTATCCGCTCCAACTCTCTGGCCACCAGATCCCCGATCTCGTCCCTGGCCATCTCCCTGTCGTGGGCCAGATTGTCACCCTTCCCGTTCGGAATCAGGAAGCTGGCCACAAACACAAGGATCCCGATGACCAGAAGTACTATTTCCATGATATTCATAGTCCCATTATCCCTTCCCCTCTGACTGTTCGTTACACTATATCTTCATGTCAAAACTCTGGCGCGGGCGGTCCTTCACCACCATCTGGTCCGAGGAGGCCGTTCCCTTGCGCTTCCTTCCGCCGTCACCGTGGTACTCATTGCTTCCCTTTTCCCGGGCATCCTGACGCTTGTTCTTCCATTCCGTCTCCTGGCCGGAGCGCACCTGCCGGGCCTTCTGCTGATTGTCCTGCTCCCTGTCCTGGCCGATGCTGACCTGGTTCATATACCCTTTATTGTCCTCGTTCTGCTTAATCGTTGAATAATCCTGCACTCTGGCGATTGTCGCATTTTGAATTGCACTTATAGCCATATGATCCTCCCCTTCCGTGCCATGGCGTTATAGTCCGACCATTCTCACCTCTCCGCCGATGCGTTTGAAACGGCAATGCTGATAATTGCTTCGCAGAGACATGGAGACTTCCTTGATCACGATCACCGTACCGTGAAACGCCTCTCCCGTTACCTCCACATAGGCATCGTTCTGCCCTTCAAAGGCATCGCGCAGCGCCTCCCACTTCTCGTTCTTTTCCACCAATTCCTTTTTCTTGGCTTCGGTCTCTTTTACCAGGGAGCGAATGTATTTTACCTGTTCCGGGGTAAACTGGATGCCTTTGCCTTTCTTCTCCGCGAAGTTGGTCAGAATGGGCTCCGTCCGTTTGATCACCTTCTGGATTTCAAGCAGTTCATCCTGCAGCGCTTCATATTCCCTCTTCATGCGGGGATTCACTCCCACCTCTATCACAGTGGAAGCCCCCATATTGGCCCCCAGATTCTTGGCGCTGACCTTAAATCCGGCGCAGGCATGGCCACCTGTGATAAATCCTCTCTTGCCCGTAACAGTAATCTCGCTCCCCGCCGTGACCTTGCTGTGCAGAATGGACTCGGCAGAAATATATCCGGCGGCATCGGCCCTGGTATTCTCCAGGAATTTGGCCACAATATTGCCGCCCGCCTCCAGATAGCCCTTGCTCATGCCGTTCATGCCTCTGGTGATCACAATATCCCCCTCCGCGCGGACGGAAGCGCCCTCCACAACGCCTTTGACGATCACATTGCCCTTGGCGGTCACGCTGAATCCGGAGCAGACATTGCCATTCACCTGCACACTGCCTTCAAAATCAATATTACCGGTGCTGTTATCCACATTCTCCACCTCGTACAGATCGGTCACAAACACCTGGTCATCCACCAGGGATACGCAGCCGTTCACCGCAGAGCTGATGGACATACGGTCCGCTGACTGCACCACGTTTTTGCCAAACCGCAGGGTGGCCCGTTTCACCGTCCTGGGCTTGATCTCTCCCCCTGCCACATTGATACCGCGCCGGCCCACATCCTCCGGAATAATTTTAGCCAGCAAATCTCCCTTCTTACAGTGGTTTATGGTATTTAAATTGAAAAAGTCTACGCTTCCGTCTGCTTTCAAAGTAGGAACCGCATGGGGATCCGTGTTAAAAAAATACTGGATCTCCGCGTCCTTTCCGTGCTGGGGCGGTCTCCCCTCGGCCACCACCAGAGTCTTGCAATACTCACCTTTCTGGAAATGGCTCTGCAGCAACTCCTTGTTCAGACCATAGATGATCTTTTTAAACTGCAGATCCGCTGTAAACTCCTCCATAGACATACGCTGCCCCGTCTCGGAGGGGGGATAAAACCGCGCTGTCACGGTCATGGAGTCCTCACTGACCTCCAGCAAATAACTCTCCTGCTCCGAAGGGCATTGTCCCGTCCCCAGGGGGACCACCTGTACCGTCCCGGCATTCACTGCCTTACTCAACGAGGATATATCATACGCTATGTTGCGCGCGCCCAGATAATCGATCAACTCGCTCAGGGGCACGTTCTCGCCCCCCTCCTTCGGCGGCACGCACTTAACACCGAATCCCTTCTGGGTATTCACCAGTTGAAAATAACCGTTCACAGCCATTTTTGCTTCCTCCATTTCTGCCTTTCAGGAGTATCCTTAACGGTCGCCCAGAATACCCATATAATTTCCCATCCTGCCCCTCATTTTCTGAAGCGCCCTGGTATGCAGTTGGGAGATCCGGGACTCCGAGACCCCCAGCACATTGCTGATTTCCTTCAGCGTCAGGTCCTCATAATAATAGAGAGTGATGACTTTTTTCTCTTTTTCTGTCAGCAGTTCCAGTGCCTCTCCCAGCACCCGGGCCAGTTCCTGCTTCTCCACATTCTCCTCAGGACTGACGAACCTGGCTGCCGTATGCTGACCGCCGTCCTGGGAGATCTCACTGCCCTGCTCAATATACTCGTTCAGGGACACCAATCCCGTTATCTTCATCTGGGACTGCCAATCCACATACTCGTCGCCCGTGATGCCCAACCCCTGCGCAATTTCCTCATCGGTGGCGCTGCGCCCCGTCTCCGTCTCAATCTTTCGGATTACGGCATCAATCTGTTTCTGTTTCTGCCGGATGGTCCTGGGAATCCAGTCCATCTTGCGGATCTGGTCCAGTATGGACCCCCGGATCCGCAGACTTGCATAGGTCTCAAATTTTACTTCCTTGAGGGTGTCAAACTTGTCAATCGCGTCAATCAGTCCAAAAATGCCATAACTGACCAGGTCATCATATTCCACATTATAGCCCAGATACATGCTCAGTCTCCCGGCTACAGTCTTTACGAGAGGAGCGTATTCCAGAATAATTTTTTCCCGAAGTTCTGTGGATCTGGACTTCATATATTCCTCCCAGAGCTTCTTTCTGCCTGCATCGTCCATGGCACTCTCCTTTCCGCACAACCCGCTGCAATTTCATGCCTTTATTCCGCTGTGGCAGTATCCGCCTCCCCCTCCGGGGCTTCCTCTCCCTCAAGCGCAGCCGTTTCCGCTGCCAGACGCTTTTCATTTTCCATATCAAAATAGTTAAGGACGCCGCAAAGCGCGCATCCAAGGCCATAGAACAGCAACATGGACCCCAGAAGGGCCGACATGCGGAACAGCAGGCTCTCTCCCCGGGCCATGGTAAACAGGCAGCTAATGGCCCCTGACACCAGCATCATTATTACCGGTATTAAATTTCTCTTCATAGTTTCCTCGCTAGATAGATCGCAGTCCCCCTGCGACAAGGTATCAATCAGTATCCGCCCGCTATATAATGGTCTCGCTCCTGCCCACCGCCCGGATATGGAAATCCCCGGTCTCCGGGAAAAAAGTGACTGTGCGTCCGTAGTTAGCTCCGGTATCCGCGGCCAACAGCGGGATGTTCAACCCTTTCAAAACGGCGCGGCAAGCCACTGCGTTTCGCTCGCCCACATTCATCAAATCATTTTTGCTCATGGATTGGAACATGGTGGCTCCCCCTGCAATCTTCGCAACCATTCGGGCCTTCAACGCACCCATGCGTTCCATCTGCCGCACCAGTTCTACTATGCCGGTATCCGCAAACTTTGCAATATTCTGGTTGCCCCGAATCGCCGTACTGTCCGGCAGCATAATGTGCGCCAGACCGCCGATCCCCGTCTTAGGATCCCGTATGGCTATCCCGATGCATGACCCGAGTCCCAGCGTGATCAAACCGTCCGGGCTCTTGCAGGTCTTTAAATCCGCCATGCCTACTGTAATGATATTACCCATCCGTACATTTCGCCTCCTTGCCTTCGCCCCTATACAATGCCCAGTGCTGACAGTATCTTTTGATAAGAAGGCAAATCCGGAATTAATATGAAGTATCCGTCCACCTCTACTTCGTCAAAAAAACGGGACTGGATCATCAGGATATTGTCTCCAAGTTCGCCAAACATTATGGCAGGCACGCTCAAAATCGCGCCCGCCATATCCACCGTCAGGCTGGGCGGCGTGGGAAAAATGCAAAGATTGGTCAATGTGGCAAGGGAATTCAGGTATGCTCCCGTGATGATATTGCTCAGTTCCATCATGGCGGAAGTTTCCATCTCGTCCAGACCCGGCTGTCCGGAGTCATACCCCATCATCATCTTTTTTACCAATCCCTTGGCTGCCTGCAGTTCTACCAGGAACATGATGCTTCCTGTGATATCTCCCTCAACGCCCAGGAGCACGCCCACCATAAGCTGCTCCTCGCCGCCCACCATGGCCCCCACTTCCGAGAATTCCAGGAGCCGCACCTGTGGAACCTGCATATCCACCTTGCTCTGCAGCATCTGTGAAAGCGCCGTCATGGCGTTGCCGGCGCCTATATTGCCGATCTCACGCAACACGTCCAAATAGTTATTTGTCACATGCTCCAAACTCATCTCTGGCATAAGCTATCTCCTACTATTGTTGTTTATAATGTGTTTTCCCTCTCCTGCATCACCAGGTTGAAGTCCAGCAGAGAAATCAGCCCCCCGTCATACTTGCCGATTCCGCCCAGGAAGTTAAGCCGCTCCTCCTTGGAATCATAGGATACCTTCTCAATATGCTCCTCGTCCAGGGTCACCACTTCCTTCACCTCGTCCACTATGACGCCTATACTGCCGTATTGCTCCAGTTTCAGGATAATGATACGGGTGGCCTTGGTGATTTCATCCTCCGGCAGGAACATTTTCAGCCGCAGACTCATAATCGGGATTACTTCGCCCCGCAGGTTGATCACACCCTTGAGATAGGACGCCACCTTGGGCACCCGGGTAATCTTCTGCATTCTCACAATATTATCAATATACCGTATATCTACGCCGTACTGCTCCTCGCCCAGACGCACTACAATATACTGCTGGGTTACGCCCGCTGTATTGTTACTTTCAACTACCTTCAACTCTTCCATACCGCTGTCCCCTTCCTATTTGTAGTTCCGCATGTCCCCCAGGGCATCCACATCCGCATCCCTGCGCCGCGCGGGACATGCTGATTGTAGTTGCACGCTCCTTTAGATCAGCGCATTGGCATCCAGTATCAAGGCCACTTCGCCGTCTCCCAGAATGGTGGCACCGCTGATGAACTTGCACTGCTTGATATATTTTCCCAGGGACTTAATAACGATCTCCTGTTGTCCGATCATGTCATCGATCACCAGGCCCGCCAGCTTATCGCCCTTTTTCACGATAACTACCATCAGATGTTCTTCAGGGGACTTTGTGCTCTCCACATCCAATACATTGGACAGGCGGATCAGGGGGATAACCGTTCCCCGCAGATGGATAACTTCCTTGTTCTGTACCAGTTTGATCTCCTCGGGTGCAATATCTTCTATGGTCTGAATCGTCCCCAGGGAGATGGCGTATTTCTCACCGCCCACCACCACCATCAATGCCTGGATGATGGCCAGCGTCAGGGGCAGCCTGATGGTCCAGGTACTTCCCTCTCCCAGCTTACTCTTGACCTCCACCTCACCGCTCAGGGCCTCGATCTTGGATTTCACCACATCCAAGCCCACTCCCCTGCCGGATACGTCCGTCACCTTCTTTGCAGTGGAAAAACTGGGCAGGAACAACAGGTCGATAATCTCCTTATCGGACATATTGGCAGCCTGTTCCGGGGTGATGGCCTCTCTCTCCAGGGCCTTGGCCTTCACCTTCTCCACATCAATGCCATTGCCATCGTCCCTGACCTCGATCACCACATTGTTGCCATCCTGATAAGCGTCCAGGAAGATGGAACCCACCGCGGGCTTTCCCCGCTGGGCGCGGATTTCTGCCGATTCCAGACCATGATCCGCGGAGTTACGCAATAGATGCATCAGGGGATCACCGATCTCATCCACCACCGTTCGATCCAGTTCGGTCTCTTCACCCGTCATATATAATTCCATCTTTTTGTCCAGCTTCTTGGACAGATCACGGATCATTCTGGGGAATTTGCTCACCACGCTCTCAATGGGCACCATCCTTACCTTCATAACGGATTCGTGCAGATTAGTGGTCACATTCTCCAGATATTCGATCTGCTCATTGACGCCCTGATTCTGCCCCTGTACCTGGTTAGATACGGATACCAGAGAGTTCTTGGCGATAATCAACTCACTCACCAGATTCATCAGCACATCCAGTTTCTCGATGTCCACCCGGACAGTGCGGTTCACCACCGGCTTACCGGGCGCCTGTTTCTTATCGCCCGTCTTGGAAGCCGGCGCAGGCTTAGACGCAGGTTCCGCCACATGAGCCGTCTCAGGCTGCTGTGCAGCCGCCTGCACCGGTTCCTCGGAAGCGGGCTGAGGTTTTTGCTCCGGCTCAGGAATGGAATCCCCATATTTATCTATTGTACCCATATCTTCAAGGACGATGGTCTCTCCCACCACCGAGGCAATCTCCGATACGCTGGCCACCGCCGCCTTCACCGCCTCGATGTCTCCGTCCGACACCACAATCAGGCTGAAATCCAGATCAAACTTCTCGTCTTCCACATCCTGAGCAGGAGGATTGGAAACGATGATCTCCCCCCGCTCTTCCACAGCTTTAAATACCAGAAAAGCTCGGGCCGCCTTCAGGATACAACTCTCCTGCACGGTGACAGTCAGGCCGAAAACATTTTTTCCCTGTTCTCTTGCCACTCTGATCACATGCTGCTGTGCGGAATCCAGCTGAATCTCCAGCCATTTACGACCGTCCCCGGTGTCCTCGGAACTCTCCTTCTGCTGCGCGGGAGCCTCCTCCCGGGGCTTGTCAGGGCCGTTCAGCACGGCGTTCAGCTGCCGGATCAGAGGTTCGTTCTCATTGGTCCCCTCGTCCGCAGATTCCTTGACGTTGTTCACATACTCATCCAGGGCATCCAGGCATTGAAACAGAATGTCGACCATATTCGGAGTGACTTTAATGTTACCATTGCGTACTTCCGAAAATACATTCTCCATGTCATGGGTAAGCGTCTGCATCCGCTTATATCCCATGGTCCCGGCCATGCCCTTCAGGGAATGGGCCGCCCGGAAAATCTCATTGATTGTATCTATATTCTCCGGGTCCGACTCCAGGTTCAGAATCTGTGTGTTCAGATTCTGTAAATGTTCATTGCTCTCATCAATGAAAATTTCTAGATACTGGCTTATGTCCATATCATTTTACCCCCACGTTTAGTATGATCTCCTGTGCAATCTGTTCCAATGGCACAATCTGGTCCGCAAGGCCTGCTTTGGCAACACTTCTGGGCATGCCGTATACCACGCTGGTCTCCTGGTCCTGTGCAATAACATGTACCTTTTTCTTTGATTTCAGGTTCTGTATGCCCTCCGTCCCGTCCGCACCCATCCCCGTGAGTACCACACATATGACCTCATCATATCCGCACTCCATCAGGGATTCATACATATAGTTGGCACAGGGCTTTACGCCCTCCCGGTTGGGTTCGTCGGAGTAGTGGATCACCGTCCTGCCATTGGCGGCGGGACGGGCGTTCATATGACTGCCCCCCATGGACAGATACACCGTACCGCTCTGCAGTTCATCACCCTCTTCCGCCTCCTTCACACGGATCTCGCCCAGACAATCCAAGCGGTCGGCCAGTGAAGCGGTAAAGCCTTTGGGCATGTGCTGAACGATCAGCACCGGCGCCTGGAGTTCTGCCGGAAGCCTTGTAATCACCGACTGCAGAGATTTCGGCCCCCCGGTGGAACTGGCGATAGCTACAATCTTCCGGCTGCCGTTTCCCGCCCCATGCTTTCTGGCAATCTCCACGATCTTGCGGGTAGTGGCGCGCACCTCCTGCTTCTGCACCGGACTCTCAAGAACAGGCTGACGGCTGTCTGCCACCGCTGCCAAAGTCTTTAAGAATTCTCTCCTGAAGTCTTCCACCCTGCAACTCACGGCATTGTCCGGCTTATGTACAAAATCAAGCGCACCCAGTTCCAGCGCATCCAGGGTGGTTTTTGCGCCCTCCCGGGTGTCTGTACTGGCCATCATGATCCGTGCGGAAATACGGGCTTTCCGCAGTTCATATAAAAGCTGCAGCCCGTTCATCCGGGGCATGTTCACATCCAGCACCACTGCGTCGTAGCTGTTTTTGCGCAGCAGATCCAGCGCTTCCTGTCCGTCCCTTGCCCGGTCGGCAACCTCGAACCTTTCATCACTGCCTATTATATCACACAGGACTCTTCTCATGAGTGCAGAGTCATCTACCACCAATATTTTTTTCGTCATGATCCCAGCCGTTCCCTTTTTCTATGCTTTCTCTCTTCTTCAAAAATATACTTGATTATCTCTTCCCGCACTTCCGTTTCAATGTCCACATACTGCACCCGGTGCTCATAGGAGTCCCTGCGGCCCTCCTGCTTTACCGAACTGAGCACCTTGCCCACCAGTTCGTATTCCCTCTTCCTGCCGTTTATCAGAAGATTATAGCTTATGTAGATCAGACTGTCCGGCTCATAGGAGTGAGTAGACAGAAAACGAAGTCCGCCGCCGCTGATATCCACAATGACACTGCGCTTCAGCGGAAGTCCCGGAATCAGGTTGTTATAGGGATCTCTCTCCTCGATGGCTCTGACTTCCTCTTCTTCCAGATTCCGGGAATTCATCTCCAGCGCACAGCTGAAGCGGTAATACTCCCTCCTCTGGTATTTACGCAGATTGCTGGTCAGTTCCACCACCAGGGTATAGATGTTGTTGCTCTTATAGCGATCGATGATCCTGGCAAAACACTGGAAAAGATTGTTCCCCGCATAGATTACCAGATTATACTCCTTATCCATGGGAAGCAGGATCAGTTTGCCCTTCTCCATGGGCATCACAAGTTCGATCTGGTTTTCCGACAGAATATCCTGAATCTGACTGGCATAGGTCTTGGGAGGTTCATTGCTCTGGTTCCTCTGGGACTCCACCATCTGAATCTCGATCTTATTGCCCGGTTCAATAAAATTGGAAATCATATTGTTCATGCCTTCAACCTCCTGATTTAAACGCCGCGTCTCCTTCCCAGCCTGCGCCTATATCTTCCTACCTGATATTATATGAGAGAAAAACGCCGCCATGCCACGCCTTGGCTGCCGCTCCGTCTCCTCCCGGTTCATCAGCTTCGCCGCAATCTTCTCAAACGCCTGGGTGGACTTGGCACCCGGGCTCTGGATGGACACGGGGGTCTGCTGCATCACAGCCCGAGCCAGCAGCGGATCCTGGGGAATCATGCCCAGGTAGCTGATGGGGATCTTCAGATACCTGGCCACTACGGCATCCAGCTTGTTGAACAGTCCCTCCCCTTCCGACTCCTTCTCCACCCGGTTGGCGATCATCTTCACCGTGGTGGTGTTGCGGTCGTACCTTGGATGATTACTAAGAGATTTCAGCAGGGAATAAGAATCCGTTATGGAAGTGGGTTCCGGCGTGGTCACCAGCAGAATCTCGCCGCTGGCCACCAAAAACTCCAGTACCGCGTCGGAAATGCCCGCGCCGGTATCCACTATTATAATATCGGCAATCGCGTCCAGTTCCGCCAGATTCCGAATGATATATACCAGATAATCCCGGCTTAAATTGGACATACCCGCGATTCCTGACCCACCGGAGATAAAGCCCACGTCCATGGCGCCCCAGGTGATGATTTCCTTGATGTTCTTTCCCTGATAGATCAGATCACACAAATTGTGTTTGGGCACTGTGCCGAACATGATCTCTATGTTGGCCAGCCCGAAGTCAGCGTCCAGTATGATCACCCGCTGGCCCATCTTCCGAAACTGTATTGCCAGGTTGATAGACGTGTTGGACTTGCCCACGCCGCCCTTACCGCTGGTGACGGTGATCACCCGGGCCAGCGGCCGGGATTGCTGCCCGGCCTTGATGATTCGTAATTGTTCCGCCTGGTCCATATAGCATCCTCTCAAAATATATCGTACACTGTTACTGCTTCCCCCCGCCCAGAAGTTTCTTCACGGTAGTTTGGGGGTTGAACACCTCAATGTCATCCGGCACGTTCTGTCCGCAGGTCACATAGGCGATGCTGGCATCCGTATAAAGACGCATATTCAACAAATTCCCCAAAGCCTCTGTCTCGTCAAGCTTGGTGAAGATCAACTGGTAGTCCGCAATCTGACGGTAACTGTCCGCAATCTTTATCAAATCCCTGTACTTTGTGGTGGCGCTCAGCACCAGATAGAAACAGCACTCCGCCGCCTGCCGCATCTGCGCCAGCAGACGTTTCAGATTGCCCAGCTGCTCCTTATTCTGGGGAGAATGCCCCGGGGTATCCACCAGGATATACTCATAGTCCTGAAAATCCTGGATGGCCGTGGCAAGTTCGTCCTCCGTATACACCACCCGAAAGGGAACCATCAGGATATTTGCGTAAGTGCGAAGCTGCTCCGCCGCCGCGATCCGATAGGTGTCCAGAGTCAGCAGCGCCACCTGCTTTTTCTGCTCCACAACATAGCGGCTGGCTATCTTGGCAATCGTAGTGGTCTTGCCCACTCCGGTGGGCCCGATAAAAGTGAGGATCCGTGGTCTCTGGGTTACTTCCGTCTCCTCCTCCGTCTTGCCGAATTTCAAAATCATGCGCTGGTAAATGGTTGCCAGCACATAGTCAAAAGGCATGTTGGGCTTCTGGATCTTGTCGATCTCCTCCATGACCTTGGTCAGATATTTGCCGTCCACTTCGTTTTCCAACATGGTGTCATATATTAGTTTTCGGAATTTCGTCAATTCATCACTTTGATCCAAACTCTCTGCCGCCTCGGGCGTCTCCTCCCGCTGGGGCTGAACCGCATCGCCCGGGCGGGCCTCTCCTGCCGTCCCGTCCTGCCGTTCCGTAACGGGCTGCTGCCCCTCTGACGGGATTGCCTGCCGTCCCTGCAGCTGGCTTTCCAGCAGACTCTGCAGATTTTCCAGTTTTTCCTCTATACTGCGGGCGGCATCGGAAGCCGGAGCCGCAGGTCTCCTTCTGGCCGCCGCAGGAGATGCCGCAGACGGCGCCGGTTCCCGCCTCACATAAGAACTGCGTTGGGACTCCTCTTCCATGGCGGCCGTTACTTCCGTCAGCTTCGGCCGGAAAGCAGCAAACAGTCCCTTGGGCTTTATCTGCCTGACACTCATGATAACTACGCCGCTGCCCAATTCTTTCTGTGCCGCTTCCGTGGCTTCCGCCTCTGTTTTCCCCGTAAACTTTTTAATGATCATTATGCTGTCACCATCCCTACTGACTGTAATTCAATATCGGATTCGATCTCGTTGTAGGATACTACCACCAGATCCCTGTAATAGTCCTCTGTCAGGCGTTTAAAATACATTCTGACAATAGGAGAAGTAATGATGATAGGGCTTTTTCCCATGTTTTCCAGCTTCTGCAGTTCATTCCCCACAGAGTTCAATATGGCCTTGGACCGGGCGGGATCCAGATTCAGGTAGGCTCCTGTCTCCGTTTGTTTAATGCTGCCCATGATCTCCTGCTCGATTTTGGGATCCAGAGTTACCACACTGCTGGTCTCATTGGCCGGGAAGAATCTGCGGGAAATGGCACGCTTCAGACTCTGCCGTACATATTCCGTAAGAACATCCGTATCCCTGGTGGTGGGGCCATAGTCCGCAAGCGTTTCCATGATGGTAAGCATATCCCGGATGGAGATGCCTTCGCCAAGCAGGTTTTGCAGAACCTTCTGGATCTCGCCGATCCCCAGCAGCTTGGGAACCAATTCCTCCACCAGCGTAGGGTTGGTCTCCTTCATATTGTTGACCAGGTTCTGTACATCCTGTCTGGTCAGGAGTTCGGAAATGTACTGGCGGATGATCTCCGTCAGGTGCGTGGCTATGATGGAAGGCGGATCCACCACCGTATACCCCAGGCTCTCCGCCCTCTCCCGCTGGCCCTCCGTAATCCAGATCGCAGGCAGATGGAAGGAAGGTTCAAATGTGGGAATGCCCGTAATTTCCTCCTCAACATAACCGGGGTTCATGGCCATGTAGTGATCAAACAGAATCTCCCCTTCGCTGACCTGTATCCCCTTTACTTTGATAATGTACTGGTTGGGATTCAGCTGGATATTATCACGCAGCCTGATAATGGGAACCACGGTCCCCAACTCCAACGCCATCTGCCGCCGGATCATCACTACCCGGTCCAGCAGGTCGCCGCCCTGGTTCACATCTGCCAGAGGAATGATACCATAGCCGAACTCCAACTCGATAGGGTCTACCTGCAGCAGACTGTTCACATTCTCCGGCTGGCGGATTTCCTCTGCCGCCGCTTCGTCTTCACTGATTTCCCCTTCGATCTGGGCTGTCTCAATAGTCCCTGCGATCATTCTCCCCACCACAACATATACAAGCCCCAGGGTAAGGAATACCAAACTTGGCAGCGGCGTAACGATTCCCAAACCGGCTATAATTGCACCTACAAAATAAAGTACTTTGGGAATACCAAAAAGCTGCCCTACCAGCACCGTGCCAAAGTCTGCGTCCTTGGAACCCTTGGTGACCAAAATACCTGTGGATAAGGAAATCAAAAGGGAGGGAATCTGGCTTACCAGGCCGTCACCTATGGTAAGTACTGCATACTTATCTAATGCATCGGCAAATTCCATTTTCTGCCGGAATACACCCATGGCAATTCCGCCTATAATGTTGACTGCGGTTATCACAAGCCCCGCTGTGGCATCTCCCTTTACGTATTTCACGGCACCGTCCATGGAACCGAAAAAGTTCGCCTCATCCTGAATCTTTTCCCTGCGCTGCTTTGCTTCCTCATCGGTAATAGCGCCGGTATTTAAATCTGCATCAATTGCCATCTGCTTACCTGGCATCGCATCCAGGGTAAACCTGGCGGTAACCTCTGCTACTCTTTCAGAACCTTTATTGATTACCATAAACTGGACCAATATCAGGATAATAAAAACAATTCCGCCTACCAGCAGATCATCCCCGCCCACATAGCTTCCGAAAACAGCAACCACCTGGCCCGGGTCACCAGTTGTAAGGATCCGCCTGGTAGAAGAAACGTTCAGCGCTATTCTGAATATGGTAGTAAACAAAAGCATTGTGGGATAAAAAGACATATCCAGCACTTCCTTCGTAAACATCGTGCCAAACATAATCGTAAACGCTATCGCTATATTACAGGCAAGCAGTACATCCAGCAATCCGCTGGGTACAGGCACGATGAGCATGATAAACGCTGCAAGAACATATGCCGCTACACCAATATCCGCCTTTTTCATGCCTTTTCACCTCTCATCATACTTTTCCTTTCAAATGATATACAAATGCAAGCACTTCCGCCACGGACTGGTATAATTCCGGGGGAATCAGCTCCCCGATCTCTACATTAGCGTAAAGCATACGGGCAAGGGGCTTGTTCTCCACAATCTCAATATCATTTTCCTTTGCAACATCTTTAATCCTCTGTGCCAGGTAATTTTCTCCCTTTGCCAGCACATAAGGCGCATCATATTTATCCGGGTCATATTTAACCGCCACCGCATAATGGGTAGGATTGGTGATGACCACATCTGCTTCAGGAAGCTGCTGCATCATACGCCGCATAGATGCTTCCCTCATTTTCTGCTTCTGTTTCCCCTTAATCTGGGGGTCACCTTCCTGGTTCTTGTACTCATCCTTGACTTCCTGTTTGGTCATCTTCATATCTTCTTTGAACTTCCACTTCTGGTAAGCATAGTCCGCAAAAGCAATGACCATATATACCGCTGCAATCCTGATTCCAAGGTTCAGTACCACATCACCAATCATGCCAATTGCCTGATTTAAAGTGATATCATATAAAATATAAATCTGCCCCACCCGGTCCTTCAGGTAGGAATAAGCCACATAACCTACAAGCCCCAGCTTAAGTGCCGACTTGATAAGCTCCACAAAAGAATTCAACGAGAAAAAACGTTTAAACCCTTTAAGCGGATTGAGTTTGCTGAATTTGGGTTTCAGCGGCTTTGAGGTCGGCTTCCATTTTACCTGTACAAGGTCACAGATAAAAACTACCAGTACCCCTATCAGGAAAATTGGGGCAATGGTGATGATAAGCCGCAGCATCATCCCCCGCACCATTGAAATAATGGTTATCTCAGGGATATTGCCATTATACATTTTCACTGTCTCGGGTATTTTCGAATAAACAAAATTAAAATTCTCAATAAAATGGATCCCTATCGTCCCAACGTATAGCTTCAGTATGAGAAACAATGCCAGCATGGAAAAGGCGCTGGCAATTTCCTTACTTTTCGCCACCTGTCCTTCTTTTCTTGCATCAGAAAGTTTCTTGGAGGTAGGCTGCTCTGTTTTCTCCCCGCCAGGGCCGTCCTTGGCAAAAAACTGCAGGCGGTATTCCAATATGGCGGGGTGCCCTGGCAGCCTCTGCCGTATATATTTATGCCCCTTATATTTATGCCTCTTCACCTATCTGCCTCCTCCCGCTACTGCATCATTACCTCCACAAAAGTTGACACCATGCTCTTCATCTGGCTGTAGATAAAGCCAGCGGCTCCGGGCAGCATAAAGGTTGAAAGGAATAAAATACTAAGCCCTACCAGAACCTTCATCTGAATACCCACCGCAAACATATTCAGCTGCGGCGATACCTTGGCAAGAACACCCAAAACCGCGTTTAAAATAATCATTACCGCAAATATGGGAAGGCATATACGGAACCCGATCACAATATAATCTGACAAAAAGCCTACCAGGGAAGAAAACAATGCATCCCGGCGGAATACCGCCCCGTTCACAGGTATCAAAATATAAGTTTCCGCCAGGGCTTTTAGAAGATATTTATCCATACCTGAGATCATGAGCATCAGCAAAATCATATAATTATAATAAATACCTGTGATTGATGAATTCTGTTTTGTGGCCGGGTCCATCAGGCTTGCCATGGAAAGGCCCATCTCCATGTCTGCAATCTGCCCTGCAAAAGTCACCACAGTGCTGCACAGGTTGGCAGCAAATCCAATTAAAAGGCCGGTAATAACTTTATATCCAACCAGGGTGCCATAAATCATTTCCTGGTGTGGCAGGGCCTGATACAGCAATACTGAAACAAAAAAGCTTAAGCCTATTCTCACATTCCTGGGCGTATTCGACATACTGAAAAAAGGAGCAACCACTACAAAACTTGCGACCCTTGCAAGAATCAGCAGAAAATATTCAATATCCGCATAGCTAAAAGTCGTCTCCAGCATCATCCGCTACCTTGCATATCTGCTGAAATCAGACCACAATTCCACCATAAATCCTGACATCTCCCCTAACATCCAATGCCCCAATACCATCAGGGCTAAAAAAATAGCAAGTACCTTCGGTACAAAAGTAAGGGTCTGCTCCTGTATAGAGGTAACTGTCTGAAAAATACTCACTATAAGCCCCACACAAAGGGACACCAGAAGAACCGGCGCTGCTACCTTTATAATCAAGAACAATGCGGAACTGGCAATCTGTGTAACCTCATCAATTGTCATCTTTTATCAATCCCTTCCTGAATCCCCATCCATCTACAAGAATGTTTTGACCAACTGCACAATTATGACATTCCATCCATCTGCAAGTACAAACAACAAAATCTTAAAAGGCATAGATATGGTTGTAGGCGGCAGCATCATCATACCCATACTCATCAAGGTGGACGCTACCACCATATCTATAACGATAAAAGGAATGTATATGATAAAACCAATAATAAACGCCTGCCGCAGTTCCCCGATAATAAAGCTGGGAACCAATACTGCAAGGGAAATGCCATCTAAAGTACCATCCCATTCCTGGCCGGAAATTTCCAAAAACATCTTTACATCTTCTGTCTGGGTCTGCTGGTACATAAATTCACGTAGAGGCTTAATTCCTGCTTCCAGAAACTCTTCCTGGGTAATCTCCCCTGCATCAAATGGGACTACTGCCTTTTCATAAATCTCTGTCATTGTAGGCTGCATAATGAAATAGGTCAAAAATAAAGCTAACCCAATCAGCACCTGGTTTGGCGGCGCCGTTTGGGTATTTAAAGCTGCTCTCGTAAAATGAAGAACGATAATGGTCCTGGTAAACGAAGTGAGCATGATAAGAAGCGTAGGCGCCAAACCTATCAATGTCAGAGTAAATAAAATCCGCAAAGTACTGTTAATCTGGCCATTACCCCCTTCAACGGTAACCGTCAGGTTATTAGAAATATTTAACTCTGACAACTCCTCCCTGGAATCTGAGCTGCCCGGCTCATTAATATTAGTCCTCTCTTCCGTATTGCCCGTCAGATTCAGGTCATCCGCCGCTGCATGTACTTCCAACTGGGGAATAATACAGAATATGCCCACTATCATCAGCAGGCACATAATCTTAATTCTCTTTTTTAGGGCAAAACTATTTTTCATATGATGTCTTATCCCTTAGCCTTTATCTTTTTCCTTCATTTTCTTTACCCTGTCAAAAATATTGGCAAAATCAATTGCCTCACCCTCAGGGGATTCCCGTAGAACAAGCTCTTCCTTAGAAAGAGTAGATAACATATGCACCTCATCCTTTCCTATGGCAATCACCAGATATTTTTCGCCTGCCCTTATAATCTGGATATACTTGTTCGGGGAAATCCTGCAGGTTTCTATCATTTCTAGGTTTCCGATACCGCTCCTCCCTTGCTGGTACCTGGCAATCCACCTGGTTACACCCCAGGTAACCGCAAGTACCAAAACAAAGAGAATCAGCACCGTCATAAACTGAAGATATCCATCCGCTCCATCTATCACTGACAGGAGCATATCAGCCGACTACCTTCTTTACCGCCTCTAGTACACGCTCTGGCTGGAAAGGCTTAACAATAAAATCCTTCGCACCACCCTGGATTGCCTCAATAACCATTGCCTGCTGTCCCATAGCTGAACACATAATGATCATAGCATTAGGGTCTGCCCCTTTAATCTTTTTCAGGGCTGCAATACCGTCAACCTCAGGCATGGTAATATCCATAAGTACCAGATCCGGCTTTAACTCATTATACTTTTCAAAAGCCTTTGCTCCGTTTTCAGCCTCTCCAACAACATTATAGCCATTCTTTGTAAGGATGTCCTTAATCATCATTCGCATGAATGCCGCATCATCAACAATTAAAATATTCTTTGCCATTTTTCACTCTCCTACCTTTTACTTTATTATTTCTGTTACCCGAACGCTAAAGTTTTCTTCAATCACCACAACTTCACCTTTTGCAACGAGCTTTCCATTTACAAGCACATCTATAGGTTCACCGGCAATTTTATCTAATTCAATAATAGTTCCCGGTGCGAAGTCCAGAATTTCCGATATGGATTTTTTGGTTCTGCCAAGTTCGACGGTAATATCCAAGGGAACATCTTTAATAAGTCCAATATTCTCCTGTCCTGTCATGGCACTTAAATCATTGTTGAAGCTCTGGAATTGTACAGGCTGTATATTCTGCATGTTCGTCTGCGGCATTCCCATGTACATCTGAGGCATCCCCATGCCACCGTTCATATACATTTGCGGCATTCCCATCTGGGGCATTCCTTGCATTCCATTCATCTGCATGCCCATATCCATCTGCGGTGCACCCATTCCCATATTTACATTCGCCTGCCCCATATTAGGCTGGCCTGCCTGGGGTTCATAAGCCGCTGGTGCCGGAGCCGGGGTTGGTTCCGATGCTGCTGGTGCCGGTTCTTCCGGTGCCTGGGTAGACATAAATGTATCATAAAGCGTCCCCGCAAAATCAACTGGGTATAACTGCATGATCGTCGAATCGATCAAATCGTCTACCTGCATCCTGAAAGAAATTTTTACAAAAGTTTCTTCCAGGAAAGAAGCGATTTCCCCTCCGCTCTTAAAGTCGTTTAAATCCATTAAGGTTGCTTCCGGAGGGCTGATATCTATCATCTTTCCAAGCATGGTGGACATGGAAGTCGCTGCAGAACCCATCATCTGGTTCATGGCCTCTGAGATTGCGCTTAGATGAAGTTCACCAAGCTCACCATCAGTATTGCTCCCGTCCCCTCCCATCATTAAATCTGTAATAACTTTAACATCATGTTCCTTCAGTATCATGATATTAGAGCCATCAAGCCCTGACGTATACCGTATCTGTATGAAAACGCAGGGACGTTCATAATCTGCAACTACTGTATCCCAATTTGCCATTGTTACTACAGGAGTCGTGATATTGACTTTTCTGTTAAGCAACGAATACAGGGTGGTAGCTGACGACCCCATACTGATATTTGCAATCTCGCCTATTGCATCTCTTTCATCCGGTGTAAGCAGGCTTTCATCTATTGACCCGCCATCTGAACCAGATGGCTTGCCTGCATCCTCAGACAAATCCATGCCTGTAAGCAGCGCATTTATTTCATCTTGCGAAAGCATCTCCCCCATGCCTTACTCCTCCTCTCTGATTACTGACGTTATCCGTACTGCGTATTTATCCTTGTTGGAACCAGGAAGCGCGGTAAACTTTTTGATATTACCAACATATATGCTCATATCCATATCCACCTTGCTGTCCAGCCGTATAATGTCTCCTACCTGCAGATTTACAAAATCGCTTACGGACACCTTGCTTCTGCCAAGGACTGCCTTTACCGGGACATCCATCCTTCTAATGAGCGTTTCAATATGCTCTTCATAATCAACTTTATTCTTTCTCTCCAGCGTTGAGTACCAATACTTGGTATTCAGCTTATCCATAACATCTTCTAAAGTCAAGAAGGGGAGACAAATATTCATAAGTCCTTCCACATCGCCCACTTTGATATTCATGGAAACAAGTGCTACCATATCGCTAGGAGCTATCACCTGGGCAAATTGCGCGTTGGTTTCGATCCTGTCTAACATGGGTTCAATTTCTACTACATTTTTCCAGGGATCCCGTAAAAGCTGCATACACACTACCATCAGCTTATGCAAAATAATCATTTCTATTTCAGAAAAATCCCTGTTTTTCTCAAGGGGCAGCCCCGGGCCGCCCAGCATCCTGTCTATCATGGCAAATCCCAGATTTGAGGACATTTCTATAATAATATTTCCATTTAATGGACTGAAATCCACAATCCCAAGAATAACAGGATTGGACAGTGCATTGGAAAACTCTGAAAAAGTAATTGTCTCGGAACTTCCCACTGACACCTGGACATTCTTCCGGAGGTATACCGGAAGGTTTGTGGAAATCAATCTTCCATAATGCTCAAATAACATTTCAAGGGTTCTTAAGTGTTCTTTCGAAAACTTAGCAGGACGCATAAAGTCATAATCTTTGACCTTTTTATCCCCTTTATCCTGCATCTCATCTACATCCAGTTCGCCATTGCTTAAGGCTGCCAGCAGATTATCTATCTCACTTTGAGATAACACCTCACCCACGAGTTCCCACCTCCTTCATTTCTGCCGTAATTACTGAACTACAGCTTCTACTGATAAATGGCACTGCTGAGTGTTACATCAAAGATAAAATCCGATCCATAGAGCTGCTGAACGCTGGTCAAAATCGCTTCCTTCACCGCCTGGGGATTTGTCTTCGCCTCGTCTGCCGTGTACTGGCCTACCGCATCATTGATCTTTCCTTTGATCAAATCCGCACGGCCGCTTAAATCGCCTTCCCCATAAGTCTTATAATCCTCATGTTTGGTATTCATAGATAAAACTACCGTAAGCACCCCAAAACGATCCTTGTCATCCTCTTCCCCTCTTCTCATAGGGATCGTCATATCTGCTACTGTATAGGTTGCAGTATCTTCCAACGGGATCAGCGCCGCCTGTTCCGCCGGATTTCCCCACCCACCTTCTAATTCCAGATTGATTGCCGAAGCCACATCTGTCACCAGGGACGCTGTCTTTTTGTTTGTGCTAAGGACACTGGCCATCATAATTCCTGTAAGTACAATATTTACTACAAGTAACGCTAAAATGATTACTGAAATCAGGTTCTTTTTCATCGCTTGATACAACCTTTCTTAATAAGAGCTTAATGAATTATATATTTTTATTTCAACACGTCTGTTTTTGGCTCTTCCTTCTGGTGTGGAGTTATCCGCAATGGGAATGTATTCACCTCTGCCTGCATGTTTGATCCTTCCAGCGTCAAGAGTGGTATTTTGCATAAGATAGTAAAACACCGCCAGTGCACGGCCACTGCTCAGCTCGTCATTATTAGAATATTTCGCCCCGGACATAGGTACATTATCCGTATGTCCTTCAATCTCTATAATTCCCTGGCCGAATCTCTGCAGGATAACGCCAAGCTGCCCCATCAGCGGCAGGGCATCCTCCTTAATATCTACGCTTCCTGAATCAAACAAAAGGGCGCCATTTAAGGTAAGCTGTACATACTGGGAAGTAAATTCTATATCCACTTCCTTATCCAGTTTTTTCTCCTCCAGGACTTCCTCAATCCTTTCGGCCATCTCTTCGGATTCCTTCAGTTTCGCCTCTTCCATCACTTCAGCAGCACTTTCCAGCTTCTCAGGTATTGCATCGCCTTCAGAGTCCCGGCCGGTAGTGTTTAAGTATTCATCCAGCTCATTTAACTGGCTGACCCCGTTACTTACCAGCACGCCGTCCCCTATTGCTGAAGCGCCTGCCCTAAAGACACTGAAAGTCTGGTTAAAGGAAGCAGCCAGAAGTTCAAATTTCTGGGCATCCATGTTGGACATGGAGAATAACATAACGAAAAAGCAAAGGAGCAGGTTCATCAGGTCGGAGAAGGTGGCCATCCAGGCGGGCGAGCCTTGGGGTGGATCTTCCTGTCTCTTTTTAGCCATCTTCTTCACCTCCATCACTTGAAGCTGTCCTGTCCCCCGGTGACAGGAAGGACTTTAACTTCTCTTCAATAACCCTGGGGTTTTCCCCTGCCTGTATCGAAAGAAGCCCTTCGATCATAATTTCCTTTACCATAATTTCATTTGCGTTATTGGTTTTTAATTTACCTGCAACTGGTGTACATATCCAGTTTGCCAGCAGGGAACCATACAAAGTTGTAATCAGCGCGATTGCCATGGAAGGTCCGATAGATGAAGGGTCATCCATCTCGTAAAGCATGTTTACCAAACCTACCAGGGTACCAATCATACCCCACGCTGGTCCCATGGTGGACAGGTCTTCCCAGAAGGCAATTTTGCTTTTATGGCGGTCTTCTGTACTAAGCAGTTCTGTCTCCATAATCCCCCGCACCAGTTCAGGATCCGTCCCGTCAACAATAAGCAGGATTCCCTTCTTCATGAACTCATCGTCCAGATCCCCAGCCGCCTCTTCCAGTGACAGGAGCCCTTCCTTCCTGGCTATGTTCGACAGGTCAATAATCTTCTGTATCATAGCCTTAACATCTATCACAGGCGACTTGAATACCAGAAGAAAACTCTTAAGGCCAGCTATGTACTCCGCCATGGACTTTGATGTCATAACTGCAAAAAAAGCACCGCCGAAAGTGATAATCGCAGAAGGAAGATCCAAGTACCGGTTTACATAAGGAGTTGCATTCAGAATACCGAACGCCAACATACCGAAACATAACACTATACCTACTAATGACGCTATATCCACTATCTCTCACCTCTTTTGCGTTAACCCGCAAAAATATCCTTTCTATACGATTTTACAAGATTTTTCACGTCTTGTCTACTTTCTTTTACAATTATTTTTCTACCGGTGGTAAATGCAATTACCGTGTCCGGCGTTTCTTCCACTAATTCCATCAGATCCGGATTGATTAAGACCTTAGTCCCGTTTATTTTGGTTACCTCAATCATATCATATCACTTCTTCCCTTCCATTGCCACTGTAATTTTTTACTATCGGTGGCTTATTTAACGCTGTCTATACCTGCGTCCACCAAACTACTCCCCAAAATCAGAGGGAACCAGAGCGCTGCCAGGTTCCCTCATCTTAATGCATCTATATCTGTTCAAAAATATATTACATACCTTCTGGCTAAATCTTAAGATTTACCTCTTCAGATTCGTCAATTCTTCTAATAACGTATCTGAAACTGTTATAATTCGGCTGTTCGCCTGGAAACCACGCTGGGTGGTAATCATCTCCGTAAACTCGGAGGACAAATCCACGTTACTCATTTCCAGTACGCCAGCATCCATACGCCCGCCAGTGGTGCTGATATCCACACCAATGCCGTCGAACTCACCGGAGTTCATGGTAGAGGAATAAAGGTTATCGCCTTTCTTCTCCAAGCCGGAAGCGTTAGAGAAAGTAGCTACAGCGATCTGGCCTAATATTTTTCTCTGGCCATTGTCGTATGTGCCGTAGATCAAGCCGTTATTCTGGATGGTGATGCCGCTAAGGCTTCCCTGGCGGTATCCAGAATTACTGCCGTCTTCCTCACCTGCTACTGCAGCAAGGGTAGCTACACCGTTTTTATCATAGTTAAAGGTTCCGGAGAAATCTACCAGCATACCGGGCGCTGTATTTGCCCCATCTGCTACAGGTTTAAAATTAGGCAAATCAATCTTCAACAGTGCAGTATCACTTTTATTATTCACTGTAACCAAACCTGTAGTGGCATCTGTTGTCGGTGCATCGCCACCGATACTAATAAATTCTCCTGTTCCTTTCTGGTATACAAGAAGTTCTGCCCCAAAATGCTTATCTCCCTGTGCCGTTGCCTGCTTACCAAAGGTAACCTTCTCGCCAAATGCAGTTTTAGTGGTTTTCGTACTATCTGTCCAGACAACAGAATTTCCAGAAGAATCCAATATATCGTCCAGTTGAACACTAAACTGGTTATCTATCTGGTCGCCATTCTGATCCTTAACAGCATGAACCGAAAACTGTGCCGTATAACTATAACCCTGATTATCAAAAAACTCCAGGTTCATCTGCTTACCATCTGCGCTATTGATATCTGTATCATTCTTATCACACAACCCGCCAATGGTTGCATAAGTGGTAGCTTCCGGCGGGAAGGTCTGGTTCTCATTGGTCATTATACGCAGAGGCTGTACTTCCTTCTTCAGGATATTTCCGGTTTCCGGATCTTTTTCCTGCCACCCCTGGACAATAAAACCAGTACTGGTCATAGCAAGGTTTCCCCTGCCGTCAATATAGAAGGAACCGTCCCTTGTAAAGAACTTATCCACCCCGTCGCTTACCACAAAGAACGCATCCCCGCTGATCCTTACATCAAAAGGATCATTGGTGGTCTGGGACGCACCCTGGCTGGTGATTGACGTCTTAATCGCGCTGGTCTTTGAACCAAGGCCGATCTGCCTTGCGTTGATACCACCCCTTAACCCGCTTGCACCGGATGCAGGCTGGGTTGTCTGGTACATCAAATCACTGAACGTCATGGACTGTGATTTATAAGATGTGGTATTTACGTTAGCAATGTTGTTACCTATTACATCCATTCTTGTCTGGTGTGTTTTCAGACCTGCCACACCAGCAAACAATGATCTCATCATAATGAAATGACCTCCTTAAAAGCTCTTGCCGTATCGCCCCTTCTGTCAGTCAGGGAGCGATAGCCTCCTTTCGGGTCCGGCTAAATAATTACGGCTCCATCAATATTAGTAAAGATTTTTTCCGCCGCATCATTCTGGTTCATCGCCGTTACCACTGTGTTATTTGGGATATTCACGATAAACGCCAAATGATCAACGATTACCAGCGACTCTTTGATCCCCTTCTGCTGTGCTCTCTGGGCTCCCTCCTGTAAGCGTTCTATCTGGCCGTCCGTAAGTTCAATATTACGGTCTGCCAGCCGTCCCGCCGCATGTTTGGAAAACCGCATTTCCCCGGCTGACTTCACACGGCTGCTCTCTAGGATCTCCTGGAAAGATCTGCCGTCCGGGTTGCTTGCCTGCCCAGTATTTTTGCTCTGATTCTGGTTCAGATGCTGGGCCTGAAGCTGCTGCTCTATTGAAAGGAATTTCTTGTCTTGGATTTTCATGTTGTCCTCCTCCCTGAGTCTTAGACGCATCCTGCTTTTTTAACTGTTTATGAGGTTTCTGCCCCGGAATCTCCTTCGCCGCCGTCTCCCTCTCCTTCAGTTTTATCGCCTTCTTCTCCTCCGGCATCGTCCTTATCCCCGCCTGCCGCTTCTACCAGTTCTGCCATACGTTCCACATACTTTTGAAGTTTCTGGACATATTCATCACTAATAAAGCCCTGCTGATAAGCAGTCATACCGTTGAATACCTTCTGAAGGGCTTCAACGCTTTCCTTATCCTCAAGTTTCAGGTATTCTACCTTGGGCATCTTATCCATTGCCGCAATAAAGGACACTGCCAAGTCAAAAGCATTCTGGTAAGTATCATCTATCACTGCATTTACATCGTCTGCAGAATAAAGATTGCCATTGATAGACACATATGCCTTACCATTTTCGTAGGTCACATATTCTACCATGCCCTGGACAGTCTTGGTATCCCCGGAACTGTCGGTGGTCTGTACTTCCACCAGCTTGCCTACCATAGACGAAGCCCTTGTAAGCTCCATGGTAGCCGCCATATTCTGCATCTGTTCTACCTGGGAGAAAGTTGCATACTGGGAGATGTATTCCGTATTGGAGGTAGGCTCCAATGGATCCTGGTACTTCATCTGTGCTACCAAAAGCTGTAAAAAGGCATCCTTATCCATCCCTGTCTTATTGGCCGCATTCTTTACTGAACTTTCCGCCGCTGTTTCAACTACTTTACCGTCTTTAATAACTGCACCCACTGATGACATAAAAAACTCCTTTCTGCGCCATATGCGCATTTTATTTTACGCAGTAAAATCTACTGTAGTTCCATTCATTTCCATCACTTTGGCTGTAAGCAGTTCCTCTTCTGTCGCATCCTCTTCCGCAAAACCGCCCAAGTCATTTAAATTGATCCTTCTTGGGGCCTTTTTGTTGTTTTGGGATGCCGCTTCTTCCTCCCTGCCCTGTCCCTGCCAGAGATTGCTTTCAAATCCATGGCTTTCTACCGTGACCTGAACTGCTTCCACCTTCACACCCTGCTCCCGTAAATTTTCCTGCAGAGTGGAAATCTGGCTTTCTATGGCCGCTTTCACTGCTTCATTCTGTACATGGAACTGGGCCGTGACTTCGCCGCCTTTGGATACTAACTGCACATGGACAGTCCCAAGGCTTTCAGGATGCAGCTGCATTTCAAGCTGTTCCATCCCCGGACGCAGTTGGATCCTCATATAATTCATAATCTGGTCCATAATCTCCCGGGTCTGTTCGCCTGCCATGGAAGCTGCCTGTTCAAAAGGTACTTCCGAAACCTGTGGCGCAGTGTCCTGGTTAAGGGTGTTAGCCAACTGGCCGGCTGCCTGAAAACTATTTTCCGCCTGTCCTTTGCCTTCCCCGCTTTTTGCTTCCTGTCCCCCTGTATTCTCTCTAGGAGCCTCTTCTTTGGTGTCTGTGGGAGTTACTTCAACCGTTTTAACAGCATTTCCCTTTTCATCCGTTGCAAGCTTTATTGTCTCTCCCTGTGCCTTTACTTCCACTGTAATCTTGGGAGCTTCCTGCACGGTTTCCTCCTGTAACGCCGGGGCAGTATCAATCATGCCGCTTTCTTTTTCCTGCTGCATGTTCTCCAGTAAAGCCTGAAACTCTTCCGGGGACAGATCCATCTCCTGCATAAGGCTTGCTTTCACATCCTGTGCCATACCCATCAGGTTCTGCAGGCTGGCAAATAATCCCTCATCGGTAAGAATTGCTGCCGTATCCTGCTCGCCGCTAAGCGTAAGGGCAAGCTGTGTGAGGTTGGATGGCTCAAAAAGGGCAAACAAAGTAAGACCCAGCTCTTCCATCGCTTTCACCACTTCTTCTTCCGAGACACCAAGCTCCTGGGCAATGCCTTTTACAATATCTTTTCCGGCTTCCTCAACTGCCTGGCTCTGGCCTTCTGCCTCTTTGCCGCTTCCCTCTGTGGCCTCACTTACGGTTTCCTGGGGCTTTGCCGTATCCTTCCGGTTCTCCCCCTGGACTTTCAAAGTCTCTTCTGCCGGCTTCTTTTCAGTTGCCTGGCTGGCCGATACAGGTTTGTTTAAGCTTTGGTTGGCATTGTTTCCCGCCATGTTCATCACATCGCCAAAACTGCCTGCCTGGGCAGCATTTCCTGCTTTGGTAAAACTTTTCCCTCCCATGAAATTCATCAGGGATTTCACATCCTTCACAGGTGTGCTTATCATTCTCATTCCTCCTTTCCCTATAAGCCCATAGGGCTCTTTTTCAAGGTACATTCATTTATTGGTTTAAGGCGCAGATTTAGTATTCGGGATCCATGATCTTGGTCAGCCTGGCGGCAATTTCGGAATCCATTACCTCCAGTATCTTCCCCCTGTCATCTGCTGCCATTACACCCAGTATCCGGGATACCAGTTCCAGATTGTCTGTCATAGTTTCAAAAATAGCTGCTGCCGCTTTGGGCTTCATAGAAGAATAGGTTTGGGCATAGTCCTTGATCTCGTCGCTTTCCTCTATCTGCGCGACTACCTGCCTGTAAAGATATTCTGCAGTGGCAGGATCCATCTGTTCATAATAATTCTTATACGCCTCTATCCCCGGCCCCTTATCCGCATAAACCACTTCCTCATAAAACTCTGTCTTGATTTTCTGGAAATCCACCTGGCTGTCTTCAAAAGTCTTAAGCCGCTCTACTTCCGCCCGCAGCTCTGCCAGTTCATCGGAGCTGTCCGTCTGCGCTGTCTGGGCCCGTTCAAGCTCAAGCTCTAACTCTTTAATATAATCAACTGCTTCCCGAAGATCCGTATAACCCCCATATCCATCTTCCTCACTGCTTTCCCCATCAGGCAAAGGTGCCTCCTTGGCAGGGAGGATCATATTAAGGACAGGTACATCCTTCAGGACCGGAGTCAGGACATTGCTTCCAAAGCCGCCTAAATCCAGCTTGACTACCAGGCATAAAATTGCAATCCAGATAAGTACGATCACAAAAGTGACCAGGAAAACCGACCCGCTGCCGGTCCCTTCTTCTTCCATAAACTCATCTTCCTGGCTGGCAAGCTCCTTTGCTTTGGCTTTGGCTGCCTTTTTCTGCTCTTTCTTTTCCTGTTTCAGTTTTTTCTTTTCTTCTTTCAGACGCTGCTTTTCAAGCTTCTCGTCCTCAAAACTTAATTCATCATCAATTGGCATAACCTATTTCACACTCTTTTACTTATTTCTGTCCGTGGGTGTAGCTGGTCAGCTCATCGATTTCCTTTGCTTCCCTTGCATTTTCCTCCCGCACGAACTCGTCAAAAGCCCTTTCTCTGAGTTTTTCATGGGTCTTGCTTTCCTGCCTTGCAATCTGCAGCTTATATCTGGCATCTTCCAGCCCTTTCTCGGCGATATGTACCTGCCCCCGCTGGTAAGCGATATACTCATCCATTCTGGAAATTGCATTCCGGTTTTCCAAAATATCCAGTACCATCAAGCTGTCCTTGCGAAGCTCCCTGCCCTGCTCCTCATAAGCCGCTTTTCTATTAATAAGAATCTGTAATTTTTCTTCCTCTTCGTCTAACTTTACCCTGGCAGCGGCAAATTCCATTTTTGCCTGCTCTTCCAGCTTTTCCTTGATGTCCAGGATGCTCTGCATCCTGTAGATGAACCGTGCCATTTATCGCTCCGCCCCATCAGCAAAAATTGCTTTCAAAAGCGCTACCGACTGTTCAAAGGTAAATTTGTCTCCCACCTCCTGGCAAAGGAACTGGTTGACTTCCTCTATTTTCGCAATGGCATAATCAATGCCCGGATTGCTCCCTGCTTTATAGGCACCAATATTAATTAAGTCCTCCGCCTCACTATAGGTGGCAAGCACATTTTTCAGCTTTCCTGCATAAGCTTTATGCTCCCTTTCCGCAATCTGGCTCATACACCTGGAAATACTCTGCAAAACATCAATTGCCGGATAATGGTTCTTGTGGGCAAGCTTCCGGTCAAGCATAATATGGCCGTCAAGGATGCTCCGCGCCGTATCCGTAATGGGTTCGTTAAAGTCATCACCATCCACCAATACTGTATAAAACCCTGTGATCGAGCCTTTATCCGACCTTCCTGCCCGTTCCAAAAGCTTTGGCATTTCCGAATAAACACTGGGCGGGTACCCCCTGGATACAGGCGGCTCCCCGCTGGCTAAGCCAATTTCCCGCTGGGCCATGGAAAAACGGGTAAGGGAATCCATCATAAGCAAAACATCTTTCCCCTGGTCACGGAAATACTCCGCAATAGCCGTAGCTGTCTGGGCTGCTTTCTTTCTCTCCAGGGCTGGTTTGTCAGAAGTTGATACCACTACCACAGAGCGTTTCATTCCTTCCGGCCCTAAATCCCTTTCGATAAATTCCCGGACTTCCCTGCCACGCTCCCCAATGAGGGCAATGACGTTCACATCCGCCTTTGTATTTCTGGCAAACATTCCCATAAGCGTGGATTTTCCAACTCCAGAACCGGCAAAAATGCCAATTCTCTGTCCTTTTCCCACCGTAATCAGGCCGTCTACTGCTTTCACCCCAAGGGGAAGTACCTGGTCAATGATTTCCCTGCTCATTGGATCGGGAGGTTTCGCCTCCACAGAATACTCTTCTCCTGCCTGGGGGATTTCCCCATTCATCCTCCCAAGCCCATCCAGGGTATTGCCAAGAAGGGAATCATCCACACGGACCTTCAGGGGGGCTCCCGTGTTTTCCACACTGCTTCCCGGCCCGATCCCTTCCACGTCCTGATAAGGCATCAGCAGGTTTTTTCCCTGCTTAAACCCTACCACCTCCGCCAGGGCAGGATGTGTATTCTCATCCTTTATTACAGGGTAAATCATACAGATATCTCCCAGCTTCGCCGCCGGCCCCGCAGACTCAATGGTAAGCCCCACTACATTTACCACTTTACCCCTTACGTTAAAAAACTTTTCGCCGGTTAAGGCTATGTATTTTGCGAAATCAATGTTTTGTGCCGCCAATTTTTATTCCGCCTTCGTCCTTATATTATCTGTTTATTGTATGAAAGAAGCCTTAATTTTCTCCCCAGCTCTTCCAATTCTGTTCCCAGGGAACAGTCATAAATGCCATTCTCCGTCTCAATCATACACTGGGACGGGGAAAGGGTCATATCCGATATAATCTCCAGGCTGTCAGAAAGTGTTCCAGTCCCTTCAAGAATCCGCTCCCTTTCTTTGATCACCTGGGGATAATCCTGTTTTGCCACATGGACAATATAGCTTGATGCACTGTCCGTATTCTGCATGGTATCCATAAGCAGGTTTACCACAATCTCACTATAGCTGCTTAAGTCTACTTTAAAGATATGCTCATAAATGCCTGCAAGTGTCTCAATAAAATCCGGTTCTAAGTTCTCCACCATCTGGGCATATTCCGCTTCCAACTGCGCCTGGCGTTGCCTGCATTCATTTTTCATTCCCTGCACCTGGGCCATTCCTTCATCATAGCCTGCCTGGTACCCCTGGTTCCTGGCCTCATTTAAGGCCTGTTCCCGCATTTGGGCAATCTGTACATTGGCGCTGTCTATCATCCGGTCTGCTTCATCACGCAGCCTTTGAAGCTCCGCCCTGGCAAAAGTAAGTTCTTTCTCCAAAGCTGCCTGTTCTTCTAAGGCCGCCTGCCTTAAAGCTTCCTCTTCCTCAAGATTCGGCGCAACCTCCACCCTCTCTGCATCAAGCCCTGACACAAATCCTCCGGAGGAACGCCCTGCTTTGGCAGCTTTTTCCATCCGCTTTGTTACCAATTCGTTACTGTCTATCACAAGGGCGTCTTCATCTACAACTACCCAGCCGGCTTTATATAAATTCCTATACAACGATCTCGTCACCTCCGCCTCTGGAAATGACAATTTCACCTGCATCCTCCAGCTTCCTGATTACATTTACAATCTTTTGCTGGGCCTCCTCTACGTCCTTCATACGCACAGGCCCCATAAATTCCATATCCTCTTTGATCATCACTGCAAGACGCTTGGACAGGTTGTTAAAGATTGCGTTCTGTACCTGTTCATTCGCTCCCTTAAGGGCAAGCCCCAGGTCATTGTTGTCCACGTCACGCAGCACTCTTTGGATCGCACGGTCGTCCAGAAGAAGAATATCCTCGAATACGAACATTTTCTTTCTGATTTCGTCCGCCAGTTCCGGCTCTTCGATTTCCAGGGTTTCCATAATGTGCTTCTCTGTTCCCCTGTCTACCGTATTTAATATATCTACCACTGAATCCACACCGCCGATAATGGTGTAATCCTGGTTTACCAGCGATGCCAGTTTTGATTCCAGCACTTTTTCCACTTCCTTTACCACATCCGGGCTTGTTCTGTCCATCACCGCAATACGCTTTGCCACCTCTGCCTGCTGTTCCGGCGGAAGGGCTGATACAATCAGCGCCGCCTGGGATGCAGACAGATAAGAAAGGATCAGGGCAATGGTCTGGGGATGCTCATCCTGTATAAAGTTCAGCAGCTGGGCTGCATCGGTCTTCCGTACAAATTCGAAAGGCTTCACCTGCAAAGATGCCGTCAGTTTTCCGATCACATCCCTTGCCCTGTCATCGCCCAGTGCTTTTTCAAGCAATTCTTTCGCATAGGAAATACCGCCCTCCGCAATATACTGCTGTGCAAGGCAGACCTGATAAAATTCATCAATGATATCATCCTTTACCTGAGGAGTCACGCTCCTTGTATTGGCTATTTCAAGTGTCAGTTCTTCAATTTCCTCTTCTTTTAAATGTTTGAAAATGGAAGCCGACTTTTCGGGACCCAGGGCGATTAAAAGAATCGCGGCTTTCTGTATCCCTGATATTTTGTCATCAGCATTTTTGGGCATTTCTTCCTAACCTCCCTCAAAGACCCCATCATTATCCCCAGTCCTCATTCAACCAGTTCCGCAAAAGGCTTGCGGCCGCCTCAGGATTTTCATCCACAAATTTTTCAATCAGCGCCCTTGTTTCAGATACCTGCTCTGCATTGATATCCTCTAAGCTGGATTCCGGCTGGGATTGCAGCAGGCTTTCCACAGATATTTCCTCCGGCTGTTCCGGTGCTTTTTCTGAACGCATGCTCCGCAGTACCACAAAAGCCAGAAGCCCTAAAATTACAAGGATGATAACAATCTGGACTGCATCGGCAACAGAAATATTTAAACCTTCCCTGTCAAAAAACACATTTTCCGAATATGCCACTATTGCAATATTATCCCTGGGAAACCCTGTTGCCATAGCTACCACATTATACAGGTCGTCGGATACCGTCACCTGGCTCCGCCCGGCGTTTTGCAGCTTATACTCTTCCCATGATATGCCATCTAAAAGTCCCTGGCTCCTTACATCCTCTTCCCTTACCACATTCATGTTGATGGCGGACAGGGAAATCGTGGAGGTATCATAGTTAATGCTCCCCGGCAGCGTCTCCCGGTTGGTAATACGCTCTGAGGGAAGATACTTGTTTTCTGTCTCCGTGGTAGCAGAAGAGCTGTCACTGCTATCCTGGTATACATATTCAGGCTGCTGCCCGTTGGAGTCTGTCCCTGGTACCTCACCGCTTGCATTGGTGGATTCTGAGCTGAAAGTCCTGTCGGACGCCAGATACCCCTGGGTATTTCCGTCTGCCACATAATACTCATGGTCCGTCTCGGAAATGGAAGAAAAATCCATGTTCAGGTTAACCGCCACTTCTACCCTTTCAAACTCATTGGTACCCAGCATTACCTGCCTAACTTCATTTTTTATCTTTTTCTCCCACTGGGACTTAACGCCCATCTGGGTGCTTACGCTGCCTGCTGCCGTGTATTCCTCTTCCCCTGTAAAGAGCAGGTTGCCCTCTGTATCCGTAATAACAACATTTTCGGTTGTCTTGTTTCCAATGGCAACGGAAACTGCTTTCGCCATCCCTGCCACATTTTCTTCGTTAAATTCTCCCTGGAGCTCTAACTGAATCCATATGGAAGATTCCTCTTCCTTCTGGATCAGTGTCCCGTCCCTCTCCGGTATGTACAGATCTACTACCGCACTTTTTACGGCAGAATACCTTCCAATCAGGTCGTTTCCCAGCCTGCTTTCCAGATAAACCTCGTATTTCTTCTGCTTATCCGACTCTGTAGTGCCAAAGCCTCCGTCCGTCACATTGTCAATGGTATAGCTGTAAGACTGGACATCATTGGCGGCCAGGAGCATATTGGCGTTTGCCAGCTGATTTTTATTAATTTTAATTTGATAGGCATCATCCGATACCTTATAGTCATATCCTTCGCCCTCTAGCAGCTCCGAAACCGTGGACGCTTCTTTTCTGTCCTTACAGTTCAGGAGCACCACATACTGGG
>OFHN01000165.1_pt1 | contig 64764 bp, 69 predicted proteins | sample 1521321 | NCBI WGS metagenome assembly OFHN01 (sample SAMEA3504130, study PRJEB24116) | mouse gut metagenome | biome: mouse gut; feature: mouse-associated habitat; material: faeces | place: Denmark | collected 2011
TAATACAAACAACAACTTTCATTGTATTTACACTCCTTATATTCTTTTTTCTATAACCGGGTCGCCTGACATTTTCGCGGGAAATCCTCCTGCCCCCGGCGTCTTCACCGTGTGCGGCGCTGAGGGTCCCCGCCATAATGCAGTCCTTATTTCAACAGTGCAGCGCTGATGACCATCCTCTGGACTTCGCTTGTGCCTTCGTAGATCTCGGTGATCTTGGCATCGCGCATCATGCGTTCCACATCATATTCTCTCGTATAACCATAACCGCCGTGAAGCTGAACAGCCTTGGTGGTAACTTCCATGGCAACCTCTGCGGCATAAAGCTTGGCCTGTGCAGCCTCAAAGCCATACTCCTTCTGGGTGGCCTTTGCCATGGCAGCCTTATATACCAGAAGCTGAGCCGCCTGTACCTTTGTGGCCATGTCAGCCAGCTGGAACTGGGTGTTCTGCAGCGCCGCGATGGGCTTTCCGAACTGTTTTCTCTCCTTGGTGTAGGCGATGGTTCTCTCCAGTGCGCCTTCCGCGATGCCAAGGGCCTGTGCGGCGATACCGATACGTCCGCCGTCCAGTGTATGCATGGCAATCTTGAATCCCTGTCCCAGCTTGCCCAGCATATTCTCCTTGGGTACACGGCAGTCCGTGAAGATCAGCTCATATGTAGAAGAACCGCGGATTCCCATCTTCTTTTCCTTGGTACCGAAGGTGAATCCGGGAGTTCCCTTCTCCACGATAAAGGATGTGATCTCCTTGATTTTCCTGCCTCTCTTCTCGATGGTCCCGGTGACGGCAAAAATCACATACACATCCGCTTCCTTGCCGTTGGTGATAAAGATCTTGGAGCCGTTGATGATATAGTCATCCCCATCGGCCACAGCCTTGGTCTGCTGTCCCTGCGCGTCCGTACCTGCGCCCGGCTCGGTAAGGCCGAATGCGCCAAGCTTCTCACCCTTTGCCAGGGGTACCAGATACTTTGCCTTCTGCTCTTCCGTACCGAAGGTCATGATAGGATCACAGCAAAGGGAAGTATGTGCAGACACAATAACGCCTGTGGTGCCGCAGACTTTGGAAAGCTCCTCCACGCACATCACATAGGTCAGGGGATCACATCCCTGTCCGCCGTACTCCTTGGGAACAGGAATACCCAGAAAACCGTTCTTTGCCATCTTCTTAGCGGTTTCCCTGGGGAATTCTTCGGTTTCGTCCACCTCCTGGGCCAGGGGCTTTACTTCTTTTTCGGCAAACTCCCTGAAAAGGGTGCGTGCCATTTCATGCTCTTTTCGCAGCGTAAAATCCATGATTACCATTCCTCCATATATATTTATCTGAATTTCCGTTTCCGCCGGCGCCGGCTACATGGAACCGCAAACCTGCAGAAAACGTTTTTAATAATACCACGGCACACAGAATCACCGCCCTGTCAGCCAGCGCGATGATTCTGCATTTATGTTGTCCGGACCTTTACTTCTTGCTGTAATCATAGAAGCCGATACCGGTCTTCTTGCCAAGTTTCCCTGCGCGAACCATCTTGCGGAGCAGGGGATGAGGACGATATTTGGAATCGCCGGTCTCATTCTGCAGTACTTCCATGATAGCCAGCACAATGTCAAGGCCTACCAGGTCGCCCAGTGCCAGGGGTCCCATGGGATGGGATGCGCCCAGCTTCATGGCTGTGTCAATGTCTTCCACGCTTGCGATGCCTTCCGCATAGATGCCGATGGCTTCGTTGATCATGGGAATCAGGATTCTGTTCACAACAAATCCCGGAGCTTCCTTCACTTCCACGGGAGTCTTGCCGATCTCTGCGGAGATAGATTTGATCTTCTCCACCAGGTCGTCGGGAGTGTTTGCACCTGCAATCACCTCCACCAGCTTCATTCTGTCCGCAGGGTTGAAGAAATGCATACCGATCATGGGTCTGTCCAGTCCGGCACCGATCTCGGTGATGGAAAGGGATGATGTATTGGTAGCGAAGATGCACTCGGGCTTCACAATATCCTGCAGTTCCTTAAAGGTGGTCTTCTTAATCTGCATATTCTCAGGGGCAACCTCGATTACCAGGTCACAGTCCGTACAGATATCCTTCAGACCGGTGGAAATCTTTGCGGATATGGCATCTGCCTGATCCTGGGTCATTTTCTCCTTGCCTACCAGGAAATTCAGGTTCTTCAGAATTCTCGCCTTGCCGCCATCGGCAAACTCCTGCTTGATGTCGCACAGAGCCACTTCATAACCGTCTGTCATGGCAAATGCCTGCGCAATGCCGGCACCCATGGTTCCTGCACCGATAATACCTACTTTCATTGAAAGTTCCTCCTTGTTTTGGTTTCTATGGTTTATTTTGTTTTTACCTATTTATTCCGGAAGGGCTCCTTCACTTTTTCCTTGTTCTTGTCAAGGAAGAAAGCCATGCCGTATCTCTGGTCTTCCGTCTCAAAACAATCGCCAAACAGTTTTTCCTCGATTTCAACGGCCTTATCCATCTCCAGCGCAAGGCCCTCGTTTATGGCCACCTTGCAGTTGCGGACGGCGATGGGGGCATTCTTTGCGATGGAAGCCGCCATCTTCTCCGCTGCGGGAAGCAGTTCCTCCTGGGTGTATACCGCATTCACAAGTCCGATCCGGAATGCCTCGTCGGCTTTGATGTTGCGGGCAGTGTAAATCATCTGCTTGGCCATGCCGGCGCCTACCAGGCGGGCCAGTCTCTGGGTTCCCCCGAAGCCGGGCGTAATTCCCAGACCCACTTCGGGCTGGCCGAACACGGCATTGTCAGAACAGATTCTGATATCGCAGCTCATGGACACTTCACATCCGCCGCCCAGCGCAAAGCCGTTCACTGCGGCGATCACAGGAATGGGGAAATTCTCCAGTTTCAGGAATACATCATTCCCCTTCTTGCCGAAGGAAGCGCCCTCCGCTTTGGACAGACTGCTCATCTCCCCGATGTCAGCGCCTGCCACAAAGGATTTTGAACCGGCTCCTGTGAGAATCAGGCATCGCACAGTGTCCAGGTCCACGGCATCCAATGTCTTGTCAAGTTCTTCCAGCACCTGGGAGTTCAGCGCGTTCAGGGCCCTTTCCCGATTTATGGTGATTATGGCGTACGCGCCTTTCTGTTCATATAATATAAATTCCATCGTATTATCCTTCCGCTTCTTTGTCTTTTTCGCAGTTACACTCCCTGACCCCAGGGATGATTGTCTCGGACAGCGCAATTCCCCGTCCGGCGGTTCTTCCATTGTCTTGAACAAAGGAAGAATGCCTCAAACCGTGAGCCATTCTTCCCATCTTACCTTCTGCAGTTATGTTCAGTCCTCAATCTTCACGATAGTGGAGCAGCCCATGCCGCCGCCGATACACAGCGTGGCAAGACCGGTCCTGGCACCCTTTGCCTGCATCTCATGAAGCAGGGTTACAAGGATACGGCATCCGGAAGCGCCCACAGGATGACCCAGGGCGATGGCGCCGCCGTTGGGATTCAGCTGCTTATCCACGTCGATTCCCAGATCCTTGCCCACAGCCACGGACTGGGCAGCAAATGCCTCATTTGCCTCAATGATGTCAAAATCTTCGATCTTCATGCCTGTCTTGGCCAGGACTTTCCTGGTGGATGCCACAGGGCCGATTCCCATAACTTCGGGACGGACGCCTGCCAGCGCGCCGGCAACAAAGGTTGCCATAGGCTTCACGCCCAGTTCCTTTGCCTTCTCCTCGCTCATGACAACGATGGCTGCCGCTCCGTCATTGATGCCGGAGGCATTGCCTGCTGTCACGAAACCATCTTTATTGATGGGGCGCAGTTTTGCAAGACCTTCGATGGTAGAACCGGCACGGGGGCCTTCATCTACTTTAAATTCAATGGTTTCCTTCTTTTTCTTCACCATCACAGGAACGATCTCCGCGTCAAAGGCACCTGACTTCTGCGCTGCCTCTGCCTTCTGCTGGCTCTTCAGTGCAAACTCATCCAGTTCCTCACGGGTCAGATTCCACTCACGGCAGATATTGTCTGCGGTTGTAATCATATGATAATCATTGAAGGCATCCCACAGGGCATCCTTGATCATGGTGTCCACCAGGGTGCCGTTATTCATTCTGTAGCCGTAACGCGCCTGGGGAACCGCATAGGGAGCCATGGACATATTCTCCATACCGCCTGCCACAACCACATCTGCGTCTCCTGCCATAATCATCTGGGCAGCCTGGTTCACACAGTTCAGACCGGAACCGCACACCACGTTCATGGTAACGGCGGGTACCTCAATGGGAAGTCCTGCCTTGATGGATGCCTGGCGGGCCACATTCTGTCCCAGTCCTGCCTGAATGACACATCCCATGTACACCTGATCCACATCCTCGGGCTTCACCCCGGCCCTGTTCAGGGCCTCCTTGATGACGATTGCGCCCAGCTCTGCAACCGGAGTCGTGCTCAGTGTGCCGCCCATGGTGCCGATTGCGGTACGGCATGCACCGGCTAATACTACTTTCTTTGCCATTTGTTTTTCCTCCAAATATGATTTCTGGTTGATTGTTATTTTTTTGTCACATTAGATGCTTCTAGTTTATCATAGTCACCGGCCTTTTGCAATCACTTTCCGGTTAAATTTTGCAGAATCCGCGTCACAGGCTTTCTGTCATCACGGCCAGGAACAAACCGTGACAGTTTACAGCCACAAGGGCCCCTGTCATGCCAGAACTTTATCCAGGGTCTCAAACAGCACATCCACATCAATGGGTTTTGCAATATGCCCGTTCATTCCGCAGGCCAGCGCTTCTTTTTTGTCTTCCTCAAAAGCGTTGGCAGTCATGGCTATAATGGGGATATTTGCCAGTTTCCGGTTTTCCAGCCTGCGGATGGACTTTGCCGCCTCATAGCCGTTCATCACCGGCATCTGGACATCCATAAGCACCAGCTGGTAATATCCGGGCAGGGAATTTTTCATCATTTCCACCGCGATCTGGCCGTTTTCCGCCACCTCCGTGCTGAAACCCGCATCTCCCAGAATTGCCACCGCAATTTCCTGGTTCAGCTCCACGTCTTCCGCCAGGAGAATTCTTCCCTTGTGACGCACTGTCTCTTTCCGGATGGTTACCTCTTCTTTCTCTTCCTCAACATTTATGACCGAATGCAGGCAGTTCTGAAGTTCCGACATAAACAGGGGCTTACTGCAGAACGCCGTGACCCCTGCCTCTTTCGCCTCCTCCTCAATATCGGACCAGTCATAGGCCGTCAGCACGATCACCGGTACGTCTTCCCCCATCTCCTTACGGATTCTGCGGGTGACTTCAATGCCGTTCATATCCGGCAGAAGCCAGTCAATAATATAGACACAGTAGCTGTCTCCACGGCTGAGGGCCTGATGGGTGCGCAGCACTGCCTCCTTTCCCGACAAGGTCCACTCGGCCCGCATCCCCATCTGCTGCAGCATGTAGGAGACACTGTCACAGGTGTTGAAGTCATCATCCACCACCAGCGCCCTGCCGTTTTTCAGCTCCGGAATCTCCCGGGTCTCCTTCTCCCCTGCATGGAGCCGGAACGAAAAAGTAACCGTAAACTCCGTTCCCACGCCCTGCTCGCTTTTCACCTCAATAATGCCGTTCATCATGTCCACAATATTCTTCGTTATGGCCATCCCCAGTCCGGTTCCCTGGATTCCGCTCATGGTGGTATTTTCTTCCCTCTCAAAAGGTTCGAAAATATGGGCCACAAACTCTTCGCTCATGCCGATGCCATTGTCCTTGATGGAAAATTCAAAATTGGCATACCCGGCAGGCGCCCCGGCCTTTTCCGTGACCCGGAGACTGACAATGCCTCCGGCACTTGTATATTTCACCGAATTGCTTAAGAGATTCAGAAGCACCTGGTTCAGCCGCAGCTTGTCGCAGTAAATCTCCTCGTCCCACACGTCCACCGCGTCCATGTACAGTTCCAGCTGCTTCGCGCGGATGTCCGCCTGCAGAATATTGCGCAGGCCGTGCAGAATGTCCGGCAGACTGCAGGGCTTTTCATCCAGATGAATTTTGCCGCTCTCGATACGGCTCATGTCAAGCACATCATTGATCAGGCTCAGCAGATGGTTGCCCGATGTCATGATCTTCTTGAGATATTCCTCCACCTGCTCCTTCTGGTCTATATGGGTAATTGCCAGCGCCGTAAAGCCCACAATGGCATTCATGGGCGTGCGGATATCATGGGACATATTGGACAAAAACAGACTCTTAGCCTTGCTGGCCCGGTTTGCCTGCATCAGGGCATCCTCCAGCAGGCCCTTCTGTTCCATCTCGCTGCGGATTTCCTCATCCACGCTGCGGAATCCCAGAACAATGCCGTGGTTCCCATCCCACTCGCCCGCACGGACTATTTTTATCTGGTAATATTGTGTCTGGTCGTTTACTTTTACACGGTAATTCGCATGATACTGAAGCTTTTTTTCCAGTTCCTTTCTCACGGTGTCCAGGGATACCGCCTGGGCAAGCATCTCCCGGTCTTCTTCACAGACATAGTCCTTTATATATCGTCCCATGCTCTCCTCCAGGAATATGTCTCCCCTGAAAGCCGCATCAAACATGGAATTTTCATCCTTGTCATCCCGGAGCAGAATGCCTTTTCCCGTATCAATGTCAAAATAGCAGACCCGGTTGAAGTCGATACTCAGCGCCCTCACCAGTTCCCTCTGGCGTCTCTCGTTCTGCTTCTCCTGCTGTTTCTGGGCAGTACAGTCCAGGAGGAACCGCTGGTAATACAGCTCCCCGTTCTCTTCCATCAGCTTCACATTGCCCATGATATGCAGGATATCCCCGCTTTTGTGCCGCACCCGGTATTCGATGCTGACGCTGTCCCCCTCATTTTTCAGATGCGATATTTTTTTCTGGAGATTTTCCCGGTCTTCCTCCAGCACGGTGGGGGATACCAGCTCAAATCCGCCCTCCATCAGCTCTTCCATATTGTCAAATCCCAGGATCTGCAGGGCGGCCCTGTTAATGCTGATAATTTTCTTTCCATCCAGCGTATGACAGATCACGCCGCAGTCGATGACATTGAAAACCGCCTCCAGCGAACGGCTCTTCTGAATCAGCTCCTGTTCATAGGTGCGCTCCTGGGTCACGTCTATGGCAACTCCCACGGTTCCCATCACGCTTCCGTCAATATCGTACAGCGGCGACTTATATGTAGTCAGCGTCCGCATTCCCTCCCCGGTTTTGATCACCTCCTCGGAGACGAATGTTCTCTTTTTCGTCATCACTTCACGTTCCGATTCAATGCACGCCGGATCATCCTGCTCCACGTCCCATATGTATGCGTGGCGCTGTCCCTGGACCTGTGCCTTTGTCTTATTGACCGTCCTGCAGAAACTGTCATTCACCTTTTCGTGTACGCCGTTTTTATCTTTATACCAGATCAGGTTGGGGATATTGTTGATGGTGGACTCAAAAAAGTGGCTTGTCTGCCAGAAATCCTTTTCACGTTTATATTTTTCCTGCCATCGCAGAAAGCGGAACCTGATCTCCTCCTCTGACAGGGGAAAAGTCCAGATATCCGTTACCGCCTCCAGCAGCACATTCTCCGACCATATCTGTTCCCCGCCGGAGAGCAGAATCAGTTCCGCTTCCTTTTTTTTGACGGAAACGAGCGTTTTCAGTATGTCTTCCGCACTCTGATCCCGCAAATGGACCCATATGACATCCGCCTCTGCCGCCATTTTTCCGTCTATTCCGCAGCTTTCCGAAAACGTATGCGTAAAACAATCCAATGGAATACTTTCCTTTATTATCTCAAACACTCTGCACGGCTGACCTGCGAAATAAAAATGAACATGGCAATGGTACATGTCCAATCCCTCCCGATTTGCTGATTTTCATCATTCACATCTATTTTAACAAGCAAGTGAGTTAATGTCAATATTTTAAGGGACAGGATTATGCCGGAAAATGTAGATTCATAACAGTTCAGACAGGGCACTGAACCGTTATGCTGATTCCTGTTACAGTCCGGCCATTTTACGGGCTGTTACGTTTTCGTCAGTCCGCAGCCCGGCTGTACCCGGATGTCACTTCCACCGTTCCGCAAAAGTTTTCATATTTTACCATGATGTAATTTCCGCCTCCCTCCAGATTCAGGCTTGTCTCAAAGTAACCCTCCTCATCCGGTTCCAGTTCCACCACATCCTCGTTCATCCGGATCCGGACCACTGCCTTACCGGAATACGTAACCATGTACCCGCACAGGTACAGCTTCCGGCTTTCCACGGAACCGCCGCCGAACACCACATCCCTGCCGGTTTCGCCGCCGCATTCCGCCAGATATCTTCCCGTATATTTATCCTCCGCGTAAAGCCTCTCCCCGATCAGGTCCCTGTCTTGTGTGATCTGTCCGGAAGCAATCTCCCCGGCCAGATTGTCCAGGAATCCCATGACTTCCTCCCGGTCCAGATTCCGGATACCGCATCCGGTGACATGAAGCATAACGCCCAGCACAAGCACACAGCTAATCACTTTCCGCATCTTCGCTTTCCCGCTTTCCGGCGTTCCTGAAATACCGAAACAGCACCATTGCCGCAATTCCGATAAAAATATTGCGAATCCATTTTTTCTTCTCCGCCCTGACTTCATTTTTACGCTCCTTTTTCTTTTCCATAATGTTACAATCCTTTCTTTCCCTCAGGATTTCCGGTCCCGCGGACGGCGGCGCTCCCTCCGGCAAAATCCGGTGTTTTCAGGGATGCCGCTGCCCGTCCGCCCGGAAGCAGTACTGTCCTGCCCATCTGCCCGGCCTGAAATTTGTGCGCCGTCCCGGCACCTGTCCTTTCAGCGGCTGACGATTTTATAATAAGTTTTTGCCGTACAGACATAAATCAGTACATACATAATTCCGAATACCAGGAAACACCCGGCCGTACACGCCACATACAGGCCCGTATTATATAAGTTCAGCAGCTCCAGCAGCCTGGCAATCAGCGGGAAGGCCACTGCCACATGGATTCCTGCCACCAGCAGGGGCAGAAAAAATACGGTCAGCACCTGGGAATGAATGGCCGCCTTTACCTCGCTGCGGCTCATACCCACTTTCTGCATGATCTCAAAACGGTTTTTGTCATCATACCCCTCTGAGATCTGTTTGTAATATATGATCAGCACCGTGGCCATGATGAACAGAATTCCCAAAAAGATACCGATAAAAAACAGCCCGCCGTCAATTTCCAGAAAGGCCCTCCTGCCGTCTGCCCTGGTCTCTAAGTCAAATGACTTCCCGGTGCCAAGTTCCGATGCCAGTTCCTTATAAAAGGCATCCTGTCTCTCCTCCCCCGCATCCGTGTCAAAACCATACACCCAGCCCACATTGCTTGCCAGATCCATCAGGATCTCCTTCTGTCTGTCATACAGTTCCCCCATCGTTTCCTGGTCGGGGACCACAATATACTGGGTCACGGACATCAGGGATTCATACTGGCCGTTGCCCACAAAATCCTCCAGTTTCTCCGCCACGCGGTATTCCCGGTCAAAAAGCTTCATGGTGGGATAGTCAAAATCCCGGCGTTTGGAGCAGATCATGATTTCATCCTTTTCCAGCGTCAGGTTTTCCCCCATGACCGCATTGTAATCAGGCAGTGATATGAAAAAAAGGGAATTGGTGTCGTCTTCCACCGAGCGGGCACGTTCCCGGAGAACAGAATAGCTGTTCTCATCCCGGATGGCCTGAAATGCCAGATAGGAATATGTCCACTGGTGTGTCACCGGAAAATCCTTCTCTGCCTGAAACTGCCGGATTTTTTCCATTTCCGCTTCCCTGTCCCGCATTCCGTCGCTGCAGTAGAGCACAAAATCCGCAGGGTAACGGTTCCTGACAACATCCTCCATGCCCATCATCAGCGCAGAGGTGGTGGAAATCATCACCAGCACCATGGTGGACAGAACGCAGATATTGGCCAGTCCCACCGCATTCTGTTTCATACGGTAGATCATCCCCGAAACGCTGACAAAATGCCTGGTACGATAGTAATATCCCTTATTCTTTTTCAGCAGTTTTAAAAATACGATGCTTCCCGCGGTAAAGAGTAAGTAGGTTCCTATGATCACCAGGACCACCGCCACAAAGAACAGCAGCACGGATGCTATGGGATTTTCCGTGGTAAGGGCAAGATAATAACCGCCCCCCATGGAAGCAACTCCCCAGACGGTCAGCAGCCAGTTCGCCCTGGGCTCCTTTTCCCCCACATTCCCGGCCCGAAGCAGCTCAATGGGGTCTGCCCCATGTATCTGCCTGACCGAATTCAGGTATATCAGTACAAAAAGTACCGCGAAAAATTCCACCGTAAAAAGAACTGCCTTCGGGGAAATGAAAAATCCCAGGGGAATTTCCGTTCCGATAATCCTGAGGACCAGCAGGAACATGACTTTGTCCAGAACCAGTCCGATTCCCAGCCCCGCCCCTAAGCTGATCAGCAGCACATATATGGTTTCCCAGCCCACCACCCTGGCCAGATGTCTTCTCTCCATGCCCAGAATGTGAAACAGGCCGAATTCCTTTTTCCGCCGCTTTACCAGAAAGCTGTTGGTGTAAAATAGGAAAATAAAGGCAAATATGGCCACCACCCAGCTTCCCAGGTTCATGGAAGTATTGATAAAGTTACCCCCTGCCATACTTTCCAGCCCCGGGTTCAGGGACAGGGATTTCACAATGTAAAACATGACTACCGTGAGAATGCAGGTCAGAATATATGGTATATATGTTTTTCCGTTCTTTTTAATATTATTTACCGCCAGTCTGGCATAAAATCCTTTTTTCACGCCTGACCACCTCCCATTGCCAGCAAAGTTAAGGTATCTGAAATTTTCTGATACAGCTGCTCGTTGGTGCTGCTGCCCCTGTAAATCTGGTGAAACACCTCTCCATCCTTGATGAACATCACTCGCCCCGCCCGGCTGGCGGCTTTTGTGGAATGGGTCACCATCAGGATAGTCTGGCCATCCTGGTTGATGTCGTTGAATATATCCAGCAGCCCGTCTGTAGCCCGGGAATCCAGCGCCCCTGTGGGTTCGTCCGCCAGCACCAGCTGGGGATTCGTGATCAGGGCCCTGGCCACCGCCGCCCTCTGTTTCTGTCCCCCGGACACTTCGTAAGGGTATTTCTCCAGAATTTTACCGATACCCAGTTTCTCCGCGATGGGCTGAATCCGCCTCTGCATTTCCCCGTATTCCTTCCCCCCCAGCACCAGGGGCAGGAAAATATTGTCCCGAAGGGTAAAAGTGTCCAGCAGATTAAAGTCCTGGAACACAAATCCCAGATTGTTGCGCCGGAATGCCGCCAGTTCCTTTTCCTTCACCCCTGACAGGCTCTTGCCCGACAGAAGCACCTGCCCGCTTGTAGGTCTGTCCAGCGCCGCCAGGATATTGAGCAGGGTGGTCTTGCCCGAACCGGACTCCCCCATAATAGCCACATATTCCCCCTGCTCCACCGAAAAGGATACCTTTGACAGTGCCTGGACCTGATTCCCGCCGAAACGTGTGGTATAAACTTTTTTAAGACTCTGTGCCTCCAATAATGCCATTTTATGCCTCCTGTTTTCTCAATTTCTTTCCCTGCGCCTTCCACGCCGGTCAGCCTTGTAAGCCGTATCATAGGATACGCAAACCTTTCCCCGCGTCTTCCACGCCCGTTGGCTTTGTAAGCCGTATCATAGGATCGTAAACACATTATACAAAAGAGCGGAAGGCACCGACATCGAATCAGGTGACATTTCCGCTTTTTTGTGTGACATTTTTGTAAGGTTTTATAGTCTGTCCGTTTACTCTACTTCCAGCCTGTCCCTGTGAAGATCCAGAGAAACGGTGGTGCCCCGGCCGGGGACAGATTCCACGCTGATTTTATGGGAAAGCTTTTCCGCTGTCCGGCTGCACAGATAAAGCCCCAGGCCGGTGGATTTTTTGTCCACCCTGCCATTATACCCAGTGAAGCCTTTTTCGAAAATTCTGGGAATGTCCTCCGGTGCAATTCCGATGCCGGTGTCGGAAATCCGCATTATCTTATCCGCCGTCACGTCAATTGTCACACTCCCTTTGCGGGTATATTTCACGGCATTGGACAATAGCTGTTCTATTATAAACAACAGCCACTTTTCGTCCGTGAGCACCCGGACACTGACCGGTTCGTAAAAAAGTCTTATTTTGTTTCTGATAAACTGCGGCGCGTATTTCCGGACTGCCTGTCTTATGATGTCATCCAGGTCATATTCCCGAAATACAAAATCCGTGGAATCGCTGCCCAGCCGCAGCCATGAAAGCGCCATTCCCACATACTGCTCAATCCGGAACAGTTCCGCCAGAAGCTCCCTGTTTTTCTCCGTGTCTTCCTCCTGAAGCTCCATGCGCATGACCGAAATGGGTGTCTTGATCTGGTGCACCCAGGTGGTATAATAGTCCATGCTCTCTTTCCGCTCATTCTGCCAGGCGTTAAAATTTGTGTCATATATGGTCTTCAGCGCGGCAAGCATCTCCTGATAGTCTGCCTCCGCCAGCGTTCCCGGCGGGGGTAATTCCTCCAGCAGGATATCTATATTCTGCAGAATCCGCTGCCGCTCCCTGTGTCCTTTTGCGGCGGAAATATACTTCCCTGCCAGCACGCCTGCCGTAAGCATTCCGCACAATCCCCCCGCGTACAGCACCGCCTCCCGTTCCGGCCGCACGTCATAGAGGAAAAAAAACAGTGCAAAAATCATTCCATACAGAGCAAGCATCAGCCCCACAGACCTGTACTGCCATAAAAATTTTACCGGTAACAGCCCCCTTTTTTTCTCTTTCATATGGTTTCCCGCTTTCTCACATAATGATATAACCGCTTCCCACCTTTGTGGTAATAAAATTCTCCAGCCCGGCGTTTTCCAGCTTTTTGCGGAGCCTGGTCACATTGACAGTCAGCGTGTTTTCCTCCACATAAGCATCCATCTGCCATAACTTGGTCATCAAAGTATCCCTGCTGACCACCTTCCCTTTATTTTCCAGCAGGGTCTGCAGAATACGGAATTCATTTTTGGTCAGTTCCACCTGCCTTCCCTGAAAGGTAAGGGCGGTACTGTTCAGGTTCAGCACCGCACCCCTGTGCTCCAGCACCGGAATCCTGCCCGCCATGTCATATGACCTGCGCAGCAGGGCCTGTATTTTTGCCATCATTACCTCCAGATCCACCGGCTTCGGAATAAAGTCATCCCCTCCCATGGTCATGGCCATGACAATATTCATATTGTCAGATGCCGAGGAGATAAAAACCACCGGTACATTGGAAATTCTGCGTATTTCGCTGCACCAGTGATATCCGTTGAAAAAGGGCAGCATGATATCCAGCAGCACCATATGGGGATCATACTCCGCAAAGGCAGAAATAATATTCTGAAAATCCTGGACGCACATGACTTCATTTCCCCAGGATTCAATCTGTTTTTTCATCACGCCGGCCATGGCCTGGTCGTCCTCCACAATCATAATCCGATACATATCTTCCGCACCTCCCGCTTCATCATACCACTATCCTTCCCCGGTGACAACCAGGTGGTTTACCCTGTAATCAGGCATCTTCCGCCCGGGGGCATTCTTTTCTTTTCCTTGTATTTCTTAAAAAACATTAATAAACCGTAAACCTATTGAAAATCAGGAAAATCGTGCTATAATCGTTATTGTTGCCGGATAAAAATCCGGTAAATACATAAAAAGAAATAAAAGGAGAAATGTAACATGAAGAAGAATGTATGGACAAAAATGCTGAGTCTGGCATTGGTACTGGTATGTGTATTCAGCCTGGCTGCCTGCGGCGGCGGTGATTCTGATCTGTCCGGTACTTACAACCTCAAAACCATTCAGATGGCTGGTGTGACCATGGATATGGACCAGCTGGCCGAGAGTCTGGGAGAAGCTGCCGATTCCGTGAAAATTGACCTGGTTCTGAATTCCGACGGTACCTATAAGCTGGAAGCAGATGCCCTTGAGATGACCACAGACGGCACCTGGAAGGCTGATGGCAGCAATCTGACCCTGGTAATTGAAGGGCAGGAAACTGCAGCCACTGTCAAAGACGGTGAAATTACCATTACCGCAGAAGGCGTATCCATGACCTTCAAGAAATAATCTTTCTGAAAATGAACTTTAAAAGGCCCCTGCAGATTTCTGCAGGGGCCTTTTTCTGCCCATTGCTTCAGTAGGCTCAACTGTTATCTTTCCCTCTCAGATTCCGTCCGCCCCGGCCACAGCGCTCCACACGTTTTTTCGCCGCTTCCAGCTGTACCGCAAGGAACAATTCACCCGGGGCATTCGTATCAGGTATTTGCTCTTCTTCCGGCACACTGGCATTATACAGCCTCTTATAGGATGGAAATTTCCAGTTCAGGGTGGCATAGAGACTCTCTTCCGAGATGATCAGCGCCGCCACCTCATCAAATATTCTTTTCAGTTCATTCAGCATGACCGCGCTGGATGTGGTGTCATAAAACAGATAATCCCCTTTTTGCCTCCCATACTCCGCAGCCATGGGAGACATGAAATTATCCGCCACGGCCTCATGGACGGCAACCTTCAGGCTTTCCTTGTCCTGGGTCATAAAAATCCCGTTCCTGATATAAAGCATGTCCTCCACCCTTCCTGCCGGGGTCTCCATGGGAGGCGCGCATTCCCCGAAATAATCCGTCAGGGACAGCCTGCCATCACGTCTGATTTCCTCCATCTGCCTCATGGTAACGGCTTCTACATGTCTGCATACCGCCACACGGTGCTGCAATGACTCATACACCGGAATATCCTTCACATCTTCATCATAGCAGAACCATTCCCCATACGATTTCCCCATACCTGCAGCCTTTTCTGAAAGGGTTACCTTCACGGCGCTTTTTCTCACCATGACCCCTTCCCGTTCAATTCCATGCCTGTCCACTGCCACAATCATATAAATATCCGGTGCGATTTCCGTACAAGTTCTGATAGTTCCCCAAATCGATTCCCCTCTCGGCGGCTGGTTCATATCTTCACTCTCCTTTGGATAAATCCGCTGCATTATATCTGCTGCAGGCTGTCATTTGTTACGTTTTTAATAATACAACAATATATATTTATTTTCAATCACTTTATTTGTATTATCTTTTGTTCCCCCATCACACATAATATAAGTTAGCAGGCAAAGCCTGCTAACTTAACCACAGACCGCCAGGTCTGGAGTCTTGCAGGCTTTGCCTGCTAACTTAACCACAGACCGCCCTTAGAAATTGTAACCAGAGACCGACCGGTCCGGAGCCATCCGGACCAGAAAGAGTGACCGACATGATTGATATACCAAACCGTTTCCAAAAATTAAGAAAGGACAAAGGATTTAGCGTGTACCGCCTTGCAAGAGAATCAGACGTATCCGAAAATTACATTCACAGAATTGAAAGAGGTGAAAATCAGCCCTCCATTTACATATTGGAAAAATTACTTTCCTGCCTTGGTGTCACACTTCCGGAATTTCTAAATGAAAATGCAGAAGCCATATATCCCACCAATTTTGAAAGAGCCCTTCTGGAAAGTGTCCGCATGCTGCCGGAGGACAAGGCGGCAGTGGTTCTTCAAATTGCAAGACTTATGGGAAAATAAACCGGAAAATATATATGCAATGAGATATGCCCCGGTCTGCGTACTCAGGCAGTACACGGGATAGCAGCAGAATTTCCTCACTGACAATTTCCTACGGAAATCCTATTTTCTGTATAACAGACAGGGCAGAACCCAAAAATCCGGTTCTGCCCCTTTGCGTCTTATCCTGTCTATTGACTCTCTTCCTGTTCTTCTGCCTGGCTTTCCTGACCGTCCTGCCCGATCCGGTTGCCGATACTGGCCTCTTCATCCTCTATTTCTTTCTGTATGGCCTGGATCCTGGTATCCTCGCTGATAGCCCGCATGATCAGATTCAGATCCTCCGGTGAAAACATCCCTGCCGCCTTGGAAAGAAGCCCAATACTATTGCGGTTTACTTTCAAATGCCCTCCCTTTGACAATGGGATAGTCAACACATTCTCTTCATCCGTCATGTCCCCCAGACAGATGCTGTTGGTTTTTTCATCACAGACAAAGCAGACACCGTTATAAACGATGACGCCATCCTTTGCCAGACGCCCGTAAGGAACTTTCGGCACCTCCCTGGCCCATAAGGGATTCTGTTTCCCGTTGACCGCCGCCTGGTAAATTTTTTCCGCGTCGGACTGATGCGAAATATTTACGCCGCTGCCTTCCCCTTCCTCATTTCCGGAGACTGTATCCCCGTCTTCCGGGTTCAGTTTCTCCTGCAGCCTGCTGCCGTACATCATCCACGCGCTGTTGCCCGAAGACACTGCTCCTGCATTCCTTTCCGAAAGATATCTGTTACCGTTGCGTGAAGTCCTTTTCTCCCTTGCAGATTCCATTCCTGTCATGCCTGTATTAATCTTCACTCTTTTTGTCCCTCACTTTTTATCGCTTTCATTGCTGCCCTTTTCTTTCTGCATCCTTGTCATCAGCCCCAGAAATTATATTTGCTCAGATAAGAACTTGCCAGGTTTCCCGAAGAATTATACCGGCTGGAAACATTCTCCGCACTTACCCTGGCATTGTCCGCAACCCGGGCTGCCACCGTGTCAATTCTCTTAAGAAAATCACTGGAGGATCCCAGCAGCTTTTTCACCTTTTCTTCCTCCGCCCCTGCCAATTTCTCCTTGTTCAGGGAAAGAGTACCATCTGTCCCCACAGTAATGCCGATTTGCTCCAGTTCCTTTTTATTGCTTGTCACGGTCTCTTTGAAAGACTGGCGGTAAAAATCGTTTAATACCCCGGAAGACTGCTTTAAATACTTCATTGTATCATTAAAATCCGCCAGCATCTCCGCTGCCGTGGCGCTGATATCTTTCCCGCCTATATCCACCTTCTCTGCCAGCAGCTTGGACTGTTCTGTCAGCGAAACTGCAGATTTCTGCAGTTTTTCATAACTACTCCTTAACAGCCGGGAGCTCTGGACACTGCTCGTATTCATATAGTCCAGTCTGGAGGAAAGGAGCCCGGTCCTTCCGCTGCTCGAGGAATTCAGTCTCGCCCCTCTTCTGGAAACCAGCCCGGTCCTTCGCCTGCTATTGCTCACCATATTCGTAGTTACCCGTCTCAATCCTGTTCTGATTCTCATTGATTGTCCCTCTTTTCTTTGCTATATTTTCAATTATCCGGATTCCGGATTCCACATTATCACCAATTCTTCACACACCGGCGCCGCCGGACATATCCTGCTTCCCCGTCCTTTTATTCCACGCCGCCGGGCACATTTCCCTTCCCCGCCCTTTTATTCCACACCGCCGGGCACATTTCCCTTCCCCGCCCTTTTATCCCACGCCGCCGGCCACTCTGTCCTTCCCGCGCCCAGCGTTTCTACATTCGGGTGACTCCCCCCTGATTCAGGTAGTCTGTGTACCGCCTTGCAAACTCCGCATATTTTTCCCTTGCCAAATAGACGCTTTCCCCGTTTTTACACTGAATCATGCCCGGTCCGTATTCCGCCACAAAAGCCAGGTTCACCAGATATCCCCTGTGACATCTGAAAAAATCTTCTCCCAGCTGCTCTTCCATATGTTTCATGGTTCCGTAAACGGTGATGTTTTCCCGCAGCGTGTGGATTTCCACTTTGCGCCTGGCGCTCTCCACATACAGGATTTCACTTTTCTGTACAATGTAATTCCGCGCCTTGGTCTGAAAAAACAGCTGATCCCCTCTTTTTTTCTCCTGCCTGTACACTTTTCTGCAGGCGCTTTCAAACACCCCGCAGAACTTTTCCGTCGAAACAGGTTTCAGCAGGTAATTAAAGGCAGACACCTCAAAAGCTTCGGCGGCAAACTCCTTCCTGGCTGTCACAAAGATCAGAATGGTATCCTCACGGTTAATGCGCAGCACCCTGGCCACTTCCATTCCCTTCATTTCTTCCATTTGAATGTCCAGCAGCAAGATATCAAAATGCTGCCTTGTCTTCAGAAACTGCCCCACAGTATAAAAACACACTACTTCGCAATCCGGTTCCTGCTTCTGTACCAGCCGGCTCAGCTGCGCACAACATCTTTTATCCTCATCACATATTGCCACCCTCATGCCCCACCTCATATGTCTGACACGGACCTTACGGCATCCGCATCTCTTATTTTATTTCGGAAAAAAACTACCTGACTTGCGGAAAATGTAACGAAACACGCCCTTCAATGTAACGAACCGTTTCCGACGGCAAAACCCGGTCCGGCTGAAGAAGATTCCTCTTCCCCTGCCCGCCGTGCGCCGCCTGAGGGCATAATTCCCCCTTAGGGCCATGCCATCAAAAAAGGACAGCAAACCCCTGTTTTCACATTTGTCTGCTGTCCTTAGCGCCTTACATATCCATATACAATTATTTCGGCTTTTTCCCGGAAAAGTTTACCCTGCCCTGCCCGGCCTGCCGCCAAAAACGCCTACAGCCGCTGCAGCTGGCCCAGAATACCGTTGACTTTTCGTATGGCATTGTCCACCTGCCTCCTGGCGTCGTTTATTTTGGATTGTACCAGCCAGTCGGCCACGATGCCGTCAAAAAAATAATCCGCGAAAGCCAGAAAATCTCCCATCTCAATATGGAACTCCGGGATATTTTCCACATCCATCAGTTCCCGCTGAAACCGCTTCAGGGCATCCCTCGCCCTCTGTACCAGTTCATCCGCATCCTTCATTTTGGAACGTTTGACAAAAGTGGAAATAAGCCCTCCTCCCAGCATATCCACGATACCCCAGTTTCCCGCACTGTCAAGGCAGTCCCTGGCCGCCTCCAGATATCCCAGGGCCTCATGCCCCGCCTGCACCGCTTCCCTGATTTCCCTGACATTATCTGCCCCTGACATTTTCTTCCTCCATTCCGGCTCTGCCTTGTCTGCTTTCCTGTATCTGTCCGCAGATCCCGTTCCGGCTCCCATATGGCCTGCGGAATCTGTATGTTTATTATTTTATTCCTGCTTCCCGGAACTTTCAATGCCAAAAAGCGCACTATAGGGGAATTTATCGTTATCTTATGGCCTTCAGATCAGGCTGATCCGGAATGTGACCGGTGTGTCACTGCGAAAACCGCTCCGGATATGCAGTCCATCTTCCGTCCTGTTCCACTCCGGTTTCTCATCCGTTCCCAGAATTTCCACCTTCCTGATGATCCCGTGGAAGTTGTCCTGTCTGGAGGCATCCTGCTCTCCCAGCGACTGAATGCAGTATTCTCCGTTTTCGCTGCATTTCAGGGCAATGGCATATAAGTATCCCCCTGCCGTGGTAAAACGGAAATCTTTGGAAGTAAAATTCTTTTTGATTCCATCCGAGAACTGTCCCTCCACAATCCGGGTGGGTCCTTCCCCATACTTTCTCCAGACGCCGGAATCGTAGACTGCCTCTCCGTTGACCTTCAGCCAGTCACCTATCTTCAGCAGCACGGCCCTGTCTTCCTCTGTTATGGTTCCATCCGGCTTAGGTCCCACATTCAGCAGAAGACAACCGTTTTTACTGACAATATCCACCAGGTCGCAGATAATGTCCTCCGCGGGACGGAAATCGTTGTGGGATGTGTATCCCCAGGAATTCAGGGCGATGGCTGTGTCCGTCTGCCAGAAATACGGTTTTACGTCCGCAAATTGTCCTCTTTCCACATCCGGCACCGCACAGCCGAAAACATAGGCGTCCTGCTTGTAGTTGATAACCGCATCGCTTCCCCACTCTGCCGCCCGGTTATAATAATACGCGGTAAATTTCTTCAGGTACGGTCTCACCGCGCTATGCTGTATCCACCAGTCAAAATAAATCACCCTGGGCCGGTACCTGTCCACCAGTTCGCAGCAGCGCACCAGCCAGTCCTGGAGGAACTCCTCCGTGGGCATGGGTTCACTGAACAGGTCAAAATGATCCTTTGGCTCCGGCATGGCCGGCCAGTAGAAATCCCCTCTTTTCATGGGTTCTCTGATATCGCTGTCAAATTCCCTGCCGTGCCCCATAAAGAACCAGTGTTCCACCCTGTGGGTGGAAGCTCCCACCTGCATTCCCTTTTTGCCGCAGCTTTCCTTCAGCTCTCCCAGCACATCCCGCCTGGGACCCATCTGGCAGGCGTTCCAGCGGGATATTTCACTTTTGTACATCTGAAATCCGTCGTGATGTTCCGCCACCGGCACCACATATCTTGCCCCTGCCCGGGCAAACAGGTCCGCCCAGGCATCCGGGTCAAATTTGTCTGCCGTAAACATGGGAATAAAATCTTTGTAGCCGAATTCCGTATGCTTTCCGTAGGTCTCCACATGATGCTTATATTCCGCCGAATCTTTCACATACATATTTCTGGAATACCATTCACTGCCGAACCCAGGCACACTGTATATGCCCCAGTGGATAAATATGCCGAATTTCGCGTTCCGGTACCACTCCGGAACCTGATAGCGGGAAAGAGACTCCCAGGTATCCTCATACGGCCCTTTTGCAATGACTTCCTCTATGGTGTCCAGATATTTTTTCATGTCATACATGGCGCTTCTCCTTCCTGCCCCTTCCTGCAGCAGTCACTTTGATTCATAAAAGTTCCTCTCGTGCGCCTTTGCGACTTTACTGTCCAGCACAAATTATTTTTCAATATCTCTTGACATTTCTTAGCCGGACTCATTCAAATCGCTGCGCGATAGCACGAAAGGGTAAAGTCGCTGCCGGACTATATCCATATACCGGTCAGGGCACGGATTTCTCCATGCCCTGAATACAAAAATTATAATACCACACCCTTCTGCAGCATAATATTGGCGTACAGCGCGCCCTCTCCCGTGGCGATGATGGCATAGGCTTCCCTGGCTTCCTCATAAAACGCAAACCGTTCGATCTGGCCTATGGCATTTTCTCCCCTGGCGTCTTCCTTCCTGATAATTTCCTTATATTCCTCCCAGACAGGGGTCTCCACCGTATCCCCGGGCATCACCTGCATCAGGTTTACCGGGTGCTCCACATAGGTATCCAGGGGAAACAGCTGCAGAATCGCTTCCAGCACCTGGCTGGTACCATGTCCGTCCATCCGGATGACGTTTTTCCCTTTTCCCACAGACTCTGACGGAAAATTGCCATCCGCGATCACAAGCCTGTCCCCATGTCCCATCTCACACAAAACCCGCAGCAGTTCCGGCGGCAAAATTTTGGGAATTCCTTTTAGCATAACACCATCTCTCCTTTTTCTTTTCCTCTATTTTACTGCTTTCCCCATATTTTTTCAATCATTACTTTGTCACAATCACCCCGTCGGGATCCCACAGGTCCTGCCATCCGCCCGCGCCTTCCCACAGAAATACCTGCCCCTTGATCAGGCGGCAGTTCCTGTCCTCTTTCCGGATTGCCTCCATCTCTTCCTCTGTCAGGGGGTCTTCCACGGCGCATTTCAGGTTGGACTGATACTGGGCCTCCTTCACAGAAAATGGAATCGGCACCTGTCCCCTCTGTACCGCCCATTTCAGGCAGATGACCGCGGGATGTACCCCGTGGGCCCGCGCTGCCGCCACAACTGCCGGAAGTTCGCAGTCCGCCACATCTTCCGCGGTTCTGTCTCTCTCCGGCCTGGACGGCGAGCCGATGGGGCAGTATCCTATGGGCAGGATGCCGTGCTTCACGGCGTAAGCAAAAAGCTCCGGCTGCTGGAAGGAGGGATGCAGTTCCATCTCAAGGGCGGCGGGCTGTATTCTGCACAGGGGAAGCACCGCCTCCAGCTTCGGTATGGTCATATTGCTCATACCGATATAGCGGACTTTTCCCTGCTCCACCAGTTCCTCGCACTGTCTCCACACCGCCATGAATTCGTCCACCGAAAAGGGCCGGGAATCCGGATTCCTGGAATCCCCGCTGCAGCCGGGTGCGTGGTAATTGGGAAAAGGCCAGTGCACAAAATACAAGTCCAGGTATTCCAGTCCCAAATCTGCCAGACTCTTCCGGCAGGACTCCCCCACTTTCCCCTCTCCATGCATGTCGTTCCACACCTTGGAGGTGATAAACAAATCTTTTCTTTCCACTGCCTTTTCCGCAAAAAGTCTTCCCAGCACCTTCCCGATTTTGTCCTCGTTCTGGTAAACCGCCGCGCAGTCTATCAGCCGGTATCCGTATTTTACGGCCCCGTAGACCGCTTCGGAAACTGCCTCTCCGTCATATTTATCCGATCCGAATGTCCCAATGCCCATGCAGGGAATCTCTTCCCCTCCCCGAAGGGTTCTGGCAGGTATCAAAGTCTGATCCAGTCTGTTTTCCATGGTTCTTCTCCCATCTCAAAAATTTCCGTTTTCTCATGAGGCCCCTTCCGCGCCTGTTTTCAAAGCTTTCCCTCCTGCCCCCGGAAAAAGGGGCCGGTTTCTCCGGTATCGGGCAGGATTTGGGATGTGTACGGAATTCAGTTTGTTTTTATTCTCAGTCCGGGAAAGTCACCGCCACTTTTCCGCACTGTCCCTGTGCCATAAGGCGATAAGCTTCGTCCGCTTTTTCGATAGGAAATTCATGGGTAATCAGGTCTTCCGGATGAATGCCCCATCGTACCAGTCGCTCCACCAGTTCTTCCATTCTCCACAGCGATGTCACCCAGGAGCCGTAGATGGTTTTCTGTCCGTGGATGATGTCCGGGCTGGGCTGGAAGGTACAGGTTCCGCCTTCTCCCACAAAGGCAATTTTTCCCCATTCCCTGGTGGCACGTATGGCCAGCTGTCTGCCCGCGTCATTGGCGGACGCATCTATGGCTCTCTCCACGCCCTTTCCGCCGGTTACGGCCAGAATTTCCTCCAGGGCATTGTCGCCGGGCTTGAACACATGGTCTGCCAGCCCCAGTTTTTTCGCCAGGTCAATTCTGTAATCGTTCATTTCTATGCCGATGAGCTTGTCCGCTCCCAGTGCCTTCGCCAGCATCAGCGCGGCCAGTCCCACCGGTCCCAGCCCCACCACCAGCACGGCGTCATTGCCGCAGATGCCGATCTTCTCAATGGCCTCATAGACCGTGCCGAATCCGCAGGCCACCTGGGCGCCGTCTTTATAGGTCAGTTCGTCCGGCAGCTCCACCAAATCCTTTTCCTCTGCCAGAATATAGGGCGCCATCCCGCCGTTCCTCTGCCAGCCGTATGCCTGGCGGAACTTGCTTTTGCAGGAAATATAATATCCCCTGCGGCAGTCATTGCAGACACCGCATCCTGAAATATGGTACACAATCACCCTGTCGCCTTTGTGAAACCGCTTCAGGCCTTCCCCTTCCTCCACGATCACGCCGCAGGGTTCATGTCCTGCCACCATGCCCGGAATGTAGCCCTCGGGCCCTTTTCCGGTGTGTTCCCGGTAAATGCAGCGGATGTCGCTGCCGCATATGGTAGTCGCCTTCGTCTGGATCAGCACCTGCCCGTGTCCCGGTGTGGGCACCTCGAAATCCTTCAGTTCCACCGTGCTGTTTCCCGGCAGTACGGCTCCCTTCATCAACATTTTTACAGCCATGTTCTTCCTCACTTTCCGCACATTCCATGTGCCTGCAAATCACTTCCGCCAGTCTTCGTTCCCGCCCGGAACTTTCGAATAACTTTATTATAAACAAAAAAGCGCCCCTTTTTAAGCGCCATATCTGCCGTCTTTTTGATAAAACTGTCGTGTTTTTGAAGGTCATATGTTATAATGTTGACACAGAAGGCCATTGTGTCAACTGTTGATTCCAGTTGCACTGATGCGCACAAGATTATGGTACAATGTGCTTATTCGTGAAAGGAAGAGGCCGAATGGCCATGAATACCATGATTGGTTTGTAATCATGATATAATAATTATGATATCAGGGGCCAGGGTCATGTATGGCACGCCTGCATGTCAATACATGACTTTAGGACCCGCAAAACGCCGAAAAGGAGCTACTTGGCAGAAAGGAGTTTTCCATGAATCCCCGTCGCTTCGACTTAGACATCCCCTTTTCCCTGGATGGAATTTCCATGCGGGCATTAAATATCACCTATGAATGTTTCCGGCGCACCATCCCCTCCCACAGCCATGGCAGCGGATGCTACGAAATCCATTACATTCCCTCCGGCTGCGGAAAACTGACGGCAGACGGTCAAAATTTCACCGTCACGCCGAACACCCTCTATGTCACAGGCCCCCATGTGGAGCATGCCCAGACCCCCCTGGAGGAAGACCCCATGCAGGAATACTGTGTTTATCTGAAAATCCGTCCTTGCCGTCAGAGAAAAACTTCCCCCGTCATGGACCTGTTTGTCTCCACGCCTTTCTGGTTCGGAAAGGACACTCACGGCATCCACGGCATCATGCGGCAGCTTTCTGAGGAAATGGAACACCGTCCCTTCGGTTACCGGAACCAGGCCGGGCTGCTCCTGTCCCAGCTCATCATTTCCATAGTCCGCAATTATGAAAGCCGACCTTCCCGGGCCCTGCCCGCCCGGAAAAACCTCTCGGACTTAAACTCCGTGATTATAGAAGAATATTTTCTCTATGAGTACCGCGAGCTCTCCCTGGGCGGTCTGGCCCACAGACTGAAACTCAGTCCCCGCCAGACCCAGCGGCTTCTCATGGAGTATTACGGAAAATGTTTCCAGAAAAAAAAGGCAGAAGCCAAGATGTCGGCTGCTGCCATTCTTCTCGCGGATCAGGAAAAAAGCATCACTTCCATTGCGGAAGATCTGGGATATTCCTCCGCGGAACATTTCTCCTCCGCTTTCCGGAAATATTATGGGACAAGTCCCAGGGAGTACCGGAAGCTGCTGTAAAAAGCCCGCTCCCGGCGCCGCCCCGGCAGAATGAGACGGGATGCGCCCCGCAGATCATGCCGCCTTTAGCCCACTGCCCTGAATTCCGTCTGGAAGGCCCGGTATTCTCCCATTTCCACGGGAACCGGAATCCCGGCCTTCATCAGGGCAGAACCATAATACTGTTTCCCGGACTCCGTATCCTCATAAAGGACATCCGCCTGCAGACCCTTTAGTCTCACATAGCTCACGGGCATGTTTCCGTGAATCTCCTGCATTACCACATTCAGCAGGACATGATCTTTTTTCTCCGACACAAAAGCCCAGGCCGCGCATACATCCCGGAAAGGATCCGAGAGCCGGTAATAATCGCCGTTTCTGACCAGGTCCGCATATTTTTTATACCGCGCCACCTGCTCCTTTACTTCCTCCCGCTCTTCCTCCGTCATTTTTCCGGGATCCAGTTCATAGCCGAAAGTCCCGGCCATGGCCACCACGCCGCGGGTATGCAGACTGATGCTGCGGCCGGTCTGGTGGTTTGGCACCGCCGACACATGGGATCCCACTGTGCAGACGGGATAGAAAAAGGAAGTCCCGTACTGGATCCGCACCCGGTCCGCAGCATCCGTATTGTCGCTGCACCAGATCTGGGGCGTATAGTACATCATACCCGCGTCAAAACGGCCGCCTCCGCCGCTGCAGCCCTCCACCAGCACATCCGGATACCTGGATATGAGCTTTTCCAGGAAATCATACACGCCCAGCACATAGTCGTACAGCACTTTTCCCTGACAGTTTTCCACGGAATACACGTCTGCAAGACTGCGGTTCATATCCCACTTCAGGTACTCGATATTTCCCTGGTCCAGAATGCCGCAGATACGGTCAAAAATATAATTTCTCACGTCTTCCCGTGAAAAATCCAGCACCAGCTGGTTCCGGCCCCTCACAGGCCCCCTTCCGGGAATCTGCAGCGCCCAGTCCGGATGCGCCCGGTAAAGATCGCTGTCCTCGGAAACCATCTCCGGCTCCACCCAGATTCCGAATTTCACACCCAGCCCATTGATCTTCGAAATCATCTCCCCCAGCGTGCATCCCAGTTTTTTCTCGTTTACATGCCAGTCTCCCAGTCCGCTGTTGTCATCATCCCGCTTCCCGAACCAGCCATCGTCCATGACTACCATGTCGATTCCCAGCCCGGCGGCATCCTCCGCCAGCCTGCATATGGTATTCCCGTCAAAATCAAAATACGCCGCCTCCCAGCTGTTTAACAGAACCGGCCTGATGTCATGGCTGTACTTTCCCCTGCAGATATGGTTCCGGATACAGCGGTGGAACATTCGCGACAGGGCGCCGAAACCATGCTCCGAATACCCCAGAATGGTCTCCGGGATCACAAGCTGCTCTCCCGCCTTCAAAGGATAATGGAACAAATCATCATGAAGCCCCATCAGCAGCCTGGTCTGGCCGAACTGGTCCTTCTCTGCCTCACACAGGAAATTCCCGCTGTAGACAAAGACCATTCCCAGGCAGTTTCCGGCATCTTCCGTGGCATCCCGCTCCGCCAGCATCACCGCCGGATTGTGCTGGTGGCTGGACGTTCCCCTGCGGCTTCCCACCCGGAACGAACCGTGTTCTATTGCGGTTCTCTGGAAATTCCGTTCCATGGCATGTCTGCCGTAAAAAGTCAGCAGGTCATAATCCCCCGTCACAAAATCCAGGCAGGCGGACGCCGCTTTTTCCACACTGATCTCCTGGGAACCCCCGTTTCTAATCACCGCGCTCCTGGTGATGATATCCTCTTTTTCCAGCACACCGTACAGAAGACGCACCTGTACCCCGCTCACCGGATCTTCCAGAAGAATCTCCAGAGTCCAGGATTCCTCCTCCCCTGCAAACACGGCGGGAAGTCCCTCCAGACCGTACTTTCCCGCCCGGATACTGTGGCTGACATAGCGCAGGCTGCAGCTCTCAGACCCGTCCCCGTTGCGCACGGCCAGGGCGCTGTTCCTGAAATCCCCCGTGCCCAGACCGGGATATTCCTGGGGCAGCGTGTCCAGGGAATAGGTCCTGTCCATACCCGCGTCAAAAGGATTTCCGGAAAAACCCCTGTCGGAATAAGTTACAAGATAATCCATACTGCCGGAAACCCTGCCGCCGTAATACAAGTGCAGGAGACAGCCGAACGCATCCACTTTCATCTGATAGGTGGTATGTTCCGTGTGTAATGTAAAAAGATTGCTTTCTTTCTGATAAAAAATTGCCATAATTTCGTTCCTACCGCCTTCTAAATTTTTCATTACCCTTACGTTTATTTTAGCAAATATTTGAAATTGCGCAAGAGGGAATCAGAGCATTTGGCTGCCGATTCCCTCTGTGTACGGAATTTTCCTGACTTCCGGAAATCCCGTTCCATATGATGTTGTAAAAGTGCGGCCCAATGCCCTTTACTTCACTGCCCCATTGGTAACGCCGTTCAGAATCTGCTTCTGGCACACCGCATAGAAGATCAGAATCGGAATCAGCGACAGCAGGTAGGAAGCGAAAGCCAGGTTATAGTTGGTTCCGAACTGGGACTGGAAGTTCAGCTGTGCCAGGGGCAGGGTATTCTGTCCGGAGCCCGCCATGATAATCAGGGGTGTCATCACGTCATTCCACACTGCCAGGGCGGTGATCACGGCAACCGTGGCATGCATGGGCCTCATAACCGGGAAAATGATACTCCAGTAGGTTCTCCAGGTGGACGCCCCGTCCACTTTCGCCGCCTCTTCCAGGGCAATGGGAATGTTCACCAAGTATCCGGAATACAGCATTACGTTCATGGGCATGTAAAATACCACATACAAGATGATGACACCGGCCCAGTTGGCCAGATGCAGTTCCGCCGTCTGCTTTGCCAGGGGCATCATCAGAATGGCAAAGGGCACAAACATACCGCTGACGATAAAGAGGTATACAAAACTGTAAAACTTGCTGTGGGCCTTATTCCTTCCCAGGGCATATCCCATAAGGGAGTGGATGGCCACCGACAGCACAATGGTGGTCACGGAGATCAGGACGCTGTTGCCCAGGGAATGCCAGAAATCTGTCACACGCATGGCTTCCCGGAAATTGTCCAGGCTCCAGGTCTTCGGCAGGGATAAAATGCCGCCGATGCTGGTGGTCATCTCCGAAGGCTGCTTGAACGCGATCACAATGGTCATGTACAGAGGAAAAATAATGGTGGAAAGACCAAGTATCAGCAGAATCATAACGGTTCTGTTGGGCTTGCCTATTGTAGATGTATGTTTCATAACTGTTCCTCCTTTGAGCTGGAAAATTTCATCTGCGCAACGGAAATTGCCACAATCACGATAAAGAATACCACCGCGTTGGCGCTCTGGAATCCGAACTGTCCGCCCGACATACCGTTATTGTAGATCAGGTAGGAAATGGATTCCGTGCTCTGTGCGGGACCTCCCTTTGTCAAAGCCATAATCTGGTCAAATACCATAAGGAAGTTTTTCACGCTGAGCACCATATTGATAGAGAAGAAAGGAATGATCAGCGGGAAGGTCAGATGACGGAACTGCTTCCATCCTGTGGCGCCGTCCAGGCCCCCTGCCTCATACACATCTTCCGGAACGGTCTGCAGGCCGGAGATGTAGATAATGGTATTCATGGCGATTGCCTGCCATGCACACACAATCATGACGCCGATCCATGCCTTGGAAGGGCTTGACAGAATGCTGGTGCCCAGGGCCTTGATGCCGGTCATCTCTGCCAGTGCCGGTATAATATAAGTAAAGAGATAGTTAAAAATGTAGCCTACCACCAGGGAGCCCAGAATATTGGGAAGGAAATAAGCGCCCCGGAAGAATCCCTTTGCCCTGATCTTGCTGTTTAAGCCCAGGGCCAGAATCAGGCTCAGCACATTTACCACGATGGTTGTCACCACTGCCAGCTTAATGGTAAACCAGTAAGATTTTCCCACCCTGGCGTCCGAAAACAGATCTATGTAATTTCGCAGACCCACCCAGTCGTATTTTCCGAATCCCTTAAAATTGGTGAAACTGTATACCACACCCCGGATCAGCGGAATGGTGTTAAAGCATACAAACAGGGCCAGAATCGGTATTGTAATCAAAAGAAATGTTCTTTGTCTGTCATTTTTCATAGCTTTCCCTCATTTCCGCGCTTTCTGCGCTTTTTTTCAATGGTTCTGTTCATACTCCTGCACCATGCGGATAATGTCCCTGTTGTACCGCTGCCAGTTGGTGTCGAAAATATTGAGGAAATGGTCCACATCCTTTTCGATCAGGAAGGTCTGAAGCAGCGCGTCCACCGACATTTCCGAAGGATAATAATGATCCTGGTAATCGGTCATATTGCCCGATTCGATGAAGGAAAGCATTCCATCCAGCATGGAGGCAAGCCGGAACTCCCCGTTTTTGCAGGGCACCGCATTCTGGTCGTCAATGTACTGCTGTATATTCTCGTCCGCCAGAAGGAAATCCAGAACCTCGTAGGCCGCCTCCCTGTTCTCACATCCTTCCATGACACAGAATCCCAGGTCAATCCCGGAATTCAGGGTTCTGTCATCCTTGCTGTCGCCTGCCGGCATCACAAATGAGTCAATGTTCATATCCGGATTTACGGACTGAATCTGGGGTGTGGCATAACTTCCGATGGGGTACATGGCCGACTCTCCCCTGGCAAAGGCGGTACAGGCATCATTGTAATTGTAGGCAAAGGGATCTTCCGGACCATAGGGCAGCAGGCTCAAATATTTCTCGGACAGCTCCCTGTACTCATCCGTAAAGGTAGTGCCCCCCCTGTTGACCTGTTTTGCCGTATCCGAAGGCGCAAGTTCCACCGCCATGGCATTCCAGGGTGCCAGACAGGTCCAGGTATCCTTGAAGCCGAAATAAAAAGGCAGAATTCCCTCTGACTGAATCGTCTCGCACAGCTGCGTCAGTTCGTTCCAGTCTTCCGGAATCTCCCAGCCGTGCTCCTGGAACATGTCTTTGTTGTAAAGAATGCCCGCTGCATTTGCCACATAGGGCACGATGTAGGTTCCATCCGTGGGAATCAGTTCCAGGGATTCCGCAATATCCAGATATCCCTGGTTGATATTCTGAAGTCCCTGATAATCCGACACGTCCGTCAGAATCTGTGCATCCACAAAGTATGAATAGTTGATGTCCCCTCCGATTCCTATGATATCAGGATAATCCTCCCGGATAAACCGGGTCTTCAGAATTGTCATGGCATCATTTGGAGAGTTGATGGTCAGGTGGATATTGTCATGTGTGGCGTTGAACGCCTCCTCCACCGTCTTGAAGTAATTTGCCGCTTCCGGTTTGTACTGCACAATTTCAATTTCGATTTTCTGACTGTCCGAATTGCTCCCGCATCCCTGGACAGACAGAGCCGCCGTCAGGCTGCACAGCGCCAGCCCCAGGCATTTTACCCTCTTTCCTTTCATGGCTTTTCTCCTTTTTAGATTATTTAGTTCCGCAACTCTTTGGTAAAAACATATTAACATACCTTTATGCTATGGAAAATAGCAGTATTTTTGCAATTTTATACCATTATGCCGTTTTTCCCTTTTTTATTTGAAATCAGGTGGCATTTTGGTATATAATAAAATTCACGTTCTGTCGCATCACATGTTTCAGGACTCTTTTACCAGCACCAGGCGGGCTGCTGCCCTGCCCCCCGTGAAAGTTCCGGGGAAAATGGACTTTTATCGTAAATCCGGCTTATGGGAGGCGGCTTATGAGCGAGGTAATCTTCTCCGTATTTCCAAATGAAAACTTTATTGATCTGGGATTATACCAGTTTGGCTGGGAACAGTGCGACCCTTCTCATTCCTTCGGTCCCGCGGCCAGGAACCATTATCTCTTCCATCTGTGTCTCTCCGGCACCGGAAAGCTCATTGCGGACAATGGCAGGGGGACAGACATAACTTACCAGATCAAAAGCGGCCAGGGATTTCTGCTGTTTCCCAACCAGGTCTGCACCTATATCGCCGACCGGGAACTTCCCTGGGAATATGCCTGGCTGGAATTTGACGGCCTGCGGGTGAAGGAAACCGTGGAACTGGCAGGCCTGAACCAGGGTCAGCCCGTATACCGGGCGCGCCACAAAGATATTTACGAAAAAATGAAGGATGAAATTCTTTATATTGTAAACCACAAGGACGAATCCCCCTTTCACCTGATCGGGCATCTCTATCTCTTTATTGACGGTTTCGTCCGTTCTTCCGCCTCTGCACGGCTTACCAGCAACGGAAACCGTCTCAGGGATTTCTACATCAAGGAGGCCTTTGCCTTTATCGAACAGAATTTCCAGAATGATATTTCCGTGGAAGACATCGCGGCGGCCTGCGGGCTGAACCGCAGTTACTTCGGAAAAATTTTTCATGAAAGCATGGGAAAAACGCCCCAGGAGTTCCTGATCTCCTACCGTATGACCAAGGCCACGGAGCTTTTAAAGCTCACCGACCTGTCGATTTCGGATATCGGAAATGTGGTGGGATACCCCAATCAGCTGCACTTCTCCAGGGCATTTAAAAATGTATATCAGATATCCCCCAGACAATGGCGTATGGAACACGGGGGCGGAAAAAAGACCTGATAAGAAATTGCAATCGGGCAGGGGAACGCTCTTCTCCACTGCTCGCCGCGCCGGGTGCATGTTGCGTAGCAACAAGGTTCCTTATGCACCCGTGTCCAATCGGGCAGGGGAACGACCTTCTCCACTGCTCGCCGCGCCGGGTGCATGTTGCGCAGCAACAAGGTTCCTTATGCACCCGTGCGCATAAAAAAGAAACGCCTGCCCGCATGATGCAGACAGACGTATACGTACGTTTTCCTATGCTTCCTCATATTTCCGTGCGATAAAATGCTTCACACGCTGACAGTTTTCCGGCCTGGTATTCTCCAGGGTGACATGAATAAACGGCTTGTGCTCCTTTATAAATTTCAGCACCGGCGTAAAGTCCATCTCTCCCAGCCCGCATCCCATGGGGGACATCTCCCCGTTCCGGAGAAGAAAATCCTTCAGGTGCACCACCGCGATATCCGGCCCCAGCAGTTCCATGGCCTCCTCCAGCACGGACTGCCTGTCATTATAGTTCTCCCCGTCCAGAAGATTTACCGGGTCAAAAATAATCTGCAGGTTGGGGGAATGGATCTCGTCCAGCACCTTCCTGGCCCGCTTCGGCGTGCTCACAATGTGCCGGTACACCGGTTCTATGGCCAGTACCACTCCCATTTTCTGCGCATACTTCACAATGGGACGCAGATTTTCCACAAAGACTTCCAGCGCCTTTTCCGTGTGGCATTCCGGCGTAAAGGTATATGTTTCGTTGGGCGCCCCTGTCTCCGTGCCCACCACCCCGCAGCCCAGCCAGGACGCAAAGCGGATATGGGCCAGGTAACGGCTCCTGATCTCCGCCAGCTTCTTCTTGTCAGGATTCGCCAGATTCAGGTAGCACCCCAGCACGGCAATGTCCATCTGGTTTCTGGCAAACACATTTTTAATGTACATGGCAAGTCCCGGTGTCAGCGCTTCATCCGTCACGGGAAATTCGTCTATCACCTTTGACAGGGCCAGATGACCGCAGGCAAACCCCATCCGGTGGGCCTGGGCAATCCTCTCCTCAAAAGGCAGCTTGGCCATATCATGTAACCTGATTCCTAATTGCATGGTTTTCCTCCTGTTTCAGTTCCGTTTCTGCTTTCCAATTTATGTTTTCCTAACCGGGAGTTTTCTTCCCCTGCTTTTTCGGCGGCCGGGGACTTTTCCTTCCGGAATCCTGCGCCTGCTTCCCGGGCAGTACGGGAATGCCTTTTGCCGCATTGCGCTTATTGACGCTTTCCCGCAGCAACGCATAGCAGGAAGACATCAGAGGAATAAAGAACAGCATTCCGCTGACGCCAAACAGGCTTCCGCCCACGCTCACAGCCATCAGGACCCATATGGCGGGCAGACCCACGGAATTTCCCACAACCCTGGGATAAATCAAATTTCCCTCCACCTGCTGCAGCACCAGGAATAATATCACAAACCACAGGGCCAGAAGCGGATTATCGATGAGAATCAGGAACGCCCCCACCGCACAGCCTATAAATGCCCCCACAATGGGAATCAGTGCGGTAAATGCGATCAGCACGCCCACCATCAGCGCATAGGGCATCCGGAAAATGCTCATGGAAACCACAAACATGGCGCCCAGAATCACGGCCTCCAGACACTGCCCCGTGATAAAACTGCTGAAATTTCTATACAGCAGACTGCAGATCTCCAATACCCTCCCGCTGACGTTTCCGGGCAGATATGCCGTCAGAATGCGTTTCCCCTGGTCGGCAAGCCGCTCCTTCTGTGCAAGGATATACAGTGCAAAAATAAACGAAATCACGGCATTCACAATGCCGGATATGATGCCGCTGGCCACGCTGACCGTGGAATTCAGCATATCCACCGCACCGTTTTTCATAAAATCCACCATATTGTCCAGGGCCGTGTCCCAGTCCAGGTTCAGCTCCTCCAGATTCTCTACCTGCTTTGCCAGTTCCGGATACTGTATTGTCAGCTTCTCCAGCTCTTTCAGCACCTGCTCCGTGAAAGCCGGAATTTTCTTTCCCACTTCCGTGGCGGTGGATGCCACCTGGGGAACCACGGTCCACACCACTATGGTGATGACCAGCGTTACCGACACAAGGGAAAGGACCATGCACAAGGGTCTCTTTACCTTCCCGGCGGTCTTTCCTTTCCAGCCGGAAAGCAGTTTTTCCTCAAATGCCCGCATGGGAATGTTCAGGACAAAGGCAACTACACCGCCCGCCAGAAAAGGGCTCAGTATGCCGAACAAAAAGAAAATTCCCTGAAATACCTTGTCGCTGTAAAAAATTCCCAGCACCAGAACCGCCGCCAGTATCATCAGATGTCGGATCTGTTTTACTTTTTCCCTGCCAAATTCCATTCGCACAACCTCCGCATTTCTTTGGATTTTCATGCCGGAAAGACTCTGCTGCCGGGAACCCGCTGCCCCTGGCATCTTCGCCTGAAACCGACTGGCGGATCTGCGGGAAATATTTCCCCGTCACATCCGCCACAAATCAAGCTTATCACAGTTACCAGAATAAGTCAAATGCAAGAAAAAATCCTGCCCCATAAGGGACAGGACCTCTTCTTCAGGCCATCCATTTTACGATCCGGTAATACACCATGGAAGTCCTCTTGTAACAAATGCTGTACACCAGCGCAAATATCAGGCAGCCTCCCAGGGAACAGCAAATCAGCAGGCCGGTCTCAAAGAAGCCGATGCTCCCCAGCAGGATATAAACCATGTGCATTCCCACTGCCGCATGGAGCAGCGCGCCCACAAGAGGCAGCCCGAACACCATGCTGATCTGCGTTCTGATGGTACGGCGGATTTCCTCGTCTCCCATGCCCACTTTCTGCATGATTTCAAAGTTCTTCCGGTCTTCAAAGCCCTCCGTAATCTGCTTATAATACATAATGATCAGCAGACAGATCAGGAAAATGGATCCGAAGAAAATTCCGATGAAAAGCAATCCCCCATACATGCTTTCCATATCTGACATCTGCTCCCTCCGGTCCAGATACTGGGCAAATTCCGGCAGGGCAGAAACATACTGTTCCAGTTCCTCCGAAAAGCCATCCACATCCGCGGCGCTTCCCTCCGGCCAGAAGCCGTACAAATATGACATCTGTGTCATAGTATCTGCACCGTATATGGAACTTACGGCCCGAAGCTGCTCCCCGTCGGCAAAGACAATCATATAAGATCCATTATAGATGTCATTGGCATGTTTTTTCCGCGCGTTTATGGTGTGTAATTCTTTTTTCACGGAATATTCCATGTCCTCAAAACGAATGGTTTCCTCACCGAAGTCCACGCCGGAGCAAAATACCAGAACCTCATCCGGCTCCAGGGTTTCCTGTGTGCCCTCCAGATGATTATATTCTTCCAGTGTCAGCAGTTCCATACTGACCCAGGAGCTATAGTCAGATTCCTCCCTGTCCTTCCGGAATGTGTTTCCATCCCTGGAGCTGCTCAAATCCATAAAAAAATAATCGATTTCGTCCTCCAGCGTCACCTGGTACTTCCCGGCAATGGCCAGTGTCTTTTGCTTCAGTTCTTCCCTGCCAACTTTTCCTTCCCCGTAAAAATTCATCTCAAATCCTCTGATAAACCTGGAAGTGACAATGGATTCCATACCCAGGTATACCGCCACCGTACACACCACCGTGATGATTACCATGGTAGAAAAAATACAGATATTGGACAGGCTGGCAGCGCTTTTTTTCATACGATAGAGCATTCCCGACACCGTAATAAAATGCTCCGGTGAATAGTATAATTTTTTACGTTTTTTTAAAAAACGCAGAACTGCAATGCTTCCGGACGTAAACAGGAAATAGGTTCCCACAATCACCAAAAATACTGCCAGGAAAAAATTCAGAAAAATCATTACGTCCATCTTTGCCTTCAGGGCCAGACAGTATCCCCAGGCCATGGCCGCCAGACCCGCAAGGCTCCAGATCCCCATGTGGCGGGGCTCCTTTTCCCCTCTCCTGGAATCGCTCATCAGTTCCACCGGGTTGGCCTTTCCCACCTGCACCAGATTCACAAACAAATTCAGCCCCATGATAAAAGCATAAAAAAACAAAGTGTCCAGAATTGCCTTCCCGCTTATGGAAAACGCCACATTCACGGACATTTTCGCCAGATTCAGCAGAAGCAGAAAGATCAGCCGTGAAAACAAAAGTCCCAGTCCAATGGCTCCCGCCGTTACCACACCGTACAAAAACAGGCTCTCCCAGAACATCATAATGCCGATATGCTTCTTCTCCAGTCCCAGAATACTGTATAGTCCCAGCTCCCGCTTTCTCCTTTTGATGAGAAAACTGTTGGTATAATACAGAAAAGGTACCATGATCAGTCCCAGGAGCACAAAGCCCACCTGAACCAGTATGATGGCATACGCCCCCTTGGGCAGCGTTTTCATAATATCGTTTTCCAGAATCAGGTCAAACACAAAATAGGTAAACATGGCAAAAATGCTGACTCCGATATAAGGAAAATAAACCGAACCGTTTTTACGGATATTTGTTGCCGCCATACGGGGCAGCAGTAAAGTATATTTCTCCATCTCCACATATTCCTTTCCATAATGCTGAATCCCCGGCCCGCCGGGAAATGTCTTCCTGCCGCTTTATACTCCCCGCGGGTTCTCCGTGTGCAGCACAGTCAGCGTATCTGATATTTTCCGGTACATCTCCTCGTCATTGAGCCGTCCCCTGTAGATCTGGTTGAATACACAGCCGTCCTTGATAAACAGCACTCTTCCCGCACGGCTGGCCGCCTGAATACTGTGTGTCACCATAAGTATGGTCTGGCCGTCCTTGTTCACCCGGGCAAAAATACGCAGCAGCCTGTCGGAGGCCTTGGAGTCCAGCGCCCCGGTGGGTACTGTTCAATTAGTACAACACAAAAGAAGCCCCGGAAAGCCTGCTGCCCTCCGGGGTCCTTTTATTTTGTTTTAATGTAATACGTCATTAACGACCAGCCACCGTTTGCCTTTATCTCTTCAATTTCCTTTTCTTCGGTTTCTTTCCTTTTGAAATTCCTTGTGATTTCCCCTTTCTTATACTCGCAATCGTCCGTCATGCTCTGCAAAGTATATTTCATATCCTTCACAATCTCAAAAGTTCCCCATTCTCCCGGTTTTTCTTTCAGGACACTTTCTATAAACTCCCTGACCGTGCAATTTCCTTCTATTCTCACATCATAATTGCAGCAGGAATCCCCGAACGGTCCCCCTGTGCATATCATTTCAAATTTCAACTTCTGCTACCTCCTGCATAAGCTCTGACACGCTGATTTTATCAGAAGTCAGAAAATATGAATAGTCGCAATAAGTCCGCAACTCTCACACTTCCCCGGTCTTTTATCCTTGTCCTTCTCCACCTGCCTGCCCCTCTCTTTCCATGCGCTGATATACGGCAGTTACAATATAATCATTCAGAGATTGCCCGGCAGCAGAAGCCGCCCTTTCAATCTTCGCTTTTTCCCCCATTTTTACAAACGGGTACAGGCGTTCATAATTCTTTCCGTTGAACGTGTTTTTTGCTTTTGTGGACGCTTTCTGCTGCCCTGTGTTCTTTGTGTCCGGCTTCTTCCCCTCTTCCTTCTTTTCCTCCATCTGTCGCCCTCCTTTCTTCTGGTATGTATCATTATATCACTTGCGTAAGTATTACGCAAGTATACAAATTATACAAATATACTTGCGTAACTTTGTACACTTTGCCTATTGAAATTATACTTGCGCAAGTATATAATAATAACATAAGATGAAGCAAAGGAAAGGGGCAAATAAAATGACAGTAGCAAACACAATTCTTGAACAACTCGGCGGCAATAAATTTATCGCAATGACAGGCGCAAAGAACTTCTTGTCAGACGGAAACACGCTGCGCATGACACTTCCGAAAAACCGCAGCAAGGCAAACCGCCTTTACATCACGCTTGACACAACGGACACTTACACAATGTATTTCTTCAAGTTTACTGCCGGGCGGCTGAACAAAAAGACTTTCGCATGGACCCCGGATAAACAGGAAGATATTAAAAAGGTTTCCGGCGTATATGCTGATATGCTGCAAGATATATTCACCGCAACCACGGGAATGGCTACACACTTATAAAGACAACGGGCGGCGGTTCTGCCGCCCCTCCAGCAAAGAAAGGAAGGAAAGAAAAATGATGATAGCAGAAAATTTCAATGATTTTGTAGACAAGGTATCAGAAGCGGAAAGAAGCGCACTGAATAGCCCCGCAGGTCAGGAACTTACACAAAAGCTGCTTGAAATGAAGCTGGCGCAAAACCCGAACATGACCCCGGAAGAATGGGCGCAAACAAAGTCAGAATTTATGACTTTCATGTTTACAGTGTTTGTTCAGGAAGTCCCGGAAGCCATGCACGAACTGGGACACCACGTCTACAACGAACTACAGAAAGAAAACTAAATGACCGGGCGGCGGCTCCTGCCGCTGCCCTCCCTGAAAGGAAAGGTGAAATGATGAAATTAAAATGGACTATGAACGGCGTAACCTTCAACCGCAGCAATTACCGTCCTGTGATTGCCCGCTTTGACAATACCACCTGCTGGCTCTCCCTTGCAGCCTGCACAACCACCAGCGGCTTCCGGGCGGCTGTCCGGGAACTTGCTACCGCATACGGCGCAAAAACCGTTGAACTGAAATATTTTTATGACGACGACGACAACCAGACTGAAACAAATGTTGTTGACTTTATGAAGCTATATTCAGAAGAACTTGACAGAAGCTATTTTATTTTTAGAAATGAATTAAATGTGCCGTCCGGCACTCCCCGGAAATTTATAAACTATACGGAAAGTGAGATTTTCACAACCGCATGAACGCCCCGTATTTGCCCCACAAGCGTCAGAAAAGCCCCGCAGGTATATTTCCTACCTGCGGGGCTTTTAGTCTGTCTGTGGGCTTGCGTGGCACGTCTGCGGGCTATTCTACTTCAATATGTGTCACGCCCTCTGCCGCTTCTGCCGCTTCCTCTGCCGTGATTGTCCCGGTTTTATTCCCGTCTGCGTCGTATACGTTCACTTTCCCTTCCTTGCTGTCCTCCAGCGCACCTTCCGGGACTTCATCTGTCGCAACTGCGGCTTTCCCTGCCGCTGCGGGTCCTGTGTAAATATTCACTGTCGGAACCTGTGCCGCTTCTACCGCCTGCGGCTCTGCCACCGCCGCTTCCTTCTCCCCGGCTTTCATTGCGTTGTAGGCTGACTGTGCGATTGCCCGCAACTGGTCTTCCGTGACTTCAATCCCGGCTTCGTCTGCAATCTCTTTCAGCTTTTCGACAACTGCCGCCATCTTCTCTTCCCCTGTTTCCTTTTTCATGAACTCTTTCGCCCATACTACAAACTGCGCCGCCCACTGTGACAGCATATTCAGTTTGTCAATTACGTTTTTCGGAATGTTCGGGAATACATACTTCCCGATAACAAACGCCGCAACCGTAAGTCCTAACTGTACCGCTAAAATGATAATGTCATTCATCTTCTTTTCCTCCCTCTTATGCTTCCGGCAGCTTCAAGGTCTGTCCGGGGTGAATCGTGTTGTTTGCCAGCCCGTTCATGACTTTAATTTCATTGTAACGGGAACCGTCCCCAAGCTGCGCCGCCGCAATCGCCCACAAGCTGTCGCCCGGCTTTACTGTATAGGTTTTTACGCCGCTTCCCGGAATCCTGATTTTCTGCCCGACGTTTATAATATTCGGGTTTGCAATCCCGTTGTGGCTTGCCAGCTTCTGGTATGTAGTGCCGTACTTTGCGGCAATCTTTGAAAGCGTGTCGCCCGCCTGAACTGTGTAAACCTGTTCTGCGGAAGAAGCGGACCCGGAAGAAGGACTTCCGGAAGGAACGCTTGCAGAAGGAACGGACCCGGAAGGAACGCCGCTTGCCTTGCTTGCATAATCAGGCAGGCAATATCCCCGGATATAACGCCCGTTTACCTGCAACGCCCGTTCCCCCACTTTATTGCTCATATTCCCTTCAATGACCGTAATTGTATTCCCGTTCACCGCTTCCACAATGCCGACGTGTTCAGGATATCCCGTACAGTCCCCCACCCCGTTGTCGTCCCAGTCGTACATGACAATATCTGCGGGCTGCGGTCTGTATGCGTCGTTTTCCTGCCAGCGTCCCTTTGCCCGGTACAGGTCAATCATTGCCCCGCACCCACATTCAGTCGGCATAATGTCCGTAAGCCCGCAGACGATACCGACAAAAGAAACGAACGTGGCGCACCATGCGTCCGTATACTTCACCAGATAGCCCCGTGCAATCGGCTTGTGGGCGTTGTACCCGTCAATAATCTTCCTGTGGCTCCCGTCCGCTTCATTGCTTCCCAGATAGCCCCGTGCTGTCTGTACTACTTTGTTTCGCAACTCCTGTTCTGTCATAGTCTTTTTACCTCCTGTCTGATTATTGTTTGCAGCCCCGGAAGTCCCCTTGAAAAGCTCCTGCGCCTTTTTATATACAAGGTTCCTGCGGCTGCTGTATTTACCCATTACACGGTCAGCAAGTGCCGCCCCGTGTATGTGGTCAAGTTTTACTTTCCCGGCTCCCCCGGCTCTTCCCGCTGCGTCGTTCCCGACACGCTTTGAAGCTCCCGCCCCGCCCTGATTCTCCAAGTCTGCAAAATATACAAGACTCTGCGGGTCTTCAATCCCCATCTTTACGCCGTGCGTGACGTATGAAAGAATGTCTTCTTCTGCTTGCCGATCCTGCGCCTGCTTCCCCTGAACACTCCCCAAAACCTTTGACAGCTTCGCTTTTTCCTCCGCTGTCACTTTCCTTCTTGACCAGTCGGAAGCCGTCATAATTTCCCGGTACAGGGTCCCGCCCAGAACCGCTTCCGCTCCTGTGCCCATGTCCTGTACAATCTTTTTCAGAAGTGACAATGCCCGGTTCCCGTGCCACTGCACCTTTCCGACGCTCACCGCCCCATTATCATCAGCATTGACGGAAGCATAATTTCCTTCATTCGCAAAGATAATTTTCGCCGCTTCCGCTGCAACCTCTCTTTTCAGCTCTTCTTTCATCTGTCCTTCCTCCCTTACTGTGAACCCATGCCGGAAAAATCAGAAAGGGAACCGCACAAGTCCGGGTTCCCTTTCTTTATCTTCTCTAAATTTTCCGCTTTACTCTTCCAGCAATAGAACGCAACCGCAAACGCCGCAACGCTGCCCGTAAAGGTCAGCAGGCTTGAAAGCTGGTATATGTCCTTTGCTATCACTACCCACACCGCAACCGCAAAAGCGATATAGTAGGTTATCATGATAGAAAACACGATTATTTTTGTAACCTGTATCTTTTCCCGCTTCTGCTTTTTCTTTGTCTGCGCCCTTGCTTGCGCCCTCCTGTACTTTCTCTGTGCTTCCATTATTCCCCGTGCATTGAAAGCATACATGAATAAAGCACATAACACGAACCCAGACACAATCCATAAAACAATCATTCGTCTTCTTCCTCCCTTTCCACAAGAAAATCATTCTTTTCACAACGGCGCATATATACATTGCTTACATACTTGTGCGCCATATCTACACGCCCGTTTTCCAGCTTGTTTGCCTTTATGTACTCTTCATAGTCGCTATGTGTTTCAAAGAAATTGTCAAACTCTTCTTTCGTGTGCTTCCTGCGGTTCATACATTCGTTTGCAAAAGTCAAGATTTCATGCCGCCAGCTCTCTATTTTGTGTTGCTGCAAATCCTTTTCTATCTTGTCAAGCTGTTCTTTTATATCGTGGTTCATCAACGCCCCTATGCGCTTTATGATATACCGCACGGGCTGAATCTTAATGCCGGGGGTCAGGTCAATTATTATCCCCGCCGCCGCAAGAAACGCCAGAATCTCCTTCGCTGTCTGCAATAGTTCCTGTGACATTTCCGCATACCTCCTTTTTATACATTTCATTCAAACTTTTTCGCAGTCCGTAGCTATCAAAATGTTTTAGTATTCCCCGGTATGAAGCAACGCTTCTGTCAAGCGTGTCTTTGTCAATTTCGCCTATTGTGTAGGCATGGAACATATATTGCAGCCGTCTTTTCAGCTTCTTTGCAGTCTTCTTCCTTAACTTCCTATGCGTCGCCCACACCCGGAAGCCTACAAACTCAATGCCCATACTTGTCGGGCGTATACAGGTTTTGTTGTTTAACTGCAAATTCAGCTTCTTTCCCAGAAATACGGCTATGTCCTGTTTTACTTTTTCCAGATACTTTTTATCATCATGTAAAATTATAATGTCGTCCATGTATCGGATATAGAAGTGTAACCTTAATTTGTGCTTACAGAACTGGTCAAGCTCATTCAGATACAAGTTTGCAAACATTTGTGAAGTCAGGTTTCCTATAGGCAAGCCCACATCATCTAACATTCTGTCAAACGCAACGTCCCCTATATCTGCGCCCAGCGGCAGTCCAAATTTTGTGTCTTCGCAGTCAATGATTTTCGCCATCAGCTCTAAAAGTGGCGGGTCGTCAAACATCTTTGCAAGAATCTTCTTCAAAATGCCGTGGTCTATCCTGTAGAAATACTTTGATACATCTAATTTCAGATAGTAGTATTTCTTCGGCTTCCTGTCGGTCTGCTTTAACCAATATTGCAGGCGGTCTATTGCCTTGTGCGTCCCCTTCCCTACCCTGCAAGCGTAACTGTCGAAAATGAACTTCTTTTCAAAAATCGGGTTCACCTGCCTGTATATTGCGTGCTGCGCCACCCGGTCTTTGAATAACAGTGACATTATCAGGCGTTTTTTCGGTTCGTACACATAGAAAATATTGTACCTTCCGACGCTGTATTGTCCCCATATCAATTCATTTTGCAGGATAATCAGGTTATCTTCCAGCCGGTCCGTATACTCCATAACGTCCTGTCTGTATCTTTTGCACTTGATAGCCGCTTTGTATGCACAAAACAGGTTTTCAAAGTCATAGATTTTCGGGAAAATTCCCCGTATCTTCTTCAATGGTTTTTACCTCCTGCAATCAAAAATGTGTCGGGCAAATTTACTCCGGTCCACCACTCCGTTTCAAACGTGATATATTCATTCAGCCTTTCGGCTGACTTTCGCCCTGTAAGACAAAATCCTGATTCTGTCTTACAGGGTTACTAACTATCTTCCCGACAATTCAATCTTCTTCCTACGGTCCCCGGTTCCCCGGTCGCCTTTGGAACGGAAAAGAACCCCTTTTAACCCTGTACGCACGGGACACGCTCACTTGTGAACGTGACTTCTGGCTGTAGAGGAAAAGCGGAACGGAAGGACACATTGTTGTTGACGTTAGAACGGGCGTTGTTCAAGTTCAACGCCGCCACTCCACCGTTGGAAGTGTTGTTGAAGCTCGAACCCCGGATAGGCACGGCAAGTCCTCTATAACGGTTCTTTCCCGATATGAAAAAAGCGGTTTCCCGCTCATTTCTTTAATGATTTATAATAGCCGCCAATCATGCAGCCTATTTCATTTATCTTGCGTGAAATATTCTCATACTTCCGCAAGGGCAGGCAGGGTTTCCGGCTCCTTGTATACTGCGGGTCAGCCGCAAGCCTTACAAGGTGGCGTAATACGTCAACTTCGTTGTCAAGTTCTCCCAGCGTCGTCTTCTTGTAGTGCTTATTTTCCAGTGTCACGACAAGCCGCAAAATTTGAAGCATTGTTTCCCGTATCTCTTCCGCAAGTCTTCTTTGCGCCCGTGGAAACTGTTCAAGCTCTGGTCCCGTGTATAGTATCAGCTCATAGATTTTATTTTTTGTTTTAAAATCGTCTGCCGTCGCATTGTCCCGTACCGGGTCAAGCTCCGGCAGGTCCTTTTCCTGTCCCGCCATATTTCACCCTGCCTTGTCTGTTTTTGGTAGAATGGGCTTGCTGCCGCAAGCCCTCCCAGTGTATCAGTTATCAGTTTACAGTTATTCATAAAAAGCGGAACGGAAGGACACATAGTTGCCGACGAAAGAACGGGCGCCGTCCAAGTTCAACGCCGCCACCCCACCGTGGTAAGCGCTGTTGAAGCCCGAACCCCGGATAGGCAGTCTTTCGCCGTTATTCCTTGCCCAGAATCGCCCAGGGGCTTTCTGCCCGCTATCCGGGAAAAATCCTGCTGCAATCAAGATTTTCGGAATACTCACGCCAGATACCGCCGCCGTATCTTTGAAAGGTACGCTTGTATCATTACTATCCGTCGTCTGTGTCGTTACTCCTGTATTGATACGCAATGTTGAATCACTTGCGCTGGTCCTGTCAATTTTCAGCGTTCCCGCCGTCCCCGGTTCAACAAGTCTTCCGTCCGGCATGATAGCTTTCCACTCCGTACTGTCTGCGCCCATGCTGCAATCTGACTTCATAGCATTTCCGTAAGGGATAATCTGAATTTCACCGTTGACAAGCCTTGCGCCGCTCACCCATTCCCAACAATTCCCGCAAAGGTCAGCAATGCCCGCTGCGCTGTGGTCATGGTTCCATGTTACGGGTCCGCTTCCTGTCGCTGTCCTGCCGCCGCCGTGTGAACCGTCGATATATGTATTTACGCCCCGTTCCCACGCCTTTTCATAGCTTGCGTCCCAGTTTGTGTTGCCCCTCGGAATCGTGCCGTTTTTCTCGCTCCATAAGGACAGGGCGGCAAAAACGCCGTTCTGTAACAAGTGCCAGCCCTCGCCTTTATTCCTGCTGAACCGTAAAGCGTCGTCAAAATTCACATACGCTTTCGGGTCCTTCATAGGCAGGGAATAAGCCCTGTCATTTACAACGCAATTCAGATACTTTGATACCCAAATCACATTCTTTTCTACCCCTTCAACCACCCACCACGGCAAGGTTTCCTGTGTGCCGCCCGTGATAATGTCGGAATACTTCATCTTCGGAACGCCAACCATGATAGACGGCTTTCCTAAATCATCAAGAATGACTTTGTTGTGTCCTCCAAAAGACGCAACCGCTAAAGCTAAATCGTCAAAGTTTCCCATCTTTATACCTCCCATAAAATAATTGTGCAAAGTGTAACATCAAAGTCAATCGGAATCGGCACTTCCCGTGACTCTCCGTTTTCGTCCACCCCGTCTTCAATCACATCATAGCGGCGGGCAGGAATGATAATTTGCGCTGCGTACTTCTGTGCCCTGCCGCCTGTCCCGATAACAACGCCGTTTTCACTGTCAATGCAAATGTCCAGCGACACTTCAAAATCTCTTTCCCGGCTTGCCAGATTCACGGAAAGTTCATCATCACCGAAAATAATCTTCTTGCCCTTCACTTCATACTGAATATGATTGCCGGGCATTTTTTCAACAACCTTGATTTTTGCCATCTTATCTTCCTCCTTCTTTTACAACTTCACGGGTCCTTGCGGCTATAACTTCCGCTGCTTCCCGCTGTTCTGGGGTTCCTCTCCCCTTTACTCCAAAAGATTGCAGCACATACGCTTCATGCTGTTTTCTTTCTTCGCTCCTGATAATCACATTTGCGCCCTTCATCAGTAGAAGCCCCCCTTCACAAACACTTTCAGCTTGACTTCCTTTGCGCTTCCTGTATGCGCAATCTTGAACCCGTTCGCCAGCTTCTCCGTTACTTCAATATCCCCGACGCAACCGCCGCTGTACTCCAGCACTTCTGCTGTCACGGTATAATCTAAATGGTTTCTTTCCGTTTTCAGTGCAACGGTCTTCACGGAATCATTGAAAGGGTACTGCTGCCCGTTCGTCAGGGTCAGAAGAATTGTTTCCCCGGTTTCATCTGCTGCCCGCTGGTTCATGTGAATTGTTTCCGTTGCCAGAAGTGCCGCAAGCTCTCCGGCGTTCGTTATGCCGTCTTCCATGTGGTTGAAGTTCGTTGCGCTCTGCGGGGTTCCCTGCTGCAATACCTCCCCTTCCACGGCTTCATGCGTGATTGTCCCGTCGTCGTTTTCAATCTCTCTGTAACGGTTTTCATGCTCTGTAACATGGTCCTGCCACTGCTGCCATTCATATGCCATCTTTATACCTCCTGTTCTACAAATCGGAAGACAAAACGGTATAACGCCCCTTCCTGCACATTAGAAAGCGTTATGTCCTCCGTTTTGTCTGCCCACAACTGCTTATTTTTGTTGTAAAGCTGTACCCGTTGAATTGTCGCTTCCGTCCCCGCCTGCGGCGTAATGTTCAGGTAAACCGCCACCCGCCCGTCTTTCAGGCGTTCCCGCCTGTGAATCGGGATTTTCTTTGCTTCCCCGTTCACCGTAACTTTTGCATACGCAATGTTATTGTCAAGAAAGCCTTTGAAGTCCTCTATTGCCTGTGGTGTCAGCATGATTTTTCACCCCCTTTCAAAGTTTTCTGCGGCTCCCGCAAGGTTTATTTGTATGTTTGAATACCTCCGCTTTCACCGTGCTTTCAATTCCTCCGCTTCCGGCTCCTTCTCCCGTGTTCCTTTCCGGCACGGTCCCGGCAGCTTTTACGGTATATAAAAAGCCGTCTGCGGCTTCCTCTGCCGCAATCCCGGCTTCGGAATTGCTCATGACAACATTTCTTTCAGGTTTTGTTCCGGCAGCTTGCATGAAGAAGGGGAAGCCCTCTGCCTCCCCTTCTGCTTCTATGTTTGCGCCGCTTTCCTGAAATACTGTGTTTCTGTCCGGGGCGGTTCCTGCTGCCGGGACAGAAAACGGCGTTCCCTCTGCTTCCGTCCGTGTTTCTATCCCTGCGCCTGTTTCTGCCCCTCTATGGCTTCTCTGTGGCTCTTCTCCTGCGTTTATCTGTCCCGCAGGTGTATTTCTATATCCGTAAGCCCTTAAAGCCGTTTCTGCGTCAATCTGTGCGTCTGTGTGCCTGAATATTGTGTTTCTGTCCGGGGCGGTTCCTGCTGCCGGGGAAGAAAACATAAAACTTTCTTTTCCTGTCTGCGCTTCAATGCCCGTTTCTGCCTGCGCCCCTCTGTGGCTTCTCTGTGGCTCTTCTCCTGCCCTTATTCTCCCCGCAGGTGTATTTCTATACCCGTAAGCCTTTAAAGCCGTTTCTACGTCAATCTGTGCGCCTGTGTGCCTGAATATTGTGTTTCTGTATGGGTATGTCCCCGCCTGTGTCGGTAAAAAGATAAACCCCGCAGCGTCCGTCCCCACTACAATCACGCTTCCCGCCTGTACGCCCCGCCTTATCCTCTGCGGGTATGTACCCGCCAGCAGGCTCCCCGTTGCCGGGTTTTTGTACAGAAAGAAGTCTGTATGCGTTTCTACCCTGATACCCACGCTTGCCTGATATACAACTTCGTCCAAATGTGAAGAAAGCCTTTTGTACATCATCACGGCATTTATAATTTCCTGAAAACTGGCTGTCACCCTGTTTTCCGTTACGTCGCATACAATGTGAAAGTGATGTGGTTCCCCTTCGTACTGATACCATTCTTCAACTTCGCTTTGCGGGTACAGTGCGCCCAGTGCTTTTTCAACGGCATATTTTGTCCCCATCTTCTTATGGACTTTTACGCTGCTTTTCAGAATGTCCCGTTTTACTTTCAGTGGAAAAGAATAGTCGTACCAGTCAACGTGCATATCGTATGCCAGAATGTCAATCAATGCTTCCGGCAGTTCGTCTATACGGGAATATATCAGCACATTTTCAATTTCCCCGCTGACCGTCAATGCTTCCTTTGTTACCGCTTCCGCAATCGCCTTGATTTTCGGGTCCTGCTTCAACGCCCCCGGCAGATAGTCCGCAAAATTCACCGTGTACATATCCCGCCCGGCGTTCCTTATTCCTTTGGGGTTAGGCATTTTCTACACCCCCGTTCAAAACCTTCATTGTGTCCCGGACAATCCTTGCAACGTGTGTTTCCTCTACCACCTGAAATGTCGGTTTTCTTACTTCTACCCGCTTCACGCCTGCTGCCATGATTAACTGCGTCAGGTATGACGGGTTTATGTCCCTTCCCATTTTCCCGGTCTGCCATTTTATGTATTCTTCCACCGCTGCCCTTGCTTCCCTGTCTGTAATGCTTGTGCTTGCCTGACTGTTTCGGTTTATGTAATATGTCAGGTCTATTTCAAACGGGTCTTCCTCCGGCATTGATACCGTGACAATATCCGTCAGCGGGCGCACGTCGGAAGCGTTCAGGGCGGCTTCTATTTCCTCCAGAACTGCCTGCGTCGGCTGTTCCCCGCCTTGTAACAATACCCTAATATCTACCACCCCGGCTTCCGGGCTTGTTGCCGCAACGTCAGCTATTGCCGTGCTGACTGTCTTTGTGTGATAGATATAGCCGTTTATTGGACCCGCTGTTGAAAAGCTCTCCATGCTCTCCCTCATGCGCTCATAGTATGAAGTGTCGTCTTCCTCTCCTGCGCCGCCCTCTGTCTTTGTCACGTTTTCAGCTTTTAAATAATAGTCGTAAACGTCAACAATTTCTTTCACCTGCCCAGGCGCAAGGTTATTCCCGACAATTCCCGCTGTCTGGCATTTCCCGTTGACTTCCCCGTATGTTTCCCCGGCTTTTATTTCAAGCTCTTCCGTGGTTTCAAATGTGATTTCCCCGTCAAATGTTATCCGTGTCCCCTGCGGGACAATTACGCTTTGATTCTGCGCCGCCGATATGTAACAACGGAATTTTGCAACGGCAGGCGTGGCGGGCAGGCGTTCAATATCCTTGAAAAGCTCCGCAAGGCTGTCTAAATACTCCCCCTTTGCATACCGGGGAACATTCTTTTTTGCCGTTTCATTTATCAGCACTCTTTGTTGTACAATAATAGCGGCGCACCATGCAATAAAAAGACGCTCCGGGGAAGCCGGATAAACTTTGTATTTTTCCCGTTTCCCCTGCTTCACCAGCTCTTTGTTTACCAGCTCTTCATAAAGCGCAATCATATTGCTTTCAATCGTTTCTGTGTCCGTTTCCAGAAACTCAATGTCCGGGTATTCCCTTTCAGGTTTCTTCATTTTCCGTCTGCACCCCCTCTATTTCTATTATTGGTATCAGCTTCCCCGTGAAAGCATTTTCTTCAAAGGTTATATCCCCCAGAATCGCCCGTGGCTCATATTCTTCAATCTGGTCATGCAACTGCCCCACCATGATATTTTTTACTACGGGCAACGGTCTTCCTATCAACTGCCCCGGAAGCCCTAACGCCCGCAGCAAAGGGCAGGTATTTTCCCATGTGTCTATTATGATTGCTACATTCTGCAATACTTCCTGATATTCATTTTTCGGGGATAGGTCAATATTTTTTAGTAGTGTTCCGTCACCTCTGATAATATCCATCTTTATCACCTTTTCGGGTACTCTTTCAGGGTCACTTTTATGTTTGCCGCCCACAAATTCCCTTTGTTGTCGAACCTCTGAAAGTCAACCGTCCCTTTCTGCATTACCCACTTGTAACTGCCGTATACCTTGCCGCCGATTACAAGCCGTTCTGCGTATCCCTTTCGCACCATCTCCCGCAGCTTTTTTATTTCCTTTAACGGGTTTACCCCTAAAAATACAGAAAGCGTCATAGAAAATGATATGCTCTCAATCCCCGGTCCCATGTATTCTAGCAGGTCAGCTTTTATGTGCCTGTCATGCGTTGCGTAATCAGCGGAAAAATCCCAGTTCATGCCGTCAAATGTTTTTACCGTATTTTCCGACACGCTGAAAACAAGGCTCCCGAAACTTCCGATTTTTGCCATTACATCACCTTCCCTACAATGTACCCTTCCCCGTCGCCGTCAGGAATCATCAGGCACAAAACAAGGTCCCCTACTTTCGGGACCCACTCTGTTATATATGCTTCGTGGAAATGCCCTGCTTCCGTTTTTGTTTTATTCCCGGCTTTGTCCTTTTCCCCCGGAACTACTATTCTGGGTCTGACTAATATGTGAAGCTCCCCTGACACAATGCCGCCTTTATCCCCGAACTTCACCCGTGCTTTCATGGTTCCGTCATTCACGCTCTGCACGGTCCCTTTCCGTATCATGTTTTTTAGTTCGTTCATATCTGCCATTAATACCCCTCCAGAACCTGTTTTAAAGAAAGGTCTACCGTGTAGCCCCCTGTCAAGCTGTGCTTCGCCTGCGTTACCTTGTATTTTCTATCGAACTTCTGAAAGCCTTTTAATTTTACGGTCATTCCCGCTACAAATGAAACGTCGCCCACTACCTTCAAACTTGCTGTAAATTCCTGCGTGTTCTTTTCCCGCAGGCGTTTTTTTGCCAGCGTCTTCGCTTCCTCCGTGTTCCTGACTTTTTCGTTTATCTCCAGAACCTGCCCTGTCCCCGTGCTGCTGTCCGGCGTGTATGTATATTCAATGGTTTCTTTGCTGTCCGGGTCTGTATAAGAAACATGACAACTTGTGTACGCCGTATCTGTCAGGCTTGTTCCCAGTTTGTATGATATAATATTTTTATCCCCGTATTTGAAAGTCTTTGCTGCGGGTTTTGCGTCATACTCCGCAGCGTCATATATTACAATTTTCAGCGTTGTCACTTTCAACGCCATTCCTGCGGCGTGGCATAGCTCCTGCAAAAACTTTACGTCCGACGTTTGCACCTGCTCTTTTCTTTTGAATGTCGGATTGTCGCTTGCTTCATACATCAGGGAAAGCCCGCTGTCACCCGCTATTTGTTCCCCTATTGCTTTTAACGTGATATTTTCCCACGCCCTTGACTTTTTCTCTATCCGCATTGTGGAAGTGTACGGAATAGACGTGCTTTTCACGGTTACTTTTGTGGGCGGTCCTGATACGTCGATACCGTCTATTTCAAAAGTCCCGATATTCAAAGTTGCGTCTTTCCCTGTGTCGTTCCAGTTCTGCTGGACAAGAACCGCCGTTACAAGTTTCGGCTTTGCCCCCTGCTTCACTTCCTCCACGGTTTCAACTGCTGTACTCTTTGCCGTGCCGCCTGTCGTTATCCTGAATACCTGCCCCGGATAAATCAAATTCGGGTTCGGTATGTTGTTTTCTTGTGCAATCTGCGGGTACTTTGTCCCGCTCCCTAAATACTGTGAAGCAATCGCCCACAATGTGTCACCCCGCTTCACAACATAATTTATTACTTCTTCTTTCTGAACCTCTTTCACAACCTGCTTTGTTGTTTTTATGATTGTCGGCTTTACTTCCAGCCAGTCCCCCATCAGGTTCCGTTCCCGGTCTTCATACACAATTTGAAAATCATCTGTGCTTCCGTCTTCATTGTCTGTATAACTTGCGCTCACTAAATGCAACGCTATATTCTCTGGCACGTCTACATTTTCAAATTTCAGCTTTAGCACCACCCGCCGTGCAAGTCTTTTGTCGCTCATCAGATTAACAACCCCCTTTTCCACGGCGGCAGCTCCATACTCTGTTTTTCTTCCACCTCCGGGATAGTTAAAACTACCCCGGCAGGGAAGACAAACATTGCGGCATAGTCGGCATTAGCTTTTATCAATTTGTCCGTATGAAGAACGCTTCCCATCTGCGTGTACGCTATCTGGTCCCACATATCCCCGGATATTGTTGTATAAGTCTTATTCATGCCTTGACCGCCTTTCATCATCATTTCTTTTGTCCAGAAGGTCTTCTACCTCCTGCAATAAGTTTCTATTGTTTTCCTCTAGCTTCTCTTCCAAATCACCTGCCTTGTCACTGTCAACGTATATCGTCGGGCTGTTTGTGATTGTGATATTGTTCCCGCCGCCCGCTCCTGCGCCGCTCACTACTTCTGGCGGCTTTACTTCCGGCGCATTGTTCGTGGTATTATAGAATACCTGTGAAGCCGTCTGCCCGGCTCCTGCTGCCTGCGCCACCTGTGCGGCTGCGTTCTGTGCGCTGAATATATCTTTCGTCTGCTGCGCTGTATATACTGTTCTTCCCGGCGCATTTGTTATTAGCTCTGGTCCCGCTTCTCCTGCTATGAATGTATCAGGCGTACTTTTTGAACCCTTTGCAAGCTGCGGTATTTCGGGAATGTTTATTCCCTTCCCGCCTATGCCCGGAACCCAGTCTGGTACTTTTAGGCTGTTCAGCCCTCGGATAACTACATTCACCGCCCCTGTAATGCCGTTTATCACGCCTTTGCAGATAGATAAAATGCCGTCCCATACGCCGCTGAAAATAGATTTTATCCCTTCCCATGCCTGCGACCAGTTCCCGGAAAAAACGCCCGTTATAAACTGAATTATCCCGGACAATACCTGCTGTACTGCGCTTATAATGCCGCCTATCGTGTTGAACACATTTTGAAAAATTGACAGCACCGCAGGCAGCACGGCTTGAACCGTCGTTAGAACCTGCTGCAAAATCGGCTGTATGATATTCCAAATTGTTGTGAAAACAGTCTGAACTACGGGCAAAACGGCTTGTAGAACCGTTGTAATGATTGACCCAAGCTGCTGTATGCCCTGCACAATGAACGGTAAAACCTGCTGCACAATGAAGTTGAAAACTTCGCCCACAATCGGCAAAACATACGTTTGAATAAATGTTATAACTTCGCTGATTACAGGCATAATGCCTGCAATAAAATCTCCGATAATCGGGATAATGCCGCCTATGAAGTCCGCTATTGCCTGAAATACCTCCATGACAACCGGGGCTGCCGCCTGTACTCCGCTGATAATTCCCGGAATAACCGTTGTTACTAATAGTTCCAGTATGTCTTCCACTACAGGCACAATATGTTCATTGACGAACCCTACAAACTGCCCTGCTGCCGCTACGACTTTTTGAAAAACGCCTGCAAAGGTATCAAATACCGCAACGCCCTTTTCCCCGAAAATCTCTTGTATTTTGTCCCTTGCCGCCCCCAGATTACCGTCTGAAAAAACGCCCTTGATTGTTTCGCCCACGCTTGTCACTACTGCAACAATCTTGTCGAATATCTCAAGACCCTTTTCTCCGAAAATGCGCCCTACAGCGTCCCGGACTTTATCAAAGTTGTCCCGTAATAGTTTTACTGCCGTAATTACCGCAGTTATTACACCTACTACGGGCAAAAATTTTCCTGCAATCCCCCCTAACGGACCCAGAAGCGTCGAACCGATTTTTCCCAACGGTCCTAACGCCTTTTTTATGATGTTTCCTACCGGGGCAATGAATGACCCGATTTTTCCAAAACTGGAAGCAACCACCCTTCCGATTGACCCAAGCGGGGAACGTGCGACAATGCCGCCTATTCCTGACAGTGCCTTTCCAAGTATGCCGCCGATACCGCTAAAAGGTTTTGTGATGAATCCGACAACCTTTGAACCTATGCCGGAAAGTCCGATTGCCTTTATTTTGAAAAGCTCCAGAATCTTCTGTGCGTCCTTTATCCCGCTTGATATATGCAGAAACCCTAATTTTGCAGTCAGCCCGGCAACCTTCATTCCTGCAAGTGCCGCCGCTACTTTCAGGGCTGTTTGCACCAGCTTCGGGTTCGCCTGTGCAAATTCTGAAACTTTCACAACAACCGCAGCCACCTTGTCTGCAAGGTTCCCGACAATCGGCAGAAGGTTTTGACCCAGAACAATACCTAAATTTGCGATACTGTTCTTTGCCTTTTGCATTTTCGCTTCCGTGGTGTTTTCCATTTTCGCAAACGCTTCTTCCGTTGCGCCTGCGCTCTCAACCATTCCTTTTACAGATTCGTTGAATCCGTCCACACCGTTCGACAAAAGGGAAACTGCCGCTTTTCCTGCTTCTGCGGACCCGAACACATCAGACAGGCTTTTCCCGCTGCTTTCTGCCGCTTCCTGCATTATTCCCAGAACGTCGCCCAGGCTCTTCCCGTCTGCCATCAATTCCTTGAAGCTCTTCCCCGCTGTCTGCCGCAAAAGTTTGTCTGCTGTAGTCCCGGACTTTCCAAGCTCATTCAGCATACTATTCATGTAAGTTGTGGTTTCTGCTGCCGCAATACCTTTGCTGGTCATGATTGCATAACCAGCCCCAAGCTGCTCTAATGCCACCCCGTTTGCGTTTGCTGTCGGTATGATTTTACCCATAACGCTTGACAGTTCGCCCACGGTCACTTTACCTTTATTTTGTATCTGAATAAGCATATCCGACACGTCGCCTACTTTTGACGCTTCCATTCCGTAAGCGTTTAGAATCGTCGTCAGAACGTCCAGCGTCTGCGAACTTTCCGCAAATCCCGCTTTTGCAAGTTTAGCTGAATTGCTAACAAAGTTTACTGCGTCCCCAGTCTTCTGCCCCGCTGAAATTGCATTGTAAACATCATCTGCAATAGCTTCGGCAGCAATCCCCGTCGTGTTTGACAGCTTCATGATTTCACTTGAAAGCTGTTCAAGCGGCACTTGCTTTGTGTCTGCAATCGTCCCGACTTTCGCCATAGCGGTTTCGTATTTCTGCGCCGCCTGTACGGGTCCGGCGTATATCGCCGCCGCAACTGCGCCAACCGCCCCTATCGTTCCCATTAGCTGTGTCTTTGTAGCTGCTATATTCTCTTTTATTTTTGCCTGTTCGGAATTGATACGGCTTAAATTTTCTTGCGAACCCCGCAGCCGTTCATATGACCGTTGCAAGCGGGCGTTTGATTCTTCCAGATTGTCTGTGTCAATCCCTGCGTCCCGTAGCTCCTGCGCCATCCGTTCAAGCTGTTCTTCTTGTGAGTGTATGCTGGCAGTGGTCTGTCGTATCTGGTTTTCATTGCTTTTCAGGCGTTCGGTATTCCTTGCGACTTCGTTTTCTTCCTTCACAAGCTGCGCTGTCAGTTCTCCCGTTGCGTCGCCTGTTTCTTCGATTTTCGCCCGCAGCCTTTCAGCGTTCGTCTGGTGTTGCTGTATCTTCTGCGAAACTTTTTCATGTTCCGCTTGCAGTTTTTCCAGCTTCCCCCTCTGCTGCTCTATGGCGTTTGAAGCCTTTGTGTAGCCGTCAACCTTTGATTGCATGGAATTTACGCTTTTTATGCTGTCCTGCAACTTGCGCTGTGTTTCAATCGCACCTTTGAAAGTGCTGTTGAAATTCCCGCCCAGTGACGCTTTCAGCTTAAAAAGAAGTTCAAATTCCTTCTGTGACCCTGCCAATCGCTTCCACCTCCTATCACTTTTTATGTGTTAGGCGTTCCCGCTCCCGTGCATCTTCCCTTTCTACTTCATTCACGCTTTTAATCCAGCGGAAAAGTGCGGAAAGTGTAAGCTGCATAAAGAACGGTATAGGCGTGTTAGAAGCCCTTGCCAGTCTGTAAGCCTGTTTTCTGATAAAATTTCCGGGGCTGCTTACTTTTAATAGCCCGATTCTATTAAAAAACTTCTTGCCTGATTCTTGATTTTCATGTACTCCCCAAGAGGAAGCCGCCTGATTTCATCAGCCCCCACGCCTGCTGCACGTGCGGCAAGCATGGTCTGGAATACAGACGACACTTCCGGGGTCAGAACGTATTTGTTCTGGTCCTGCAATTCCTCTTCTATCGCTTCTACGTCTTCCCCTGTCAGCTTTTCAAAGTAGAATGTCAACGCCTTGTGCTTCTCTCCGTTAATCTCAACCGGGGCTTTGAAGGTGTGCGTGTAGTTCAGGCTGGTCTTTTTCTCTTTCTTCTTGTCTTCCATGCTGACAATCCCGGTTTTCTGCGCTTCCTTCATTTCCTCCGTGAACTCTTCCTGCTGCCCCTGTACAACCTTGTTATCTTCCATCTTTTTACCTCCTAAAAATAGGCAGATAAAAACCAGCGGACCCTTCCGCTGGCTCTCTGCCTTTCCCTTTTTTATTTGCCCAGTGCCCTTCTTACGTTGCTAAGATAATCTGTCCCGTTGATATAATAAATAAAGTTCAGCGGGTCAATTTCAATTACCTTCTTCCCGTCCAGATACAGTGCATAGTATGAAACGGCATATTCTCCGCTTGCGTCCGCTGCGGAAGCTGCCGCAAGTTTTCCAGGCGCAAACTTTTTCGGTACAACCTTCATAATGTGCTTTGCTGCAACCGTTTCAATTTTGCCTGTCTGCGTGTTCCTTACCTGTTGCGCCGCCCGCAGGTCAATATTATGTATTCTCGGTTCTGCCAGCCGGATTGCCGCTTTCGTGACCGTTCGGAAGTTCAGCGTCAGTGTCATTGCTTCGATATGTCCCAATACTACCGCTTCAACATTCCCGGCAATCCCCGCCCCTGTAATCTCTTCCGCAAGGTTCGACACTTCCGGCAGCGTCGCTTCTGACATTCCCAGATACTCGTTTGCGTCCTCATATACTCTAAAATTTATAACAAGTTCATCAATCTTCGGCATTTTTTAGCCCTCCTTCCTTATGCTGCCAGCAGGCTTGACAGATAGGAAATATCATATTCAAGCACATATTCCATAAGCCGCAAAGGTGAAGGTGGCGTAATGTAGATATGGAATTTTGCCTTTCCTGACATTAACGCTGTCAAGCTGTTTTCCTCTTCCCGCAGTTCTACACGCCCGCCCACAATCTTTTCATCTGCCGTCAGTGCCGCCAGCCAGTCGTTGATACCCTGCAAGATTGCGTCTAACAGTCGCCGGGTCAACTTCCGGTCAACGTGTGACCAGTAAGAAAGCGTGACCGTCTTTGCTACCCACTTAAACATACGGGAAATGCAATAGAAATAGTCAACCGGGTCTGTGTTCGCAGGGAAACAAGCCGTATAATCTCCCCAGCTCACAAAACCGTTGATGAAGTTCAGCCCCGTTATAACCCCGTTGTCATTCAGATAGTTTGCTTTCTGAACGTCAAGCACGACTTCTTCACCGCTTGCCAGTACCATGCTGTCAGCCTGCAAGCTCTTGTTTGAAGCACTTTCGCAGGGGGTCCCGTCGCCCAGCGAACCGTCGTTGTCCGTCCGTGCCATCAATCCCGCCTGCTGCGTCGAAAAATTAAAAACCCTTTCGCCCAGCTTCAATTTCGGGAAGCATACTAATTCATTCGGCTTCATGAAATTTTTTGACTGCTTCCATGCCGGGACTTCCGTGTAATACGTCGCCCCGCCCTCTGCCCTTGTGTCTACGTCCAGAAGTGCGTCCGCTGAGAAAAGCCCGTTTATGTTCTCCCCCTTCGCTGACATCACCGCCGCCACCTCCGGGTCATGTGACCAATTCGGACACAAAATCAGGTCAGGGACAATCCTGTATTTCGGGAAACAATCGTCAATCAGTTCAAGCCCCGTCGTCTTGTGCGTCGCTACGCTGTAACCGCCGATAATATCAGCTTTTGTCACCTTCGACGGGTCAACCTCCGTACATGATACCGTCATTTCCCCTGTCGTGTCCTCTGTAAATTCTACAATGCAGGCTGTGTCATTGTAGAACACTTCAAAATCTGTGCCTTTCGTCTTCCCCTCAATCGTTACGCTTTCCGCAATCGTTTCAAGCGGAAGCACAATCTGGTTTTCCGCAATCTCGTATTTCTTCCCGGTCACTTCCTTTTTGTGCTTTGACGGGTCCAAAACGTTCACGAAAAACGCCGGGGACTGCTGATATAATACAAACTGCGTGTAGACTGCTTCTGAAAGCCCGTAACCTTCCCAGTTGTCGGAATATCCCAACGCTTTCACGGCTTCTTCATAGTTATTCGCCATTATTACGCTGTTTACCTTCCCGCCTACCATGTGCGCCGGGGAAGCTCCTACTACAAACGGAATCCCCGTTGCCACGACTGTCGGGCTTGCAACGCTTGTCTGCTGCTTCTTTGTATCAATCCCATGTGTAATATCAGCCATCTTTTATTCCTCCTTTCTCTCTCCTGCGGCAATAGAAGAAACAATGTCCGTGTAATATTTGTTCAGAATGTTTCCTGCCGTTGCCGCCTTGTCTTTTTTCTCTGCCATCTTCTCTACCGGGACAAGCATTTTTTCCACAAGCGGGTATTTCTCCAGAACCCCCGCAAGCTCCTTCATGATTTCTTCCCTTGTCCCTATCATGATTTTATTTGTTTTCAGAAGTCCACCGGGCAGTTGCGGTCCGATATATGCAAGCGTCACCGCTTCCCCTTCCTTTTCTTTGCCCTCTGTGGCTGCGCTGTCTGCCCCAGAAACGGCTTTTCCGTCTTTGGTGGTAGTATTTACCGTCTTTTCCTTTTCTGCCGTTCCTGCGGCTTCTGTGGCGTTCTTCTTTACTGCCATATGTCCGTTACCTCCCTTTCCATTGTCGGTATTGACCAGTTAGTTATCATTTCACCCAAATAATAGGGCTGTGTGCTGTCCGGGTATACGATATATTCAAGCGGGTATTGCAGCGTGAACCTTTCACCGACAACCCCGGCTTTTTCCAGTTCGCTCCTGATACGCAAAAGCACGTTCAGCACATCAAAGGAACCTTCGCCGCCGTCTTCTGAATACGTCGCAACTACTATCCGTATTTTGCAATCGCTTTCCTGCGGCTCCCCGTTCTCCTTGTCGTCCTTCCCGGTCAGGAATTGCAGAAGGATATATGGGACTTTCTCTGTCTGGTCCTCTTTTTTCGGAAGACGCATTTTATAAACGTCTGCCGCCCTCTCTTTCACTTCCTGCGGGTTTCGGTTCCTTACCTTCACTTGCAGCTTAATATCTGCCGTTTTCTCTTTCACAAACTCTTCCAGGCACTCTAATAAATTTATAGCGGTCATTCCTTTAACCTCCGTAGCCGTTCAAAATGCGTTCAATCTCATGTTCCAGACGCTCGTTCACTACCTGCTGCGCTTCTTCCTCCAGCTCCTGCATTATATTTTCATTTTCTATCATCTGCGCCGCTGAAAGTCCCATAAGCTCTTCAACAGGGAACCTTTTCGACGTTTCCCGTTCAAAAACTCCCGTTCCGTACTTCAAATTTGCAATGAACGCTTCTTCAAACTGTGTGCCGCCGCCTTTTTTTACTGCCGCCTTTACCTTCCTTCCTACTCCGGGGGCTTTCGGCGTTACCTGAAATTTGTATAGCGGTATCTTGCAGCCTGCGAACGTCACAACGCCCGCAAGATTGCCTGTACTTGCCTTGCTTACCTGCACATTTGCCGCCGCTGTAAATGCGCTGCTTTGCACGGTATACACTTCTTTCACCCGTTTTTTCGCCCCGGTCTTCACCCGTGACAATCCCCGGTTTATTGCGTTTGACAGCGCACGTTCCGCACCTTTTGGAACGCCTGCCAGAATACGCTCCACCCGCTCTATCGCTTCCGCTGATACTTCAATCATTCTGTATACGCCCCCAGTTCAAGCACGATTTCCCCGGCTTCATAGCTGCTTTTCTCAATCGTGTAGGAATTTACCGCCCCGGCTTCCTCTATTTCTATTTCACGCCCCTTTTTCGGTACAATGCCTATATCTGCGTGGGATATATAAAGCATTGCTTCCGCTCTATATATCCCCTCCGCATTGTCGCCGCCCGGCTTCTGCCTGTCTGTCCCTGTCATGTGGTCAAGAACGGCTGGTACTTCGTACTGCTGCCCGTCGTACCATATGCACATCATTTCCGCAAACTCTCCGGGGTTATGAAATACTTTCAGGTCTTTTATTATCTGCGCCTTAAAGTCCATTATATTACCTTTGCCACAAACCAACTGTCTACGTCATGCGGCACGGACAGCGGGGCAGAAGACAACTGCAAGAATCTTCTTGCGGGCTTTCTCTTTACCCATGTATCAGGCACATATTTCCCCTCTACCGTGCGGAACTCCTTTGTATTATCATCAATCAGGGTTATTGCGCCGTAATACATGGAATAATTTGCATTGCTGCTGATAAGAACAAGCTCACCTTCCGGGACAAGCGGTTTTTCCGTCGCTTTCTTCGGGTCCGGGTCTGTCCAGTCGTCAAGATACCATTCGTTGTATGTGTAAATGTCAAGCCCTAATTCGTGAATAGTCCCGATATAGGTTACGCCGTTCGGAAGCTGCCGTGGCTGAATGACAGCAAGGTTATAATTTTTCACGTCCAGCAGGCTCTTCACCTTCTCATGGTTGACAAATACCGTTGCAACATCATCTGACATAATGCACATATCGCAATTTGTGAATCCTGTCTGCTGTACTTTCTTGTGCCACCGCTTCAAGTCTACTATCGGGTCAGAATCCTTCCCGGTCCACTTCTTTGCTGCCGTCGTGATTTCTTCCCGGTTCGTAAACTTGAAGTCAATTACTTCGTTCAGCCCCTCCCCGATAATCGGGATTTTCCCCATGAAGATAGACTGCACACACATCAGCTCTTCCCGGCGTGTAATCATTTCCCGCAGCTCCACAAAGTCACTTGACATTTTCAGAACTGCACGTTCCGCAGGGGTTCTTCCTGAAACAATGCTTTCCCCCGGCTGTCGCTTTAACAGATTGTCAACCGTTGTAATTTTATCAGGCGCAACCAAAGGCGGCTTGTAGCTCTTTGTTTCATACCCTGTATTTGCCACGGTTTTCCCGCCGATAAGTCTATGCACATACGGCGCAACCTTGCGGGAACCCTTTACAAAGTCCACGTCAACCGCTTCTGTTACAAAAGTTTCTTCATGCTTGAAGAAAGTGCTTCTGAAAAACGTATGCACCGGTGGCATTTTAGAAACTACCCGCCCCATTGTCCGTGGGTCATAAATACTTACTGTTTCATTTGCCATCTTTTTATCCTCCCTTTTAACCTAACTTCCGCAGGAAAATTGACATTTTCCGCAGGGGTCCTTTTATGTCTTCTACCGTTACGCCATTCGGCAGGTTCAATGCTTCCTGAAAAAATTCCCCCGTCATGTAATATACAACTGGTTCATCTGCTGCCGCCGCCGCTGCCGTAATTCCCACAACATTTGCTGCCGTTTCTGCTGTCACCGCAACAATCTTTCCTTCTGCGTCTTCCGCTACGGGCATATGTTCTGCAAGCTCACCGCCTGCCGTCCCGCTTTCGGTCAGCGTCTGGAAGTCGCCAGCGAAAAAGTTTTTCGCTTCACACGTCCTTGTTTCAATTTCGTACATTCCCATTGTTGTCCCTCCCTTTATTTCACATCAGGAAACAAGCGGTCAATCGCTTCATTAAAGGGGTCTTTCCCTTCGCCGCCCTTCTCGCTTGCGCCTGTGCCTACGTCAGAAACGTGGCTGTCTGTTACGTCCTCTTCCCTGTTTTGCAGGTATGCGCCGCCCTGTTTCTTTTGTTCCATCACAATCTGCAATGCCATTTCCCCGGCAGAAATAGGGTTCACAAACTTTGCGTCATGCACAATGCTTTCAAACCCTCCCACCGCTGCGTCTTCCAGTGCCTTGATACGGTTTCTTTCCTCTTTCCGGGCATTATCTTCTATTGTTGCCGTCAAGTCGGGGTATGCCGCTTTCAATGCTTCAATCGTTGTGATTGCGTCTTTCGGTTCCATCTTTTTTTCCTCCTTTTTGGGTTTATTTTCCGGCTGTCTGCCGTTTTGCAAACCTCCCGGCGTTGCTGCCGGGCTGTTTAACAACATTTTAGGAACGGTCTTGAAATTCCCCATGTCAATCGGTACAGAATTGACAATGATTCTTCCTGCGTTTTCAATGACCGTCTGGGCTTCCTCAAACATCAGTTCATCACAAAAACCGTTTTCCACCGCTTCGTCGCCCGTCCACCATGTTTCATCTGACATAAAGCCGGATATTTCATCAGCCGTCTTTCCCGTTTTTACAGAATAGGCGTTTATGATTGATTGTTTTATCACCTTCAATTCCTGCGCCATCTTTTCAAAGTCTTCTGCCCTGAACGTATCCCAGACGGTCATTGCCGGGTCATGAATCATGAATACGCCGTTTCTCGGTATCTTTATTGTGTCGCCTGCCATTGCGATAATCGTGGCGGCAGAAGCTGCCCACCCGTCAACCTTCACTGTTATTTTTGCGCCGTGGTCCTTCAACCGTGTATAGATTGCGTTCGCTGCGAACACATCACCGCCGGGGCTGTTGATACGCACTACTATTTCCGGCACGTCCTCACCCAATGCCGCAAGCTCCCTGTTAAACTGTGCGGGCGTTACCCTGTCTTCCCACCAGCTCTGCTGGCTGCTGATAGTCCCGTATAGAAGCAATTCAGGCGGCTTTGTCGCCGTCCCCGGTACAAAGTCCCAGAATTTATTCTGTGTCACTCCGAACGGGCTTTTCTCCCTGCTTCCCGTCGCCGTCTTTCTGTTCGGCTGGCTCTCCGGGCTTTGTCCCGTTGTCGTCCTGCTGTTCTGCTGGTTCTCCGGGCTTTGCCCCGTTCCCCTGCTGCCCGGCTGCGCTTCCGGGTTTTTGTTCCCCTGCGTTGACAATTTTCTTTACCTCCTTTAGTTTCTTTTCTTCCTGCTTTAGCTGTTCGCAATTACTGTAAAAGTCGCCGCCAGCCATCTCCATTGTTTCTGCGCTTCTTGTGGAAAAGCCGTTTTCAACCCTTGTTACCGCCGCCCCTACTTCCTGCACCGGGTTCAGAAGCCCCCGTGCCGGTCCGTTCCACTGCGCTTTGCAGTATGCTTTCCGGCGCAACGGGTCTGTGAAGAATCCGGGGGCTTTTATCCTGCCTTTCGCTACCGCTTCCGCAAGCCATTCTTCATATACGGGCTGGCAAAAATCGTTCGCCATCCATGCCCGGTACATTTTGAACATTTTCCACGCTTCTTCTAAAGCTCCCCGGCTTGCAGAATAGGAACTTGTGAAATGCTTTAAAAGCAATTCATACGGAATTTCAAGTGCTGCGCCTATCTGTCGGCAGATAGCTTCCACAAAACCGCTAAAATTTTTGTTCGGTCTTCCGGGGTTTATATCATGCGCCTTTTCCCCTTCTGCAAGGTCAAGTATTGCGCCTGGTCCCAGTTCAAGACTGTTTTCGTCGTCTTCGTCAATCAAGTCTTCTTCCGCTATGCCGGACCCTACAGGCTCCCCGTCTTCGTTTGATTCTTTTTCTATAAAGACAGTGAAAAGCCCCGATATAACCGCCGCTATCAATTCAGCGTCCGTGTACCGTCCTAACTGCTTCAATGCTTCTATGACCGGGGCAAGGAAGGGAACGCCCCGCCGCTGGTCTATCCTCTCCCGGCACATCAAATGCAGCACGTTCTTTCTTCCTGTCTTTTCCCCGTATGCTGCTACCCTCTGCCACTCCATGCGCTCATTTGCGTATGACAACGGGTGGTGTTTTGAAAAGTGATATGCTACCACCTCCCCGTCTTTGTCTACCTCAACGCCCCCGACAATCTGATTGTCGAATGTGTCAAAATTATTCGGGCTTGAAAGTCGGTCAGCTTCTACAAGCTGCACCCGCAAATCATATGGCTGGTTTTTCCGCTTCTTTGTCGGAAGCAATACAAGCGTGTCCCCGGAAGCAAGCCAATTCAGGAAAGCCAACTGTTGCAACTCATAAAAATTGTCAATCCTTGCCATGTCGCAATCCGGGCTTTCTGCCCACAATGCCCATTCCCTTGTTATCTCTTTTTCTAACTGCTGCGCCTGCGCCGCTGTCAGCTTCAACACTTCTGCGTCTACCGTTGGTTTCAACATCAGCCCCCGCCCGACAACATTTGTGCGCATTGTTTTTACTGCACCTGTCGCAATCGGTACACCCATGTATAAATCACGGGAACGCTGCCGCAATACAGAAAGATTGTCTTCTATATCACTTCTTGAATCCCCGCCAAAATAATTCCACCCAATCATGGATTTTTTCGTTGTGTTCGCTCCGTAATTGCTATAGCCTGAATTAGTCAGTATTTTCATTTTCTGTCTTGCAGCTGTCCTTTTCAATGCGGTTTGCGGCGCAACCGTGGCAATTATGCCGTCTATCGCCCTTGCTATGCCGTTCAATCCTTCACCTTCTCCCGTTTTATGGCATGAAAAAAGCACCCTGCAAAGGTGCTTTCCTCGTATTTTTCTATCTCCTTATACCGCTTTCGCTATTATACACTTTACACTACTTTTTTAAGGTTTTCAAGGAAATAGCGGGCAATTTCGGGCAATCTTTTTATACTTTTTTCTTTCTTGCAGGCGTTTCAAGTGCTTTTGCAATGCTCCACCCTCTTTTCAACCTTAATCTCAATGTATCATTTCTTATTCCTTTTTCCTCTGCCCACTGCGAAACTGTTTTTGTTTCTCCATTATATTCAATCAATACATTATTGCTTCTATTGTTAGCCTGTGTTTTATATGTTGCCCATCTACAATTTTCAGGGCAATAATCACCATTATTGTCTTCTCTATCTATAGTCAGCCCATCTTCATACCCATTTTTCAATGCCCATTGTTTGAACTTTTCAAAATTCTTCCATTCTTCACATATCTCAATCCCCCTTCCTCCATAGTTTTCATATGCTTTATTTGTCTGTTCCAATGTTCTTTGTTTCATTCCGTGCCAAATTGCATATAACCTTGTATTTCTCATTCCATGAGTTGTATTTCTCTGTTTCATTCTCTCTATTGCTAATTCTTTAATAAGGCATCCACATGATTTCGTATCTCCATTTCTTAGATATTTCCCTTTTGTAATTATCTTTTTCCCACATTTGCATTGACATTCCCACAACGCACAACCTTTTTTTGTTCCAGCATATCGAATTACTTTCAGCCGTTCAAACTTCTGCCCTGTCAAGTCAATTCGTTTTGACATTCCCTAACCCTCCGCAACACATTTCCTGTTTCGTCTGCTCTGCCTTTTTCCTTCTCCAATCTTTATTTCTCCGATAAAATTCAAAGCAAATCAATTTATGTTTTTCGCAAAAGTGCAACTGCTCAATATATTCTTTTTCTGACATTCTGCAATCCCCCTATCTATTTCAGATATTTAATAAACGTGTATGCTCTTACCAAAATTCCTTTGTCTGAAATAGCGTCTATCATCTTGTGGATTGCGGTTTTTAATTCGCTTTCAATCTCCTTTTTGTTTTCCTTTTGTCCTACAACAATAATTTTTCCCATGTTTGAATCTCCTTTCATTTTTCCCTTGAAAGAAGCCAGCATTTTTGATAGAATAAGCCTATCAAGTTGTTTTGACTTCTTGATACAGAGAAACGGTGTATGCTGTGGTAAGTGTAGCGCCGTTTCTTTTATTACTCTGATACTTGTTTGTAAACCAGTTCAATGCCTTTCCTGATTACCTCTGCTTTGCTTAATCCTGTCTTTTGACAGCAAACTTCCAGCTTGTGTAATTCATCATTTGACATTCTTAGTCTGTACTGATTTTCCCTTGAATCCTCTTTTGGCGGTCTTCCCGTTCGTGGGGACATACTTACATATCACTTCCTTTCTATTTATTGGATATCCTATAATTCATTATATAGTGGATATCCAAAAAGTCAATACCTTTTTTGAAAATTTTATCAAGAATATTGCAAATCGAAAACACCCGTGATATACTGCTTATAACCTTTCTGTTACCAGTATAGGGGCGGTAATAACAGAAATACGAAAATCTCTGGGGTAGGCTCTCAGGGATTTTTCTTTTTTTGCATATTGAAAAATAAAAATACATATGCTATAATGCCGATAGGCAGAAAAAAGACATGATTATGACATGTAATCAAAGAACGAATCCCCGAACCGTAGTAGCGTACAGTCCGGGGATTCTTCTTTTCTTTTATAGTGGCAAAGCACCCACTAGGCTATTCGTTGTCC
>OFHN01000182.1_pt1 | contig 62094 bp, 62 predicted proteins | sample 1521321 | NCBI WGS metagenome assembly OFHN01 (sample SAMEA3504130, study PRJEB24116) | mouse gut metagenome | biome: mouse gut; feature: mouse-associated habitat; material: faeces | place: Denmark | collected 2011
CGAAATTTATACTGCGCACCGGTTGACTTTGCAGTACAACCCGACTGCAGACCGCCAGCCTGGTATTTTTCCGGAGGCATCACTGTAAATCCTGGCGGTCTGCAGTATAACTTTATTGGGGATTTTCTTTCTCATTAAGTTACACAGAACGCAATTTTGACTTTGCAACAGGGGCTGTCAGAACTGTTGTCTTTCTTTCTCATCTCTCCCACAATAAATCTCCCAATGATTATTGTGAAAGCACAAAATTCTGCCCTTATAAAAACTGCCTAACCAAAATAGAATTCCCTGCTCATTTCTTTCTCAAAATGCTGACTTCCATTTCTTGCATGCAAAACAACCGTTGCTTCATAACACCTCTGCTTCTCCTCCGTTGCTTCACCATTAAAAAATAATCTTTTCAAGCGGCAGAAATTATGGTAAGATAAATGAGTCCTGCAATCATTCTGACAGGAGGTAACGAATATCGCCGCAGGCGCCATTTTACAGATGGTTATTTTTTTACCATTAAGCTTAGCTATAGAAAAGTATTGACTCTACTCTAATAGTCCTAATAAATCAAAAGAAAACCGTATAGAATAGCATTATATTACTTCAGAAAAGAGGTGTGTAATGCTTGTGTATGGAAAACTATGTCTCCGCAAAAATAACTGACCTCTGTTCAAAAAGCGGAATAAGCAAATATCGTCTGTCCCAAAGAACCGGCATTTCACAATCTGCATTATCAGATATTACCAAAATGAAAAAGCTTCCCACGCTTATTACCCTGGAAAAGATATGCGATGCATTTGGAATTACTCTGGCACAGTTCTTTACGGAAGACGGCAATGTCCTTGATTTATCAGAAGAGCAGAAGCGTCTGCTGCAGACGTGGTCTACTCTGAGGCCGGAAGAGAAGAACTTTATCAATACCTGTATGGAAAGTTTGAAGGGAAAGTAATCTCTGGTATGAAAGACTGCGGCTATTCCTATTTGCCATGCATCAATTTAAAAAGCTTATTTTCATTGTTATATTGTGTTTTGTGACAGGGAATCTTCAATCGGATTCCGGGCGCAGTCCTTTAGAGAATATGGATTTTTATTGTTCTGTGTCTTCTCTGAATTGCGGCATCTGCGGTCTTAACGGGGTACTTCCAAAGTCCCGGATTTCCGGTTGGGCTTCTATCGGGCTTTTGCATCTGCGCACACTGGAAGTGTATGATACGCAGGTCCGGCTTTCTGCTGACAGTAAATCGGAATTCGATTCCCGGTACTCCGTATTACACGGCTATTGCAGCTTCGGCGGGGAATACGGCATAGACCACGGCTATGCCCATATAAACAGCATGCCGAACCGCGGAATTGCAACAGTTGACATTACCTACGGAATTGAGGATGAAATTGACTTCGCCTTTCTGGAGGAACGGCTGTGCCAGGAATGCATTGGGAAGATACTGGCGGAATACCAAAAAGCGGGATCGGGAAAATGCCGGAATGTATTCCTGGTTGATTTTCAGACAATGGAATTTTATGCATTGTCCGAAAGCATTACCGCTTTTATGATAAATAATTATTATTTTCACATTGACCACGCTGATGGACTGGATCGGATTTTGATTGTTTATGCGCCGAAACGGCATTAGTTACCTTTTTTACTTTTCTCCCCTGCCTCCCTAATTCAAAAGGCTGACTTCAAAAATTGTGATACCTTCATAAAGCAGTTCATCCAAATACAGAGAGGAAAAATTACAGCAATACCTATACCAACACCGTCTTGGAGGACCCTTTTATGAAACTGAGAACATCAAGCATTCCCCTTATGCTCGAATATGCGGCAGAATCGGGCATAAACCAGGAAAATAATCAAAAAGCTGCTGACATTCTAAACCATGAAGATTATCGTTTCGAAATCAGAAGATACGGCCTGGACTCCCCGGATCCTCTTGTGTCCTATTTTTCCCGCTTCAAAGATATTGCGTTGAAGGATATTCCCGATCTTTGCCCGGAGCGGAAAACCGCCTTGCGGGATAAGCATGCGCTGTGGTTGGACTGCGCCGCCAATCCCCAAAAATATGCTGACAGATACGCCCAAATCATGGGACTGCTTACGGAAGAAAACCTCCTGGACTTACAGACCAGACTGAACGCCGCCTTTCCTGAAAAAACAGACATCAATGATACAGAGGTAATTTCCACCCTAAGCTTCGGCCCGTCTTTCGGTTATGTATTTGAGAACGCGCTTCATCTGGATTTATTCGGTATCGAAAAATACTGTACGATGGAGGAGCTGCCTTCCATCATCCTCCACGAAATGCATCACCTGCAGATTCAGAAAATGATAGGCGATTACGATACTTTTACAGAAAATTTCAGCCTTCTGGAACGTTACATTTTCCGCTTTACCGGGGAAGGCATGGCTATCAAATTCTGCAACAATGCAGAAGGTATTCTATCCAAAAGACGCAATCCTGACCTGGATGCCAATATCGGAATTCCCGCCATGCCGATCCTTAACAGACACTTTTCAGAGCATCTCTCCCTTTTTCAGGACACTGTGGGAAGGATTGAGAAAGGCCTGATCTCCGCATCTGAAATTGAGGAACAATTCAGGAACTATTGGTGGAATCCCTATCTCTATCCGGAAGAAAGGGAATTTCTGGAGCAGACTCCTATCTACAGCTTTGGAAACGAACTCTTCGGGAGTATTTTTGACGCTTTCGGTCTGGAAACCATGTTCCAGTGCTTCTACCACCCGGCCAGGGTATTGGAATTAATCAGTGCTTGTGGCTGTCAGCCGTTTGATTATATTCTCCGAATTTAGATAGACCGCTGAAAAGAGGGCGCAGTCTGCAATTCTCGGAAATGTATGGCAGCTGCGCAGCCCGTCACAAAGGGCGAGGGACCCATCCGCGATATGGCCTACAGCTCCTTCGCACCGGGCTTTGTCTGGATATCTTTTGTGTCCTATTAAACGTACCCAAACGGTATACCATCCCATTTACTGACTGACACCTTATTATACTGCAGATCGCCAGGATTTACAGTGGTGTCTTCGGAAAAGTACCTGGCTGGCGGTCTGCAGTCGGGTTGCACTGCAAATTTAACGTAACAGTTCAGACAGGGCACTGAACTGTTACGAGAATGCACGTATAAATTTTTGACTCAAAATTTACGTTGTATATTAAGCACGTTCATCAATGCTTCTTGTAATACCCTTGATATATTGATTCCCGCATGTTCAGCTTCATAATTGAGCCAACTGGGAATAGTGACATTTTTCCTAACTGCTTTTGTGTCAATCTTCTTTCTATATTCTCCAGAATCAATATCAACTAAAGATACAACCGTAATTCCTTCTTCTGCAAAAGTTCCGCTATTTACATCTAAAGAATTAATTTCAGACGGTAAAGGAATTTTCATCCCATCATCTTCCATTGATACACATTTTAATTCTATAGCATCTCTAGCCATTTCTACCGCATTTACCATATCTTTTCCTTCTGTTAATATTTCCAAATCCGGAACTTCTACTAATATAACTGTATCTGTCTTTGTAAAAAACACAGGGTATATATTTTTCATTATTCTTTTCCCTTTCCAGGACCTTATATACTATATATGTTATTATAATCCCCTTCTCTTGATAATTGCATTTGCCAACCGTTCATCAATCTCTTTATGCCTTGGTACTTCTTCTTTCTCTGTTCCTCTTCTATAAACATCATGATTACTTCCATGACGTTCAAAAACAAATCCGCCAGCTTCCAACTTTTTAATCAAATCTCTTTGTTTCAATCATACTCTCTCCTTATTTTTCGATTATACACACTTTATACGTATATGTCAATCATTATGGTGTTCGTCAGCAAATGGCTTCTAATCACCATAAAATCATATATGATTTCTTAGTCCAATAAACACCCTGCCCGATAAGAGCATTCCAGATAACTTGGATTCTGATAATAAACATCCGTCTGAAAATCAGATATTTTATCACTGATAAAGGAAGAGAAAATATTCATCAATTCGTCAACTTCTTTTCCCTCTTCCGCACAATCTTCAATCATAATGCAATACAATTTCCCGATATCCAAAAAACTGGGAATCGTATATTTGCATTCGGTAATTGTATCAAAATCGCCTTTTGAAATTTTATACTGCTCAATTAATTCATCACTTACCTGTTCAAATGAAAGGCAATGATTTACTTCCACATCATATAGCTGCTTATCAATCCCTTCCCTCCCGAATAATTTAACAATAGTACCGCGCTTATTCTGCGTTTGGCGTGCAATATATTCAATTAAAGAACAGACATAAAAAAATCATTTTTTTGCTTTTCTGTCATATACAATTTCACTCCTGTTAAAAGTCAGGCAATTATGTGCCGATAGTGTATGAAAACTAATCTGATGCGTAGGATACCGAAATTCTGCCAGTACCCAAAACTGCATGCGGTTTATCCTGCAACCTGCCATTTTATTTTCTATTGAAGAGTTTAGCCAAAATCCCCTTCTTCTTTTTAGAAGTTTCCGGAATATTTTCAGGTATTTTCGCTGCCTTTTCCTGCTGTTCCGCAACCGGATTTTTCCCGGTTGATATAAGCGCAATATCATATTGGCTTATATCATACCCCAGTAACTGCATTATTTTCAGTTCGTCCTCCGCATCCAAAACAGCATTATGTGTCTCGCAATATCCCTTGTCCCTGCTGAGCATTTTCAATATATTTTCAACACCGTATCCCTGTTTCATTCTTCCTGTTTTATAGCATTCCGCAGAATCCGGAATCGCTTTATTATATTGACGGTACGCCGCTAAACGCATGATATCATACCATTCATACCCTGAATATTCCGGCAAATGTTTCTTGTCAAAGGAAGCATTATAGGCAAAAAGTTTCTGTATCTGATATGAGGCAAACCATTCGCTGATTTCTTTCAAGGCCTGCTTTCTTCCGGTAACGCGCACGCCTTTCTCGGCAAGTCTCAATTCACCAGAGAACATTCCGCCTACCCTGTACTCCGGATCAATTATGTAATATTTGGAGTCGATTCTTTCCCTGGTTTTTGCATCGGCAACTACAATGCCAATGGACATTACCTCATCATTCCAGTTTGTCTCGGTATCAATTACCGCAAACTGATCGCTTTGGTCCGCTGCTGTTTTCTCCCCTGTTGCATCCGGTTCAAAATAGGTTTCCATGGCCCCCTTGGTAATTGCTTTTGTGACTGCATTCAAAAAGGCTTTCCGGTCCGGCACTTCTATCTCATAGGACGTGTTATCTCTGGTGTTCCACAGAATCCCCTTTTGTTTCTGCATTGCAACCATATAACTGGCGCACTGCAGAAAATGTTCATGCGTCAATTCCGATACGAATTTTAATTCATAAACAGTATCCTCCTTAACCGCATCAGCAAAACCCTTGACAGAAAACCTGACCTGATCACTTTTTTCATCATAAAAATCAATTCGGCACTCCACCTGGGCGGCCTCGTCCCTGCCCAACCGCGTCTTCAGCCTGGATTTGATAAGCTCACTTTGTTCTTCATTGACAAAGGGAGTCTCCACCTGCATCCGGTATCTCTTCTGCCTGGTATCAAGCGACACCAAGAATAATATTTTCTCATCCAATGTGCTGTTTTTTATCTCTTCTGTATACACTCCGTGCAGTTTCGGATTCAGTAAAATCTTTAACTTGATAGCCGCATCTATTTCATAATGTTTAAAGTAAACTGCCTCCTGGTATATTCCGATGCAGGGAGACAGATCGATCAGCCCGTCCCGGCTTTTCACCTCAATTGTTGAAGGGTCTTCCGATATCAGCTTATTGATTTTCAGCAGTGAAAAACATTTTTCTACATCCTCTTTATATTTGAAATCAAACATTTCACTGATATCCAAATCCTCAAATTTGTGGTTTGTGTCAAGGGGTGTTGAAAGTGTTCTTTCAGACAGCATAGCCTCATCCGGTTTCACAAAAATAATATGATCTTTCCCACGACTGGCCGCGACACAGAAAATATTTCTCAAAATAAAATAGGACTGCTGGGGTTTTGAAATCCTTACGCTCCAATAGCTCTCCGTAAAATCAAAGATTACACAAATTTTTCTTTCCAACCCTTTACTGCTGTCATATGTTGTAAAAATCGCGGAATCTTCTTTGGGTTCCGTTTTTCCCATGGAATCATTATCGGATATGGTTGCATAGACTGTCTGCTTATTGAATTTGCGGGGATACCTTTCTTCCAAAGTATTTAAGGTATCGGCCATCGCCCCTGTTCTTGCTCCCAGGCACAGAACGTCCCCGGGAACCTGTTCTGCCAAAAACGCCAGAACCTCTTCCTTCGTCATTTCTTCCACTCTGCAGCCGGCATTCACTCCCCTTATCTCTTTCTTCCACACCCTTCCAAGCATTGCCGCCAGAGCGTCAGACAGGCGAAAACACTGGGTAAATCGCAATCTAAGGTGATCTTCAAGAAATTCCTTCACAAATAATTCGACATTTAATGTCGTTTTATCGTATATTTTCTGTTCCATATCACCCACTGCAATAATCTGCATATCCGGGTTGCAGTCTTTTATCAGCTGCAGCAGCTCTGCCAGTTCCTGTTCAATATCCTGATATTCATCAATAATCAGAATATCGTATTTATTGATTGAAGGTTTCCGCTGTATGAAAGTCTGAATGAGATCGGAAATTCCTGCGGATACACCATTTCTGCTCAAAACCATATAGGCAAACCCATGATAGTTCGTTACCGTAACGTTTCTCTTTTTGATCTTGGACTTTGCATCCAGTTTCAGAAGCTTGTTGTAAGTCAGATACAAAACCTTTTTCGTACCCGGCAGCGCATTGCACAAATTCTGAATGGCAGTGGTTTTTCCGCTTCCTATGCAGGCATCTACAAGAATGTTTTTTCCCCGCAATGCTTTTTCAATGAACTGCTGCTGCTCACCTGACAGCTTTACGCTAAATGTTGTATCCATAAAATTCCCCTTTTTCTTATCTTTGGCAGGTCTATTGTTTCACTTTTCTTCCTGCTCTACCTCACTCGCCATTCTGATACCGTCTCCTATAATACTCCATTGTGCGATACTCAATAATATCCTTCATCTGCTCCTTTATCACAATACTCCCAATTATTGGCTTCAACTCCTCCTTAAGCGCAATGACATACCCTTCTGCGTCAGTGAAAAACCCCTTCCCCGATGCCTTCATATACCGCACCGGCATGCTTTTGGCCTTGCTTAAGTGTTGTTTATCCGTGATCCCAAGATATTGTTCATAAGTAATGCCTTCCTGCAAATCCCTCCAGTTCGTTCCCGCAGAAAAAAACTTCTTCCACGCCTGCAGCACCTCTTCCTCCGTCACCGCCATCCGGATATCCCCATCATGATAAAAGCTGTACAAAACAGGCATCTTATATACTTTCTGCATATCTGTGGTTTCCAGTAAATTCAGAAATTCCCGTCCAAGTCCATTATACACTGTCTCCTCATCTGCGGACAGCTCCCCCAGTTCATGCAGGAAATCCATATATCTACGGAAAGGATTTTCTTTCGCGTTTCTCATGCACATCTGGTAAATATCATCCTCCATGCGCGAAAACAATTCCATTCTTGTGGGCACCCTGCCACCCAGTAAATCCTTAACCCGGAAGTATTCCCTGTTAATCAGCTCGTGAATCGTCTGTTTCTTCCTGTCCAGCTCCCTGAATAGGTCAATCAGACGCATCTCAAAATCTACAATGCAATCATCAGGATACTCTATTTCCTGTGCCCTGCTGTCCCCTGCGCGATACGCTTCTCCGCCGAGAAACTGCGGAATCTTTCCCTCCTTCTCATAATTGCCGATAAAATCAAGCACATTGAGATATTCCTTCCCCCTGTTTTTGCGCAGACCTCTGCCTAATTGCTGCAAAAATACAATCGGGGACTCTGTGGGCCGAAGAAACAGAACCATGTCCACTTCCGGCAAGTCTACACCCTCATTAAACATATCTATTGAGAAAATAACCCGTATTTCCCCATTCCGCAGCCGCTCAAGCGCCGTTTCCCTGTTCTCTGAAAATTCACCGTTGGCATTGCTGTATACCGCAACCGCGGATATTCCCCTCCTGGAGAATTCCCTTGCCATGGCCTCTGCATGAAGCTTGGATCCGCAGAAACCGAATGCTCTTTTTGAACGGTATTTCATATAATACTTATATATCAGATTGTAACGTTTAGCATTCTCGATATAAACCGAATTCAAATCCCCTTCCGTATAACGTCCCCGCACCGGCCGTAAACCGGAATAATCCGTCTCGTCATATATCCCATAATAATGAAACGGCACTAACATCCCCTTATTGATAGCATCCTTCAGGGAAATTTCATACGGCACATTATAATCGCATATCTCATAAATGTTTCTGTTGTCCATCCGCTCCGGCGTAGCCGTTAAACCCAATAGAAATTTCGGACGAAAATAATTGATTATCCGAAGATACCCGTCGTTTACAGCATGATGAAACTCATCAATCACTACATAATCAAAATAGTCCTGTGAAAAGTATGCCTCCCGTAAATATTCTTCCTTCCCCAGAGTTTCCACGGACGCAAAAATCACAGCCTTTTCCGTATCCTTATGCCTGCCGTAAAAAAAGCCATAATCCTCCGAATTCCGTACATTCCGAAAAGATACCGCCGCCTGTTTCAATATCTCCTCCCTGTGTGCCACAAACAGGACATGTTCGTAATTTTCGGAATCAAAAGCTGCCAGATAGGTCTTTCCGATACCTGTCGCCGCCTGCACCAGGCCCTTCACAGCCCCTTCCCTGCGGCTGTCCTCCAGGGCATACAGGGCTTCTATCTGCGCCCCTCTGGGCTGAAACAGAGAAGTAACTTTTCCTTCCGGAAAGTCCTCCAGGTTATCATACTTTTCCAAATCCCTGGAAACTGCCGGTTTATGCCAGGTTTTGGAATATCTTTTCAGCTCCTCATCATCAATTATCACGGAATGGTTCTCGAATAAATCCGTAAATGTATGGTAAAATAAATCGAAATTACGTTTATCTTTTGTACTGCTGAACCTATAATTCCATTCTATACCGGAAGTCAGTGCGCTTCTGGATACATTGGATGAACCTATGTAAATTTCACTTCCTCTTTCATAATGAAAAATATAAGCCTTTGGATGAAAAGAACGGTCCTTCTGATTATAGAATCGTAAATCAATCCGGTCACCCAGTTCTTTCTTCACCAGATACAAAGCCGACGGCTGTGTAATTCCAAGATAATTTCCGGTGAGCAGACGAATTTCCGCCCCATTGTCCAATGCCGATTTTAAATCCCTTAAAATGAGGCGCACTCCGGATTCCATGAGAAACGACACAATGATGTCGATTTTCCTTGCATTCCTGATGCTCATTTTGAGCTGATAATATAGATAACGGTTCTGGTTCCTGTCACCGGTCATGACATCCGTTGTTTCTATCTCAAATACTTCTCCGTTTACTTCTTCCGCAATATTATATTCAGCCATTTTTCATCGCCTCTTCCCGGTCTTACATCAGAGGTTACCCACTGCTCTTCAAGTTCCAGTTCCTTTATGTTCTGCAGAAAGCAGGAAAATTTTTCTTCTGTCATATCCGTAAAATATCTTCCGTTTCGCTCGCCTTCATAGGTGCCGTATTTGAATGAGGTATAGATTACGCCCCTCTCTTTCAGAGCTGCTGCCATACGATGAAAAACATCGTTCAGCTCCGGCAATGGCAGGTGGAGAATGGAGGAACATGCCCAGATTCCGTCGTATATTTCGGTTTCGTTCAGTTCCTGAAACAGCATGTGCCTTATTGGTATACCGGTGTATTTTCCCGCGGCTTTGCATAGTTCAATGGATCCGTCTGCTGCGGTTACCCGGTATCCCTGCTCCAGGAAGTATTTTGTGTCGCGGCCGGATCCGCAGCCGAAGTCAAGGATGTGGGAACCACTGATAAGTTTAGATAAAAAATGGGTCTGTTTTTGAGTGAAATCAATATTAATTGTTCCTTCAACAAATATATCTGCATTCTTATTATAATAGACAATTGTATCTTCAATACATTTTTTCATCTTTCTCGTTTTATTCCTTCTTAACTATACTATTTTACCACCTAAGCATTCATCTTAAAAACCTTCTCACAATATGTACTCAAGTCAACAACCGAAACCCTACAATCCAACCACTGCAATTTTGACATAATATTCCTCTGCAATTCGGACATAATAACTGTTTTGGGTCTGGTATGGGTTCCGAAGTCTCCCTCTAAAACTAATATAATCAACTTCTTTTTCTCAGTCTTCGCAAATTTATCTTCCGAAATAGAAGCCGCTATCTTTCCTAACTTTCCCAACGAATCTTTCCTATCTCCAAATGAATATGCACCGCATAAAGCCGCAAGTGTCATCGCCACCTTTTGCGCAACTTCTATATCGAGACTGTCCCGCTGTTTTACATCATGGGAAACATGTACAGTATCTCGTTTCAGATTATTAGGAGCAATACGCCACCGGTTATCTCCCTCATGTCCCCGACAGTTTTTCACTTCTATAAATGCTATAAATTCGTTTCCGTCAGTAATAAAATCTACCCCTTTTGATTCCGGAAATTTATTGAAACTATTCCGATAGAATGATTCCTCATCGAACTTCACAGTCGTCAGGCTATCCGGAAATTCAAACTGCATATTACTTTCCTCAAGTACCATAAATAACCCTCTGCTCCCTATCATATATCGCATCAAATTCCTGCATAATAGCATTATGCTTCAAATCCGACGCTGCCCGTTCCATCTCACACTTCACTTCCTGCGACTCTTCTTCACGATACAAGGACAGAAAACAAATATCCAAATTATCCGGGCATAATTCCGGATATACCTTCAGCATATTGAATTCCTGCTGAACAAAGTAATCATGTGTCGTCACGAAAATCTGAACGCCCATCCTGGCCAGAGCAACCATAGCCTGCACCACCGGCCTGACCATTTTAGGATTCATATTCGTCTCCGGCTCATCCCAGAACAAGACCGTATCCCTGTTCAAACTGCCGGATAAAATCAAATAGATAATCATAGAAAGCTTTCGATATCCGTCAGACAGCAAGCCCATCTCAAACTCGCCCTCACCCTTTACCTTCAGGAAGAACTTTTTATCTTTTTGGACTATTTGTCCTTTCATGATATTTTCAAAATTTCTAAGCACCTCATCCTGCTCACTCGTATTAGCTCCTTTCGAAAGAGGGCGGTCCAAAAATCTTGCAAGATCATAGTACATCTCTTCAAAGTCAAGGTGGTATTCTTCATATAAAGCAGTAAAATGCTCTGTAGTCGAAATCATTTCCTTTGTTGGAATATAGATTGCATCAAATCCGCCTGCAGGAATCTTTCCCTCTATCTCCACATCTGCATGATTCTCCTGGCGATTTCCGAATCCGATGGAAATCTTCTGTCCACTATCCAAAACTACAGAAAATTCAGCCCTGTTACTGCCGCGTTTTCGGCTCACCAGTCTGCCAATCTTCATCTCATCCGGGCGGAAAACTCCCTGCAATTTCTCCACAAACTGCTGCTCTCCTATTTCCCTTGATGTAGGTTTGACAGCCCCTTTGCTTATAGGTTTTAACATGGAATACATCACTTTCAGTAAGGTTGTTTTTCCTGTACTGTTGGCTCCGCAGATAATATTGATATTTTTCGACCAGTTAATTTCAGTTTCTTCAAACAGCATAAAATTTTTTAACTTTAATGTACTAATCTTCATTTATGCACCTCTGACATTTATACATACATGATTATGATTCCCAAATCATCCGCTAAAAACCCTCATTTAGACTTATTTCTGCTGAAGACATCCTGCGTCTTTAGAAAAACCAGATTTTCCGGCTACAAATATGTACCACTTATGGATATTGTAGCATGTCCCTCAAAATACCTCAATCTTTTTTTGACGCGATACAAGCCCGATACAACCCCTAAGTGTATTATCATAATATACAATATTTATGCTCTCTCAAACTCCCCCCGCCTCTCCTCAAAAAACCGATAAAAATACCTCACATTCTCAAGCTTCGTCCACTCCGCCTCCACCCAGTCCCTGGAATCCAGATCATAAATTCTCCCCTGCAGCGTCCCCAACATAAAAGGCGAATGGGTAGCAACAATAAACTGGCACCCCAGAAACCTGGCCATCCGATTCAAGTTTTCGGCCAACAATACCTGATTCTCCGGTGAAAGCGACACCTCCGGCTCGTCCAACAGATACAGCCCATCCGGCTCTATGAAATCCTCCAACATCTGCAATGCAGTCTCCCCATTCGAATACTTTTCCTGGGCATATATCAAGTTCTCCAACCGCTGCCGTGTCCCATAGGAATCCAACGTCCCTCTCACCGCCTCTTTGTCCATTCCCCTTCTCACATGCTCGTATACATAACCGTCCTGGAGAACCTGTTCCTGCTGTATCTTTTTAATTTCGTACAGAATATCCTCACTCTTGATATACCTGCTGCCCGAAGGAATTTCCCGAAAAGATCTGCCGTCCTCCCGTTCCCCCAGGGTATACCTGCACTCCTCCACAAACCGTTCAAAATAAAGCACTCTTCCGTACTTATTACTGGCTGCATACTCCTGCCCCTGCAGTTTCAGCTTATTGGCAATAATATTCAGCACAGTGGACTTTCCCGAAGCATTATTGCCGTACAGCATGGTTATCGGACCGAAATACAGCCGCCTTTCCGTTTTCCCGGCAAATACATGATATGGATAAATATTGGGATTTTCCACTGACTCTTCCGAAAACAAAAAGCTGCTCAAATAGATCATAGGCCCCTCTCCAAAATTTTTCTTGTAAATCTTGTAAACTTTCTGATAATATATTACCATAAAAAGGGGAAAGCCATAGAAGCGGCTCTACCCTAAGCTTCCTTCTCCCGTTCCTTCCCTGCGGTCTCCGCACCTTCCATAACCTCTCCATACCGGAAGCACCCTTCCCAATGATCATTCACCATGCCGCAGGCCTGCAGATGCGCATACACTGTCACTGAACCCAAATACTTGAACCCTCTCTTCTTCAAATCCGCGCTCACCCTGTCCGACAGCCCGTTTCTGGCCGGAATCTGCCCCTTCTGGTGCCCCATGTACAGAATCATCTTCCCTTGGGAAAACCCCCAGAGATACTCCGAAAACGTCCCGAACTCTTCCCGCACCTTCCGAAAACATCGGGCATTATGTATCACTGCTTCCACCTTCCGCCGGGACCGGATCATCCCCTCCGTCCCCAATATCCGCAGAATATCCTCCTCTCCGTACTCCGCCACCTTCTCATAATCGAACCCGTCAAAGCATTCCCGGAATATTTCTCTCTTCTGGAGCATCATATTCCAGTTCAGCCCGCACTGCATGACTTCCATCATCAGGTACTCAAACTGCTTCCTGTCGTCCCGCATCGGCACGCCCCACTCCTCGTCATGATACTTTATCATTTTCTCATTGCACAGACACCATCCGCACCGTTCCATAGCCAGTCTCCTCCTATCCGTTGATTCCCGTTATCCCAACCCGTTCCTATTGATTCGCCCATTCCCGACGGCTCCTGTATCCCCCTGTGACCATCCATCCAACAAACCATCTTTATGAAAAAATCTATATAAATCCTCTATTCTCTGCCATGTTTTTATTTTACTACTTCTTTTCGGAATATGCCATCCTTTCTTTATCCGCCCCGTTCGATCAGTCAGCCGCCTCTATTTCCCATCTTTTCCGCCTTCCCCAATTTTCATCATCCCCTTGCCCTCCGCTTTCCGATATGCTAAAATATCCAAAACGCCCCGCCGGAAAGGAAAAAAACACCCATGGAAAAATATCCCAATATCAAAATGATTGTCACTGACTTGGACAGCACCTTATTAAAAAATAACAAAACCATCTCCCCATTTACAGACTCCATTCTGGCCCGCCTGCGAGAGCGCCGTATTCTCTTTGCCATTGCCACAGCCAGGCCCATCCGCGCCGTAAAAGGAGCCCTTCCCTTCCTGAAGTTTGATGCTTCCATCTTCCACAACGGCGCCCTGATCTATGCGGGAAACCGACTCCTGGCTAAATTTGGGATTGAAAACCCCGCTGCCATCACCTCTGTCCTTCTGAACGAACTTCCCCACAGCAGGATTTCCATTGAAGCCAATGATACCATGTACAGCAATTGTGCCCCAGAAGAGATATGGTCAGGCATTGAGTACACCAAAACCCGGGATTTCCACGAGACGGCACATCTGGTAGCAGACAAAATCCTGGTGGAAGCCCACTCCCTGGACGACATGAACCGTTTCCGGGCCTACATACCAGACAATTCGTATCTGCAGCTTTCGGAGAATCTGGTTGCCATGATCATGAACAGGCAGGCAACCAAGGCAAACGGCATCAAAATCCTGGCTGCCCACTATGAAATTTCTCCGGAAGAGGTGGCTGCCTTCGGAGACGACTACAACGATATAGACATGCTGCAATCCTGCGGCATCGGGATTGCAATGGACAATGCCCTGCCGGAAGTAAAAGCTGCTGCCGACCAAATCTGCGGAAGCAATGAACAGGACGGCGTAGCCAGATGGATTGCCGACAATCTACTGTAAAAATAAGGAAAGCTGCACTACGGCACTCATCATCACAGACCTCAAAGAAAGAAAGGAAATCCATTATGAACCGAAAAGAAATCGCCAGAGAAACCCTGGATATCATGGAAAAAGGATACTATGAAACACAACATAAATCCATAGAAATCAAAGCGCTCCAGGAACATTCCGTTAAAGAAAGCTTCCTGCTGACCCCGGAACAGGGCCGGATCTTACTGGAACAATATGACAAACCCTGCCCGAAAAGCAACACAGCATCCCCATCCCCCAAAACCGTTGTCCGGGTCTGGAACTGCTCCACCGTCGACGCCATCCTGAAACTGTCCCAGGAGCTGCCCCGGGAACTCCCCGAAGAATCAACAAAAGATCACTGTCACGAAGAGCTACACCCCCATGCCCAAAGCGGCATTCCCGGGCAGGAACCCTGGGGCAAAGCAAACCCAAATCCTCTCCTTCAGCCCAAGGCCGGCGCTGCAAAGGATATCTCCGCCTGCGTCCCATCCCCCAGAGGCAGCAGCCCCATTGCCGTCCTCAACTTCGCCAGCGCCAAAAATCCCGGCGGCGGTTTCATCAACGGCGCCATGGCCCAGGAAGAAAGCCTCGCCGCCTCCAGCTGCCTCTACAACACTTTAGTCGCTCACGAAACCTACTACAAAAACAATCGGGCCTGTAATACCATGATGTATACCAACCATGCCATTTACTCTCCGGATGTAGTCTTTTTCCGGGACGGCTCTTTCCGGCTGTTGGAGAAACCCGTCACCGCCTCCGTTCTGACTCTGCCCGCTGTCAATATGGGACAGGTGCTGCTGAAAGGCGAGGATGCTGCCCTGGCAAAACAGGCAATGCGGGAGCGGATGAAACTTGCCCTGGCCATCTTTGCCAGCCAGAAATGCTCTCACCTGATTCTGGGTGCCTATGGCTGCGGCGTATTCCGCAATGATCCCAATGAGGTGGCGGCATGGTGGCAGGAATTGTTGGAGAACCACTTCCCGGATATCTTCCGGACAGTTATCTTTGCAGTTTTGGACAAATCCGTCTCTCAGTCCTGCATTATGCCGTTCCAGGATATTTTTTCCCGAAATACGTTCAGCCGCTGTAATTAAAACGGCAATACGAAAATTATAAATTGTCGTTCTTTGTCTTAGGGCTGTCGCAATAAGAAATTCTGTACCTGATACAAGATATCCGGTTGCCAGCTATATCTATATCTGGTGTATAAAACTTTTCATGCGACAGCCCAAGTTTTAATCCTAATGCAAAACCACCCTAACAAGCCAATCTATCACCTCCTCTCGAATGGAGGCGTAATACCGAATCCGCCGCAGCGTCTTCTGTGCCTCTCGGATACCCAACCGCCGCTCTTCCTCATCACAGCACTCTATTCCCAGGCTCCTCCTGACATTATAGGCCAACCAGTCCAACCAGTAATAGCCAACACCTGAGAGTGCTTTCCAGTCCACCGACACCTCTCCATATACTTGACAATATTCCCGGATAAACCATGCAAAATGTGCGTACTCAAACTCGAACACCGCCGCTCCGGACCAGTTTAATGCCAGTTGGAACATTTCCGTAAAAGGATTTCCATAATCCAGACATTCCAGGTCGATTACATATGGCTCATAGCCTTTCCACAATACATTTTTGCTGTCCATGTCCCCATTGCAGACACAGCGCACATTCGGCGCACTTTTTACGGCAGCATTGTACTCCCTCTGTGCCTGCCACAAAAGATTCCGGCTCTCCGCCAGTTCCCTTTCCATTTCGGGGCATGCCTCTGCCGCTAGTTCGATATAACCGTCCCAGTCTTCGTAAATCATGCCTTCCTTCCCGTAAAATGCACCTCCTTCCCGGTTCACGCTTTCCTGTCCATTCCAAACGACCGGTCCTTTGTCGTACCCAAATGTCTCCCGCACCTCCTGATTGGAATATGTTCGTCCCTCTCCGCACGGAATCCTGTGAATCTTCGCCAACAGGTTCCCCGCAGTTTTGCAATGCAATAGATCGATTTCATGCCATTCCATTACACTCCCATCACACCAGTTAAAAAAATAATAATACTGCCCGTTCAGACACTGCATTTTCAAACCATCTTTCTCAAGCGCCGGTATGACGGGAATTCCATTTTCCTGCAAAATCCGCTCCAGTTTCTCTGCTCTCCGAAAATTTTTCATGGCATCAGGTCTTTTCATAATGACCGGATTTAAAAGCTTCAGCGCATACACCCCTGCTAAAGTTTCCACTTTATACATCCTGTGCATATATCCCCCTGAAACCCTCTGGGGCAATGCTGTTAATTCCCCCAATCCAAACTGTTGTACAATCTCCTGTAAAAATACTACCAACTCCATTTTTTATTTCCTTTCTTTGCTTTCTTTTGTATTCCAGCCCCCTGCCCACAGCCTTCCTCAAATAGAAGAATACAAACACCCCATCCAGGCACTCTCATTATATTCTCAAATCGTTTATTTAGCCAATACCTTTCATTTACTGTAAGTATCCTTTTTCCCCTTCCTGTGTTACCATAGAATCACCGCAGCGGAATCGGCATGCCGAAAAGTCAAACAGGCACCAAGCCAAATATACAATCCAGCCCACAAGCCAGACCTGCAAACCTGATATGCTACTCTGACTCACAAGCCACACTTGCATAACACATATACAATTCAGGACTACATGCCAGACCTGCATGCCTGATATGCAATTCTGACTCACGAACCAGACCTGCAAACCTGATATGCAATTCTGACTCACAAGCCACACAAGCTCAAACATGCAGAACAGACTTACAAACAACCGGGAGGCTCAGACATGAAACCTGTACTCGAAATCAACGCACTGAAAAAATACTACGGAAAGCCCGCAAACCCCACCAAAGCCCTGGACGGCATCACATTCCAGGTCATGGCAGGGGAATTCCTGGGCATTATGGGAAGCAGCGGTTCCGGGAAATCCACCCTGCTGAACTGTATCGCCACGGTAATACGGCCGGACAGCGGCAGCATTATCATGAACGGCGCTTCCGTGCTGAAACTGAAGGGCGCTGCCCTTGCCGGATACCGGGGAAAGCAAATCGGTTATCTGTTCCAGAATTTCGAACTTCTGGATAACCTCACCGGAAAGGAAAATATCCTCCTGCCCCTGTCCATCCAGAATGTGCCGGAGAAGGAAAGCCGCAAGCGCCTGCACAGCCTGGCCGACTATCTGGAAATCCGGGATGTACTGGATAAATTTCCCGCCCAGATGTCCGGCGGCCAGAAACAGCGGGTGGCAGCCGCCAGGGCCCTGATTTTAACGCCCGGCATTATCCTGGCGGACGAACCCACCGGCGCACTGGATTCCCGGAACGCAAAATCGCTGATGGAGAAGCTCTCCGGTTTAAATCAGGACAAAAACACCACCATCCTGATGGTTACCCACGACACCAATGCGGCAAGCTACTGCCGGAGGATACTGTTTATCCAGGACGGCATCATTTTTCACAAACTGCGCAGAGACATGGAAACGGAATCCCGCCTGGACTTCTACGAGCGGATTCTCAATGTGACCGCGCATCTGGGAGGAGGAAGCGCAAATGTTTTATAAACTGATCACCCGCAACAGCGCAAGAAGCCGGAAGGAAAACGGACTGTTCTTCGCCTCCTTACTGGTTTCCATTATCGCCTTTTACATTATACTCGCCCTGCCCCGCCAGGATGTGATGATCTTCCTGGACAAAATGGAGAGCCAGGCCGTAGACCGGCTCTTTCAGATGATACCCCTGTTCTTCGGTATGACGCTGCTCATCCTCTTCTTTCTGGTCTACTATGCCGGACAGTTCCAGTTGGAACGGCGCAGGCATGAATTCGGCGTCTACCTGATGATGGGCATGCGCAGGCCGAAACTCTTCCTCCTGCTGTTGGCGGAGGATTTCCGCAGCAGCCTCCTCTCCCTGGCTGTGGGTCTGCCCGCCGCAGTGCTGCTGTCCGAGTTGATCAGCCTGGCTACTGCAAGAATTGTGGGTATGGGCATTGTGGGACATCGTTTTACCCTCTCCCCCACGGCTGTGCTGTGGACTGTCCTTGGTTTTCTTGCCATAAAACTGGGAGCTTTCCTTCTGCTCAGCGGCCGGATTGCCGGACAGGAACTGGGGGCGCTGCTGTCGGAGGCGCCAAAGGGAGCCAGGCGCAGGTTGGCCGCTCCGATATACGTTATTTCGTTTATACTGGGTCTTTTCTTCCTTGCTGCCGCCTACGCCATGGCCATCCGGGGACTTTCCTGGTATAATCTGAAAAAGATGGGAACCACCCTGCTTCTGGGCTTTTCCGGAACCATGTTTCTCTTCCTGGGACTTGGCTCCGCAATCGGCTTCCTGGTAAATCACACAGGCAGGAACCGGCGGCTCCATACCTTCACTTTCCGGCAGATCCAGGAGAATATCGTCCTGCGCTCCGGCAGCCTGGCCGTCAGTTCCCTGCTGCTTCTGGCAGCCCTCTGCTGCCTTGGGGCAGGCGCGGCTGTGTCCGGTTATTTCAACAGGGACAGCAATGTATTTTCCCTTTTCGGGAAAACCGACTCCCACATCCTGGATTATACCTTTCCGGAATACCAGGAGGGCGCGGAAACCCTCAGACAGATCGAAAGCAATGACCTGGACGCCTGTTTTTCCCAGTTATTCGAGATAAACCTGGGACACATCCGCACAGGAGACGGTCAGCAGGGGGACTTTACCATGGAATCCGTCCTGGAAGCCCTGGAGCAGGCGGAGGCATCCCAGGACAGGGATGTGCTGCTGAACAACCTGGGCTATGCCGTCCATCCCTACCTGATTTCCCTCAGCGGCTATAACCACCTGCTCTCCCTGGCGGAACAGCCCGCACTGACTCTGGCGGAAAACGAGGCCGCAGTCTATATGAATCATGAAGACAGCACCCCGGGCCGTCTGGAGCTGATGAATGAAATCCTGGAAAAACGGCCTGCCGTAACCCTGGACCGGGAAACCTTTTATCTCACCGGAACCGTCCAGACCCTGAACCTGGTCACGGACCGCGCCATCTCCCTGTCCTTTGCCCTGATTGTACCGGACCAGGTATTCGCCCGCTATACACAGGGGGATTACAGCACCTACCTGAACGCAGTGCTGAATCCGGAGCTACTCCGCTCCCGAAGCCTGATGAACGCTATCATGGATATAAACGAACGCCTGGACGAAGCAGGCCTGGAATATGAAAGCCACCTCCAAAATATGGGCAGAAAGCTGTTCTATGCGGTTGCCGCAGGCTACCTTACCGTATATCTCACTGTCATCTTCCTGATTATCGCAAATACGGTAATGGGCGTACAGTTTTTAATGAGTCAGCAGAAATCCGGCAGGCGGTACAAAACCCTCATCCGCCTGGGCGCCTCCTATGAACTCCTCTGCCGCTGCGCCGGAAAACAGTTGAACTGGTACTTCGGCCTTCCCGCCGCCGTTGCGGTTATCAGCAGCCTGTTCGGCATCCGCTCCCTGCTCACAGGCATACTTGGTTATCTGACCACAGCCACTGCACTGGAGCTGATGGGCGTATCTGCCACTATGATTTTCCTTCTGGTTGTGGTAGAATCTGTCTATATAGCCGCAGCCCGGCGCTCCGCATGCCGTTATCTCCTCACTTTGATGACGCCGGAGCGGGAGGAATAGGGCTGTTGGAAAAAAATTCCCGGACTGCCCGGGACAGGGAGGCTGTGATGAAACGAATTGCCATTGTGGAGGACGAGGTATTTATGCGGGAGGAACTGTCCGAACTGTTGAGCCGGGCAGGCTACAAGCCCCTTCCAGTCGACAAATTTGAGGACACGGCCCAGGCGCTCCTGGACCTTTCCCCGGACCTTGTCCTCCTGGACCTGAACCTTCCCGGCGCAGGCGGATTCCAGATCTGCAGGGAACTGAAGCGGAAAAGCGCCATCCCCGTCCTGGTGCTCACCTCCCGGGACCAGATGCGGGACGAACTCCACGCCCTGGAACTGGGTGCGGACGAATACCTGACCAAACCCTGCCCCAGGGAGCGTCTTCTGGCGCGCATCTCCAATGTGCTGAAGCGGTTTGAGGGCAGGCCAAACCTGTTGGAAGGCCCGGGCTGCCTGTTGGACCGACAGTCCTATACTCTTTATGTCCACGGCCGGTCCGTAATCCTTCCCAAAAATCAGGGAAAACTGTTGGAACTGTTTCTGTCCCACGGTGACGATGCCGTTACCAAGGAAGAATTATGCCTGGGGCTATGGGGCACTACCCGGTTCATCGACGAAAATGCCCTGCAGGTAAATCTGACGCGGCTGAAGAAAACCCTTGCAGGCCTTGACATGGACTGCCGCCTTATCCCCATAAGGGGCACCGGCTACCGCCTTGTCCCGGCAAAGCAGGAGGATACCGGGCAATGACAGCAACAGTTCAGACAGGGCGCTGAACTGTTACCAATAACAACCAAAAGGGGGAACCTATGAAACGATACCTGAAACACTTACAGCACGCTCTGCCCTGGCTGCTTCTGCTGCTTGGAATGGACGTTTTTTCGTCTTTTCTGCTCTGGGTAGTGGATTCCCGGGCGTTCCCTTCCCTGTCCGCCGCAATCCTGCTGACATCCCTCCTCCTGTTTTCCGCAGTCAGCGCCGTGCTTGCCTGCCGGGGAAACAGCCGCGAAAAAGCTTTCCTGGCCTTTCTGGAGACACCTGACGAATACCAGGAGGAGCTGCTCCTAAAATCCCTGGGCGCTTCACAGGCCCATGCAGTCCGCCTTCTGGGCGCAAATCTCCGGGAACGCCGGGATGCCTGCAGGCATCTGGAAACCCGCCTGGAAGAATACGAGGAATATGTGGAATCCTGGGCCCATGAGACGAAGATGCCCCTCTCCCTGCTGTCCCTCCTGTTGGACAACCGCAGGGACAGCCTTCCCGAACCCGTGGTGTACAGACTGGACTATGTGCGGAACCGCATGCAGGAATTCATAGACCAGATGCTGTATTATGCCCGCCTCAAAAGCGCCCGGAAGGATTATCTCTTCGAGCGCTTTCCCCTGCTGCCCTGCATCCGGGAAATTCTGGAGGACTACCGCCCCCTTTTGGAGGAAAAACAGTTCCGGATCACCCTTCCCTCCGCCGAAGCCCATGTATACACGGACCGCCGGGGGCTGCTGTTCCTGATACGGCAGCTTGTCAGCAATTCCGTGAAATACAGCGCCCAGTCTCCCGCGCTTTGCTTTGATTACCGGGAGGACGCCTCCGGCTGCAGACTGGATATCCGGGACAACGGTACAGGCGTAAAAGCCTGTGATCTTCCCTATATCTTTGAAAAAGGCTTTACCGGGGACTCCGGCGAGAACCGAAACCGGGCCACCGGCATGGGACTGTATCTGGCAGCCGAAATCGCCAGGGAGATCGGACTTTCCCTGGAGGCCTCCTCCCAGTGGGGACAGGGCTTTGAAATACGGATTTCTTTTCCGAAAGTGGAGACGCCCGCAAATCTCACAAAACTGCACAGAACCGGGTATTAAAGAAACCTCCCTGCAACAGACTGTGTTCCTTCCTCCCGCTGTAATAAGTCTCCCTGCAGGCTGCGCTCTTTCCTCCCGCGTTCCGTCACGGTTTGACATATGAAAAAGAATCCAAAATGCAGCGCGAATCATCGCAGCACAAAGGATTCTTTGAGACCAACAGCAGCCATGGCAGCGATTACCTTCTTTATTGTGCCGTCTTCCTCTTCATTATTTTGCTTTCTTTCCTCTGATTCTTTTGGATATTTGTTTTAACTTGTAAGTAAACATAAATGCAACTGCAGATTTCAAATGCAAATTAATTAATTTCTTTTCATAATCATTCACATTTTGAACGTAGTATGGATTTTGACGGAAATCGGGGAATGTATCTACCATTTCCTGTCCTAATTTTCTTACATAGCCGATATCTTTTTTAATATCACTCTGCATGTAGGAAAACAAAGTGTTCCGATAAAAGAGGTTGCTGAAATGATATTCCAGCACCTCACGGAACTCTTCCAATGCGCCGTTTTCCTTCGCATACCTCAGCATAATACGCATTGCCTCCATTCGGTCCCGGCACTTTTTCATGTCAAAGCTATGGGTCGTTGAATCCTCATGCTGATAGTAAAATATATTCGCCTCCGGTATATGTTCAAAATGCTTCAACCGCATTCCTATTTCAACAAAAGTAGCATTGTCCTCATATGACATATGCTCAGGAAAGCGAAATTCCTTATCAAAGAATATCTCCCGTTCATAGATTTTCGTTACAACCGGTCCGGGATGCAGCAAATACGCTTTCCTTAATTCATGGTCAAATATCCCCGTCTGACTTGGAAAGTTACACGCTTCTCTCTGGGCGGGAATCATGGTATGTTCATAGACCCTGCTCAAGTCCGTTCCTACAGCGTCAGCCCCTGTAGACTTTGCGAGTTCAACCATTCTTTCATAAAGGTCTTCGACTGCCCAATCGTCTGCATCCATAAAACCTATATACCGCCCCTGCGCCTCCCGTAAACCCAGATTTCTCGCGCCGCCCTGTCTTCTGTTCTCCGGGGACGCAATCACTTTAACTCTTCCGGGATATCTTTTCTCAAATTCCCGAAGAATCTTCAGCGAATCATCCGTGGATGCATCGTCCACGGCTATGATTTCCATGCTCTGCAGAGTTTGCCGCACCAAAGAAGAGATACAGTACTCCAGATTGCCATTTTTCGCCATATTATAAACAGGCACTATCACGCTTAAGTCCGGCATTTCTCTTTATCCTTTCTGACTACATGATTTAGAGCACTCCTTTTTTCTTATTTTTCATAATATGCCCAAAATATCAAATTGTCAATAGAATGCAGTTCTGACGGGGAAACTTACAAAGGTATAAAGGTACTTTTTACACGAAACGCAATTACAAATAGAATTCCCGATCAGCAGTTACCCTGCCAGAACTTGAACATTTCTGTAGAGAATACCTGTTTCAGAGATCCATCTGTCATATTCACAATGCCGAAACACAGCAGTTGATGAATGTATGAGAGGCAAGCCAACTCTACTTCTCCTGCCCTTCCAACAGCCGGAACCTGCAGTCCAGGCCCAACAGGGCAAACACCTCCTCCAACTGTCCAACGGACGCTTCTTCCATGCCCTCCGCCAGAACAAACACGCCCGTAGCCTTCACCGTATCATCCTCACCTCTGTGGAAAGCCACGGCTATGGGATATCCGTCCTCGAAAAAATACAGATAAATGCTGTCCTGCTCCAATTCACTGCTGACGAAAGTTTTTTCCGCCGTATACAGAGACGCCAGAGCCAGGGAGTTGCTTCCCTCCCGGGCGTTGAGCTGATTTAACAATAAGGAAGCGCTTTTCGCATCCAGAAACTCCTTCAGAGAATCCGGAAGCCCATCCAGAGCTTCCTCTCCGTCAATGGCTGACAGAAATTCCCCCACGGACGGAACAGTCATTTCATATATGGTCCTGGGAACGCTGTAATCCCCGGCCGCTATTCCCCGGAGCTGACTTTCGAAAGCCGGATTATCAGCTCCCATAATTGCACCATATTCTTCACTGACAGCCATCTGCGCCATCAAATCGATCAGTTCCATCCCCTGTTGGTTCAGGGACTTCCGGCTGCTCTCCTGCCCCCCACAGCCGCAGCACAACAAAACCAACATACATGCGGACAGCAGAACCGCTATTTTCACAGACAGCTTTCGGGGCTGACAGAACCCTTCCGTTTTTCGTATTCCTGAACTAAACCTGCAGATCTTCATAATAAACTTCCCTCCTGAAATCGGTTCCCCATTCCTTTATCCTACCATATCCCCCCTGTATCCGCAAGATTATTATCTATAGCTTCCCCTCTCCATCCTTGACAAAGCAGGCGAAACAAACTATGCTTGTTATCAGAAACCCTTTTCAGTCGAAAAATACGGAGGAACACCCATTGCCTTTTGAAATCAGAAAAGAGAATCCGGCAGATTACCGCACGGTGGAGAATCTGACCCGGGAGGCATTCTGGGGATGCATGGACCATCCCACCTGCGACGGAGAGCATCTCGTATTTATTCAGGATATTCTGATTTTCCCCACGCATCAGCGGAAGGGCGTGGGTTCTGCCCTCATGCGGGCGGTTCTGGACAGGTACCGCCATGGGCGCCAGATTAAGCTGACCTCAGACGACACTCCGGAAGCCATTGGTTTTATACGGCCATGGGCTTCTTCTCCCCGTTTATGGAACTCTTTTTCATATGGCGCAACCTGAACAATGTTCAGGTTGCGTATTTTCCATAATGTGAAAATGCGTTCTGTGTCCATTGGTGAACTAATTTCTCTCCCCCAGATACAGCCCCACACGGCTCTCCAGGTTATCGATCAATTTATCCTCCGAAATTGTGCCGGAAAAATACTGCCCCAGCTCCTCATACATGATGTCCATCAGCTCCTTCGGAAGATATTGCACCGGTCTGGCCTTTTCAATGATATCCAGCAATGTTTTTCTGTCCAGTTCTATATTCAGGTCATTGCCGATTGTGAATGGATCAAAGCCAGGCAAAAAAACTTCGGTGTCCGCATTCATGGCAGCAATCTGTTCCTCCAACACATCTCTGCGCACGCTTAAACCAAAATTCAAATCCTTTACTGCCTGGGACTGCCCCTCATAGGAGAGACACACATTGATGAAGGCAACAGCAACAGCCTTCTCCTCCTCTGTAACTGTTCTGCGTATCGCCAGCGGGCTGCTTCCGTCCATAAAATGAACGGACCCATCCTTTGTAGGATATCCGATATAATTGGCATTCTCCCCATAGCAGACGCGGTACAGGGCAAGATCCTCCGGCTTACTGATTTGCAGTTCATTGCAGAGTACCTTCTCCTCCAGAAGGGTTCTGCCGGGTCCTATCTGTTCCTCACCCTCACAGTACTTATTTGCCATCTCCAGAACCCTGCGGAATTCGCCGGTATCAAACTTCGTCCTTCCCGCTTTCCCATCGAAAAAATAAGCGTCATCAATTCCATGGCTAAGAAAATTCATAATAAAATGCGGTCTGAAGTCTCCTCCGCCATAAAATCCATAAAAATTAAAAACCGCTTCCAGCGCCGGACTGTCCTCAATACACTGTAAAAACCCGTCATAATCCCAGTCCTTAAGATCCGGATTCCCGGTGACCAGCGTTTTCAGTCTAAAGTCCGTCACCATTCCATACTGAATTCCATTGATCTTGCCCATCTCCAGAGTAGACGGCTGTAGTTCCTCCGTGATACCCATCTGCTCCATAACAGAATCCAGAGGCTCCCACAGCTTTTCCTGGTCCTCAAAACCCGTCAGGGACGTATCGATAAGCGCCGGACCCTTTCCCGCAATCAGCTCTGTCAGTAACGCAGCCTGGTCGTAATCGCTCTTTAACTCAATATGGAAGCTTGGATACTGCTTGTTAAATGCCACCACCAGCGGTTGATAGACCGACATTCTGTGCGGCGAAACTGCCAACGTAATCTCACAGATTTCCACATTTTCCGTAGTGGGTTTCAAATGGATGTAATTATAATTAAAAGCCGAGGAATCGTCATAAATGAGCGAAATCCCGCCTTTCTCATCCGCCTGGATGGCGCGTATCGTCTGCGCCGTGATGCCATGATCAATCCAACGGTAAAGTAGTTCCGGATTCTTTCCGGATAATTCGCTGCGGTACACGCCCTCCTGGTCCGCATACAGCAACGTTTTTTCGTCAAGAAGTGTAAAATAATTGATGTCCAGTGCCGGCGCGGCCAACACCACCGGCTGCCCTGTCTCCGCATCCGCACACTGCAACGTTGCCCGTACGCCCTGAATTTCATCGCTCCATTTTGTTGCCAAAAAAGCGACACGCCCGTCATACAAGGCTACCAATTCCACGATATTGCCGTCTGGGACACACTCTGTCAAAATGTCCCCATCCGGCGAGATAAGCTGATACTGCTTATTCCCTCCTGTCTCTCGAATCAGGTGAACCACCCCTGAGTGGTCCACCGCAAAATTAAGGCTGCTCATAAGTATTTCTTTATAGGAACTGCTCCCATTCAGACAGTCCAGCGGGAACTCTCGCAGCACTTCATTATTTTCATCCCTCTCCGTAAGATAGAACCGATAATCCGCCTCATCCTCCTGCACTTCATATGCAAAAGCCACATAATGGTTCGTGCCGGCAACCTGTCCTACATCCCACAGCTGATGCTCCAGGTCAAAGCTATATGAACCCATCTCGCCCTCCGCAGTCACATAAGACAGCTCGTCCCAGCATTCATCCACCTTTTCGTAGAGATGCTTCATAAAATAATAACCCCTGGAAGCTCCCAAAAAAAGCCTGTTTCCTCCCTGTATAGACCCCGCCGGATTTTCCGTCTGCAGCGGTGTATTCACTACGGCAGAATACGCATTCAGGGAATTGTCCTTTCCCTCAAGGTCCAAAACTGCCGAAGCGTCCGGCATACCTTCCGAATCTGCAGATGCCTCCCGACTGTCCGCTGCACCAGTATCCTGTATTTCCTCCGTATTTGAGGTACCTGTAATTTCTCTGTCACCTACACCGCATGCGCCAAGCTGAAAGACCAGTATGGACGCTAAGAGAATATAACTGATTTTCTTCTTCATGGAGTTTGTTCAATCCTTTTCCTGTTATTTCGGAGAGTTGATTTTTGCTATCTTTTCCTTCATAATTATTATCTTAATATTGAAAAATGTTCCTAATATGCTAAACTATATTTATAGAATAACACATTTTTGATTTTATAACCATTTTTTACATGAAATGACAGAAATTTGACATAAACGTAATTTGGGGAAGGAGAACCTTGATTGAATATCACATCTGCTGCTTTATCAAGCATCTATTTGACAACCGGTTATACAGGGCTGCTGCCAACGCACATGAAACCTCAATATTATTTCTTCCTTTTCACATATGTTTTTTCACTAAACTATTGGTTAGGTATTTCTTTTGGCCAATGGCTTACCTTTGTCCTTATACTTGGAAACAGCCTCATCATTTATCTGGGCTGCGCTGGCGATTTACTGAACCTGTCCTTCACTCTGATGGGACACCTCATTTTAATTTTGATTGACCATGCCTTTTCAATCCCGCTAAGTGCCATGGGAAAATCAATTTCCTATATACATGAATATTATGAAACAGTCATATTTTGCATGCTGATTTTTACTTCATTTGCCATCCTGCGCCTCATCCGCAGGTATATTATTCTCCCCAGACTTTCCATCCTGCATGCCTGCCCTAAAAAGCTGCTCTGCTTCTTTCTGGCGGAACTTTACATAGGGCTTGGACTGATGGCTGCCAATTTCATCTATGGAGAATCTGTTTCCTATCCTACAGAGGTTTTATCCTTTAACGGCATGCTTATTACTATTTTTGTCCTTTCCACCACATTAATTTTTTACAGCATGTACGATATCCTGGAAAAGAACCACAAGCTCAGCCTTCAGCAGGCGCAGTCAGCCATCATGCATGATTACGCCCACCGCATAGAACACCTTTATGAAGACATCCGGATTTTCCGCCATGATTACCGGAACATACTTTCTACCATGCAGCAATATATTGACAACGGGAATACAGAGGCATTAAGGGAATACTTCCACAATACCATCTTAAACAATACACCTGTTCTCTCGGATGATGGATTTCATCTGGGAAGACTGCACCAGCTTGAGGATGATTCCGTAAAAAGCCTATTGTACACCAAAATAGTCGCAGTGCTGAACCACGAACTAAATTTTAACCTGGAAATAGCGGATCCTGTTCCTGTCCTCCCGTTAGAAAGCTTGACCTTGTGCCGGATATTGGGTATCTTACTAGATAATGCAATGGAGGCCGCTTTGAAAAGCCCTGAAAAGGAACTCCGTATCGCCGTTGTATCCACCGAACTGACCGTACTTTTTTCGATTGTCAACAGTACCCTCCCTCTCTCTGTCCCTGTCAGTGAACTGATGAAACGGGGATACAGCACAAAGGAAGGGCATGATGGAATCGGACTTTACACGGTGGCAGAACTCCTGGATACGGTTCCTTTTGCTAACCTGTCCACTAAATATAAAGATACCGTATTCTGCCAGATCCTGGAAGTCAAAAAGATGCCCACCTGTTAGTATATGGGAACCAGAACACAGAAGGGGAAACAGAAATGACAAAAATATACATATGTGACGACGAACCGATCTGGATAGCACAGATTGAACAAGCCGTTTCCGATTTTATGATCAGCAGCGACTGGGAAATGACAATCCTGTGCAAATCCTCTAAGCCCACCAAACTTCTGGAGTGTCTGCTGCAGGATAAGACCCTGGGCGGAATCTATTTTCTGGACGTTATTTTAAAATCGGAAATAAACGGCATGGAGCTTGGTGCAAACATTCGAAAGCTGGACCCGGAGGCTGCCCTCATCTTTGTCACCACCCATGACGAACTTGTAATGGAAACTTTCCGCCTGAAATTACAGGCCACTGACTATATTATTAAGGATAACGGCTGCCTTGGTTCCCAAATTCATAATACACTTCATGCCCTGGAACTGCATTACGCCAATGCTGCCAAAAGGCTCTCAGCTCCCCGCATTCGGCTCTTAACCGGCAGTTCCTGTCGTTTTATTGTTAAAGATGATATCTATTTTGTGGAATCGCAGAAAAACCAGCATAAACTGTTTGTTCACACGAAATCAGAGATTTTCACCGTAGCGATGTCCTTAAAAGATTTGGCAGCACAGCTGGGAGATGGTTTTATCATGTGCAGGCGTGGCTGCCTTATAAACCCTCGCCATGTTGTAGCAGCTGACCCTATTGCCAGGCAGATCAGATTTGACAATAAGGAAAGCTGCAGCATATCCATCCGGACATGGAAGTCCATTGCGGAAAAGTTCTAAATGGCAGACACTGCACAAAGTGTTGTCGTTATTTTATATCAATCCTTCTGTCCCGGAAATAGAATTCCCTGTCATGTTCATTGATTTCACGCATCACCCTGCAGGGATTCCCCACCGCCACGACATTTGCGGGAATATCCTTTGTTACCACGCTCCCGGCGCCGATTACAGTGTTGTCTCCAATGGTGACTCCCGGCAGAACAACCGCCCCTGCGCCAATCCAGCAGTTCCTGCCGATATGAACCGGCATATTGTATTGATATACCTGCTCGCGAAGCTCCGGCAGAATAGGATGCCCGGCTGTGGCAATGGTTACGTTCGGACCCATCATGGTATAGTCGCCGATATAGATATGGGTATCGTCCACACAGGTCAGATGATAATTGGCATACACCATCTTGCCGAAATGGCAGTGATGCCCGCCCCAGTTAGCGTAGAAAGGCGCCTCAATATACACACCCTCCCCGCAGTCGCCCAACATTTCCTTCAGCATCTTCGCTCTTTTTTCCGCTTCCGAAGGTTTCGTCATGTTGTAGTCGCACAGCTTATCCTGGTAAACTGCCTGCTCCTTCATGATTTCTTCGTCATACGGAAGGTAAAGGTCCCCCGTATGCATCTTTTCTTTCATCTCATTCATTGCATATGCCTCCTGATGATAACTGCCGCCATATCCCCTTACCTTGCTGCCGGACGCGGGATATCAGGCAATACTTTCAATAAACCTGTCAAACGCGGCCTGCCCTTCCGGCGTCCGCTTGTACACGCCTGCATCCTCCAGCACTTCCATGAATACCAGGCCGATTTCCTTCTCGATAATCTCGTCAATGTTAGACGCATCTATCTTCTCATATTTAGCGGAAAATTCCTCCACCCATAACGCATGTTTTCCAAGTAGTTCGTCAGCGTGCAAATCCGCCCCCGACAGAATGGCAGCCTTCAGCCGCCACATCTCCTCCTTCAGGCGGGCGGGAAGTACTGCCAGCCCCATCACCTCAATCAGGCCGATGTTTTCTTTCTTGATATGGTGAAGCTTCGCATGGGGATGGTAGACCCCCAGTGGATGTTCTTCCGTGGTAATGTTGTTCCGCAGCACCAGATCCAGTTCAAAATTTTCTCCCCGTTTCCTGGCAATGGGCGTGATGGTATTGTGGGGTTCGTTATCCGTGTAAGCGTATACAAATGCATCCTCATCCGTATATTCACGCCATTTTCCCAATATTTTATCCGCCAGGGCGATAATTCTGCCGCTGTCCGGCCCGTTCAGCCGAATGACGGACATGGGCCAGTTTACCACTCCCGCGGCAATGTCTTCGAATCCCTTTACCGTAAAACGCCTCTCCACAGGCGCCTTTGCCATGGCGAACTCATAACGGCCGCCCTGGAAATGGTCATGGCTCAGGATAGAGCCGCCTACAATGGGCAAATCCGCGTTGGATCCCACAAAATAATGCGGGAACTGCCTTACAAAATCAAACAGCCTGCAAAATGCGGCGTGATCTATCTTCATGGGCACATGCCGGAAATTAAATACAATGCAATGTTCATTATAGTACACATAGGGCGAGTACTGGAAGCCCCACCGGCTGCCGTCCAACGTCACCGGAATAATGCGGTGATTCTGCCTTGCGGGATGGTTGATACGCCCGGCATAGCCCTCATTTTCCGGGCAGAGCAGGCATTTGGGGTAACCGGACTGTCTCGCGTTCCTGGCGGCGGCAATGGCTTTGGGGTCTTTCTCCGGCTTGGACAGGTTGATGGTGATGTCCAGGTCGCCGTACTTTGTAGGTACAATCCATTTTATGTCCCTGGCAATGCGGTATCTGCGAATATAATCGGAATCACAACTAATTTTATAATAAAAATCCGTAGCAGCCACAGGGGATTCCGTTTCGTACAACTCTCGGAATTTCCGGATAACCTCGCTGGGCCTGGGCATCAGCATGCCCATAATCTTCGTATCAAACAAATCACGATACACGACTCCGTTCTCGCCAATGAGTCCTTTTTCAAATGCATAATCGCACATACGGCCCAGGATGCCTTCCAGTTCCGCTCCAAGCGCCCCGTCGGCGCAGCCGGAATTCTCCCGGATTTCCGGATTTGCTGCATATCCGCTGTTTTCAGAACCCCCGGCACCCTCACTGTCCCTGTCTGCGGCAGCGTTGCCGCCTGCACATTCCTCCCCGCCTTCAGCCTCCTCCGGCTCCTCCAGGCCAAACAACTCCAACAGCCTGTTTACGGTAAAAATCTCATCTTCCGCAGGAACCAGCCCCGTCCTGATTCCATAGTCCACCAGCTTCCTGATATCTGCCCCTATTCTCTCCATCCCTGCCACGAACCCTTTCCGCAATATGCACAATCTTTTTCCCTTCTCCTATCCCTGCTGCATCGGCCAATTACCGCTGCCCGTCTCGTTCCCGTATACAGAACGGATGCTGTCGGAAGCACAGCCTACAATGTAACAGGCCCGTCTCCTACTTCCACCACGTAGAAGTCCGCCGCGTAACCGATTTTCTCCAGATATGCCTTTCCTACCTTCTCGATAAAGCTGTCAATTGCCTCATCCTTCACGATACTGACAGTGCAGCCTCCGAAGCCCGCGCCCGTCATTCTGGAACCGATACATCCGTCCACCTTCCAGGACTCTTCCACCAGGGTATCCAGTTCCATGCCTGTCACTTCATAATCATCCCGCAGAGACACATGGGACGCATTCATCAGCTGTCCGAACAGGGCCACATCATTTGCCTTCAGCGCCTCCACTGCCCGGACCGTCCTCTGGTTCTCATATACCGCATGCTTTGCACGTTTCCTGCGCACATCGTCCTTAATGGCAGATTGATACTTTTCAAACGTTTCCTCGTCCATATCGCCAAGGGAATTGATTTTTACCACCTGCTGCAGTTCCGCCAGGGCGGTCTCACATTCACTGCGCCGCTCGTTGTATTTGGAATCCCCCAGGCCGCGCTTTTTATTGCTGCTGGCAATGACAATCTTCGCTCCCTCCAGCGCAATAGGCGCATATTCAAAGGACAGATCCGCAGTATCCAGGAATATGGCATTGTCCTTCTTTCCCATTGCAATGGCAAACTGGTCCATGATACCACAGTTTACCTTATTATAATTGTTCTCGGCATACTGGCCGATCAGTGCCAGATCCTGGTTGCTGACCTGAAAACCGAAGAAATCTCTCAATATGTATCCTGTCAATACCTCCACGGAAGCGGAAGAAGACAAACCGGACCCGTTGGGAATATTCCCGAACAGCATCAGATCCATGCCGCAGGGTACTTTCATCCCCTTCTCCCCGAAGGCCCACATTACCCCCTTCGGATAGTTTGTCCAGCCTGCCTCCTTAGACGGCACCAATTCTTCGAGAGAGGACTCTATCACACCCAGATGTTCGAAATTCATGGAATAGAAGCGCAGCTGATTGTCTGTCCTCCTGCGCGCCGCACCGTATGTCCCGATGGTCAATGCACAGGGAAATACATGCCCGCCGTTATAGTCGGTATGTTCTCCGATGAGATTGACTCTTCCCGGTGCAAAATAAGCTTTCACACCCTCTTCCGTCCCGAATACCTCCCCGAATCTCTTTAAAATTTTGTCTTTCATGAAAATCTCTCCTTTCGTTTCCGCCTTCATTCCGTGCCGTACTGCGCCCTCTGTTCCCCAACGCAGCACCCTTATTCGTAATTCTATTATACACAAAAGAACAAATGGATTTCCACATCCATTTGTTCTTTGAACCTGTCATAATGTTAAATTATATCCCAATCTGCCTTCCCTCGGGCCACAGGACAGACTTTACCTCAAAACCACCACACTGTAAGAAGGCAGTGTAACCACTCCGTCCTTCATGGTCACTTCGCCGCCGTCCACCGAGAGGTACCCGGCGATTTCCAGTTCACCGTACTGCTCCGCGGACATTGTCACCTGCTTTTCATCCGTTTCTGATATATTGTACAGCAGATAAATGGTTTTGCCCTCATAAGTCTTGGAAACTGCCGCAATATCCTGGTCTTCGACCTCTTCCAGCCGCGCCACTGTTCCCCTTGCAATCTCCGGGTTCTGGTTTCGCAGCAAAATGGTATCCTTATAAAAACCGTAGATGGAATCCTTCGCCTTTATCTGCTCCTGAGCGCAGGCAAACATGTTCTCCTGCGGCTCCATATCCAGAGGGCCTTTTGTCATTCCCTCTGCGGAAGCATCTGCAGACCAGTACATTGGCGCACGTTTATTTTCATCCTTCCCGCTTCCGGACATACCGATTTCTTCGCCGTAATATACAAAAGCGCTGCCGCTCATGAGAATATTCAGAGGCGCCGCCATCTTTACCTTGCGCTCGTCGTACTGCATATATCCCGCCGCCCTTGCCATGTCGTGATTTACAAAAAACGGCGCGTCAATGGCATCCTCTCTATACTCCCGTATCGCATTCTGCACTCTGCAAAGTGCCTTGGCATAAGCCTGAGCGCTGTTGTTTTCACCGCTGAAGGCCAGTGTCCTTGTGACCACGCCCGTAGGACCCGCAAATTCAAAGTCAAAAAAGCTGTCAATGCCGCTGGCATAATACTGCGCATAGGTCCCCAGCCCTTCCCAGGCCTCTCCCACCAGATAAGCGTCCGGCTTAGCCGCCTTTACATAGCTGTTCACCCATTCCAGTACTTCTACGTTTTTGCCTGTGGCGCCGCTGTAGAACTCCTTCACCGCATCAAGCCGAAATCCGCCCACGCCTTTTTCCAGCCAGAAATCCATCACCGCTTCGAATTCCCCGCGCAGAGCCTGGCTTCCGAAATTCACATCCGGCATTCCGCTCCAGAACATGCCTTCATAATAATAATCCGTAGAACCCACCTGATACCAGACATCGGAATTCGGATTGCCCTTCACGAAATTGTAATACTCATAATAGGGACAATCCTCTGCAGACGGCTCCTCATCTGCCCCCAGCGATTCCAGATAACTGCAGGCCTCCACAAACCAGGGATGTTCCGAAGAGGTATGATTGAGAACCAGGTCGATAATCAACTTGATACCGCGCTTATTGCACTCCGCCGCCAGTTCTTCAAAATCAGCCATCGTACCGTACTCCGGATCTATCTCCAGATAATCCTTCACATCATATTTGTGATAAGAGGACGCCGGCATCACCGGCATCAGCCAGATTCCGTTGAAGCCCGTATCCTCTATATAATCCAGCTTCGAGATAACCCCCTGAAGATCGCCCACCTGATCCCCATCGCTGTCACAGAAGGAATACACGAAAATCTCGTACCATGTGCGGTAGTTATCATCGATTACCGTCACTTCCTTCCCTCGCCAATCCCTGCCGCATGCGCCCAGGCTTCCCGCCGTGATCACCAGTATCAGCAATCCCGCGAAAATATTCCGAAACTTTCTCTTCGCTTTACCCATTATTCTGTAACCTCCCGGAAAATCTATGTTTTGTAAAACCGGCAGCGGCAATCCGTCTGCGCCCCATTAAAATTCGACAAACTATACAATACGGAACCTGCTGATAAGACTGTTCAGCGTCCGGGCCTGGTTCGACAGTTCCTTGGACACCGCCGCACTCTTCTCGGCAGCCGCGGAGTTGGTCTGTACCACTGTGGAAATTTCCCTGATGCCGTCTTCCACCAGGACAATCATCTCCGACTGCTGCACGCTGGCGGCAGCAATCTCATCCATCAGCGTCTTGATGGACTGAATACAATCGTTGATCACCTGCATCGCCGAAACAGCCTGGGCAGTGGCTTCCGTCCCTGTCTTTACACTCTGCACAGAACGGTTAATCAGAGTGTTGGTATTTTTAACAGATTCCGCGGACTCGGCGGCAAGATTACGGACCTCATTTGCCACCACGGAAAAACCCTTGCCTGCGCTGCCTGCCCTGGCTGCCTCTACGGAGGCGTTAAGCGCCAGAATATTGGTCTGCAGAGCAATATCCTCAATGGTTTTAATAATGGTGCCGATCTGAGTGGAGGACTGGTCGATATTCTTCGTGGCCGCAGTAAGCTGCTCCATTCTGATATCAGCCTCGGCCGCATAGCCCGTAGCCTTGTCTACCAGCTCGCTGGCGTTTCCGCAGCGCACGGTACTGGCCTGAATCTGCGAAGTGATGGCAGATACATTGGACACCACTCCTTCCACGGAAGATGCCTGCTCCAGTGTCCCCTGGGAAAGAGCCTGGGCGCCGGTGGACACCCCGTCGGCGCTCAAATCTACCTGCTGTGCTATCTGGGTAATATCCCGTATCACATTGGTCAGATTTATACGGATAGACTGCAGACTTTCAAAAAGTACCCTGAAATCACCGATATAGTAAGACTCATTTTTCGTCACATCCACCGCAAGATTGCCCCCGGCCATCTCCCCCAGGATACGGCCTACGTCGTCAATGGTCTCCCGCAGGCATCCGCAGACTCTGTGGGTGGTCTGTGCAATCATACCGATCTCATCCGACCGGCCATAGAAAGCCTCCAATTCCCGGTCGGTAGACAGGTTCAGCTCCCCCAGCCTTCCAATGGCACGTTCCACTACCATGAGTTCACGGCCTTCCCGATACAGGATCAGAAGTGTGATTGAAATAATTGTCACCGCCATAACCGCACACAGCACACCCACAATAAAACGTACCTGTGTGACAGAGCCATAGACCTCCCCGGCGTTATCCCGCACCATGAAAACCCATCCTCTGTCCTTCAGAAACTTGTAAACCACCAGTTCATTGTCGCCGTTCTCGTTAAAAATTTCAACCTTTTTTTGAACAATTTTTCGCTTTCGGCATATTTACTAATTGGGTAGTGGGTATTTTGTAGAATTTAACTATACAGAATGAAATACAGCAGATGTGCTACCCTTACTATACCAGAGTGCGCCCGCCTTGTAAACTCCCTTTTGCTGGAATGGGCGCAGCTTTAAGGCTGCCACTGCTGCCAGCCTCTCAAAGTCGCTATATCTGATATTAAGCCAGCTTTTCCAGCTCTTCTGTGAAAAGCTCCCCAGCAGAACGGTAGCCATGTATCCTGCGTGGGTAGCCGTTTATCCAGCCCTCTATTTTCTCTATTTCCTCGTCGGTCTTATCGTCAAAGTTTGTACCCTTTGGCACTTTGCGGCGCACCATTTTATTTGTTACCTCATTCGTGCCACGCTCCCAGCTGCTATATGGGTGGCAGTAATACAAATGTGTCCTCTTTTCTCCCTCTTCCAGTATAGAACGCTCTAAGCCGTTCACGTCTGCAAACTCGCTGCCGTTGTCTACCGTAATTGTCTTAAATATCTGCTTAAACATATCCGCACCATATTTGCGCTCTAATCTATCCAGCGCCGCTACTACCGCCTCGTCCGTATGGTCTGGCAGCTTAAATATAATCTCGTCCCGTGTCTTTCTTTCCGTCAGTACCAGCAGCACGTTTTTAGATACTCCCCGCTTGCCTATTACACTATCCATTTCCCAGTGTCCGAACTCTTCCCGCTTGTCTATCTCTTCTGGGCGTTTTTCTATGCTGTCGCCTGCTGCTGCCCGTGCCTGCTGCTTGCGTACTTTCTTATAGCCCCGCTTTTTATTCTTCTTTACTGGTAAATCCTTATTTGTCAGCTTAAGGAAAACGCCCTTATCTATGTAGCTGTAAAGAGTAGCCACGCAGACGGTAGTATTAAATTCTCCCTCTCTACCCTGCGCCTTAAGCTCTCCCAGCACTGCTGCTGGGCTGTAATCCTCGTTTACTATCTTGTCCTCTATGTAATTTGCATATGCAATATCGTTGCCTATTTTAAGCTGTGTGCCTCTTACCTTTAAATTTTCCTCTGCCTTTTCCTGCGCTATGTCTGGGCTGTATCTTTTTTCCGTCGTCCAGTCACTATTACGGTGTTCATACTCTCCCCTTTTCAGCTCATTATATATAGTGCTGCGGTGTACCCCCAGATGCGCCGCTATTTTCGCCTTGCTTAAGCCCTCTTTTAGCAGTGCCTCTATCTTTATCCTATCTGCCCTTGTCAGCTGGTGGCTGCCCTTTTTATTTGCCATTGTTTCTGCCTCTCTTTCGTTGTGGTCTATATACGACGAAAAGCCGCAAACTCTTTTACAAGTCTGCGGCTCTTATTTCATAGCTCATTTACAGCATTTCTTACAAGCTGTGTATTTTTTCTTTGCTTGGCTTAGCGGTATGCCCTTTGGGTTTTTCATTCCAGAACAATTAGGCTTACTATGGTACTTTTTACTGCTGCGGTCTATATATACTATCGTTTCGCCCGCTGTACGCTGGCTACGTTGCTGTTCTTCTACAATAACGTCAAGCTCTATATTACACCCAAATGTCTGTACCCCCCCAGAAATTTCCAGTATTTCTGCGGTATAGCGGGCATTAGGATACTTTGCCGCCAAATCCTTTGCCAGTTCTGCCGATAAATACCCCAGTATTTTATTTCCCCATTTTACATATGCGGCAGGCTCTCCGTTGTATGTGGTTTTCTCTATCTCTATTTCCTCGTCGCCCGTCATACGGCTTAATATATCCTGCCTGCTTTCGCCGTCGTCGTTCTGGAAAGTCACGCCCACTACTTTTGTGCGTATGGTTTCCGCAATCCTGCTGCCAGCGGCAGGCGTTCCCGCTGTCCTCGGCGCTGCCTGCTGCCCTGCTGCCTCTCTTGCTGGTTTGCGTGCCAGCAGAAAACATACGGCAGCAATCACTATGCAGCCGATACCGCCCGTAATATTTCCAGACGGCAGCGCCACCACTCCACTTACTGCAAATAGCGCAGCCGCCCCATAAAGTACCATTTTCTTTTTACCCATGATAAATAAACCTCACTTTCTAATCTTTAGCCATTTTCTCTGCAATAGCGGTATTTATATATTCGCTTATGCTCTGCCCTGCCGCTTTTGCACGTTGTTTAATGACTTCTTTTTGTCCTTTCGGCATTACCAGCTCAAACCTATCATAATTCTTTTTCTTAAATTCATTCTGATATTTTATCTGGTTAAATTCTTCTTTCTGCATTTTACCTCTTTCTTTCCCTTGCCTTATGATGTATAATCCTTTTAAACAGTTTGGGCGGCTTTGGCAAGTCCACCGCCCTTTCTGTATCCCCGCCTTACTTCTTAAGTAAGGCTCTTACTTTTTCTTTAGCCTCTTCAAGGTCTTTACACTCGTTGAGTATTTCAAGTATTTTCCTTGTCTGGTTTTCCTCGGCTGTTTCCTTAAGCAGTTCGCCTACGTTCATTTCCTCGTCCATATTTTCTCCTTTCCCTGCCGCCCAGTTATTGTTATGGGTTATGTATCTCCCTTAACTGTCTTAATTATATCGCATATTCTGTAATATGTCAATACATATTCTGTAATATCCTCAAAAAAATAAGAGGGTAAGCAGCCCGTAAGCCGCCTGCCCTCATTCTTCTTACGCTAAGCGTGTGGCATAGTCAAGACTTATCCAGCCTGCGCCGCTTTTCAGCCTGCCCCAGCCTGCCATACTTCCTTTGCCCGCTTTCACTTCCACAATGGTAAATACACCCTTGCCCGTATGCTCTCCCGTCTTTGCGTAGTTCGTCCCTGCGCCCGTCCTTATATTAAGGTCTAATATATCCACTTTAACCTTGAACGGCACGCCTGCTGCCGCCTGCGGCTTTTCCTGCGGTACTGCTGCCTGCTGCCCGCCTGCATATTTCTTGTAATATGCCTCGCCGTACCCTGCACGCTTTTTCTGTACCGCCTCGCTCTGGTCTGCTGGCTTTTCAAATCCCAGCAGCACGGCATCAGAGGCAGCCCGCACGCTCTTTGCGCCCTTTAATGTGCTGATAACGGATTTATAGCCTTGCAGCTCGTCCCACAAAAAGGCAAGCTGCATATCCAGACTGCCGATAGATGCACCCGCCTTTTTCGCATAGTTAAGTAATGCCTGCTTTCTTGTGTGGTACGTCCACTGTGCCAGCCCGTAGCCCGCCTTGTCCTTTACAAAATTGCCGTAGCTGCCATTATCCACGGCAGCCGTATACTGTGCATCTGTCATATTAAGGCTCTTGTTATAGCTGTTTTGCAGATTGCAGGAATTAAGCCCGCTTTCCGCATACAGATTACCCATTAAGCCTGCCACGGCGTATGCGTTTAAGCCTTTGCCCGCCAGATAGTCCCAGACTGCCTTTTCCGTGTTCCCGTTCTGCACCATGCCGCCTGCCGTCACTGCTGCGCCGCTGATTTTCTTTTTAAACTCGTCCCATGTATGCGCCGTGGTATTGTATACATACGGGTTAGGGCAAATCTTCCCCGTAACGTCGTAATGCCTTATTACGTGCGACGCAGGCACATTGTACTTATCCATTAAGTACCGTGTAAGCTCTGCCGCAGCCTCTACCGTTGCGTCCTCAAAATACCAGTCCTTATCTGTCGCCCCCATGCTGGCTGTGCTTTTCTTCCTTACGCAAAGCTCAATACCGATACTGTTTATATTCCTGCACTCTGCGTGCTTATAGCTCTTAGCGCCGCAGTGCCACGCTATATTTTTATCCTCTACGCTCTGCCATATTGCCCCGTCATATCCTACAAAGTAGTGCGCAGATGCGTTACGGTTGCCGCCTGCAAAATAATTGCAGTTCGCCTTTGCGTCCCCCAGTGCGCCCGTGTAATGAATGACAATATACTTAATTCTGGAAACGCTGCCCGCATTGTGATTGTACCCGCTTATCAGCTTGTTAATTTTCCTCATGGTCTTTACCGTCCTTTCTGCATGAAACAAGCGCCTGCGGTTTCCCGTAAGCGCCTGCTGCATACTGTCTATGTTTTATTTGTTTTATTATTTTTCCTGCTGTCTGTATCTCTCTACGCTGCCCGTGGTGCTGTTTCCGTCCAGCTCGTCCGTGTCTGGCAGCTCGTCTGTATATTTCCCCAGAAACGCCCGCACCGTCGCCCAGACTTTCTTAACGGGCAGCCCGCAAAGCGCCATGTTCTTAAAAATGCTCACTACCTCATAGGCAATATAGAGAAGTGCGAAAAATTCAGCCACGCCCACGCTCGTAAGCCCCAGCTGGTTACGTGCCGCCTCTGGGATAAAGCCGATAAGATTAACCTTTATCAGCATATCAATAGCCAGCATGAACACAAGGGAAATAAGCATACCCACTTTACGGATAGCCCCGTCAATCCCTGCGCAGCTGTTAAACCTCTTTTCACGCACTGCCCGCAGCACTCCAAAGATTGTATCAAACACAATCGCAAGTACCACCAGCTCAATTACCTTGTTGTTTGCCGCCATGTTGATAAATTCCAAAATCTTCATTTCCATAAATCCTGCCTTTCTGCTTTTGCAAATTTAATGCCCGCTCTTTCAGTCCTGCGCCGTCGTACCCTGCTACGCTCTCCCAGTGTTCCAGTGTGGCTGTCAAATCCACAATAAGCCTGCTTTGCTGTTCAATGATGTTCTGCTGCTCTTGCAGCACTTGTAGCAAATTGTTACCCATGTACTCACTCCTGCGCCTGCTGGTCTATGCCGCCTTTTGTATGGCTGCATCTGCCAGCGATTTTATTTTCTTCCGTAGGTTGTAGCTGTCGGCGTGTCCTGCGTGTCCCGTCCAGCTCTGTATACTCTTTTGTAGCTGCTCTTTCGTGATTTTTCCGCTTTCGCACTTCTTGATTGTCCGTTTGACACGCTTAATGCTGTCTGGTCTTACTTTTCTGTGCGTTGCCCTGTGCTTGTAGCCTACAAAGTCTACCCCGTTCTTTGCCGCCAGTATCGTAGTCTTAGGGTTAAGCGCAAGCCGCAGCTCGTCCCGTAAAAATGCCTCAATGTCTGCCAGCCAGTGCCGCAGTTCGTCTTTATCTGGGCTTAATATGATAAAGTCGTCCATGTACCGTATGTACTGCTTTGCGCCCAGCATATGCTTGATGTACTTATCCAGCTTATCCAGATAAATATTAGCGAATAGCTGGCTTGTAAGGTTTCCTACGGGTATCCCTACGCCCTCTGGCATATTGCCGTTATGGTCTATGATTTTATCCAGCAGCGCCAGTACCCCAGCGTCCTTAATAACCTTGCGTATTTCAGCCTTAAGTATGCCGTGGTCTATACTCTGGAAATAGTGGTGTATGTCTGCCTTGATAGCGTAAAGCGGCTCGTCTGGGTGGAATTTCTGCCACTCATACAGCCATTCTTGCAGCGTATCAGATGCAGCGTGCATACCCTTACCTTTTCGGCAGGCGTAGGACTGGGATATAAACCGCTTATCAAATATAGGCTCTAACACGTTGTTTATGGCGTGCTGTACCACTCTGTCATAGAATGGTAGCGCCATTATCTGCCGCTCTTTCGGCTCGAATACCTTAAAATAATGGTACTCGCTTGGCTCATAGGAAAGGTTTAGAATGTCGTCCCGCACCTCTTCTAAATTGCCCTCTTTGTCTTTGGTAAATATCAAAACGTCTTTGCGGTATCGCTTGCACTTTCTGGCTTTGTTGTAGGCTTTCTGCACGTTTGCATAATCAGCCATAGCCTCTACAAGCGTTACCCGCTCGCCGCTCTGGTTCGTGGTATATCCTACTCGTTTCAAAATTAAAGCTCCTGCCTTTCGCCGCAGCTACTAACCAGCAGCCCTGCTTTTTCTCTTTGCCTTACGGCGGGACAGCCGCTCTGACTCTAGGTTATTAAGCATCTGCTTAAAATCCTCTTGCTAGTGTTCCGTAGATACGCTAAGCCTATAATGCTCTCACTAAGTCACACGCCCCACGCCCGCCAATGTTGCCGTTCACGTTCCACGGGTAATTGTTGCAATTCACGGCACGTGCGCCCGCATTAGCGCCATTGTTCCAGTTGCCGCCCGCTATCAGCGCCGCCAAAGGGCTGTAGTAAGCAGCTGCCCCATGTTTTCATTACTTCTTTGCTTTTACCTCTTCTATGAGTTCCCCCAGCATAACTCCTATCTCTTTCAGCTTTCGGCTGCTCGTGCCGTAGTGCTGGGCGTTCATTGCGCTATACTTCAAATCGTTTGCCAGCCGCAGCAGCTCCTTACTCTGCTGTAGCGCCGTATCCGCTGCGTATAAATGGCTTTTCGTCGCCGTCTTGTCCCACTTGATTACCTCTTGCAGCATTTCCAGTATTGCGTTTCTGGTCGCTGTTTGCAGGCTGAATTTTTCAAATTTTGGGTACTTGCTTAGCAGCGGGTATATGTATAGCAGGAAATCATATATTTTCTGGTGTAATTGGTCTGTTTTTCCCTGCGTCGTCATTTCACACCCCCGTAGTAGTCGGCTGGGCTTTCGCCCGCCGTCTACATGGAGTCACACGCCCCACGCCCGCCAACGTTGCCGTTCACGCGCCACGGGTAATGGGTGCAATACACGGCACGCGCGCCCGCATTAGCGCCATCGGCCCAGCCGCCGCCCGCTATCAGCGCCGCCAAAGAATATGCGTAATACTGGTAGATATTGCCAACGTCGTAATTTTTCTCGCCCGTCTTAAGCGGCGTTTTCTTATCCCAGCCCCACGCTGCTGTAGGGTGGTAATCTGCATTTGTGGCGTGTTCTGCCCTTGTGATAAGGTCGTTAAGCCATTCCCAAACACGCCCCACGGCATCTACGCAGCCTACGGCAGAAACAGCATTAACCACGCTGCCCGTAACGCCCCTGCCCGTATTCGTGGTCGCCGTCCATGCGTTTGTATTTGCGTTATCCAATCCCTGCGGGCTGCCAAAAGCGTAGGCGCAAAACTCGCTGTAATCTGGCAGGCGCTTACCGCTCTTTGCCAGACGTTCTACAAAATTGTACCAGTTCAGCCCCTCTGTACCCGTGGCGGGTGCGCAGTTGTAAGAGGACTTTAAGCCCTTTGCGCCGTCGTCGCTGTTAAGGTAAATGTCTACCCATGTGCCGCCGCCCAGATATACCATACCCTCTGGGCTGCATTTCGGGCGGTGTCCCAGCGTCCATACAGAACGTGGCACAATGCCGCTACTTACTGCGCTTTCCCAGCCAGTGCCAAAGATAACGCCGCTGCTGTTCACGGGCTGCAAATTGCCGTCTACCTTACGGCAGCGCCCGTAATGAAAGCCGCCTATTTTTCGGCTGTTGCTTGCGTTCCAGCCATTAGGGTACGTGGAATTAAGGGAAATGATATACCGCTCGTCTGCCGCATCAATCCTGCTGTCGCAGATATATACGTAGTAATCATTACCCACGGCAAAAGCGCTGCCTACGTCCAGATTAGCAGCCGTAAGCACTGTGTTTCCCGTCTTAAATATGCCAGCGCCGCCCACTGCGATAACGCAGCCCTCTACTACCGTCAGCTCGTTTGCACCACTGGCGTACATATACTCGTTGCTGGGCGCTACAATATCGCTAATCATAGCCATTTTGTTTACGTTCAAAAGCGCCCTTGCGTCGGTCTTTGTCACGTCGTCAACCATTAACCTACTCATACTGTTTTAACACTCCTTTCAATGCTGTAATGTCGTCAGTTGTCATGCCTGCCACGGTTTCTGCCGTTTCCAGCGCAATCACGGTGCAGTCTGCCGCCACTGCCTTAGACAGTGTAAGCGCCGTGCGGTCATTCGCCGCCTCTCCTGCTACCTGCGCCTCGCCGCTCTGTACGTGCGTTACTGCCTGCACCGTGCCAGATACGCCGCCCGCCGTAAACTTCATGCCTGCTGCTGCCTCGTCGCAGTAGATAAGCGTTACGGCTTTCTTTTCTGGCTGCGCCTCCACTACTGCGCACTGTATATGGCGCTGCGCCTCTGCGCTCTCAATCTTTGCCAGCAAATCAGCCGCCGCCAGCTCCCCAGCCGCCACCATAGCAAGGCAGTTGTAATAGTCCTCTTTGGTCTTTAATGTCTTTGGAAATCCTTTCATGGTCTGCCACCTTTCCTAAAATGTATTTGCAAGATAGGAATTGCCCGCATAAGCAAGCCCTAATACTGCCGTGTCTACCTCTCTTTCGTAATGCTGGCTCATGTAGGCTGCGCCCATGTAGCAAAGCCCTAATACTGCGTCGTGCTTATAATCAATGCCCCAGCCGCTTTCTATCCTTTTTACCCGCTCTTCCAGCCCCTTAAGCGCCTCTTTGGTTTCTGCCGCCCCTGCTGCCGCAGCCTGCGTAAGCTCCTGCACTGCTGCCGTAAGCCCGTCTATTTCAAGCTGTAGCTGCCCTGCCGCATCTTCCCCCAGCTGCCCCTTGATAGCCTCAAACCATGCGTTAAAATCGTTCTGCGCCTCTGTCTGGAAAAGCTGCATATTTGCCATAAAAGCAGTATAGGCTTTCAAAAGCTCTTCGTCCCAGTTGTTCAATGTGTTCTCAAACGTTGTGTAGCGCTCGTTAAACTGGCTTTCGTACTGCGTAAAAAGGCTTTCTGTCTGGGTTACGTAGCTTTCATATATACCCGCCAGCTCTGTAAGGTACTTTTCCATGTTCTGCTTGTATACGCTAAACTCGTCCAGCACGGCTGCGCTGTAGGTATTGAAAAAGTCCGTAAACTGCTTTGTAAGTACACTTGCGTCTATTTCCTTTACCGTCCCTACTACAATGCCGCAGACGGCACTATTAAAGCGCTGGTCTGTGATGTTCTGCGTCAGTATCTTTGTTACGCCCTTGCCTACATAAATGTCCGCAAGCGCCAGCTCCCATACTTCCGTATTACGTGTTAAGGCTGCTGCCACTGGCTTTGCAGACGGCACGCCCTTAAGCACGTCTATGTAAATGTCCCGCAGCACTAAGTCCCAGCGCACTACCACTCTGTCTACCCTATTCTGCGCCCCCTCTGCCCTATCCAGCATTACTCCCTTGCTTGTTGGGTTTCTAAAGGCGTACCCGTTTATAAAGGCGTATCCCATATTTACCCTTATTTCCATGCCGCTATGTGCCACTACTTGCAGCCCGTCGCTCGGCTTTGGGAATACGCCGCTTGCTAAGAACGTGGCAAAATACCACGCCCAGTCCTCGGCTTTAAATACCCTGTCAAATTCTCCATCTACCTTTATGGCGTTAAATGGTAAGCTGTCTGCCATTCCCTCTACCTCACTTTCCTTATCTGGTCTACCAGCGTAGGCAGGCTGTCCCCAAAAGTCGCCTCTATGGTTTCCTCGCCTTTCTGGTACGTTTCTGTCACTTCCGTTATGCGTGCGTCTATCTGTATCCCCCACTTTTCCTCTTTGCAAGTGATACGGTCGCCTAAATCAAAATCGCTCTTGAATTTCAAGTTAGAATTTGTGTTTATGGTACTCACAAAGTTTATCGTTTTCCCGTAGCTTTCCAGTTCTGCGCCGCCCCTTGTCTTAAGCATAGCCAGATAGGTATTAAGCGGTATTGTTACCTCTGTTTCCCCGCTCTGGTACTTCCTTGCTATGTCCGTGGCATCACAAAAAACCTCTTCCAGCTCTAAGCCCGCTGCGCCCTCTCCGTCCACGGTAACTACGGGCTGGCTGCCGTTGTCGTCTGCCGCCCCCTGCACATAGATAAAGTTCCCGCAGTTCTCTATACTGGCTGTGTACTCCTGCTCGTTCACGTTGTCAAAGTCACGGGAAAATATGCAGGGCGTGTTACCGTCGTTGTTTGCCACCGTAAGGTCTTTGCCCTTATACAGATAAAAGCCGTATTTCTTCTCTCTTTCGTTTACCAGAATGTCATAGCCCAGCTTGCCAGCCTGCGCCCTCGCCTTTACTTCCTGCCCCAGCTTTGCGTATACCTCGTTTGCGTACTCTACCGCACTTCCCGCTATGGTTTCCTGCGCCAGCATGATAAAGCGCTGGAAACGGCGCTTTGTACTTGCACTGCTGCCGCAGTTATTCTTTACCATTGTGTTTATAAGGCTCTGGTTCGTTGCCGTCGCTACGATCTGCGGGCTTATGCAGCGCTTGTTAAGCCACTGGCTAAGCATGTAGCCCTGTGCCTCTATCTGCTCTAGCCCGTTCTCGTCTTTGGTAATGTGTACATAGGTAATCTGCGCCGCCCTGCGCCAGATACCGCCCGCCGCGTCCGTCACTTCCCGTTTTCCGTCATGCTTTACAATAATATTGCCCTCTGTAAGCAGCCGTTTGTTATTGTCCGTGATCGGCGCAAGCAGATTGAATGTCCCTACATCAAAATACTTTACATGCCATAACAGGCTTGCCATTTCGTCTATCAGTCCCAGCGGCTCTACCGTCTCGTCAAATACTCTAAGCTCCATGCGTCATACCCCCAGATATTCCTTGTCATAAAAAATAGAGACTTCCATAGAATTTACGCCGCCGTCCGCATCATAACGGAAATTGTTGTCCCCTATGTCAAGCTGCATGAATGTACTGTCTACGTCCACCTTGCGGAAATAGTCATACTTTACCCCGTCCCGCGTCAGTGTAGCGCCCTTGCTGCCGTATTTCGTGTTTACCTCGATCACGTCCCCGGTCTGCATGGTTACATTCAGCTTTATAAATTCTTCTGTGTCTACGTTTAAAATAATCGGGTTTGTAACTGTCCCCAGTGCGGTAAACCTTACCCGCATACCTGTTGATACGTCGCCCTCATTAAAACAGTCCACAATTACGCTTTCAGCGCGATACCCAAAAATCATGCTTTTGCTGTTGTCCTTTTCGATCACGCAGGGGAAATGCCAGGCAGCCACCCAGCTTGCTATATCTTCCTTTTGCTCGTCCTCTTCCCTCCAGAACGGGTTAAGGCAGTCCAGCTGTAAGCTAAACTGCTGCAAAACACTTTTTCGCCCTACGTCCGGCTTTCCATGCAGGCGGCAGTTAATAATGCGTTTAAAGCTGCCATACTCATAAGCAAGTGTGCCGCCCAGCTCCGGGTTAAATATCTTAAGCAGCCTGCGGCGCAGTTCGTAAGACTGCTGCTTATCCCTTGTATTGATATGCCCCAGTATATCTACGTCCCGCGCCTCTATCCGCTGCCCTACATAGGTATCTCCATGCTGCCCCATGCTGTTTGTGCTGTAGACTGCATTTGTCACGCCTGCTATGCCGTCTACGTCCTTGCTTACGTTGCAATGGTACACACTGCCTACGCTAAGCTCTATGCTTTCGCCCCTCTCATTGGTATAAACCAGCTTTTCATACATCATGCTAACACCGTCCTTGCTGCCTGTTTAAACTGCCGCTGTGCCTCTTTCTGCTGCTTTGCGTAGTCCGTCGTATTGGCGTATATGTTCTGTACAATATGTACTACCGGGCTGCCTGCTGCCCCGCCGCCTTTCGGCTTTGGTTTCCACGGCTCCCCGTCTATGTCAGTGTCAGAAAAATTGACTTTTGCGCCTACATCAAATTCCTGCGGTATACTGTCCTCAATCTTCTTATTGACTTTTTCCATTTCATCAGAAAATCCTACACCGATACCCTGCGCCATGAATACGCCCACCTCGTCCCGGAATCTCTTAGACGGGCTTTCAATCCCTAAAGCGCTCTTTGCAGCATCTAACAGGCTGTTTGCAAGGCTTGAAACTTTATTCTTTAACCAGTTCCAGCCGTTGCTTATGCCGTTCCAGATACCCTGTACAATGTTGCTGCCGATTGTCGCAAAAGAGCTGCCGATATTGGAAAAGGCATTGATAATGCCGTTTACGCAGTTTCGCATACCCTCTACCGCCTTGTTTTTTACCTCTGTACCCCACTGGGCTACTTTGGAAATAGCGCCGGATATGCTGTTATAGATTTTCTGCGGAATCTCTTTTACAATGTTCACAATGCCCGTAACCATGCTGTTCATTACTTCGCGGGCTTTGCTTACCATATTTGCGCCCCATGTCGCTACCTTTGTAACCGCTCCTATGATGCTATTCCAGATTTTCTGCGGTGTCTGCGTTACAATGTTCACGATTGCCGTAAGCATGGTATTCATTACCTCTTTGGCTTTGCTTACCATGTTCGCGCCCCATGTCGCTACCTTTGTAACCGCTCCTATGATGCAGTTCCAGATTTTTACAGGCGTTTCTTTTACAATGGTTACAATGTTTGTAAGCATTGTGTCCATTACCTCTTTTGCTTTTGCCTGCATATTTGCGCCCCATGTGGCTACTCTGGTAACTGCGTTTATGATGCTATTCCAGATTTTCTGCGGCAGCTCCTTTATGATATTGATAACTTTCGCTACAAGCTCTTCTATCACCGTGCCGCCTTTTTCCTGCATACGTGCGCCCCACTCGGCAATTTTGTTTATGCCGTCTGCTATTGCCCCGGCAATCTGTGCGGGCAGCTCTGCCAGCTTTGTAACTATGCTTACTACCAGCTGCCCTGCTGCCGCTACGATCTTCGGCAGCCCCTCTACCAGCCCCGTAACAATGGCAACTATGATCTGCGGCATTGCCGCTATCAGAAGTGGAATTGCATCTATAATGCCGTCCACAAGCGCGATCACTATATCGCCCGCGCTTTCCAGAATCTTCGGTATTCCCTCAACCAGCGCATTGATAATGCTGGTTATGATCTGCGGCAGCCTCTCTATGATAACTGGCAGCGCGGCTATAATTCCGTCTGCCAGCCCGGTAACAAGCTGCAATGCTGCATCTATCAGCATAGGCACATTGTTTATAAGTGTTTCCACGATTGTAAGCACTGCCTCTATAACGCTCGGTATAAGTGCGGGTAATGCCTGCCCCAGCCCGTCTGCCAGCCCTGCTATGATCTGTACCGCCCCGTCCGCTATGCTCGGTATCAGCGCTACAATGCCGTCCAGCAGTGTAGTAATGATCTCTGCGGCGCTTTCTGCCAGTGTCGGTATTGCCTCTACAATGCCGTCCACAAGCGCTGTTATCATGTCAACACCCGCTTTTATGATCGTCGGCGCACTCTCCACAATGCCCCCTACAAGCCCGTTCACAAGCTCTACCGCAAAACCCGTAATCTGCGGCAACATTTCAGAAAGCCCGCTTACCATATTCCCCAGCGCGTCCCCGAAACTCTGCGCCAGTTTTCCCATGTCGCCGCCTGCATCAGCCGCGCCCTGCTGCAATTCATTTGCAAACTGGCTGAAAATCGGTAACGCCTGCTCTCCGATCGGCATGATAAAGCTGGTCTGTAAAATCCTGCCCGCGCCCTGCATTGCCTCCCCGAAAGTGTCATACTTCACGGCGTTGATCTGCCCCATTGCATCTACGGTCTTGCTTATTTCCCCCTCTACGCCCATAAGTGCTGTGCAGGCATCCGCTCCCATGTCTTCCCACATAGTACCCATAAGCCCTACGCCTGCCGTATACTGTAGGCTCTCGTCGTCACAGTTCTTAAGCGCCTCGCTTATCTGGCTCATTGCCTCTTTTGCGCTGTCGCCCCCGGCTTGAAACTTCCCTACCAGCTCGTCCGCATTAAGCCCCAGACTTGTAAGGTATTCCCCCGCCGTGCCGTCATTCATTCTTATGTTAAATTCCTTGAAAGCGTCGCCCATTTTGTCAATGCTCCATACTCCCGTGTCTGCGCCGTTTTTAATGGAATTAAACATATCCTCTGCGCTAAGCCCCGCCTGCGCATACTGGTTGCTGTATTCGTTGATAACGTCCAGCAAATCCCCGTTCTGGTTAAGCCCCTGCTGCGCCCCCTGCGCGATCAGGTTATAAGCCTCTTCACCAGAAAGACCGAATTTCTGCATAAGCTGTGTGGCTGCCCTCGTACTCTCGGCAACGTCCATATCAAACGTATCTCGCAGGGTTAAGGCGTTTGTGGTCATTTTTTCCAGCTCGTCCGCGCCCATGTCCCCTGCCTGCTGCTTTACTGTCGCCATTGACGCTGCTATGTCCTCGAATCCCTCGCCATAATTGCCGTTATAAATATTCTCCATAACCTGCTTGTACTGGTCTGCCTCGTCCGTTGCCGTCCCCGTCGCGGCGCAGAAATCATTTAACGCGCCTTTCGCCTCGTCTGCCTGGCTTACTGCGTAGCCCAGCCCCGCCACTACTGCTGTGCCTATGGCTGCCGCAGCCGTTCCCACTGCCGCTATGCCCTTTGCCATAACGCCGCCCAGCCCGCCCAGAATACCGCTCAATCCAGAGAATTTGCCGCCTGCTGCCTCTGCCTGCTGCCCGCTTTCCTCTATCTCTTCGCCCAGTTCGTCTGCTGCGTTCTCTGCCTTTTCCAGTTCGTCTGCGGTCTTATTCAACTCCTGCTCTGTCTTTACCAGCGCCGCCCTCTGGTAATTAAGCTGTGTTTCCAGCTTTTTACTCTCTTCGCTGTTTTCCCCTGTCGCCTGCCTGCATTTCTCTAATGCCTGCTCGGTTTCCTTTACCTTTTTCGCCTGCTCGTCATAAGTCCTCTGTAAAACGTCCTGCTTTGCTTTCAGCGCCTCCGCGCTGTTGGCATTGTCCCTGTATTCAGCCGTTACAAGTTTCATTTCAGAATTAAGCACTTTAAGGGTGCTGTTAATTTCCTTGCAGGCTGCTTTATACTCTGCCTCTCCGTCAAAACTAAGCCGGGTTTTGATATTCTCTGTTTTATCAGCCATAAATTAAAAGCCCCCTAGTGCTACGTCTATGTCGTCCTGTGCCGCTGCCTGCGGCTCTGCTGCCGCCTGCCCCTGTCTGAAAATGTGCGGGTTATATTCCCTGTGGTATCTGAATAGGGTTACAATCTGGTAAGGCGTTTTTCTCCACGCCTCGCGCTCCCTGTAGCCCAGCAGTACCATTGCGATATATAAAAGCCGGGCAGTGTCTAACTTTCCTGCCCGGCTTTCATTTCCCCCGCCTCTTCGCTTTCCTCTTCGGTTCCCCCTGTGCTTTCCCCGTCGCCTGCCGTCCCTGCTGCAAACGACGCATAAATAGCCCGCTGTACCTCTGCCAGATTTCCTACGTGAATCAGCCGCCCTACTCTCTGTTCTTCCATGATCTCTGCGTTTTCGTCCTCTTCCAGCAGCCCCTCATTGATAAGCAGGGTAAGCAGCCATTTTGTATCTTTTACCCAGTCCGGGTTACTCTGGTTAAAAATCTCATTCAGCTTGTCATATCCCCCAAATTTCGTCTGAATCTCGTCCAGCGCGTTAAGGGTAAAAAGCAGTCTGTAATCTTTCCCTTTCAGCGTCACAACGTAGCCGCCGTCTTTTACTGCACTCATTGGCATAATTTAAGGCGCAGCCACGCCGCGCCTCTCTCCTTTCCGCATATTCTTTTTATACTCCCTGTATCTGCTCTGCGGGTTCCGGCACTTCCGTAAACCATGTGCTGGCTGCCGTCTCTGTCTCGGTTCCCACAAAATCCGCTTTCCATTTCCCGTCTTTTTTCCGCTTATAGAAAGTTGCGGTAATGTCCGGCGTGTTGAACTTGATGCTTTCGCCTTTCGTCTCGTATTTCTCGCCCGGCAGCTCAAATTTACATTTCAGCAGCCAGATATAGCGGAATCTTCCCCCGGTCTTTGCCGCCCGGAACCCGATAGCAAGAAACGGCGGCTCGTCGCCGTCCCCAGCCCATACAACTTTATTCTGGTCTACCATTTGCCCCAGAACGTCTGCCAGCACTTCCGGCGTAAGGTCTTTAACGCCCAGCTTTAACGTGCCGTTGATAAATTCCTTTACGCTCTCGCTGATCGCGTCGTCTGCGTACAGGTCAGCCGTTGCTGTTTTTACGGAAAGATCGGCGCTCATAGCCTCTGCCAGCTTTTTAGGCAGCCCATAGCTTTCTACGCCGTCCTTTTCCGTGCAGATCGCGTAAAAAAGGTCTTTCAGTCCTAATGTCATTGTTTTTCACTCCTTTAATATTTCGATTGTTACCGGGATAAGCCAGTACCCCGTTTCTGTCTCATAGTGTTCAGTATCTACGCTGTTAATGTAAAAGCCTGCTGCCTCCATTTTCTCTGTAAGCAGCTCCAAACTTTTTTCAAAATTTCCCTTACAGAAAAGCGTAACCCTGTATAGCTCCCTGTCGCCGCTGTTTTTATCGTCTGCCCTTATCGCAGCGCCTTTATTCAGCCGCAGGAAAGTACAGTAGGCGGCTGGTTTCTTTTTCCCGGTATATACGCCCCTCTCTGCTGGCAGCCCGGCGCTTTCTATCACTTCCTTTATGCTACACATTGTTTTCTCGCTCCCATACTTCCCGCTGCGCCTCTACTACCTTGCTTTGCGCCTTGTCATTTGCCACGGTCATATAAGGGCGGGCTGCCTGGCTACTTGTCCCGTATTCTGCCACAAATCCGATTGTCGCATAGCGCACGTTACTTTTATCGCCTTTCCTGTCGTTTCCATGCTTAGCCCTGCCGTGTGGGAAAACGTCAATATGCTTTTCCCGGCTGTCGCCTTTTACTGCCGTAGCCTTAATGGATTTCACAAAACCGCCCGTTTCATTCAGCCCCATTGCCCGCGCCTCTTCCTGCTGTGCCTCTACCAGAACGGCAGCGCCCGCCTGTAGCATCTTTGGCACTGCCTCTACTGTCGCCTGTTCGCGCCTGCTGAACGCCTCTATTACGTCCTCTAAGCCTACTGTGCTAAACTCTGCCACGCTTACGCCCCCTTGTCCTTATGCCGCAGATCAGTTAGGGTAAGTTCTATTGTGTCGTCGTCTATGTCGTAGGTCTTAAGCACAAAAAAGCGTTTCCCGCTCATATCCTCTACGGTGTCCTCGCCCTCATAGTCTGCCTTATGTACGTCATATTTCGCCTCTACCACTTTCCCTGTCTGCTGGCTCTTAAAATATTCAGAGTAGCCTACAGATTTCTTATTGCAGAAAATAATACGCTTTTCCTCTTCCTGCTGCACCGGGAACCCGTCGCCGTCTACCCTGCTACCGTCCGCTGGCGCTGTCTCTTTTACAAATATAATCTCGTCTACCCATTCAGCCATTTTGCGCCCCGCTTTCCCCGCCTGCGGTGTCCGTTTCGGACATGGGCGGCGCTGTGTTATATTCCTTTGACATGGAAAGCCGCGCCTTAAGCAGATCATAAGACTGTCTGAAATTCTCCGCTTTCCCGTTGTACCCAAATTCTGCCTTGCAGTACAGCGTTATTGCCCGTATAATCAGCTTGTCGCTCTCGTCAATGACTTTTACGCCGTCGTTTCTAAGATCAGCTTTACAGGCTCCTATACAGTCTTCTATTTCTTCTGTAATCTTTGCGCTTGTGCTGCTGATACGCAGCGCCGCCCGCATTTTCTCTGTTAATGTAGTGGCATCTGCCGCCATACCATGCACCCGCTTTCTTTACCGCAGCCCCGCCGCGCTTACTCTCTGATCTTTACAACTTTTTCATGCACCAGCACTGCTGCCCGCTCACGGTCTACTGTAAAGACTTCCCCAGCCTCTTTGATCTGGTTAAACTGCTGATCTAAGTATCTGGCTACTACTTCCACCTTTACCCCGCCTGCCGCTTTTCCTGCCTCTTCCTGCGCCTTTTCGGTGTCTCTGGTGATCTCTGCCGCCTTGTCCTTTTCTGCCGTCTCCTGCCCCGTCTGGGGCGCTCCTGCGGTGTCTCCCGCCCCGCTCCCGGTCTGCTGCCCGTCTGTCTCTGCCTCTCCTGCCTGTTCTGCCGCTCCGTCCCCGGTCTGCTGCCCGGTTCTTTCCTCTGCCTGCTCTCCGGCTGCCTTTCCCGGTTCTGCGGGCGGCTCCCCCGCCCCTGTCTCGATCTCTACAGCCGCGCATCTGGCGGCAATCTCCTTGATTGTCCCCGCGTCGCTTACACCCAAATCACGCGCCAGCTTTTGAATATCAGCCTTTTTATAGCTTTCCAGCTCTTTTACGTCTAAATATCCTTTCATGGTTCCACCTTTCCGGCAGCCAGCGCAGGAAACGCCAGCCGCCTTATTGATCTCCGGCTTATGCCGCTTTCAATTTCTGAATAACTACCAGACTGTTTTTATCAACTACCTTACCGTCTGCCAGCATGATACCCTTTGTTACGGTGTCGTCTGTGTCGTTGTCCTCATACCGCTTTACACCCATAGCGTAATTGGTATTCAGCACATAGTCCTTGAAATTGAAGAGGAAAGCAAAAGCCTTGCCTGCTGCCAGCATTGCCGCATAGCTTGTTACATAGTCGCAGCATACTACAGGTCTGCCTAAAAGCGTCCGCTCCGGCTTTCCGGCAATCCCGTAATTTACCCTGCCGATCGGCTGTCCGTTTGTATCTGTCAGCCCGTAATACTGCATGAACGTCTTTTTGCTCATGCACCATACCGCCCCGTTTTCGTATGCCTGCGGTAACGCCGCCTCTGCGTTAATCAGATCAGCATAGGCGGGCGCGGCGCTGTCGATTGTCTGCCCGTCTGCGGGTGTCTCCTGCAAAATTCCTTTCGGTTTCCCTGTCCCGTCGCCGTCAATGATCGCCTGTTCAATCGCCTTTGTCATTGCCTCAACAATATTGTTGATAAGCAGCGTCTCAAAAGCGCTCATTGCCATTGTGTCAACTTCCAGAGATACGGCTACCGCGCAGCGCAGCTTATGGTATGCAAAAGTAATCATGCCGTCTTTCTTGATGTCCTTTTTCTGCTTTTCGCTGCCTGCCCCCTCATTCACCCATGTAGCCACGGGCTTTACCGTTGAAACGGGAATACTCACGCCGCCCTTGTACGCCGTTCTGGTGACAAGGGCTAAGATCATGCCCGTGCTTTCCAGCTTTTCTACGATCTGGTTCAGCACGGTTGTAGGAATAACCGCGCCTACGTCCGTGGTCTTGCTTACTGCGTCTGCCCGGTACTCTGCCGGGATTTTCGCGCCACGGCAGACATACTGCATAAACGCCTTTCTGTATGCCATGCTGCCGTATTTGTCCCCGTCGCCGTCGCTGTTATCTGTCGGCTTGAAATTCCGCAGGACATTTACGGGCGCTGCCTCTCCCCCGTCGCCCTCTACAGGCTCGCCGTTTGCGATCTTTTCCAGTAACGCCTTGCGCTTTTCCGCTGCCGCCTGTAATGCTGCCCGCTCTTCCTGCAATGCCGTTACCTCTGTTTCCAGCGCCGTGATCTCTGCCTCTGTCAGCTCTGCTGCCCTTGTGGTAAGCTCGCCCCTGATCTGGGCTAACCTTGCCTCGATTTCCTTTAATCTGTTCATTTCCTGCAATCTCCTTTTCTGGTTTTTATAAACTGGCTCTGATCTTTAGTAGCCTCGCCCGCTGTAAAAGCCGCTCCTGCCTCTCTGCCTCATAACTCCTATGTGCAAAACTGCGGGCGCTTATTTCAGTATCGCCGTTTGCTGGTATGCTCACGGCTGATACATCATAAACTTTTTTGATCTCTAATATTGTCCTTGTATGCGTTGCCCTGTCGTAACTGTCCGTTTTCACGGTGAAAGCCCACGACATTTTAGTTATCATTCCCTGCTGTATGTCCTGATACAGTCCCCGCGCTAAGTCCGTCCTGCCTAAATCGGCTGCAATCAAAAGCCCCTTATGGTCTGGTATCAGAATAAGGGAACCGTTAGACTGTCTGGCAAATACGCGCCCCTCATGGTCATACTGCATAATTACGTCGCTCATGTCTGCCCCGTCCAGCGCGTGCGCGTCTATTCTTTCGTAAAACTTTGTACCCTCGATCTCGTAAAGCAGATACGGGCTTTCAAACGTCGTCGCGTAGCCCTCAACGTAAAAATCCGTCTCTATCCGCTTTGCCGCCGCCTGCGCCGACAATGGCGCTGCCAGCGTCCTATACTCCCTGTCCTGCTTGACCGGCATCTGTTACACCCTCTTTCTGTCCCTTATCGTCCGGCGCTGGCTCTTCCCCCGGCTCCGTCCCTGCTGCCTGCTGCCCCGGCTGCGGCATCTGCTGTATGATGATCTGCTGCTTTTCCTCGCTTTTCCCCAGCTGGCTTACTTCCGTGTATTCTTTGCGTATGTAATACTTTTCGCCGTCCTCTACGTGCGGCATGTTCCATATATCCATTACGCCGTTACGGTTAAGCAGCGCCCGGTCAAAAAGCTGTGTGCTTACTTGCAGTTTTGTAGCATTGCTGGCATATTGCAGGCGGTTTGCGGAAAACGTGATCGCGTTCCCGTGTGCAAGCTCCCGCTGTGAAAATGCCATGTTTGACATGACAAGCGAAAGCTGGATTGCAAAAGGTTCTATTTTCCCCTCGTAATATGCGTTCCACGTTTCCTCGTCAAACTTATTTTGCAGAATATCCATGTTTGTACCAAAATGCGTACATACATTATCCTGTATCTGCTGCATTTGCAGCGCGTTTGGTGTATACGGCTTGCTTTCTACCTGTTTCACATCAGTAAACTTGTTATCATAAAGAATCATTCCGCTTTTGTTATCAGCGCTTAAATTGTCCTCTGTAAACCTCTGCCGCTCTGCCTTTATATCCTCCGGCTTTAGCATATTTGCTATTTTTGCCATGAAACGTATACTTGCTGAATTTTTCACGGCGTTAATAATTCCCTCATTCTGGGTATGTATCAGCTGCATTGTGGGCTTAAGCGTGCTGTTATCCTCTCCGAAAAGGTCGTCGCTGTATTCAAAATCAGTCATTATGCCGACTTTTTCAAACTCAATCGCCCCATACTCCCCGTTTGCAAAAAGATACCGCAGATACACCCGCCCGGCAGCCTCTACCACTTCGCAGCGTTGCGCCCGCAGGGGATAAAAGCCGCACAGGTTCCCTGCCTCGTCCTCGATAGGCACAATAAAAGCGGTATGTTCTACCGCTAAGATCGTCGCCAGACGCTTTATAAATTTCGTTGTGTCCATGAAATAGTTAGGTTTATACTGCAATACCCTTTCCAGATGCTTTAGGGCGCTGCCCTCGATCTCCGGCTTTAGCTTGCTGCAATGTGTGGCAAAACTGTTGATCGCTACCCGCGTCAAATCCATTTCGTATACGCCGCCGTTAAAGCTCGTAAACGTCGGGCTGTAGCCGTTCAGCATTTTAAAATAGCTGTCTATCACTTGCAGCTTTTTCCCGTGGAATAAATAATCAAAAAATTTCACTCCGCTTACTCTCCTTTCTGTGCGGCATTTTTCAGCAGCTCGCCGCACTCTTCCCAGTATTTCTGCCGTACCGTCATTGCATCAATGACAGATACAAAACCGTCAATATGCGCCCGCTGCTCTATTTTTACAGGTCTGAATTTCCTTGTTTCCATGTTGTGCTTAAGCGCAACATTTAAAAAATGTGTCTTTTGTAAACTGTTATCCGCGATCTTGAAATTGCCGTCTTTAATAATTCCCTCAAATTCCCGGATAACTGGCGTTAAGTTCTCACCCTGCCATACGTCGTCCATGTGGAATCCGTAATTTTTCATATCGTTTACAAGGTACTGGGCGCTGTATCTGTCATATCCGATTTTCAGCGGTCTTATTCCGTATACTTCCAGCAGCATAATAAACCAGTTATAAACGTCGTGGTAATCAACGTAATTTTCGCCGCTTAAGGTTATCAGCCCTTTCTTTACGAATATGTCATACGGTACGCCGTCCGTGGCTTGCAGGCTTTCTACGCGATCTCTCGGCATGAAAAACTGTGTAAAGGAATACAGCACGCCGCCTTTTTCGATCACAACGCTTGCCGCCGTTAAGTCCGTAGTCTGGCTAAGGTCAATGCCGCCCACCGCGTAGCAGTCCCGGAAATCCTCTAAGGTTTTTTCTACCCCTGCCCGGTCTACTGTCGTGTATTCCAGCCATGCAATAGAGCTGTTCTGCTTGATATTACAGTATTTACACAAAAACTCTGCTTTCTTACTTAAGCTGCCCTCTGCTACGGCTATTTCATCAATGAAAAAGCCCTCTTTTACAGAAACGCCCATATTCGGATTAGCTTTTTTAAGTTCTTCTATGTCATTCCACTTCTCTACGTCGTCTATCATGTAGATAAACGGTAAAAGCCTGCGCTCTTTGCTGTTTCCCTTTAAAAAGCTGGTGCTGCGTTTCATAAGCTCGTCGTATATGCCGTCATTCTCATACCCTGCCGTGCTTATGCTTAAGATCATAGGCTGCGTGCGTGCGCCTAAAGCAGACTTCATAACCTCATACTGCTTTAGCCCCGCGTCGCCCCGCCATGCCGCCATTTCGTCACATACTACCAGCTGCGGGTTAAATCCGTCAGACTTCCTTGCATTAAAGGCAATCGGCTTAACAAAACTTTCCGTTTCCTCAATGTAAATATCACTGCGCCGTTTCCGCGCCAGCTCCAAAAGCTCCGGCTCTGCCTTTACCATTTTATGGAATCCGTCATATACCAGCGCCGCCTGATCTAACTTAGGCGCTAAGCAATAAATTTCCTGCCCGTATTCCGGCTCCAAAAATGCCATGTACGCGATAATGGCAGAGGCAAATAAACTTTTGCCGTTTTTTCTGCCGATAACTATAAAAATTTCGCGGAAAACGCGCACTTTTTCTGCGTCTTGTATACCAAAAATGACAGAAATAATAGCTTTCTGCCATAGTTCCAGCTTTATAAGGTCACTGCGCCCCTTGCTGTGGTGACAGAAATTTTCAATAAACTTGATCGCCTTATTTGCCGCCTTTGCATTGAAAAAATATTCCTGTTTTTCCAGCCCGTCTACAATGATCTTGTAAATTGCCTTTATCCATTTCCCCGCTACGATCTCGCCGCTTTTTATTTTTGCGTGGTACTCATAGATATAATTCTTATAGGGCAGCACTGCCGCCTACTCGTCCCGCAGGGCAGCCAGCCTGCTTGCCTTTCTTTTTGCGGCTGGCACTAATTCTGTCAGCTGCTTAATGACTGCCGCATAGTTCTTGCTTAATGCTATGTAAGTCTCTGCCTCCGGGCTTTTTTTCGTCCCGTACTGGTTTTCACCGTTCTTGTACTCACTCGTCCAGCCCTCCTGCTCTATTGTTTCCTGCAAGTCGTCAAGCTCTATACTCATAAAAGCAGCCTTTTCTATCAGCGGCGTTACTAAATTTCGCTTATTTTCTTCAAGCTCTGCAAATATTTCCTTAAGTCTTTTTTTCTCGTCCTTGATACGGTTTTCTTTTTTCTTTTTCCGCGCAGCCATTCCCTCTACCTCTCTTTCCCGCCGCCTGCTGCCGCTGCCAGATCGCCCCCACCACACCCCCTACACCACGTATGCACGCGCCCGGAGGGTAATTTTAGGGTATCCCCCTCGGTATTTTCCCCCTTTAATTTTGATTTTCGGATAGGGGGGATATGCCGCCCGCTGCATCAAACTTATACCGCAGGCGCGGCTTGCGTTTATGATGCTCTTTGTTATGGCAGTCCTGGCACAACGCCTCTAAGTTGTCCCAGCTTAGCGTTACGCCTGCGTCGTTAATATTCTCTCTGGTTAAGTAGCGCTTATGGTGCGCCACCTTTGCAGGCTCCCCGCAGCGCTCACATATGTAGTCCTGCGACATTAAGTATGCGGCTCTGGTATTCTCCCATGCCTGCGATAAATAAAAACTCTTAGCCCATGCTTTCATACTGTCCCCGCTCCTTTCTGCAATACCCAGCGCCCTAGATTTCATGCGCCGGGTGGAGGCTAAAGAAATAAAAAAAGAGTAGGCTACTGCTGCCGCGTCACGGCTAAGCTATTGCCTACTCTTTTTATGTTACCATTATACAGCTTTTGAAATACCATGTAAACACCACGATTTTACCACGATATTACCAGCCCGGCTGCTGCTACAGCCTCGCCCGTTCTTCATCAATGCCCCATAACAGTACAGATAATTCGTTTATGATCGCTGTCACCCAGCGTCGCGGCGTGTTCTTCCCGGTTTCCAGTTTCTCTGCGATCTCCTCATACTCCATGCCCTGCATGAAATACAGTTCAAACGCTTTATACTCTACCTCTCTGCCTGCTGCCCTGCGCCTGCGCTCGATCTCTTCTACTGCCGTGTCTATGTGTGCTGTCATAATCAGCGTTTTAAAACGGCTGCGTCTCACGCTTTCCAGATATACCCGCTGCTGCTCTTCTGTCATTCCCTTAAGCTCTAACTGCTCGCCGTCGCTTACTGCGTTCTGGATATGGAAAACTGCATCACGGTAACATTTCATAAGCGTGAAAGTATTATGGTATTTGTTCTGCCGCTTTTCCTTTTCTTCCTGCTTTCTGTACTCCCGCACTGCTGCCCTTGCCGCTTTCTGTATCAGCTCTTCAAATTCAGAGGCGGGAAGTGCTACCCGGCTTTCGCCTGTTTCCTCTCCCCCTGCCACGATCTCTGCGCCTGCTGCCTTAGTTTCTGTTTCCTGCATCTTTTCTACTCCTTTCTTTGAATCCGCTGTCAATCCGTCCGAATATTGCCAGCAGCAAAATAATTATGACTGTCAATAAAAAATCCGTCACTGTTCGCCCTCTCCTTTCTGGCATGGTGGAAACGGGCAGCTGTCACAATCCGGCTTTTCACATTTCCCGCCGTTATTGTCCCGCAGAATATCCCGTATCAGTATATACGGCAATATCCATACAGGCGTAGAAAGAAGAATAAGCCCCTTTGCCAGCAGCCCCAGTATGTATATTGCTATTTCTCCCGCCCATTCCATATACGTCCTTACTGCCCCTGTAAGCACCTCTGTGATCTCGTCCATAAACTTTATCATTCCCGGTATCTCCTTTGCTGTACGTCTGCATACGCCCTTTTATCCCTGGCACTCCAAAAAATTACCCTTGTTTTAATTCCTGCTTTATGCAGCCGCTCTTGTATTTCCCTTGTTTCCCGTCTATAAAAATCTTCTCTGCTGCTTGACGGTCTTTTTGTGTAGTCTATCGGCGTTCCTGCTACGTCCAGCAGCTCTTTTAAGATTTCTGCTGTAGTTTTTCCATACCGCCTAAATTGCCCCGTAATAATATAAGCCTTTTGCCAGAAAAATAATTTAAAACCTAATGCCGCCTCGATTTTCTTAAACATTTCCTCATTTTCCGGGAAAACTGATTCATATATCCAATTAGCATTTTTCATTCAAACACCCCGCTTTCATACGCCGTAATGACTGCTGCCCGCAGGCTGTCTGCCGCTACATTCCTGCGCCCTATCTTTTCCGGGCTTACACGCCTTAAATACTCTAAATGATCGCTTTCCATGATCTCCGCTATCTTTTCTGCTGCCCTCTGGCTGTGTGTGATCGCTCTAAGCTCGTCAGCGCCGCCCAGCGCGTTTATTTCATACACTGCATAATGACTGCTGCCGTATTCCCTCACTTTCCAGCTGAATATACGCCCTTTAATCTCCAACGGCTGTATATTGTCCGCTACATTCCTGCATATCGTCCCCGCTGAATCAAAACCCCCGGCTGCAAACCGCATTATAGATGCAAAAGCGTTTGTGATTGCCTCTGCCGCTCTTGTAGCTGCCGTTGCAAAGTCCACGCGGCTTATAGTCTTAACTGCCTTTTTCGCAAGCCTGCGCTGCTTGCGCTTATCCAGCTGTAAAGGCGGGTTTTCTCCATGCAGTTTTTTATACCTCTTTTTCCATTGCCTGTAATTCATATTCCCATTTCTCCCCTTTCTTTATCGCTTAATATTCTCGGTGCATTTACTGTAGTAATACTGGCTCCGTTTCCCAAATCCCAGCCCACATGCGCCTTTATATAAATCTTTTCTTCCGTTCCGTCCGCATACTCTACGGGAATTTCTAAAACTATCTCCCTCATGCCCTTTGCCTCTCTTTCCTGCTTTATCACAATACGCCTGCTGCCCGGCTGCTGTATGATCGCCTCGACATGCAGATAGGCAGGCAGCAATACTGCGCTGCCCGCTCTAAGCTGGTACTCTATGCTTTCTTTCATTTTTCGGTAGTCCTC